>Ga0181530_10004811_pt1 | contig 14116 bp, 10 predicted proteins | sample PEATcosm2014_Bin_42_FD_119769 | JGI IMG/M metagenome (GOLD analysis project Ga0181530, IMG submission 119769) | Peatland microbial communities from MTU Mesocosm Facility, Houghton, MI, USA - PEATcosm2014_Bin10_60_metaG | ecosystem: Environmental > Terrestrial > Soil > Wetlands > Peat | place... | reverse complement strand
GTGCTGGGCGCCCTCGAACACGATGCGGAACAGGGCCACCAGGCGGGGCCAGGCGCCGAACCGGCGCACCATGGTGTCGGGGAAGTTGGCGTTGTCGTCCTGTAGCTGCTCGAACAGGCCCAGGACGGAGTAGTGACGGAAATACCGGCCATCGCCGATGGGCAAAAGCTCGCGGTCCTCGGCGTAGAGCAGGAACACCAGGCGCAGCAGCACGGTCAGCAAGCCGCCGTAGACATGGTCGTCGGCGCGGGCAAGCGCCTCATCGAGTGTGGCGGTCTTGTCGCGGCTGGCCGCCGCCTCGAAACCGCGCAAGAGGATTTCCAGGGCGTCGCGAACCTGGTCGGCGAGCTGGTTGGTGACGTTGGCCTGGCGGCGGCGGCTGTCGCGCAGGATCTGAGGAAGCTGACGCTCGGGCGAGACGGCGAAGAACCGGCTGGCCGAGAGCAGTGTGGCGAAGGCATCGAGCACGGGCCGCCCACCGGCGTCCGCCATGGTGGCGAGCGAAAAGGTGATCGAGCCTGTGGCCTCGCCGTGCGGGGCGTAGATGAGGCGGATCACTTGGTGGTTGGTCAGCAGGCCAATGGGCACGCGACAGGCGCGCAGCAGGCGGTCGAACTTGGCGGCAGGGGCGTATTCCCAAGGGCCGGTTTGGGTTTCGGGCTTGTCGAGGTCGAGACCAGGCGGCAGGGACCAGACCAGCATCTCGTAGCCAGCGCCGGCGCGGGACTGCGGGGTCGAGGCGTCGGGAAGGAGATCCCCGTTACCTTGAGGCTCTTGCGGGGAGGGAGATTGGGGCGACTGTTTTCGCAACGCGAGGGTCGGGCGGATTTCTTGGCGGCCTTCGGGGACGTACAGGGAGAGATCGGCGGGCAGGGATTCGTTGCGGTCGAAGAGATCGGAGGTCAGGCCCAGGATCTCGGCGAGGAGCTGGTCGAGGTCGTGAAACTGGCGCGCGGCACCCGGGTCGGGGCTGGCAGGCCGGGCGAGTTCGCGCAAGCGCTGCTGAAGGGCGACGGGCTTCCTCTCCATGCAGCCCGCATCGACCAGGACCGGGATGGAGAAGACGAGACCTTCGACAGGCTGGACGAAGCCAAGCCAGGTCTTGTGAAAGTCGATCTCGACGTCAGACATGGGTTATCTCGTCGTGGGCCAGAGATAAACGAGGCCAACTGGTTCCAGGCGCCTCAACATCACCCGGTAGAGCCCCTCGATGTCGCGCGGCTGGGTCTCGATCTCGCCGTCAATCTCGGACAGGCGCGCGCTCATGTGCTTGCGGTCTTGCTCGAATTGGATGCGTTGATCCCTATCTGCTTCCGTGAAGTCGAAGGCCAACTGTTGGCCCTGCAGCGTTTGCCGGATGGCGGCGCGCTGGTCCTCCAGAATCGTGCGCAGCGCCTCGGATTCGGACCGTGCGCGCATGCGTAGTTTTTCGCGGGCATCGTGCTCGCGGCTCTCGGCCTCGACCTGGATGTGCTTCCACAGATCGCTAAAATCGGCAGATGCGGCGTTTTGCAGGCGGCGGCGGACGTTGTCGTTGATGTCGGGCTGGTCAGGCGCCTCGGCGAGCAGGCGTTCAAGATCGGCGATGGCCTTGCGATCTGCTTCTTCGGCGAAGGGTTTCAGCCGGCCATCAGTGCGACCATCGATCCACTGCGCGGCTATTTGGATGATCTCCTCGTGCAGGCGGGTGGCGCCCGGGCCGAACAGGGACAGGCGGCCGATGCCGATCACGCGGGCGATGGCATCACGCGGGTTGCGCAGCACGGTTACGCGGCCGAGATCGTGTGCCGCCCAGCCCTGCGCACGGAAGCGCGACAGAACCCGCTGAACGAATGGGTGTTGCAGGTGAAGCTGCACGACCTCGTCGTTCATGTGTTCGGGCGGAACAAAGGTCACGGGACGCAGCGGGCGCTTGCGCCAGTCCCAGAAAGCTTCGTCACGCTCGCGCGGGGGGCGAAATGCGTCGAGGGTGTTCTGCCAGGTGTCGCTGAGTTCGGGCAGATTGAAGGTGTGTGGCGTTTTGGTCGGGACCAGTGGTTTCTCACCAGCAAGTCCCAGTCCCACATTGAGCGCCTCGCAAAGTAAACCAGGCTCGAAGCTCATAATGGTGGCCGAGTCATTCAGGATGCGGCCGACCTGTTCCATCTCGGAGCCAGCCTTCTCGCGGGCCTGCTTCGAACCCAGTTCACGGGTCACGACCAACTTCTGATCGTCGAGCCGCTCGGCCTCGTCGAGCCTGGCCTGCGTGTCAGGACCGATGCCGTCTTCAAGGACGTCGGCCAGGCGGGCGGCCACGACCTCGCCCAGGCTGCCGAGATCGCGGCGGATACGCTCGACCTTCTCGATGAGGACCTGGAGCACGTGGTCCTCGGCCCGCTGGGGATAGAAGAAGTAGTGGCAGCGGACTTCCTTTTCACGCTGCAGGGTTCGATCCACGCGGCCGTTTCGTTGTTCCAGCCGCGCCGGATTCCACGGTACGTCGAAATGGAAGATGTCGGCGCAGTAGCCCTGAAGGTTCACACCCTCGCGGGCGGCGTCGGTGGCCAGCAGAATGCGCACCGGGTATTGGTCTGGTGGGCCGTTGAATGCTCGTTGCACCTCCTCGCGCTGGCGGTCCGACATGCCGCCGTGGAATTCCATCAGGCGAAGATCCCCGTCGGCGGTTCCGTCAAAGGCGGCGCGTAGGATGGCGGCCAGGTAGCGTTTCGTGTCCGCGTATTCGGTGAACACGATCAAGCGGCGGTCGGTCCATTGCGCCGGGCTGCGGGTGGGAGCGGCGCCGCCGAGCTGGACGGCAGGGCACTGGTTGCGGCGAATCCAGTCGAGCAGAGCCAGCACCTTTGGCCCAGGGGCGCGGCGGCTCTGCTCGGCCAAACTGGTCATGCGTTCGAGCAGGCTGCGGGCGTCGGTGCTGGGCGCTGCCAGACCACTCGAAAGCGAGGTCATCTGCGAGTCGGATCGCTCGTCCGAGGTGGTCTCGTCCTCGCCGTACTCGTCGTCGTCAGGCGATGACGGCGACGCGACCGACTGGTCGGTGCGAGCCCCGACGCTCTTGGCGTGTACGGCCAGGGTGCGCGCGAAAGCCTCGATACTGGAAAGCAGGCGTTTCTGCAGGTTGGCGATGACCAGGCGGCTGCGACGGTTCTTCTGCTTCAACAGAGCGGCGTACTGGGCCAGCAGCACCGACAGTTCAATTTCCGCGTTGGTACCGCCGCCGACCACGACCGCCGCATCGGCGCCGTAGCGTTGCTGCCAACCTTCTGCCCCGTGCGTGAGATCGATCTGGATCACGCGGCGAAGCGGGTAACCTTCGACGCCAAGCTCGCGCAGCTCACCCTTCAGGCGGCGGACCATAACGGGGTCGAGTTGCTTGGGGCCGGACACGGGCACGCCACGGGTGAACCGCTGCGGGTCCAGGATCTCCAGCAGCGACGAAAAACTGTTCGAGTGCCCGTTGTGGGGCGTGGCTGACAGGAACAGGCGGTGCTCGAACTTGGGCGCCACCTCGCGCACGACGTTGGTCACGTGCGAATCGACCGCGTACTTCGAGGCCGACGCTGGCGCAGCCGTATGCGCCTCATCCATGATCAGCAGGCTCTTGGGCGCGCGCTGGTCCAGGTGGCGCAGAAGCGGCTCGCGATATTCCGGACGCCGCAAGGTCTGGTACGAGATGATGAAGCGCGGGAAGGTGGTCCACGGGTTGACACCGAAGCCGCGCTCCTCGCGCCGACGGCACACGAAGTCCCGGTTGTAGATCTCGAACCTGATCCCGAACCGCTTCTCCATCTCCGCGCGCCACTGCAGCGCCAGCGCGGCCGGGCAGATGATCAGCGCCTGGTCCACACGCTGGCGCAGCATCAGCTCTTGCAATATTAGGCCGGCCTCGATCGTCTTCCCCAACCCGACGTCGTCCGCCAAAAAGAGGTTCACGCGCGGCAGTTCCAGGGCTTTGCGAAGCGGCACCAACTGGTGGTCGAGCAGCTTGACGCCTGCGCGGAAGGGCGACTGGAACAGGCGCGCATCCGTGGCCGTCACGCAGCCCCATTTCAGCGCGTGCAGATAGGCGGCGAAGTGGCGCGGCGGATCGAGGCGTTCCGCCTTCCCCAGCCCATGCGCCTCGGGCTCGACCACCCGCGCGCCCAGTTCGCGTTCCCACAGGACTTCCGAGCGGCGCCCGGCGGCGTCGTCATCGAGGCAAACCAAGCTGACCAGCGTCTGCCCCGACCTGTCTTCGCAGAGATCGGGGCTCGATACCTCGGTGACCAGGTACTGACGGTGCCGGACCTGCACAACCTGCCCTTCGCGCGGTAACCCGTCCGCCCGGTGCGAACGCTGCCAAGCAGGCCCAGCCTCACGGGCGCCGGTAGCACCCCCGGGGCCGCTGAGCCGTATCATTAGATCGTTGCGTCCACGACCCGTGGCATCGACCCCATGGGCGCGGCAAGCCGACCGCAACTCATCCCGGCGCAGGCGCCCGAGAACGCTGCCCAGATCGAGCGCCGAGTCGGCCAGCGCGGCCACCTGCGCGTCCTTGGTCGCCGTGGACGGGACAGGAACCCCAAACTCGCGCCCCAGATCTTCCAGTCGTCCCTTGGTCAGGACGGACAAGACGCTGCGCTTCGATGCTTCTGCCACGGCCGGCAATGATGATATCCGTCGCGCCCGGCAAGGGGAATCGGGATCGTGATCCGGCGCGGCGTCGGCCGAACAAGGTATAGCGGGGTCAGCATTTCCGACGAAGCCGGGAGGCTACGATGACCCAGAAGCGGCTCAGGAAACGCGAATGAAGAAACGACAGGTCAGCGCGGTTATGAAAGGCCTTGAAGCCGACGTCACCGAGATTGGCTACGGCATGAGCGCGGGCGTGCTCAAAGCATCCAGGCCGAGCTGGACAAGAGCTTTCAGCAGATGAACAGCCGGTGGTGGAGGCGGATCATAATCGGCGAGACGCTCTCAACTCATCCAGCATGGCCTGGTGAATCCTGCCGTTGCTGGCCAGGACGCAGCCAGTCGCCGGGACAAAAGGTCCACCTGCAGGATCGCTGACCTGGCCCCCGGCCGCAGTCAGGATGGCTGCTCCGGCCACCAGGTCCCAGGACTTGATGTGCCGTTCCCAGAACCCATCCAGCCAGCCACAGGCGACGAAACACAGGTCACGCGCTGCCGATCCCAGCCGCACACCCTGCGAAGCCTGCATGAAGGGCGCGAACTCAGGCAGATTGTCGTGCTGCTGGACCCGCAGGTGGGAAAACCCGGTGACCAGCAGCGCGAGCCCAAATTCGGCCACACCCGAGGGGTGGACCGGCCTGCCGTTGAGAAAGGCACCTTGCCCACGAGCCCGTGGAAGGTCCAGCCCACGGCAGGGGCGGACACCACGCCCACCACAGGCGTACCTTCGGCCAACAGGCCGATCGATCTCGCGAAGATGGGCAAGCCGTGGGCGAAGTTCGTGGTGCCGTCGAGCGGGTCTACATGCCAGGTGCGGCCCGATCGGCCAGCCCGCCCACCACCTTCCTCGCCCACAATGGCATCATCAGGGAACGCGGCGCTCGGGGCTCGAACAATCACTGTCTCGGCCCGGCTGTCGAACTCGGTCACCAGCTCAACCTACAGCCCAGCGCCGCCGCCACAGTCCACTACAGTCGCTACGTCACAACTGGCGAGATGGACACCCCCAAAAACTCAATGATGTCGAGTGATTGGACATATGGCAATGTAAATGATTGCAATCATTGGGGCCTTTTTCGTGACCGAGGGACTGGGCGATGTGTTTCTCGCCACCGAGCCAGTGGGGCATGATCGCGGCACAGTCCATCGAAACACCACTATCCCAGGTACTTGCGCCCAGTCAACCCTGAAGAGAGCATCTGAACTCCGAAAACCAGAATGAACAAGTCGGATGATGCCGCTTCCCGAAGCTGCAACGAACGGAATCTCTGTGGCGCCAGCGCGATTGAAACGGAGATCGCTAAGCGTACGGACTCCCAGTCGTCCATTCGCCGGGAGCGAATGACAAGAAGAAGTAGTCTCACAAGTGTAATGACTTTGGGGCAATTCGGGGAAGGTGGGCTATTCGCTATTCGGAAATGGCGAGTAACATGGGGCTCGTCTCTCGGGAGAATCAGGCAAAGGGAGGGCAATTTGGAGGAGCTGAGATCGATTTGACTCTAGCGATCGGAATACCTCACACTTGATGGGTGCGCTGCGAGCATGTTTGCGCGGCGACATTGGACACGCCAACCGCTTGTAGTGAGGTACCCATGGCCACCGTCAACGAGAACCCATCCTCAACCCTCGACGACGACCGGGACCGCAAGTACGAGAAGATCCTGACGTTGATGAGGCCCTTCGTTCAGAATATTCTCTGGGAAATGTCGTCCGGTCGCGACGGACAGAGCCCGGAAGTGATCGCCGTGTGGCAACAGTTGGCGCAATCCCTAAGCAACGAGGCGATCTTCAAACGCGCGATCGACGAGGCCGTCAACGCGAGTGCGGTCGAAAGGGCGAGGGACCAAATCTGCGAGATAGTCGATGGTTTCGTGACGTGGCGCTGGAGGGAAGAGGACCGACTCCTTGATCTGCTAGTGGACCGAGGTGATGTCTACGTCAGCGTGAAGGGCGCTGCGACCATTGCCGACTGTAGCGAACGGACCATCCGTCGAGCATTGGAAGTGGGGACTCTTACGCGGTACTGGGTCGGCAGTGATCCGCGTGTGCGGCTGGGCGACCTGCGGGACTACGTGGCCAAGAATCCACGGATTGACGTTGGCGTTGGCGACGGCCAGCACACCCGTGGTGGGGGGCCTGATGAAAAGGCAAACGGCCAGCCGGAATTGTCGGGGAAGCCCGACCAGGAACTTGAAGGACCCGCGCCCCACTAGCGCCACCGGCAGCCAGACTTCCGTTCACTTGCTCTGGGCGACCGTCGCCAGGCTCAGGATGGCGTTGCATCCGTGATCGGATAACGCATTGATTTTATTAGTGGCGTCATTGTGGCAGCGACGGAGATCTGGGCGGGGCACGTGGCAACGCCAGAACCAGATACCTGTCCGTCGATAATGTCATCCTCGTGGGCATGTCTCGCCATCGTGCACAATTCTGCGATGGTTTCCTGTTTCTCAGCCACCTTGGAGCGCCGCGTTTCGCTTTCCGCACACGCACCGACCTCGCGCTCGGCCACGCCCGCCACGCCCGCCACGCCCGCCACAGCCGGTGTCTTCGCGGAGAAATCCGTACTGCATGCTGGCGCCCTGTCCGTCGATGGCACGCCGTACGTGCGGCTACGGGCCACCCATATGTCCACGGCGCTAACGGCCAATGTCGGCGCCGGATGCCTCCGGAGCGTGCGCCACCTATATAATGTGGGCGCGGTCCGCCAATCGTACCGGCTGGAATCTGTGATGGCCAGATTTGAACTGTGGAACTCCAGTGACTCCGGCCGGAATTGAACCTCATCTTTGTGATTGTCAGGGGTGGAGCCTCGAATCCTGGCGATCCCCTCGTCATTGTGATCGCCAGGGTTGGCACGCGGGTTTCTATTGATTACTGCCGAAGGAGAACCGTCGTCTACATGGTCGCCAGGGTCGCAAGACAAGCATCTGGCGACTCCCACGGAAAGATAACCGTCGTCTTTGAGTTCTTTCGGGGACGAAGCGTGGGATTTCAAGCGTCCTGAGGAAGACAAGCCTCCGCGTTCCTGCTCCTTGGGGGATGAAGCGTGGGACTTCAACTGCCCGAATGAACTAATCCATCAGCCATTTTGTTCCTCGGGATGAAGCGTGGGACTTTAACTGCCCGAATGAACTAATTCATCAGCGATGATGCTCCCTGGGGGATGAAACGTGGAACTTCAACTGCCCGAATGAACTAATCCACCAGCGATTCTGCTCCTTGGGGGATGAAGCATGGAACTTCAACTGCCCGAATGAACCAGTCCATCAGCGATTCTGCTCCTTGGGGGGATGAAGCGTGGAACTTCAGCTGCCCGAATGAACTAATCCATCAGCGATGATGCTCCTTGGGGATGAAGCATGGAACTTCAACTGCCCGAATGGACTAATCCATCAGCGATGATGCTCCTTGGGGGATGAAGCGTGGCACTTCAGCTGCCCGAATGAACTGATCCACTGATCTTGTTCCTTGGGATGAAGCGTGGAACTTCAGCTGCCCGAATGAACTAATCCATCAGCGATGATGCTCCCTGGGGGGATGAAGCATGGAACTTCAACTGTCCGAAGGAACCAATCCATCAGCGATGATGCTCCTTGGGGGATGAAGCATGGAACTTCAGCTGCCCGAATGAACTAGTCCATCATCGATTCTGCTCCTTGGCGGATGAAGGATAGAACTTTGCCCGAATGAACTGATCCATCGGCGATTCTGTTCCTTGGGATGGATACATGGACTTTCATCTATCCTGAGGTACTGAGTCTTTTGGCTGTTTGGTCCCTCGGGCATGAGCTATGGGCTTTCATCTGCATGGAAAGACCAATCCTCACGTTCCTATTTATCCAGAAAGGGGGCCAGGAATTCGCTCTCTCTGGAAAAACAGATGCTCTGCGCTTGTACTTCCCAGAGAGGAATTGCCGGAATTGCAGTGTCCGAAGGAATCTATTGCGGGTCCTGTGGAAACCTCCCCGCTAGAAAGGGGTTCGGGATGCTTCATTGACAGCCCTGTGTCATTGGATTGCCAAATGGTTCCTGTAATTGCGCACCCGGTCGCACAGTTGTGCTTGACGTCCACTGAAGGTGCTTTACTGAAGGTGCTTTAATGTTATTATCGAGGCTATTGGAGCCACGGCGCCTGCGCTGTCAACGATTTCGAAGTCGGCACCGACGGTAGTTGTCCGACAGGCGCTCAGGTGGACGCGGCCCAGGGCGAGAAGCGTTCTACGGGAGCAATTCGGCATGAAAGACGACGACGCACGTAGCGGTGAGGAACGGCCCCTTCTGGCGGTGGTTGAGGGCGAGAGTGGGCAGGACGTGGGTGAGGCGCCCCCCATTGCTGGCCAAGACCGCGGATGTTGCGTCGACGGCAAGTCCAGAGAGCCATCAGCCACCGATGGTCCCCCGACAGGGCCATCATGCGCACCTGGGGATGGTCCCGTCTTGTTCAGCATCGAGGGCGGCAAGTGGGTCCCTGGAGGTCTTTCGTCGTTGAGACGCCTGACCAGCAACAGCACGGCGGACGAGGTCAATTCGGCCGTGCGTGAGTGGGCTGCTCACGTGGTGGTACTGCCTCCGGTTGAGCGGGTGACGCAAAGGCTAGAAGCTCTCCGCGTGCTACACGCGGTCGGTATCCATTCTGCCGCTGCGCTAGCCGATGCTGGGATCGCAGAGGCGACGATGGCGCTCGCGAGGATGCTTTCCGAACGCTCGGCGAGCCCCTCGATGAGTGGGGAGGTGGAGGAGGTCAGGCCCTGGCCAGAGGCGGTGGATGGTCGCGAGCTTGCGTCGGAGATAGAGGCAGTTCTCCGAAAATACGTGGTTCTGCCGGGGCCTAACGACTTGCTGGCCGTCATCCTTTGGCTGCTGGCGGCGCACGCACACGACTGCTTCAACGTTTTTCCGATACTGCTGATTTCCAGTCCTGTCATGCGGGCGGGAAAGACGACGCTATTGATGCTGCTATCGGTGCTTGTGCCGAGAGTGTTCTACACGACCGATACGACTGCGCCTGCGCTCTTTGAGGTGACGACGGCGATCAAGCCCACGATTCTAATCGACGAGGCTGACTGTTTTCTGAAGGGAAACGAGTCGCTCCGTGGATTTTTCAATGCCGGACATGTGAAGTTTCTGGCAACCGTGACGCGCGTGCGCGGCAAGTTCAGTGCGTGGACGCCGAAGGTCCTCGCGGCAATTGGAAGAATGCCGAGTACGATTGAGGACCGGTCGGTAGTCATACGAATGGAGAGGCGCACGGCAGACGAGAGGGTTGAGCAACTCCGCCTCGATCGTGTCCAGGAGTACAGTTACCTCGGCATGAAGGCTGCTCGGTGGGCGGAAGATTGCGCAGAGGAGATCAGGACGGCCGATCCAGCGATGCCAGATGAGATTAGGAGTTCCCGCGCACGTGACAACGTGAGACCTCTGCTCGCAATAGCCGATGTAATCGGCGGTGATTTGCCTTGTCGCGCGCGGGAGGCAGCAATCGCCCTCTGTCGCGCTGACGAGATGCTCGACGAGGACCGAGACACTCTCCTGTTGAAGGATATGGCGGAACTCTATCGGACGCGGGGGGCTGACCGCATCGAGAGCCTAGAGATCGTCCGGAGCCTGGTGGCGATGCCGGATCGTCCCTGGGTCGACTTCAACCATGGGGAGCCCCTCCGGGCTGTGGACTTGGCTCGCGTGCTCATGAAGTTTGGGGTCTTTCCACGGAAATGGGCTGACGGAGCAAGGAGAACGCGGAGACGGAAGCGGGGCTATTGGCTGAGCGACCTCCGGGACAAATTCGCTCGCTACGTGTCGCCGGAACAGGCCGAGGCGCCCCCAGCGCCGACGAAGCTGAGATAGCCGCCACGACCACCACTCCCGCAAGAGCCGGCTTCTCCGTGGTGGAGATGATCTCGCAGACGCGGGATTTCGGTCGCGCTAAGCGCGGCCCCAAAGACACCAACCGCCTGTAAGTGAGGTACCCATGGACAAAGACGACCAGAAACCGTCCGCGCCCGCCGACGATGAGCAGGACCCAAGATATGAGGCTGTACTGGCGCTCATGAGACCTGTCGTTCTGCAAGTCCTCCGGGAGAGCGGCGGGGGCGACCAGAGCCCAGGAGCGTCTGCCCTCTGGCGACGGCTGGCGCGGTCACTCTCCCAGGAAGCGGTCATGAGGCGCGCGATCAGGAGGGCTGCCGATGTGACTGTCGTCGAGCGGGAGAAAAGCCGGATCATCGACCTAGCAGGTCGGATTCTGGAGTCGCGCTTGATTGAGGAAGCCGGCATCCTCAATTCGCTGGTGGAGCAGGGTGAGGTCTACGTTAGCGCGAAGGTCGCTGCGGCAATTGCCAGCTGTTGCGAAAGGAGCATCGAACGGGCTGTTAAGGCAGGGGCTCTTGCGCTGTATCGGGTCGGCAGAGATCTGTGCGTGCGCCTGGGCGACCTGCGAGAGTACATGGCGAGGAACCCACAGGTCGCTCCCGACGGGGCCAAGGACGAACGCACCCATGACGGTGGTTCCGATGAAGAGCCAAATGAATCGCCGGTGAAGCCTGAAGACTGACCCGGCCACAGGAAACGGGTGCTGACGCTGCGGTGGAAACTGTCCTACTGGCTGCCACCTTCCGCCGAAACCATCTGCGATGGCGTTTCCACCACCGACTGCGCCGTTTCGACGTGGTGCAAGCACGAGAGCGGGAAGATGCTCGCCGTGGCACACGAAACTGCAACGCCTGCGCAGCGCAAGGCATTTTCAGTTGTTCGGCCTGATAGTGAGCGCCGTCGATCACGTCGCTTGCCTGCGTTGTCGCGCTGCTGGACGGCATCGTGATCGGGGCTTGGGCGACGAAGAAAGCAGAGCCCACGGCGATCATGGCGCTCAGACGCACTTGACCAGATCTCCTAGCCGATGGTTGATCGCTGCCATGCTTGAACGCAAAGACACCAAGGCGTGGTGGAAAGGATCGCGCGGGGAATGGTACGTGGTTGCCCAGCTCGTGCTCTTCGTTTTGGTGGCGTTCGGTCCGCGCACAATTGCCCGCTTGCCCGCGTTGAGCGGTTTCTACGCGAAAGCCGCGATGGGTTTCGGAATCGTTCTGATGGCAATCGGCAGTGGGTTGGTGGTGACCGGCATCGCCAACCTGGGCCGCAACCTGACACCGCTTCCCTTCCCCAAGGAAGGCGGCGAACTCGTCCAAACCGGCGCGTATTCGCTGGTCCGGCACCCTGTGTATTGCGGTGTTATCGCTCTGGCGGTGGGCTGGGCATGTACCGTCCGGGGACCGTTGACCTTGGCCTATGCTGTCCTCCTGTTTCTCCTCTTCGACGCGAAGTCGCGACGCGAGGAGCGCTGGCTGGAAACCAAATTCCCGAGCTACGCCAAATACAGGAAGCGGGTTCGTCGGCTGATCCCTTTCGTGTACTGACCGAGTCGCGCCAGAGCCGGACCACCCGGTACACCGCCACAACCGCCACAGCCGCCACAGCCGCCACACCCGCCACCATGACGATGCCGTCGGGTTGGCACCGCAACACGGGCCTCTTCCTCCCGGATCTCCGCGTGGCCTTCTGCCCACGGCCGATGTGTGTAACGTATCGCAACTATGTCGGTTCTTCAGTGACGCCACGAACCTATTGTCACAATTCTGCATTGAGTCAGCTCTCGCCGATGTCGGTCGCATCGGCCATCTGCCTGGTACACGTCCCGCCCAGCCGGTCATCACTCTTGCCGCGATTGGCATTTCTGGCAGCCTTGGGCGGGAGGAAGACACCTTGGTGGCACAACCAAATGAAAAATCGCCGTGGCTGCACCTGGCGAGTGCGGTTCGGCGCGCCCATTTGTTGTTTGCTCAAGTCGTGGCCGTGGCCGATCATGGGGGTTGGTAGTCTTGGATCATGCGCATAGGCGTGGCCGCGAGCGCATCGCCGGTGCGGCGAAGGAGAGTTCCGGCCTGGACGTTCGTGGATCGCGAACGTGGTCCTGGGGAGGGCCGACGTCAACCGCGCGGCCGGGCCGCCTGCTATCCCATTCGTGGACCTGACCATGCCCCGGCTTTCGATAACTTTGGCAGACAAGTACGTTGGGTTGACTCTGGCCGAGTTGATCGAGGAATTCGTACGGCTGAGCGTCCCGCAGGAGGTGGCACCACATCTGGCGGCCACCGCGTACTTCTACTGCCCATTCCCGTCTCCGGTTCAGTCGGCATGGTGCGCAGCGATCAGGGAGGTCCGCGCACTGTCTGAGGTCATGGCGAAACTGCAGTGCGGCCGCGAAGGGCCGAACCACGACTACAGTCCGTTCTTTGAGCTGGTCGAGGGCTTTCTCGCGGAAACAGTCGGGGCAGTGCCCCGCGATTCCATGGCAATCTGTGCCCGCGACGGGAACATCTGCGCCCTGGAGGGCTGCGATGGCAGTATTTATGCCGAGCGTCCCGATCGAGACCGCGACCTCTTCCTGCTTCTCAGCGTCGAGATGCTTAATCATGCAGGCAAGGTGACCAAGGTGGCTGCATACGAAACGATGAAAGATGTCATCTACCTGCTCGAAGGTAATCGCGTGGCACCAAACTCGGTGAAGAGGCAGTATCTGAGAGCGAGGAGTCGCTACGGACGAGCCTGGACCACGCGGCGGATCGATCTCAGCCGCCTGAGGAGGGTGCTTTCCCAACCGGAGGGCCGATACGTGGCGGTCTGGGCCGACGCGGTCAAGTCGCCCAGCGACGCCTCCTCAGACGCGGCAACGCAGGCGAGCATCCAGAGCCCACTTCCCGACGGTGAAAAGCTGACCGAGAAGTTGACCAAGTACAAACCTGTTCCGAAATGGGCTGGTGCCAAAGGGGGACTTGCGAAATGGATGGAAACTGGAGAGCCGCCCACGCCTGACAAGCTGCCGCTCGCGCTGGAAGCATCGGCGCGCTCGCGGCTCTGGCGTCGTTACGATGGCTCAACCAAGCCACCGCGAGCACCGGCTCGGGCGCTTCGACGATCGTCGGCTTTGAGAAAGACTGGCGCGAAGAAGAAACTCCACCGCACGGCAAGGTGACCAGCGGGAATCGCCCGTGTCATCTCGACCGACCGTGCCATTTCGCGGAGGCTTGTCCGCGAAATGGGGAACGATCCGAATAGTTTGCCGCCTGCCAAGTCGCCGTTTCTGACGACGGCTGAGGCGGCGGACTATCTCCGCTATCGCACGCCCGGTGGCATCACCATGGCCGTGCGCCGTGGGTGGTTGTCTCCGGATGTGGAGACGACGGCGAGGAAGCGCGGCGTTTCACCCGCGCTCGGCGCGGTTGCGGCGGGATGAGGACAGACCCCGGCGCAGCCACGGGTGGTGGTTGGCCGGGGTCGGCGTCGGCGTGGGGAATGAGTTGAGCTACAGGTTCACTCGACCTCCTGGTTTGAGCGCCCGGACTTGCCGACGATCTTGATGAGCAAGCCGCGGTGGACAAGGCGGTCGGCG
>Ga0181530_10004810_pt1 | contig 14116 bp, 10 predicted proteins | sample PEATcosm2014_Bin_42_FD_119769 | JGI IMG/M metagenome (GOLD analysis project Ga0181530, IMG submission 119769) | Peatland microbial communities from MTU Mesocosm Facility, Houghton, MI, USA - PEATcosm2014_Bin10_60_metaG | ecosystem: Environmental > Terrestrial > Soil > Wetlands > Peat | place... | reverse complement strand
GTCAAAACGCATTTTCCCATTCCCTTGACAATCATTCCCCTGACTTTGCCTTGGAGAATGTGTTCAAGCGCGTGGGCGGCCGGAAAATCTTCGCGAAACTGCGCGATTCTGAAGGATTGCAGTGCAAAGAACACAAAGTCCCGATTCGGAATCGGGATTGTGCTCTATGGGTTCTTTGTGGTTAATAATCCGCCAAACCAGCATGCTTTCCGATGGCCCTTCAACGGCGGTTGTAGGGGCAATTCGCGCCTTTGCGGAAAGTGGCGGCAAGCCGCCGCACTGCATAACGGTGGTTTTTGGCGCGTTTTGCGCCTTTTCTCGGCAAATCAATACAAGTTACTTACTATCAACAACTTACATCTAAAATCGAGTTTTCCCAATGAAGGCTAATTAAGGTTAATTAAGGTTAATTAAGGTTAATTAAGCCTAATTAAGGTTAATTAAGGTTATCAATTTCCTTTGCACGCCGCCCCGGCCTGTTATGATCCTGCCGGTGGTTTTGGAGAAATGACGACGCGAACCGGTGTTATGGCGAGCGAGAAGAAAACAGTTGAAATAGACCGTTCCCTCCGCGGAGACAATTCCACGACGAAGGTCCCGACGGAGCCGGCGGCCGGTCCTGTCCCCGGCGGGGGCCGGACGGGGGCGATGGAGAATGACGGCCCCGCCGGACGCGCAGGGGCGGAGGAACGGATCGCTCAACTCGACCGGGCGCGGACCATCCTGACGGGCATTGATCGCGCGATTATCCGCATCCCCGACCGGCAGAAACTGCTGGACGAGGTTTGCCGGGTCGCGGTGGAAGTGGGCGGTTTCAAACTTGCCTGGGTTGGCATGGTGGCGCCCGACGGCTCAGTTGAACCGGTGGCGCGGGCGGGGGCGGCCGGCTATCTGGAGGGCATCCGGGTGGTGACGGGCGATGAACCGGAAGGCCGCGGTCCGTCCGGCACGGCCATCCGCGAAAACCGGCCGGTGGTGATCGAGGAAACGGATAGGGACCCGCGCATGATTCCGTGGCACGCCCGGCTGCGGCAATTCGAGCTGCGCTATTGCGCCGCGTTTCCCATTCGGATTGCGGGCAAAGTGGCGGGGTCCTTTCAAGTCTATGCTCCGAAGGCTCAATTCTTTGACGAACAGGAAGTGGGCCTGCTGACCCAGATGAGCGACGATGTTTCCTTCGCCCTCACGGCGATTTGCGACCTGGCCGCGCGCAAACAGGCGGAAGACGAATTGCACGAAGCCAGCGAGTTGAACCGGCAGATGATCGCCAGCGCCAAGGATGGCATCTCCGTTTTTGACCGCGAATTTAAGTATTTGGTCTTTAACCCGGCCATGGAGAAGATCACATCCACGCCCGCCTCTGAAGTTCTTGGCAGGTGCATCTTCGAGGCATTCCCTTTCTTGCAAGAGACCGGCCTGATGAAACGGCTTGAACAGACCCTGGCAGGGGAAACATGCGCCGAACTGGAGCTCCTTTTGCATCCGCCACACACCGGCCGTCCCATCTGGATTTCAGACACTTGCTCGGCGCTCCGCAATGCCCATGGCGAAATCACCGGCGGCATGAGCATTGTCCGCGACATCACCGAGCGCAAAGGGACCGAGGATGCCCTGGGCCGCTCGGAGACGAAGTTCCGCACACTCTACAATTCCACCTGCGAAGCGGTCATGCTGCTGGACGCGAAGGGCTTTTTCGACTGCAACCCGGCGACACTGGCCGTGTTTGGCTGCGCGACGGCGGAGGAGTTTCTCTCGATGCATCCCGCCGATTTCTCGCCGATGTCGCAGCCGGACGGCACGGATTCCCGGACGCTGGCCAACCGGCAAATCGCCAGGGCGATGGAAAAGGGAAGCTGCCATTTCGAGTGGCTGCACAAGCGGGCTGACACGGGCGCGATTTTTCCCGCTGATGTGCTCCTCAGCGCCATGGAACTGGATGGCAAACGGGTGCTCCAGGCCACCGTTCGCGACATCACCGAACGCAAGCGGGCCGAAGAGCGAATTGCCAAACTCAACCGCGCGCGGGCCATCCTGGCGGGCATTGATCGCGCGATTGTCCGCATCCCCGACCGGCAGAAACTCCTGGACGAGGTTTGCCGGGTCGCCGTGGAATCGGGCGGTTTCAAGCTCGCCTGGGTTGGCATGGTGGCGCCCGACGGCACGGTTCAACCGGTGGCGCGGGCGGGCGCGACCGGCTATCTGGATGGCGTCCGGGTGGTGGCGGGCGATGAACCGGAAGGCCGCGGGCCGACAGGCACGGCCATCCGCGAAAACCGGCCGGTGGTGATTGAGGAGGCGGACCGGGACCCGCGCATGATCCCGTGGCATGACCGGCTGCGCCAATTCGGGCTGCGCTATATCGCCGCGTTTCCCATTCATATTGCGGGCAAAGTGACTGGCTCGCTTCAAGTCTATGCGCCCACGGCCCATTTCTTCGATGAGCACGAACTGGGCCTTCTGACCCAGATGAGCGACGACGTTTCCTTCGCGCTCACGGCGATATCCGATCTCGCCGCGCGCAGACAGGCCGAGGACGCATTGCATGATGCAGTCGAGTTGAACCGGCAGATGATCGCCGGAGCCACCGATGGCATCCTCGTTTATGATTGCGATCTGAAGTGCCTGATTTGGAACGCCGCCCTTGAGAAGTTGACAGAGACGTCCGCGTCTCAGGTTCTTGGCAAGCGCCTCTTCGATGTTTTCCCGTTCTTGCTACAGACCGAAATTAAGGAACGGATTGCAAGGACGCTGGCGGGACAACCATGCCACGAGGTGGAGATTCTATTGCATCCGCCCCACCTCGGCCGCCCCGTCTGGATTTCCGACACACTATCGGCGATCCGCAATGCCAGGGGCGAAATCATCGGCGGCATGAGCATCATACGCGACATCACCGCTCGCAAACAGGCCGAAGCAGCTTTGCACGAAGCCAGCGAGTTGAACCGGCAAATGATCGCCAGCGCCAAGGATGGCATCTCCGTTTTTGACCGCGAAATGAAGTATTTGGTCTTTAACCCGGCCATGGAGAAGATCACATCCACGCCCGCCTCTGAAGTTCTTGGAAAACGCATCTTCGATGCATTCCCCTTCTTGCAAGCGACCGACCTGATGAAACGGCTTGAACAGACCCTGGCGGGGGAAACATGCGCCGAGCAGGAGGTCCTTTTGCATCCGCCACACACTGGCCGCCCCATTTGGATTTCAGACACTTGCTCGGCGCTCCGCAATGCCAGGGGCGAAATCGTCGGCGGCATGAGCATCATCCGCGACATTACGGACCGCAAGCAGGCCGAGGGGCGGATCGCCAAACTCAGCCGCGTGCAGACCATCATGGCCAGCATTGATCGCGCGATTGTCCACATCGGCGACCGGCAGAAATTGCTCGATGAAATTTGCCGGGTCGCCGTGGAAGAAGGCGGTTTCAAACTCGCCTGGGTCGGCATGGCCGCGCCGGACGGCACCGTGCGGCCGGTGGCCAAAGCCGGGGCGACGGAATATCTCGATAGCGGCCGGGTGGTGGTCCACGATGTGCCGGAAGGCCATGGGCCGACCGGCACGGCCATCCGCGAGAACCGGCCGGTCGTAGTCGAGGAAGCGGATCAGGACCCGCGCCTGTCGCCCTGGCACGAACATCTGCGCAAATTCGGGATGCGCTACATCGCCGCGTTTCCCATTCGGATTGCCGGCAAAGTCGTGGGCGCCTTTCAAGTCTATGCGCCCCAGGCGAATTTCTTTAACGAAAATGAAGTCCGGCTTCTGACCCAGGTGAGCAACGACGTTTCCTTTGCGCTCACGGCGATTTCCGACCTCGCCGCGCGCAAACTGGCGGAAGAAGCGATGCGCCGTAGCGAGCACAATCTGACCATTTTCTTCAACCAGGCCCCCGTCGGCCTGGTCTGGCTGTCGGCCGACGGCCTCATCCTGCGGGCCAATCAGGCGCAACTGGACCTTCTGGGCTGCCCGGCCCAGGGTTACCTGGGCCATTCCTTCACGGAGGCCTGCGTGGAACCGGCCCAGGGGAGCGAGTTATTGGAGCGGCTGGCGGCCAGAAAGAAGGTCCGTCATTTTCGGCTGGCGCTGCGATGCAAGGACGGCACGGTCCGGCATCTGTTGGTGGACGCCGTCTCGTTCCTGGCGGAAGCCGCCTCGTTCTGGAAAGACAGCCACTTCCGCTATTCCTCCATTTTTTTGCGCGACATCACCGATATGGTCAAACTGGAGCGGGAAATTTTGCAGGCCGGCGAGCGGGAATCCCGGCGCATCGCGCAGGATTTGCACGACGGATTAGGCCAGCTTCTGGCGGGCACGGCTCACATGGCCGCGACGTTGCAAAAGGACCTTGCCGCCAAGTCGCGGCCGGAAGCCCGGCGATTGGACCGGATCTCGAAGTTGCTCTGCGAGGCCATTGCGCAGGCGCGCAGCCTTTCCCACGGCCTGCACCCGGTGGAACCGGAAAGCAACGGCCTCATGGCGGCGCTCGAGTTCCTGGCCGCGCGAACCAAATCCTTGTTTCAAACCGAATGTCATTTCACCTGCCGCCAGCCGGTGTTGATCCCGGACAACGCGGTGGCGACTCATCTGTTCCGCATCGCCCAGGAGGCCGTCAGCAACGCCGTCAAGCATGGCCGGCCCCGACGCATCGAGATCAGCCTGACCGGAACGCCGGAACGCATCCAACTTGCAATAAGAGACAATGGCGCGGGCTTGCCGGCCCGGCTGCGGAAGAATTCCGGCATGGGATTGCGCATCATGCAATACCGCGCCGGGATGATTAACGGATCCCTGGCCATTCAGAACGAATCGGGCGGCGGCGCCGCCGTCGTTTGCACCGTGCCTCTCCCCGGCGCGGTCGTCTTGAAGCGCCACACCGGGGATGGGGCGCCGGGACCGCGGCCCGGCTCGCCGGCGTCCCCGGCCGCCGTCTTGAAGCGCCGGACGCAGGCGGCGCGAAAGGAGAATTGACATGACAAAGCCGAAACCAATCGCCCCCAAAACGGAGGAGGCCCGAAAGAGAATCCTCATCGTGGACGACCATCCGTTGATACGCGAAGGCATGCGCGGCACCATCAACCGCGAGGCGGACCTGATGGTGTGCGGAGAAGCGGAGAATGCCAGTCAGGCCGTGGAGGCTTTCCAGAAGCTGGCCCCGGATCTGGCGCTGGTGGACATCACGCTGCCCGGCAGAAGCGGGTTGGAACTGGTCAAGGATCTCAAGGCCATCCGTCCCAACGCCATCATCCTGGCCATCTCCATGCACGACGAATCGCTCTATGCCGAAAGGATGCTGCGCGCCGGCGCCAGCGGCTACATCACCAAAGACCAGCCGCCCGCGGAACTGCTCAAGGCCATCCGGCAGGTGTTGGACAACCGTGTCTATGTCAGCAAGGAGGTGTCCGAAAATCTCCTCCGGCGATTGTCCGGCAAACCCCAGGCGAACCGGTCGCCGATGGAAATTCTCACCGACCGCGAATTTGAAATTCTTCGGTTCATCGGCGAGGGCAAGTCTCTCAAGGAAATTGCCTGGCAACTTCACATCACCGGCAAGACGGTCGCCGTGCATAGCGCCAACATTCGCGAAAAGCTCCGCCTCCAGAGCACCGCCCAACTGATCCGGTTTGCCGTCCAATTTGAAGCGCGCGATACTACATCGGACTAGGAGTTTATTTAGGCCGTATAACTCAATTGCTCCCACACTTCTGGTAATCCCGCCAATTGTCCGCGAGCGCGCCAGGGTGCAATCTGTGCGGCATGAAATTGGTGTTGAAAGGAACAGACAACCCGCCCTACGAATCTGGACAAGATTTTAGCGTGATGATTTCGTTCGATGACGATGTCACGGCCAAGAGAGCCGACGAGATCCTGGGGATGTTCGAACAGAATCTCAGGGATGAACAGGGACGCTTGTTCCATCAATGGTGGAACGTGGACGTGCTGGCTTTTACCTCCATGGGGGAACTGGCGGCGCTGGAAGCCGCGATGGCCGACATGATCATCATCGCCATCCACGACGGACAGGAGTTGCCCGAGACGGTTGCCGACTGGCTGAAGCGGTTTCTCGAACGCCGAAAAGGCCGCCCCGGAGCGCTGGTGGCCATACTGGCTTCCGACCCCCAAATGCCGGACCTCTCGCAGGGAGTTCTTGCGCAACTCCAGCAAGCGGCGGCGTCGGGGCACATGGACTTCTTTGCCACGCGGGTCAACGCGGACTGGGACAAGGCGGGCAAGGGCGAGGCGCGCAGGATTGAGGCGGGCAGGGACGAGGGCATGACCCGCGTGGCTTCTGAAGCCGCCGAGCAATTCGTTCTGGCGTGCAAGAGCGGGGCGAAACACAAATCGCCGCCCGCGGGAAAGGCGCCGGCGGAAATGTGGGGAGTATGGAAACCATAAATTCCGACGGGAAATACCCATCCGCCCCGGAGAGAATTGACGGTGTCTCCAACCGGATTGCGCGCAGCCGCGTGCCGTCCTGGAAGCGTATTTTGGATTGCGCACTGATCCTCGTCACCACGCCGGTTTGGCTGCCGTTGGGAGCGCTGATTGCGGCCTGGGTGAGACTGGTTTCCTCCGGCCCGATCCTGTTCCGGCAGGAACGCATCGGCCACCTGGGGGCGCGCTTTTTCTGCCTCAAGTTCCGCACGATGAAGGTGAATGCCGCCCCCGCAATCCATCGCGAACATCTCCACCATCTGATGACCTCCAACCGGCCCATGAAGAAGCTGGACACGATGGGAGATTCGCGGTTGATTGCGGGCGGCCTGTGGGTGCGCACACTGGGATTGGACGAGCTGCCGCAGATATTCAACGTGCTGCGCGGCGAAATGAGCCTCGTCGGGCCGCGTCCGCCCACCGCCTACGAATACGCCCTGTTCCATCCCTGCCACCGCCGGCGTTGCCAGACACCGCCCGGCTTGACGGGCCTCTGGCAGGTGCGCGGAAAGAACCGGACCACGTTTGAGAAGATGATGGAACTGGATCTGGCCTACGTTGGGAACCAATCCCTTCTTCTGGATATCAAGATCCTTGCCGCCACCCCGCCCGCCATCCTCCTGCAACTGTGGGATGTTTGGGCCGGGCGCAGAGCGGCGGCGAAGGCGCGGTTGGGAAAAGCCGTCCCTTATGCTTCTCCGCAAACCGGCCCGCGGCGCGGGGTTTCCGGTCCCGCCAGCCCGGTGCCGGCGCGAAGCCCGGCGCCGGCGGAGGCGCGCCAGACCCATTTGCGGGCGGCGCCCGGGCCGGGGATGTGATTACATGCGTCGGTCGCTATCGGGTGATTTTTTTTTCGGCAATTCCACTTGCTTTTTTCAGAATTATGGTTTAAACTGACTGACATGCGGCAGGTGCTGAAAAGTCCGGACGACTCGCCCTACGAGGAGGGAAGGGATCTTAGTGTGATGATATTCTTCGATGATTCCGTCACGGTCGAGAGAGCCGATGACGTACTGGAACTGCTCGAACAAAATCTCAGGGAGGAACAGGGACGGCTCTTCCATCAGTGGTGGAATACGGAAGTCCTGGCCTTCACCTCGTTGCGGGAACTGGCCGCGTCGGAAGCGGCGTGGGCGGACATGATTATCCTCGTCATCCGCGAAGGACGCGAGTTGCCCGATATGGTCGCCGCCTGGTTGAAGCGGTCGCTGGACCTGCGAAAAGACCGCCCCGGCGCGCTGGTGGCCATGCTGGATTCCGGCCTCCCAAAGCCGGACGCCTCGCGGGGAGTTCTTTCGCAGTTGCAGCAATCGGCGGCATCGGGACGCATGGATTTCTTTGCGACCCGGGGCAATTTGCGAAGGGACAACAGGGCTGCGCTCAGGGCCAGCGAAGCCGCCGGGCAATTCGCCCTGGCGCGCAAAAACGGCGCACTGCCCGGAAGGCGGCTCCAGTGCGGGGTGCCGGCGGAAACGTGCGGCACGAAGAAGTAATACTAGAAACAAACACGATAGAAAATGAAGACACCATCCGAACAAAAATCGGCATTGAGCCGTGACGAAATCGCCAATTTGGCGTGGCAACTCTGGGAAAAGGAGGGCAGCCAACATGGCCGGGACCAGGAATACTGGTTCAGGGCCGAACAACAGCTTCTGGCAGCCAGACAACAGGAAATCAGCCGCACCGACGTCCCGGCCGCTGCGCGCAAGACCCAGTCGGCAAGAGCCAGGAATTCTTTCCGCGTGTAAGCCGCTCTGACCGGACTCAACGGCGCCGGCCTTCGGGGCCAGCCGCCGGAACCCTTATGATATTGGAGTGACTTTATGAAAGCGCAGACGACTTTGGCATCCGGGCGTTCCCAAGCCATGCCGGCCGGGATTCCCGGCAAACCCATCCCGCCTCCGCCAACCATCCCGCGGCAACCCTCTGTGGCCACAAAGGCGGCTCGCTTCGACCCGAAGGCAAAACCGGACGATTCGGCCCGATTCCGCGCCGATTTGCTTCAGCGAAGCCAGGCGCCTTTTACGGCGGCATGGGGCCACGGCGGATTGAATGATTGACCCGGGGCTTACATCTGTTCCAGTTTGCTCCTGAACTGTAGCGGCGGGATGTTGCCGCCGCCAGTTTTCCCGGAAGCAATGCAATTTCCAACTGCAAATGGCAATTAGAGCGAGAGGAAATTCCTCAGAATTTGGCGGCCGTTTTCGGTCAGGATGCTCTCGGGATGAAATTGGACTCCCCAAATCGGGAAAGTCCTGTGCCGCACGCCCATGATTTCCCCTTCGGCGGTCTCGGCGGTGATTTCCAGACAGCCGGGCAGCGTGTCGCGTTTGATGACCAGGGAATGGTAGCGGGTGGCGGCGAACGGATCGGGCATGCCCCGGAAAAGGTCGCGTCCGTTGTGCCGGATGGGTGAGGTCTTGCCGTGCATCATGCGGTAATTGACCACGACTTCGGCGCCAAAAGCATGGCCGATACATTGATGGCCCAGGCAAACGCCCAGCAGCGGCCGATTCGGGCCAAAAGTGCGAATGATGTCGTTGGACAGGCCGGATTCGCGCGGCGAACAGGGTCCCGGCGATATCAAGATGCGTTCGGGGTTGAGTTGGTGAATTTGCTCCATCGAAATCCGGTCGTTCCGCCGGACTTCCATCCGCGCCTCCATCTCGCCCAGGTACTGGACCAAGTTGTAGGTGAACGAATCGTAATTGTCTATGACCAGGATCATGCTTCCGTCCAAAACTTACCGCAAACCCCTCAAAACAAAAGACTTAACGCCGGAGAATTTTGCCGGCGGCGAAGTTGACATTCCAACCTTTATGATAACATCCAGCATGAATCATAACATTTCCATCTCCCGCCGGCACTTTGTCAAAGCGGCCTCTTTGGCGGCAACCGCGGTCACGACCGGCCTGGCTCTGAAGCCGGCGGGCGGTCGCGCCGCCGCCACCGAATCCCAGGCCGCCCCGGCCAAGCCCATGATCGGCTTCCAGGCCGAGGTCACTTATCTGCTGCAATACGGCATCGCCCGGTTCCTCGACGATGTCCAGAGCCGCGCCGGCGTCAACACCCTCATGCTGCACTGCAACCCGTTCGAGGCCTCATGGGCCGGTTTGGACCGCGCCGCCAACCCCGCCGGCAACTTCGTCACCGCCCATCCGCAATTCTATCGCGATATCAACATGCAGCCCCAGCCTCTGAACCCGGGAGACTTCGACCTTCCCGCCGCCATGCAGAAGATCACCGCCGAAACGAAGAAGCGCGGTGTCAAGATTATTCCCTGGATGGAGGAGGACAATCGCGCGCGCCCGGACATCAAGGGCATGGACGCGCTTTACGAAGTGGATCTCCACGGCCGCCGAACTTCAGCCCATCCCGGCGGACCGTGCCTGAACAACCCTTATTTCAGGAACCTCATTGCCGGACAAATCGAGGACTTCATCCGTTCTTACGACGTGGACGGCTTGCAGCGGGGCTCCGAACGGCAGGGGCCGCTGGGCAACGCGCTGGGCGCGTGGCATCATGGCGCCAAGAGCGATCCCGGCCACACGTCCTGCTTCTGCGAATTCTGCGCCGCCAAGGCCGCCAAACAGGGCATTGATTTCGAGCGTGTCAAGAAAGCCTTTCTCGCGCTCGAACCGTGCGTCAGGGACGGGCGCGCGGGGAAGCGCCCGCGAGATGGTTACTATGTCGAATTCTGGCGGCTCCTGCTGCGCTATCCCGAATTGCTGGTCTGGGAGACCTTGTGGTCGGACAGCATGCGCGAGATGCAACGCGAGTTTTCCTCCCGGGCCAAATCCATCCGGCCCGGCATCCCGGTCGGTTACCACATCTGGCAGAACATCTCCTTCAACCCGATTTACCGGGCCGAGCAGGATTACCGCCCCTATACGGAGTATGCCGATTTTCTCAAGCCGGCGCTTTACGACAACCCGGCCGGCGAGCGCATGACTTCGTTTGTTGATAGTCTCACCCAGAATATGTTCGGCGATCTCAGCCGGCAGCAGATGCTCGATTTCGAATACAGCGTCATGGACCTCAAGGAAAAGTCCTACGCCCAGATCATCGGCCGGCCCGAGGCCGACTACCAATCCCAACTGCGGGAACAGCCCATCAACGGAACTCCCCGCGGCGCCTTTCAGCCCTTCTCCAGCGATTATGTCTATCGCGAGACAAAGCGCGCCGTGGACGGCGTCGCCGGCTCCAACACGCGCATCTGCGCCGGCCTCGGCATTGACGTTCAACTCAAGAACAGCACTCCCGAAAGCGTCCGCGGCGCGGTTCAAGCCGTCTTCAAAGCCGGCGGCAGCGGCCTGGTCATTTCCACGAGCCACGCGGCGATGCGGCCCGAGAACCTCAGCGCCGTCGGAACCACTCTTCGCGAACTGAAAATAGTTTGACAGCAGCCGGTCCTCCTCCGGCTCGCGCGAGTGAACGTCCAAACCGCGAGCGCATCCGCCGGCTCTCCTGGCGATGAGGCGGTTGCGTTCAAAATACTGTCAAATGAATTCCTGGATATTGGGGCGGCTCCCGATTCGGAATCGGGACGCCCTGCCGGAAATTTCAAATATCTTTGGCTGGGTTTTCGGGGTTAATCCCCGCTCAGTTCCAGGCGCAGGTAGTCGTAACAAACCCCCGATGTCAGTTCCCCGGCGGGAACGGTCAGTGTCATTTCGTTTTCGCCCGCCTTCAGCAATGTCGCATCGAACGCCTGCGAGTAATCATGCCACACGCCCCGGTCCGTGTTATACCGCAACGCATTGGTGGCCACGGGCCGGATGCTGCCCACAGCCTTGCCGTTGACGCCTATGGCCAGACCGCCGCCGCCGTCGGCGCCGCCCAGCGCGATCCTCAGCGTCGCCTGGCCTTTCGCCACGGCCTTGTCCATGTTGAACTTGATCGTCCAGGTGGTCGCCCGGCCCCGGCCAATGGTGCGCCACATATCCTGGCCGGCGGTCCCGGCTTTCACCCAGCCAAATCGCTGGTTGGCGGGGTCCTTCGCTTCCGGGTTCAGCCACGCAGTGGACTCTCCGTGCGGCACCTGCTCAAAGAACCAGTCCTTGTGATAATCGCTCTTGCCGACGGTGTAAGTGATGTCGTTCGGGAACAGCAGCGGATAGCGCACGCACCAGCCCCAGAGCCAGTAGTCGTTGCCCTTGAAAAATTCGCTGCCGTTGCGGTTCGGATAGCCGATTTCCCAGACCTGTTGGCCGTAGCGCACAGGCTTCCACTCAATTTTCCCCAAGTCCAGGTTCTTGCCCGCTTCCACCGTGATGTCGGCCTTCGCAAATTCGCCGAGCACGCCGTCGGCAAACGCATGCATCGTGTAGGTCCCCGGGCGGACGTTGCTAATGGTGAACTTGCCGTCCTCGCTCCCATCGTTCCAGAACTGGTAATAATTTCCATCATGCGGCCATTTAATGACATTGCCATTGCCCGCCCGCTGCGTGAAACCGCCGGCCGTGGTGGTGTAATCCGGGTGCGCCAGGCCGACGGTCAGACCGGGCAGCTTGGTCGTCGCGGCTTGCGGATCGTTGAGCACGAACTGGCCGGTGACGTTGCCGCGCTCGTTCTTGTGCGGGTAATCCATGCCGCTGACCCACTCATAAGGCCAGGCGGCCCGGACCTCTTTTGACTTGGCCACCGCATCGTTCCAAAGAGCAAAGGCATTGTCATGCCACGTTGCCGGGATGGTGGGGTTGCCATGCGTGGCCGCCAGCGTCTCCAACTCGGCCGGCGTCGCGTCCTTCGGGTTCTCCAGGGCGTTGAAATAAACGAAGATCGGCCCGACGACTTTCTTCCACTCCTGGCCGGCGGGGACGTTGCAGCCCGCGCCGCCGGCGTAGTGGCCGGAGGTCCAGTAGTCCAGTATCGTCCCGTGCATGTGGCAAACCAGGTCCATCTTCTCCGCGCCGCCGCCGATGTATTCCGTGCTGGGGTTAATGAAATAGACGCCAATGTGGTCCTTCGTGCTCGACCAGCCGAATGCGGCGAGCCTGTACATGATGCCGCAGTAGGTGTATTTGTGCTCGACGGAATTCTTGTAGATGCCGGTGCTGAGGATGCTCTGCTCCTTGGCGTGAATGACAACCGCCGAGCGCGTGTCCTCGTTGCTGCACATCAGCATGTTGCGGTCCGAGTCCACCGAGAGCCAATCGAAGGTGTTGTTCATATTCATCAGGATGAAGCGGTTCTCGCCAAAACTGGCGGCGGGGTAGTTCGCCTTGTGGGTGTACTCCGCGTAAGTGTAGAACCCGCTTACCCCGCGTTCCATGGCGTAGCGCACTTCGATGTCCATACGCCCATCCACGCCCTTGATGGCGACCTCGCCGCGCTGGCCGCCGTTCTTCGACGGGTCAATGCTCAGGGACGGCGTGACTTGGCCGGAAGGCACCCGTTCCCAATTCTCGCTCGGCCCCAGCACGGTAACGCCGTGATAGACGATTGACGAAATGACGCTGGTGTTCTTGATAACGGTGAGCTTGGTGATGCCGTTATCCATCGTCCAGGCGGCGCCGTTGTCCGTGATGGTGACGGGGGCGCTGGAATTCGGTTTGGCGATAACGGGCGGGCCGTCGGCGGCGGGCAGCGACGGCGCGGCAAGGGCCAGGGAAATGAAAGCAGACGCAAGGAGGCCGCGCGGGGCGGCGGAGAGGAATTTTTTCACGGGAATTACTTGGGGATTAAGGTTGTGTGTTGCTTCGCTCACTTCGGTTCGCAAATCGCGCGAACTCATCAGACTGTCTTTCAAAAGACGGCAGACCCGCCCAGGCGGTTACATGCAATTTGGCATGGATTGGGTCATTCTCCGCCTTATGCGGCTCATCAAAAACGACTTTCTTTAGCCTTAATTAACCTTAATTAACCTTAATTAACCTTAATTAACCTTAATTAGCCTTAATTGGCCTTGATTACGAAAATTCGCAATTAGTTGTAAGTTGTTCATGGATAATGACTTGTGCCGATTTGCCGAGAAAAGGCGCAAGACGCTCAAGAAGACTGAAAACCTCATGGGTAGCGCGGGCGACTCGCCCGCCCATTTCGGCGTCCCGCCGAAACGCCCCTTCTCGGCCCTGCTGTCCGTCAGAATCGCGCAGTTTTGCGAAGATTTTACCACGGATGGACGCGGATGGACGCGGATGGCCAGATGCTTCTTATCCGTGTTTATCAGCGTGCATCCGTGGTTCAGTTCTTTGGTTGCGGCTGCCCGCGCTGCGTTCTTTGCGGTTAAATCCGCAATCCGTCCCGATGCATCGGGACACTCCGCAATGCAGCTTGCCGCCTCCTCCCGGATGCGCCCCCTGGCTTTGACTCCGCCTTCGTGCCTCATGCTGACTATTCAATCATAGCCTCTAATTTTTGTCAAGCCCCCGTTGCGAAACCAAGTCCCCGGCCCGCGGTGGGTAGCACAGGCGACCCGCCTGTTCCGATCGGCGACTCGCCGACCGGAACCGGGAGGCATGGACCCAGTTGCGCCGCCGCGCTCTTGCCAACAGCCGCATTGGGGCTTCCGCCGGGCCAGTGGCCCGGCGGAACGGGCGAGTCGCCCGTGCTACCCAGGCCCGTGGACCCGGTGATTTGCCGCAAACAGCCCGCCGCGTGCAGGACGAAATTCTTCGCACCCGCCTCTCTCGCCCCGCTTGCGGGGAGAGAGCCGGAGAGAGGGGTTCCCGAAATCTGTCCCGCACCC
>Ga0181530_10004809_pt1 | contig 14120 bp, 20 predicted proteins | sample PEATcosm2014_Bin_42_FD_119769 | JGI IMG/M metagenome (GOLD analysis project Ga0181530, IMG submission 119769) | Peatland microbial communities from MTU Mesocosm Facility, Houghton, MI, USA - PEATcosm2014_Bin10_60_metaG | ecosystem: Environmental > Terrestrial > Soil > Wetlands > Peat | place... | reverse complement strand
GTTGGTAGAGCAAGGCCCTTTTAAGGCTTTGGTCCTGGGTTCGAGTCCCAGCCGTCCCACCATAAATCAATGACTTAGAGAAAATCGTACCTGATTCGTACGGAAATCGTACGAAAAAAGTCGCTGTGGCGACTACCGGGTCCGCTCGATGGTTCGATCGTGTTCCTTGTCGTCCCGGGCTGTCTCCCGGGGCCCGTGCGATTTCACGTGCCGCATGAACTCCACCGCCAGGCGCTCACGGTCCGTGAGCACCGGCGGCAGGTGCGCCGCGAAGTACCGCACGTCGGCGCCGAGTTCGATCTCACCCTGAGCTTCCAGTCTCGCCGCGACGTCCTTCCATCCCGAGACGATCGCTTTCCTGGTTTTGACGAGCGTGGGGCGAGCCGGGTCCGTGATCGTGCGGGTTTCACTGAGTTCTTTCGCGATGCCTTCGATTTTTTCCCGAAAAGTCTTTACGTCGGGACGGCGATTCGCCCGGAAGTTCTGATTCCGGTCTGCTTTTTTTGTCTGTCCCCGGACCGACCTCGGGGTGGCGTTGGCGGCGATCCCCTGGGCGCGCATGGCTTGCGCAAAGTCCTCGCGCCATTCGCGCAGCATGGCCTTGTCGATGTGGAGCCGCTGTCCGTCGGTCCCCTCGGCCCTGACCACCACGTGTACATGGGGGTGCCTCTGGTGGGTGTGAAGCGCCAGGGCGTAAGGGTGCCGGAATCCGAATTTTTCGCGCGCGAATTCCTGCGCGGCCGCCAGCACCGCTCCTGGCGGTGTCGGCGACGGCATGGAAAGCGTGATGTTGTGGACGAGTTTGATTCCTGCGGCGCCGGTCTTTTCCCCTCGCGACGGTCGATACTGGCCGGCCGAGAGTTCCAGGTGCCAACTCTTCAATAGATCCTTCTGGCCGTCCTCGGCCATCCGCTCCCCACGGTCGGTGTCGAGGTCCAGCTCGCCCTGACGGCTGATGTAGGCGAGGTGGGCAGCGACGGCACCGACCGTTCGCCCGCCGCCGGTGACTTTCACCATGACCTCGGGCGCCCGCCGTACGGTGCGCCGGATCTGCTCGATCTGCGCCGATGAGAACCTGCCGGATGACTGCGGGCCCGCTCGTCCCTTGCTGAAAAGGTCCAGGAACGGCGATCCGTTCGACGACACTCTGACGGGCGGCCTAGGCATGACGGCTCTCCCAGCTCACGAGCGCCTTTTGCACAAAGTCGTGCGTACGCTGCTCGAGTGCTGCCACCGCAGCCCGTGTGTCGCCAAGGCTCTTTCGTAAGTCGTCTATGCCTGCGCTGCCCAGGGATGGGCTCCGGGCGGTCCGCACCAGAAATCCTCCCAGCTCAGCGAGCAGTGCGATGCTCAGCTTGAGTTCGGCGAGCTCGCGGGCCGCGAGCGGCGGATTATCCGCGAGGTGCGCACGCACCAGCGCGGCCAGATAAGTCGAGGACTTCATACCGCGCGCCGTTGCACGTCTGGAGATGGCATCGCCGTCGCCTGGCCTCAAGCGGATGGTAATCCGATCCGTGGCCGGAAAATGCGTGGCGTCCGGTACCGGATCGGAGGGACCCACCTGCCCAAGCGCCCGGACGGCCGACAAGGCGAGCGTGGATTCCGACACGCCGCGCGAGCGGGCGAGGAACGCGAACCGGGTCTTCTCTTCGCTCGACAGGCGGATCGTGATCGAGCAGCGCACTCGCCCGGAAGCGCGGCTGTTCATCGTGAGGCCGCTCCGTGCTGCAGACGCGGACGCGACGCTATCCTGCCATGGTTTCGATATCTCTCCGTCTGATACATCCCCTTCGCGCGCGAAGCTGGGCGAAGCAAAAACCATCGAAGAGACACGATCACTATGGGTGTGTGCCAGGCTGCCGGCGGCGCAGAGCGGAGGGCAGGGCGAGCGGTAACGCGCGTTGGTCGGAAACTCTTGATCGAACATCATCGCGGGAAGGACTGACCCGGGTCTTCGATTGCTCGATCAGCGTGGCGATATCGGCGCCGGATACGAAGCGGCGGCAGCCCAGTACGACGCTTGGCAGACGGCCACTGCGCAGCAAGGCGTAAATGGAATTCCGCGAAATCCCGCCGAGCAGATGCTGCGCTTCCGTGATGGAATAAACGGCGCGTTCCTTCATGGGTTTACCTCGAGCAAGCACATCCAGTCCGGGCGGTCGCCGCTGTCGACGACCCGCGGGGCTTGATCGAGACAATACGAGGTTGGACAGGCAGGCTGAAGGGTCTATTTCGGAGTTTTTTCAACGAAACTCATACTCTCTGCGGGCATTCCGCAGGACCTGGGCCTTGCGATTGGCCTTTATCGGTCGTCCGGCGCAGCGAATATTGCCGCGCTCGCGGTGCAACGACCGCAGTACTGCCTCAGGGCCAGTCGACGCGCAGGAACAGCCGCAGCGGATCGTCCCTGAAGGGAACAAAACCGTACGCCCGATAAAAACTTGCGGCACGCTCATGCAACGCATCGACCACGAGCCCGACGCCAGCCGCCTCAGCGATGGTCGTGCGCGTGCGTGCAATCGCATCCATCAGCATGAGTTCCCCAAACCCCTTGCCCTGCAAGCTGCGATCAACGGCCAGGCGACCGAGCAGGACGCAGCTGAGCCGCTGAGGGAGCTTGCGCTTCCCGGGCAGGTGGGTGGTGTCGATTTCATGCGCTAACAGGCTGTAAAACCCCAGGATGCGTGCAGGCCCTGCCTCATCGACCACCACTCGCGTACGGGCGTAGTTCTTCTCCTGCTGCTGCAGGGCCATGCGCGCGAACCAGTCGTTTAAGGACGGCTCGCCGCAATCAAACTTTGCCCTGTCGTGCCCGCCAGTCAAAAGCTCGATTCGAATCGCCACGGGTCGCCTTCTGGTAGTGTTTGAGGGCGCGCTGCAGCTTCCCGGTCGGCGGCCGCGGCGGCTTGTCGAGAATGTTCAATAGCCATTCAGCATCGCGAGCCGTCAAGCGGGTTACCCGCTCCCGCTCGAGGATCTCATCGGCCCTGTCCACGGCGGCCTGGACGACGAACTGATTAATCGTCGCCCCGGAAAGGCTCGCCGCTTCTTCGAGCCGTTCGCGCACGTTCTTGGGGACCCGCGCGGTAATCCTGCCCCGCTCGAGGGCCTCTGCATCTGTAGCCATGGCGCCCGTATCCGTCGGTAAGTAGTTAAGGTGCCATTTTGGCACCATCCGGCCGACGAATCAACCGGCAATTGAGCGCCCAGGCGGTCAGGTTGGTCGTATTGATCGCCCGGACGACCGAATCGTCAGCATCGTTCGCAATCGACAAAACATGGGGCGCGGTTGGTGATATCTGGTAGATGCAACAGTAGGCTCCAATTCATTGGCGTCCGACCAGGCGCGGCCCTCCGCCGAGCAGGCGGGCAGGCAGCAACACGATCGCTCGCAGCAATTCGAATACACCCTCGAACGCGATACCGACGAGGCGAAAAGGCAGAGACGACAGCCAGAGCAGTGGCCAAAGCACGATGGCCAGCAGCGCCAAGGGCCAGCACATTACCAAGAGCACGAGCCAAAGCAGCAGTATCAGCATCGAATTCTCCGTGCGATTGAACGCCGATTGTCGCACATGAACATCTACGCCCATTGGGATGCGAACTTTTGCGCTCCAGTCAGCCTGGTAATAAGCTTAAGCAGATCGCGCTGAAGGGAGATATGCAAAGTTATGCCCCACCTTCGTCCGCTAATTAATAGTTAGGTCCCGCCGTCTCAATAACGGGCGTGATCGCACAGAAACTATTTTTATTAAATGAAGGCACCAGATTGCGAAGGTGCCATGGCTCGAAAAATGTGGTATTTCCGAAGCTGCATCGGCTTCGCTCAAGCGAGCTTGGAGCGATGGCCGATTCAGCTTCGGGTCGAATGGAGGCAGCTTCGCCTGGCGTTTCGCGAATTGGCGTGTGCTCATGAAGTTCGGGTGCGTCGCGCGGCATCGCCTGTCAGCGGCGAAACCTAACTAACGGTTCGAGCAACGGGCCGCAGCTTCGGTAAGGTCGGGAGGGGATCGAATGATTGAGATAAAGCAGCTTCGGTTTGCAACAACGCACGTCGCTCAACCACATCGTTAGACACCTAGATGGTTGTCGCAGCTACGTTTGAAGCCGTGCTTGAGGTTTCCGAGTATTTTGATGGGCCACGAGCCGGCGTCGCACTGTGCTCCGGACGCGCGCACAGGTTCCGGTCACTTTGGCGTGACGTCTATGGGCCGGACGGTACGCCTGATATTTTTGAGTTGACGCCGGTGGGTGCCGAAACTCCTGTGCCGATTCGGATGCGGGGTATATTTAAGGTTGCGCCGGACGCGCCTGTGGTTGCTCCAGGCCAGCTCCAGAAGCTCGTAGTAAGTTGGGCTCAAGACGTTGAAGTTACCGCAAGTGTCTAACAATCGGTTGGAGCGACGTCTCGTAGCTCCGGTGAGGGAATGGAGGGTCGAATGATCGAGATAAAGTGCCTTCGCTTTTCGTCACCGCACGTCGCTCAACCTCATCGTTAGAGCGCATGACTCAGCGAGGCATTGTCATTTTCAGTATCGCGTGCGCGATAGTCGTGCCCATTAGTCTATTCGTTGTTTCTGTGAGCCTTGGGCAGCACCCTCATGGTCCCCCGCTCCCATTTCATCAAGTAGTGTTTTTGGCCTGCATCCTATTTCTTATCTTTAATATTCCCGTCCTTCTCCTGGGGTTGCCCGCCATACTTTTGCTTAGAAAGTTTGCTTACCTTCGCTTGTGGTCACTTTGCGCGACAGCCTTCTTGTCAGGGGTTACATTCACGGCACTCAACATATTCGTTTTCGCCTTTGACTCGACCAAGGCTGCCGCTCTTTTCTGGGACAGTGGCACGGTAGCATCGGAATATGGCGTCCCGACGCATGAAGGTTGGCTGGTTCTCGTTCAACGAAGTAGCTTGGATGGGGCTTTCTGCGTCTTTACGGTCCTATGTTGGTGGGTGGCATGGACGGTACTAACGCGCTCTAACAATCGGTTGGAGCAACGTGTCTCAACTTCGGTAAGGTCGGGAGGGGTCGAATGATCGGGATAAACTGCCTTCGCTTGCCGTCACCACACGTCGCTCAACCTCATCGTTAGATCCAAACAAGGGTTTTCTAATGCTCGCGGAGGAGAAGAAATCAACAAACACACTTGGTGGAATTGCGATCATCCTCTGGGTTATTGGCAGCGTTCAGCGCGGTAGCGGGCGATCCTTTGCCGGAGATACTCTTATCGCGATTGGGTTGTTCTTATGGGTGCTCGCCTGTATGCAATACGCAAAAGGTAAGGGGCATTCGATTTATTGGGGGTTCTTGGGGCTGCTATGGCTCCCAGGGTTTATAGTCCTTAGCTTCATGCCTGATCGTCACAAAGTTGCGAAGCTCTAGCCGAGAGATATGTGTTGGATCTAACAATCGGTTGGAGCAACGTATCTCAGCTTCGGTGAGGAAAGGAGGGGTCGAATGATCCCCCGCGTGTACACGCCATTGTTTTACTCCATCTAATTAGTCGCGGCTGCCAATGACTCATATTGCTTCTGTGCATCGCGCGACAAGAAGAGGCGGCGTAAGTTCGGCCTTCGACATTCGGTCCCTGCCAAGGAATAGCGACGAGAATCCCCGCATTTTACGCGCCAAATTGCAATTGGGTGTCCCATAATTTACCTTCACATCCAAACACTAGATACCGATTAGAATGGCGAATATGGCCAAGATTCGATATCGCCGCCTCGATCTCGCCGCTCGACAGCTGGAGACGGCCGTGTGGCTGTTCCTAGAGGGAAAAGATCGCTTTTCGGTGATTACGCTGGCAGGTGCGGCAAGCGGAATCTTTACGCAGCTCGTTCTTAATGCTGGTAGGCAGCCTTTTGCCGACTATGGACGTCTAATAGCTCGAGAACAAACTGGAGTAGAGCCGCAGAGGGCAGCGTACATCCGGCGCGTAAATCTTCTGTTCGGAGTCGATTTTCTTAAGCACCACGCCGCAGACGACCCACTGAGTGTAGAGTTCGACGAACATTGGGCCGCGGAAAGCGCGATCACGCGTGCAATGTCTGATTACATTGAGCTTTGCGGTCAGGAGCTGCCGTTTGTGAAGGCTTTCTTGCAGTACACCTGGGTCACTCGCAATGGGCCAGAGGTTATGAAGGCCTACGACGCACAGCCGGACCGCGTGAAGCGGTTAAAGAAGCGATGAGCACACACAACAAACTCGACATCGCCCGCGAGCAGCTACGCACCGCTGTAATGCTTTATTGCAGCGGTCGCGATCGATTTTCGGCTATTACGCTGGCGGGGGCAGCCGATGTGATCTTGTCGCAGCTTTTGCTTAACGAGGGAAAGGAAAACTTTAGCGATCTTCTTATGAGGAAAGATGCCGAAGCTACCGCCTGCACGCCCCAGCGCGCTGCGCATGGTAGGGCTGTCAATGACCTTCTGATGATCAACGATATGAAGCACATGGATCATGGTGACGACGACTATGTCGAAATGGACGTCCGAATTACCGGATTGGCCACGGTGAGCAAGGCGGTGGCAAATTATGTAGCGCTGCGCGGCGATGACGAAGATTTCGTTGAGGTGCTGAGATGTTGGGCGCGTGTGTTCACCCCAAAGGGTTTAGACCCTGAGGGAAATGCCGTTCAGTAGCAGAATTAATTGGGGCACTCGCAAACTTCTCTACCGCCGGCGGGCATTTTTCGCAAGTTTCGCTCGGCGTTGGCTGCATCACCCGGCGATTGCATTGAGCTTCTCGCGCATCGCGCTAGAAATGAACTTGAAGTAATACTTCTCGATCATCAGCATGCTGGTGCCGCACTGTTGTGCCACGGTGAGCGGGTCAATTCCATACAGTTGGAGGAGTTCGCTGATCCGAGAATGGCGAAACGAGTAGGCAGTTGTATGAAGCGGGATGCGTTGGGATAGTCTCACGGCAGTCCTGTTGGCGGCTGCTGCGGCGTCTCGAATCGCGACCGACCAGTCTCCGGCGCGCCAATGCCCGCCATCCTGGCCGGAAATGAGTGGCGCCATCGGCAACTTGTCCCGCGCATGCACCCGGAAGAACGCCGCCCCCTCGTTACTCAGCAGGACTGCGCGTGACCGGAGCTTCGAGCCGCGACCTTTTCGGTGGCGCAAGGTCAGCGTCCCCGCAATGGGGTCAAAATCCGCGGCCGTGGCCAGGGCGAGTTCGGATGGCCGTGCGCCGGTATGGGAGTAGCCGGTCAGCAGTGCGGCCAGCGCTCTCGGGCAGTGCGCAATGAGATGCGCCCGCTGCTCGGCGGTGAGGAACACGGCGGCACTGTCCTCGGCATCATCAATCAACTGTTCGAGCTGCCACGCCTCGCGGTTGCCCACGTGGCCGCGCTTCGATACTGCGAAATTGAGCGCTGCGGTCACGGCCCGGACCTGCCGATTGACCGAGCGGGGCTGGCGCCCGCGGCGCAGACCCCGCCGCCAAAGCTCGACGTCCTCGCGGCGCACATCCTCCAGGCGCATTCGGCCGAATGGGCTCTTACGGCCCACCGTCAACCGGAAGCGCTTGCCGACATCCCAGGCAGTCGCGCGCCGTCCGATGGACCGCAGGTATCGCACGTAGCTGGCAAGCGCATCCCGTACAGATCCTCTCGAGGAAACGCGGTAGGGACCGTGCGCGACCTGGGCGAGCCAGCGCTCGGCGCGGCGCTTGGCTTCGGCAAACTCCTCGAGGCGGCCCAGCGAGTGGAATTGCTGCTGGCCGTCGCGTTTGCGGTGTCGCACGATCCACGTGCCGGCGCCGGCACGAAAGCCGAGATACGATCCCTGTGCAAGCTGGATCCAGTAGGGCTCGCGACGAGGGGTGAGACGCTCGCGTACGGAATTACTGAACAGTACTTTCATGCGGCCTTTAACCAGGATTTGAGTGCGTGTTTTGAGTCTAGAACACGTCGTACTCAAAACGTACGTAAAAACCGCATCAGACGCAGGTATACGCCAATGCACGGTTCCTTGGAAAATCAAGAAATTACGGGACGCCAAAGGACACGAAAAAACACCGGGAAATCGCTTTTAAGGCTTTGGTCCTGGGTTCGAGTCCCAGCCGTCCCATATTTATTTTATAAATAAAATCAATATATTATATAATATAACTAGAAATTACATCGAATAATTTCTGGCGACTAGGCGGATGAGCCCGACGGAGATCACCCGCATCGAGACTTCTGTAACGACCCATCTCACCGACCCGACCCCATACGCCGCGACCCTGTGGCAAGACCAGCCGGAATTGTTCGAGCGGCTGCGCCGGCGTCTCGCGAGCTACGCACCGAATACGCAATTCGCACTCGCCGCAGACTGGCGGATGTGGCGCGCTTGGTGTGCGGCGAATAACCGGGAGCCATTTCCCGCGCGACCGAAGGATTCATCGGCAGCAATACCGAGACGCCATCGAGACTTCGCAAAGTGAGGGCGCGTCCGATGCTCGCCTGGCCATGCCGGGCAACGATGAGAATGCTGCTCCGAAAAGATAGAGCCACCAGCAGGTAGAAGCACGCACCGGAAGTTTGGCTCCAACGGACGAAAGCACCTATGTTTCCTGACCCAGTGCGCCCTGGCTCCGCCGCATCCGACATTCTCACCGCAATGTTGAAAGCGACGAGGGCAATTAACTCTGCAGTCACGATGAATTTGACAAGCTTTTGCACGGTCAAAACCCTTTACTAATGCGGGCAAAGACCGGCAGTCCTTTCACGCCCTTGCCGTCGGACGGGAGCGGCAGCTTCTGGGTAACGCGAATTCCGCCTCGCCAGATTCTTAGCCGGTCTTCGATTCAAACCTGGCGTAGATCGTCGTTGGAGGTGCATCGAAGTACTTCAGAAGTGCGGGACACAGCCACCCCTCGCTGTCGAGATCGGGACTGTAGTACCAATTGCCGCCCAGATCTGCCCTTCGCCATTCAAGCTGCGCCGTGAATCCCGGAAATGGCGTCGCCGAAAATATTAGACGGAATCCCCTTTCGGCATTTGGTATATGTGAAGTCATTTGATCGATGATGACGTCGGCCCCACTGACAAAGGGCTCTTGTACAAGGCCAACCTTTGGGTCATCAAATACCCAAAACCCCTCATATCGGTATGGATAGATAGCATTCAGTGCGTTCATAAACTAGATGTCGTTGAGCACAGGAATGGCGATATTAATGCATTTCGAATGTTCGCTTCGCACCGTCACATCGTGAGGGTCGCCGCCTTCCTTGGCCGGTCGTCGCCAATGCGCATTTTTGACCCTTAAGCGACATTCACGACTGGCAGCTTTCCGAAATCGAAACGCAGGGAGCGCCTGCAGCACGCAACAGTTTGGAATACTTCGCCACAGGCCGATCCTTGGGCTTTGCGCCTAGCTGATGCCATTACTTTTGCTTTTGATTCCACCAGCGATTCGGATTCTTCTCATCCGCACTGGTAGCTCGACTCCGCCACCCCTCGACGATGTAAATCACCGGTTCCTCGTAAGGGTGCGCGCGATTGATCGCGTCCACCGCCCTCTGCAATACGGCCCTGTTATGAATCAAGGACACGGTCACAACCTTTGATGGAGTTGTCGTCACCGTCTCCTGCGCGCCTGCCTTTGACCCGGCGAGCGGCCGGTACTGCTCGATACCTTCGGCGTCAATGTACGCCACCTGATCATACTTTCCGTACTGCAGCCCCACCGCTGCCGAGAGCGATTGCAACACATTGTCCACGCTGCCGCTGGGGACGTGCACACTGACAAGATACACTCGCTCAAGTCGATAAGTTTTTCCCTTGACCTGATCCGGCGACGTTTCGGTCGCGGACGCTCCCACGCTCTGATTCGATTGTGCGAGCAGAATAGCCGCAATCGCTATCGCGAATGCCGGAAGAGGGCGAGTCGGAATCATGGTGAATTTCTTCCTCTATAAGTTGTGGCAGATATCGGTCTATCGAATGCGCGATCAATTTGCGCGAAAGCGGCAAGCGCCCAACCTACCGCGGCAAGGAGTTCAAACGTGGAATTGGCAATTCCTAAACATCTGGAGTGTCCGCGCACGCGTCACCGCCGGATACCGGATGATCCATCTGCGAAAGCAGGAAGGAGGTTCACCGGCTGAATGGAGACCTCACTTGTCCTGACGGTCCAGGCGCGGCGCCTAGGACAGATTCACGACCCTCGTATCGATTCAACCCTTGTAGTAGCCGGTCAGCGTACAGCTGACCCCTCCCGCGTTAGCATCGCTAGTATAGATCACGATCGCGGGCACAGTCCCGTTGTCGAAGAATAGATACGTCTCGGTATTGATCCCGTAACTGGCAACGCTGTCCTTGGATGAGAATGTAAACAACGGCAGGTTGTTGAATGCATTGGCTAGCGGCTCCACCGGGCCATGGTTCAACTCCGCATAATTGACATAGCCGTAAGTGGTTGACATGCTGAATCTGCAGGATGCGTGGGTGACCAGTGTGCGGGTCGTGGTAATGGCGGGAAACTCGACCGTGCACGCACCGGCAGACGCGCAATTTGTGGAGGCATATACCTGATAGGGATGCCAGGTCGGGTCGGTGATGTTCTCGACCTCGGTAGCGGCAGCGTGCCCGGCTTGAGCGCACAGCGCCGAGATCGCGAAGACGGTAAGGAAAACTAGACGGTTCATGGCTTGCTCCTAAAGTGAGTTGAAGTGACCTTACGTCGAGCGGGTTCCGCTCATGCTGCGGATGAATCCCTTCACCCCAAGAATGCGTAATCGGGGACGAAATCCCGTCATTTGAAGCAAATGGCATACTTATCCAGCGATCATCCGGGCAAAGCGGCGATGTCGAGCTTGCTGCGCCGCCCACGACCTATCGCGCCACGGCGAAAGTCGGCTTTGAGGCAGTCATTTCGATGTACATAATTCTCGCGATTTCCAAAGTGGCGCATTCCGTACGGAGAGCAGCTATCAATCCATAGGTGCGGCTTCACGGAAGACTCGGGAAGTCACGGCACCGAAGTATTTATGCAGGCTTTATCGACGTTGCGCGGTACTTTTGCCGCTAACCTCCTACAAGTACGCAGCGCCATCGGTCGGTGTTAAATTTAAACAGCACGATTCCGCGCAAGAGGCATCCCTGAAACCCCAAGAATTATGTGCATTGAATCTTCGCCTCGTGTTACGCAAAAGCCTTATATGAAGGGCGTTTTGCGTGATGGACGAATTTCGTGCACATAACTGAGCAATGCACATAATGGCCGATTGTACTCATTGGACGCTGAATTGCTGGGGTCGATGGTCCATCGGGTAAAGACGACCCCGACCTGTCGGTCACGATTGGCGGCTTTCAGACAGACCACTTAGAACACACTCGGTAGTTTGTCGCCCGAAAACTAAGGCTACGCCGCGGCGTCGGAGGCGTGATTGGGCCGTGTCGATGCGACACCACTTTCCGGCTGTCCTCGTCGAGGTGTATCGTTCCATTTGCAAACTCGTGTCTCGATCTTGTACGGGAGAACGACATGGCCACAAGTGTCAAGCAAATGCTGGATGCCGCCAACGCTGCAGTGCCGCGTATTACGCCGGTGCAGGCGCGAGAGATGATGACCAAGGGCAACACACTCGTAGTCGACGTGCGCGATGCCCCGGAAGTGGACAAGAGCGGCAAGGTTGCCGGTAGCGTGCACGTCTCGCGCGGCATGTTGGAATTTCGGGCCGATCCCGAATCGCCTTACCACGACAAGAGCTTTTCCAAGGACAAGACACTCATCCTCTACTGCGCCTCGGGTGGGCGCTCGGCACTTGCGGGCAAGGTGCTGAAAGACCTGGGCTACGATCGCGTCTATAACCTCGGCGCCTTCAAGGACTGGGCCGAGAGCGGTGGGCCATTGGAATAGGAGACTGAGGTTGAGGACGTCAGACTGAAACGCACCCACCGAATGCATGCGGGAGGCCCCGCCAGTCAGCGGTACAGATGCATCCATCTGTCTCTGACCCCAAGCCGCCCGTGGTCGGTGTCGGCTTTGCGGCATCGGAACCGCGATCGCTCGAACCGAATATAGAAGTCATTTCATTGCCCCTCATAGGGATCAGGCACGCCTATTAGCATGATGAGGCGGCGTCGCTCCGATTTATCAATGCGGCGCGACTGAAAATCGCCGCACCCCTGCGCGGAGAGAAAATTTGTGCCCATTCCAAAGTCGCCCAAAAAGCGGTCGACCGGCGGACCGTACCAAGGGTAGTTCCAACCGGATCCGTGTGACTCGGCGAATGCGACTAAGGCGGCGATGGCTGCAGGTGAGGTAACCACCAAGTAGCCATGCGAGTGGCCGGCCATTTTCCGACACCTGGCCTGCCGTCGGAGCGGCGGCAGCCAGGGTGTCCTACAATACAAGCATAGGAAGAAGAGGGGTGGCGGGTGTGCGCGAAATCTCGAATTCGGTGACATCGCGGGCCGACCACGAGTTGCGCCTCGCGCTGGCCGGCGAAGTTCACGCGCGCCCCGTGCATGCGCTGCGTGGGCCCCAGCGAGGCTCTCATCTCGCGATGTTGTCGGGGGAAGCGGATTTTGATGCGGACTTCGCGCATCTGCAGGAGATCTGCCGCTTGCACGGCGTAGCCCCGCCAATGCCAGCGAAACACTTCAGCGCGGACTTCGGCTCGTTCCTCTTCAAGTGGGAACGCCACGGGGAATTCTGTACCTATAGCTTCTTCCGCCCCGGCGACTTCGCTCATCCGTTCGAGGACACCGCCTTGTCGTACGCCCCCTCGGAGTGGCTAGATTCGCTTCCGGGCCAGCGACTCGTCGCTGTGCATCTTGCACTGGAGCCCGCCGGCATGGACACGGGCTCCAGCGACAGAATCGCCCGGTATTTCCACGAGGACTCGCTGGCGGCGAGCCGGTTGTCGGGCGGCGCCGCTACGGTGTGGACGGACTTTCGCATCCATGCCGATGGATTCTCGCGGATCCTGATCACGGGTTCGAGCCTTGAACCCATGCAGGCGGGCCGCGTCGTGCAGCGCCTGCTCGAAATCGAGACCTACCGCATGACGGCCCTGCTCGCACTTCCGCTCGTCCAGGAGCTGGCGCCGCAGATCCGTCAAATCCAGGCCGGGATGAGCGAGATAACGGCGCGACTACCCTTGGTCGAAGGGCTGGATGAGACGCGCGACATGCTGACTCGGCTATCCCAGCTCTGGGCGGAGGTCGAGGAGATCACGGCTCGCACGAGCTTCCGCTTTGATGCGACGCGCGCCTACTATGAGCTGGTGCAGCGACGCACGCAGCGTCTGCGCGAGGAGCGGATTGAAGGGCTGCAGACGATAGGCGAGTTTCTCGACCTGCGACTGGCTCCAGCCATGGCGACCTGTGCAGCTACGTCGACCCGCATCGAAACACTCGCCCGACGGCTCGAGCGTGCCAGCAGCCTGCTGAGCACCCAGGTCAACGTCGCGCTGGAAGGTCAGAACCGGGATCTTCTCGCGAACATGGACCAGCGTGCCGCGATGCAGTCCCGCCTGCAGCGCATCCTGGAGGTCATTTCCATCTGCGCACTCACCTATTACCTGAGCGTTCTGCTCGGCATGGCCCTGCGCGGATTAAACCGCTCGGGATTCACGATCGATGTGGAGCTGATGAACGGCCTTGCGATCCCGTTCATGTTTGCGCTGACATGGCTGGGACTTCGCTGGGCGCGTCGCGCGATGACCCGGGTCGATGAGGGCATGTCTCGCCGGCCGGGTGGCCGGCTGAATTGAGCCAACCGGAGCCAGGGATGAAGGGAAGTCCGTACTGATCACCGGGGCGCGAATAGACCGAAGTCTCATGGTGCCCTAAGGCGTCAGCCATGCTCGCAGGATTTGGCGCGGTCATATTTCCACACTGGCACGTATTCTAGAAGCTACGGACTGACGCGGCAGGACATTTCCCATCGATACTTGAAGGGAAGCCCGTGGATCCGCTCTTGGACCGGGAAGCGCCTGATGGTGCTCCCGGTTCCGGTCACAACCGGTACATAAACTCAGGGCCGAACGTCCAATGGGTCATGACGACCCGAGGACTAAACCGCTCGCGCGGGAGGGGTAGCTCCGATTGGGGGTTGGAGGATTGCTGATGTTTGAGGCTCTGTTTTGTAGGTTGCAAGGTGAGGCAATTCGCCTCGTTT
>Ga0181530_10004805_pt1 | contig 14123 bp, 14 predicted proteins | sample PEATcosm2014_Bin_42_FD_119769 | JGI IMG/M metagenome (GOLD analysis project Ga0181530, IMG submission 119769) | Peatland microbial communities from MTU Mesocosm Facility, Houghton, MI, USA - PEATcosm2014_Bin10_60_metaG | ecosystem: Environmental > Terrestrial > Soil > Wetlands > Peat | place... | reverse complement strand
GCCGCGCTACACCCAACCGGAAGCCGAACATCGGCTGGTCTTGGAGAAATTGGGTTGGGAGTTGCCGCCGCAACCTCCACCGCGCATCCGTCGGGCGCAAGTTCCAACTCCCCCAAAAGACCCGAGACGAACTCAAAAATGTAGTGGCGACCTTTTGGATCGTTGCCTTGCAAATCAACGACTTACGCTACCGCCCACCCCTCAACCATGAAATTTCGGTTAAGGTTAATTAAGGTTAATTAAGGCTCTTTTTGAGGAGTCAAATCCGCAGAGAATGGCCGAATCCATACTAAAATGGCAGAGATTTTGAACCCAGAAAGCACAATGCCGCCACCCATCACTCCAGCACTCCATCACTCCACCTCTCCGCGAGGCGCCGCAGCCCGGGCCGAAGCCGGGTTTGACAACCGCCCCGGCTGGCTTATGGTGTAACCGTAGTGGACTTGTCTGATTATGGACGCAACGACTGATACCATTGAGAGCTTTGTTAATTCGGATTATAAATATGGCTTCGTGAGCGATATTCAAACCGATGCCTTCGCGCCCGGCTTGAGCGAGAACACCGTCCGCCGCATTTCGGAGATCAAAGGCGAGCCGGATTTCCTGCGCGAATGGCGCCTCAAGGCCTATCGCCACTGGCTCACCATGACCGAGCCGCACTGGCCCAACGTCCATTATCCGCCCATTGATTATCAGGCCTATATTTATTACGCCGCCGCCAGGGAGAAGAAGAAGCTCGGCAGCCTGGACGAGGTGGACCCGGAATTGCGCCGGACTTTTGAGAAGCTCGGCATTTCCCTCGACGAGCAGAAGCGCCTTTCCGGCGTCGCGGTGGACGCGGTGCTGGACAGCGTTTCGGTGGCCACAACCTTCAAGGAGGAGCTTGCGAGGCAGGGGATTATTTTCTGTTCCTTCTCCGAGGCGGTCAAGAATCATCCCGATCTGGTGCGCAAGTATCTGGGCACGGTGGTCCCGGCGAATGACAATTTTTTCGCCGCGCTCAATTCCGCCGTGTTCAGCGACGGCTCGTTTTGCTACATCCCCAAGGGCGTGCGCTGCCCGATGGAGCTGTCCACTTATTTCCGCATCAACACCGCCGGCAGCGGCCAGTTCGAGCGCACCCTCCTCATTGCCGACGAGGGGAGCCAGGTCAGCTATTTGGAAGGCTGCACCGCTCCGATGCGCGACACCAACCAGTTGCACGCCGCCGTCGTGGAACTCATCGCGATGGAAAATGCCAGCATCAAGTACTCCACCGTGCAAAACTGGTATCCGGGCGACAAGGACGGCAAGGGCGGCATTTACAATTTCGTCACCAAGCGCGGCAAATGCGCCGGGCGGAACTCGAAAATTTCCTGGACCCAGGTGGAGACCGGCTCGTCCATCACATGGAAATATCCCAGCGTCCTGCTCCTGGGCGACAATTCGACCGGCGAGTTTTATTCCGTCGCCCTGACCAATCACAAACAGCAGGCCGACACGGGAACGAAAATGGTGCATGTCGGCAAGAACACCCGCAGCACGATTGTCTCCAAGGGCATCTCGGCGGGCCGCGGGCAGAACAGCTACCGCGGCCTGGTGAAAATCCTCAAGAGCGCCACGAACTCGCGCAATTATTCGCAGTGCGACTCGCTCCTGATGGGCGACCGTTGCGGCGCGCACACCTTCCCTTACGTGGAAGTCAGGAACAGTTCCTCCACGGTTGAGCACGAGGCCTGCACTTCCAAGATCGGCGAGGACCAGATTTTTTATTGCAACCAGCGGGGCGTCTCCACGCAGGACGCTGTCAACATGATTGTCAACGGTTACTGCAAGGAGGTGTTCCAGCAATTGCCCATGGAATTCGCGGTGGAGGCGCAGAAGCTGCTCGGAGTCAGCCTCGAAGGCAGCGTCGGGTGAGCTGACAAGAATAGATTATTGAAAGACATGGAACTACTCGACATTCGCAACTTGTCGGCGGGCGTGGAAGGCCGGCCGATCCTCAAGAACCTCAGCCTCTCCCTCAACGCCGGCGAGGTCCACGCCATCATGGGCCCCAACGGCAGCGGCAAAAGCACCCTCGCCGGAGTCCTCGCCGGACGCACCGATTACGAGGTCACCGGCGGCTCCGTCCTTTTCCAGGGCGCCGACCTGCTGGCCATGAAGCCCGAGGACCGCGCCCGCGCCGGGGTCTTCCTGGCCTTCCAATATCCGGTCGAAATTCCCGGTGTCAACAGCACTTATTTCCTCCGCGCCGCCCTCAACGAATGCCGCAAGGCCCGCGGCGAATCCGAACTGGCCCCCATCGAATTCCTCAAGCTCGTCAAGCAGAAAAGCAAAATCCTCCAACTCGACCCCGCCCTGCTCAACCGCCCGGTCAACGAGGGCTTTTCCGGCGGCGAAAAAAAACGCAACGAGATTTTCCAGATGGCCGTCCTCGAACCCAGGCTTGCCATCCTCGATGAAACCGATTCGGGCCTGGACATTGACGCCTTGAAAGCGGTCGCCGGCGGTGTCAACAAATTGCGCCGTCCCGACAACGCCGCGCTCGTCATCACCCATTATCAGCGCCTTCTCAATTACATCGTGCCCGACTTCGTCCATGTCCTCGTGGACGGCCAGATCGTCCGCTCCGGCGGCAAGGAACTCGCCCTCACCCTGGAAGCGCGCGGCTATGATTGGCTTACCGAACCCGCCGCCGCCCCCGCCGGCGCCGCCTCATGACCGCCGCCGCCGACAGTGTAGCGTCGAGCCTCCGGATCGAAGCCCAGCCGGACGCCCATCAGCCGCCTCCCAGCATGAGCCTGGCCGCGGTGCTGGCCGCTTTCCGCGATGCCGCGCCGGACACCGCTCCCGCCTGGCTCAAATCGCGGCGGCAGGCCGCGCTCTCGAGCGCCGTGGAACTTGGTTTCCCCACCGCCAAGGACGAGGAATGGCGCTTCACGCCCATCACCCCCCTTCTGGAACTTCCCCTTCATCCCGCCCGGCCGCCGGCGCGCCGGCTGACCGCCGGGGAGATCGCCCCTTTCACTTTCGGGCTGGAAGGCTGCCGCCTTGTTTTTGTGGACGGCTGGTTTTGCCCGGAACTCTCCTTGCTGCCCGCGCCGGGCGGCGATCTTCAGGCCGTCAGCCTGCGGGCGGCGCTGGCCGGCAACGCCCCGGAACTGGAGCGGCACCTGGCCCGCGTTGCCGGCGGCGGGGCGCTCATCTTCACCGACTTGAACACGGCGTTCTTCCGCGACGGCGCGCTGGTCTGCGCGGCTCCCGGAAAAGTCATCGCCCAGCCGGTGCTTATGCTCTTTATCGCCACGGCGGGCGAAGCGGGAGCGGCCGCCCATGTCCGCAATTTGATTGTGGCCGGAGCGGGCAGCGAGATGAAGATACTGGAAACATACGTAAGCCTTTCCGGCGCTCCGCATGTCACCAATACAGTCACCGAACTGGTTCTCGGCGCGGAGGCGCGCGTGGACCACTGCAAAATCCAGGAGGAAAACCATCGCGCCATTCACATCGCCGCCGTGCAGGCGCGGCAGGAGCGGGGCAGCCACTGGACTTCGCACTCCGTCTCCACCGGCGCGCAACTGGCCCGCCATCAGATTCAAACCGTTTTCGACGGCGAGAACGGCTTCTGCCTTCTCAACGGCCTCTACCTGATCGGCGGCGGGCAACTGGCCGATTACCACACCGTCGTGGACCACGCCCGTCCGCGTTGCGAAAGCCATGAGTACTACCACGGCATCCTGTCCGGGAGCGCCCGCGGCGTGTTCAACGGCAAGATTTTTGTCCGCCAGGACGCCCAAAAAACCAACGCCAAACAAACCAACCGCAACCTCCTCCTCTCCGACGACGCTGTGGTTGACACCAAACCCCAGCTCGAGATTTTCGCCGACGACGTCAAATGCACCCACGGCGCCACCGTCGGCCAAATGGACGAAGAGGCGCTGTTCTATCTGCGTTCGCGCGGGATCGGACTGGAGCACGCCCGCCAGATCATGATCCGCGCCTTCGCCGGCGACGTGGTGGACCGCATCCCGCTGGAACCCGTGCGCGCCCACCTGAACATTATGTTGACAGAACGCTTCAAGGACAGCGCATGAGCGGGCCTTTTCCGTTCTTAATCTTAATCCTAATCTTAATCCAAAATGCGCCCCTGCCATGAGCGACGACTCGAACGACATCTTGGAGGATCTTTACAAGGAGGAGGTTCTCTTTCACGACAAGAACCCGCGCAATTTCCGCGCCCTCCCGGATGCCAACCGCCGGGCCGAAGGCGACAATCCGCTCTGCGGCGATCACTTCACCGTCTTTCTCAAGTTGGACAACGATGTCATCCGCGACATTAGCTTTCAGGGGGCGGGTTGCGCCATTTCCAAGGCCTCGGCCTCAATGATGACAGAGCGACTCAAAGGAAAGACCACGGCGGAGGCGCGGAATTTTTTCAACCAATTCCACAAATTTATAGAAACCGGCGAGGGCGACGAGGACGCGATGGGAAGCCTCTACGCCCTGGGCGGCGTGCATAAATTCCCCATGCGCGTCAAATGCGCCATCCTCTCCTGGCACGCCCTGCTCGCCGCGCTGGACGGCGAACCCGCAATCTCCACAGAAAAACAATAGAGGGCGCACAGAGTCGAACCCCACCCATTTTTTGACCCATCTTTCTGACTTTGTATCTCTTGGGCAGACTGACTTCGGACTGAAGACAGTTCGAGACAGAAATATGGGTCAGAAAAATGAAAGTGGCATCGCGCCGAGTTCAAGAACGGGGTGAAACGGCATGCCCTTTCGCGTTGCGTGGAAAAAACGCCACGCGCAAGAACCCGGTTTACATTTCTATTTGACTCCGAATTGAGCGGCGGCAATCGGATCTATTCGCTGAAGGGCCTCGGCAAAGTCACTGTGGAAGTAAATAGCCTCCCCTCCCTTCCCATTCATCAAATTCAACAATGTTGGAACAGCGGGCTTGGCTTCTGGTCCAATCATCCCCAAGGCAGTGGCCATGGCGGCGTGTTCCATGCCGCCGGTATCGTCGTGGACTTCCAATGCGTCAATCAAAGGCTTGATAGCAGCCCTGGCCTCCACGCCAATGTACGCAATGTGGTTTGCTGCGTGCAATCGTTTTTCCCAGCCAAATTCCCCAGGGGTTCTTAATTCATCCAGCAAGGGAGGCAATGCAAGTGTGGCCAAACCAGTATCGCAGAGAATGGCCACGGCTGCGTCAGCAACATCCTCATCATCGCTATCCACTGCCAGCACAAGCTGCTTTAAGGCCGCTTCGCTGTTTGTCTTCGATTCAATTCGTTCCAACGCCCAAGAGGCAAAGACTCCTCCGCCGTCCTTCAAACCCCGCAAATTCGGCACAGCGCCTTTCGCTTCGGGGCCGATACGGCCCAAGGCTTCTGCCGCATAACATCGGACAATGGTTGTGCGGTCACTTAACAATTCAACCAAGTCCGGGACGGCGGCTTTGGCCTCCGGCCCGAAGCGGCCCAAAAGAGAGGCTGCATTGTATCGGCAGATGTAGTTATCATAGTCGCCGGCTGTGGTGGGGAGCCGGCGACTCAACAACTTTGGCAGATTGGACTTCCATGCGTTGTACGAGGATTTGGGGTACCGGTCCTGCAATTTAAGCATTTGAATCAAGGCCGGAATTGAATCAGGGCCTAGATTCCTTAGAACTTCCTTGGCCTTGATGCCGGCTGTGGTGTCATAGCGTTTCATCTCCTTCAACCAGACACTCAGTCGTTGTCCTTGATAAACTGGCCCGTAACTGGGACGCGACGTCCACGGAACCGCCACAAGCAGAATGCCCACTACGAGAAAAAATGTCACACAGGCCGCAATTCCAATCGATCGCCTCATACGATTTAATTTACACCATTCATGCCGGAAAACAACAATGGCGAAGGCGGGCTGCTTTCTCTGGAGCCAGTCCTAATCCTGTGTCCGCCCCCTACTGGCCGCGAGCCCTTCCAGACAGGTCGCCCAAGAACTGTCTTCGTTCGGTTCCCCTTCGTTTTGCCGTTTTGCCGCGTCGTAAAGCGCGCCATTGCGTTTTCCGCTGTTTTCATGCAAAATAACCCCATGACTTTCAAGCGCATCACTTGTGACCCCAAGCGGATGAACGGCCAGCCGTGCGTCCGCCAGCTTCGTCTGACAGTGCGCCGCGTGGTGGAGGCCGTCGCCACTTACCCTGACCGCCGGGATTTGCAGCGCGAGTTTCCCGAGCTGGAACCGGAAGACATCCGGGAGGCGCTTGCCTACGCCGCCGCCAATCTGGACGACAAGGTCATTGAACTGGCCACGCTCGGATGAAATTGCTGCTCGACCAGGGAACGCCTCGATCAGCGGCAGCCATTCTTTGCCGCGCGGGTTTTGATGCCGTTCACACGGGCGAAATTGGTCTGGCTGAGGCGGAAGATGCTGAGATTATTCATCGAGCGGTTCTTGAAGATCGCGCAGTGGTAACGCTCGACGCTGATTTCCACAGCCATCTTGCGTTGACGCAGGCCCTCAAGCCGTCGGTGATCCGTATCCGGATTGAAGGATTGCGGGCGGAGGAATTCAGCGAACTGATCCAAAATGTTTTGAATCAATGCGCGGAGGATTTGAAAGCAGGCGCGATGATTTCCGTAACTGATATTCAAATCCGTGTCCGTCGTCTGCCGGTTGCGTAGCAGGGGGACGCATGAACGCATATTGTTGCTGTCTGTCGTCAGGGCGTTTCGGGTTCGGGCCCGAACCGGCAGCACTCAAGTCTGCACCACCAGACCCATGAACAACAATGCAATCCACGCCGTCACGGGGGCCTTTGGCTATTCCGGCTGTTACATCGCAACCCGCTTGCTGGAACAGGGACGCTCCGTCCTCACGCTAACCAACTCCATGAACCGCGCCAATCCCTTTGGCGGCCGGGTCCGCGCCGTCCCGCTTTCCTTTGGCGAGCCGGACAAACTGGCGGCGGCGCTGTCCGGCGCGGACGTGTTGTATAATACATACTGGGTTCGATTCAACCACCGGCTGTTCACGCACCGGCAGGCGGTGGAAAACACACTGGCTCTGTTCGGCGCGGCGCGGCGCGCGCGCGTCCGGCGCGTGGTGCATGTCAGCATTGCCAATCCGGCGGAAGACTCGCCGCTGGAGTATTTTGCCGGCAAGGCGCGGCTGGAGCGGGCGTTGCGGGAAAGCGGCCTTTCTTATGCGATCCTGCGGCCAACGGTTCTGTTCGGGCGCGAGGACATTCTTATCAACAACATTGCCTGGGCGCTCCGGCGCTTTCCCTTCTTCGCCGTTTTCGGCGACGGCTCGTACCGGCTTCAACCGGTTCATGTGGATGATCTGGCGGAGCTGGCGGTGACGGAAGGAATGCGGACGGAAAATGTCATCGTCAACGCCATCGGCCCGGAGACATTCACCTATCGCGAGTTGGTGGAAGCGGTTGGCGCCGCGATAGGCCGGCCGCGAACGCTGGTCAATGTCCCGCCGGGCCTGGGTTGTTTGCTTGGAAACGTGGTCGGATGGTTCATGCGCGACACCTTCATCACGCGCGACGAGATTCGCGGCCTGATGTCCGAGCGGCTTTATGTCAACACGCCGCCAACGGGAAAAACAGCATTGACAGCCTGGATGAACAAGAATGCCGCCACATTGGGCCTTCGCTACGCCAGCGAACTGAACCGCCGCCGCGACCGCCAAATGACCTATTTCGTGAACGAAGCGAATGAAAGGTAAACCATGAATTTTTTTTGGTTTAGTTCTACAAATATATCGCGCCTACGGCGCTTCTACGGGCTTCAAGCCGTCATTGCCCCATATACGCTTCCGACGACCTTGCGATAGTTGCTTTCGGAATAGCCGGTGGCGATTCGTTCCGCCGCCGCGCCGCCCTTTTTCAAGATGATCTCCCGCTGGCGATCCATCGCCACAATCGCGTCCGCAATCTCGCTCACCATTTGTTCCGGGGTCGTTACGGCGATCTTATAGCCGCAATCCGCCGTCACGATCCCCCCCGGTCCGCCGCAATCGGCCACGACCGGCACGCCGCGCGCCAGCATCGCCTCCATCATGGTCAATCCGGCGCTCTCGCGAAAACTGGGGAGCAGGAAAACATGTGTGGCCGCCAGTTCCTCCCGGTAAGCCGGCCCGGACAATTCCACCCCGAAAAGCGCGTCCTCCCGCAAGCCGAGGCTGTCCGCCAGAGCGCGCATGGCCCCGGATTCCGGCCCCGCTCCGCAATACCGGTAACGGAACTTCACGCCCTTGTTCTTGACTCGCGCCAGCGCCCGCAACGCGAGAGCGACTCCTTTCCGGCCTTCCAAATTGCCGCCGGCAAACAGGCGCAGCGGCCCGCGCATGTCTTTGGCGGCTTTGGAAGCGGCAAACTCCCGTATCTTGTCGTCCCCGAAAAACCCAGGGGACAGGCAGGTGACATTGGCGTCCGAGCCGCGCATGCGCGCCGCCAGGGCGGCCGTTTCCGGATTGGCCGCCAGGACATGCGAGGAGCGGCGGATGCACGCCCGCACGGAAGGGGAAAGCCGGGAGACCAGATTGGAGCCCATGCGGCAGAGTTCAAAAGCCCGGGCGGCGCCCCGGAGGATCGGCAGGAACCGGAGCGGAAACTGTTCATTGCCGCCGACCGGCCCGAACGCAAACGGGATGCCCAGCCGCCAAAGCGGGGAAGCGACTCTCCAGGTCGCGATGGTCAGATGATGGGCCAGGTCAAACCGCACTTTGCGATGGAGTTCCCGGGCAATGGGCAGGACCGCTCTGGCATAACGGATGTATTCCCCCCAGTCTTGAAACCGCGCCCACATTCGGTTTGATGAAAAGCGCCCGAAGGAGCCGGCATAGGCAAAACAGACATTCTTTGGGACCAGCCCACCGGCTTGCGCGCGCTCCAAAGGCGGCTGATTGCGTTTGCCGGTAATGACCCACAGATCGTGGTCCTTGGCCAGCGCCCGCACCGCCGACCAGCCGAACTGGGATTCCGATCCCCAGTAAGGGTCGCACGCCTTGGCAGAAATAAGGACTTTCATTTCTCGGTGTGGGGGGCGCATTCCACTTCCTTGCGCCCCCTTCATCATCTTGATCTTAATCTTAATCTTAATCTCAATCCTAATCCCAATACCAAATTCCGATGCGTTGCGCATAAGAGATTAAGATTAAGATTAAGATTAGGATTAAGATTAGGATTAAGAACCGGAACCCCAGCCCGCGCGCCCACTTTGACCCTTGAAATTTGCCGCCGAAACTCTAGCCTTGGGCGTGATTTCTGAAAAACAGTGGAGAGCCGATTCCGTTGCGCGCCTGTTTCTGTGCATCCTCACAACGCTCTCTTTTGGTCTCTGCCTGGATGCCGGGTTGCAGAGCGATAAAATAGGGTTGACGGAGGATCAGCGCAACCTGGAGCAGTTGGCCGTCATGACGCTGTTTTTTGATGTCGGGAGCCTGGCGTGGATTTGGCATTTCCTGCGCGAAATTCCCATGCCCTGGAGCGAGGCCTTCGGCCTGGAATCGTTCCGGCGGCGCAAGGCGGTTCTCTGGGGCCTCGGTGGGGCGCTGCTCTTCCTGCCCGCCGCCTGGGGGTTGCAAGGTTTGTTGGGCTATCTGATTGAACTGGCCACGCGGCATCCCCCGGCGCAGCAGGAACTGGTCTTGCAGTTGCAAAAGGCCGGCATGCCGTGGCGCGAACAGGTGTTGGTCGGTGTGCTGGCGGTGCTGATCGTGCCGGTGGCGGAAGAGACGTTGTTTCGCGGCATCCTTTACCCGTCCATCAAACAGAACGGCTTTCCGCGGACGGCTTTGTGGGTGACGTCGCTGCTGTTCGCCGCGTTGCACTTCAACCTGCTTTCGTTCGTGCCGCTGACCGTCTTTTCGCTGCTGTTGATTTTCCTTTACGAAAAGACCGGCAGCCTCTGGGCCTCGATCACCGCCCACAGCCTGTTCAATTTCGCCAATTTCCTTTTCGCGACGCTCGCAACCCGAGCCGGCCACCCCATGCCTGTCAGATGAACGAATTCGATCTCATCGCCGCTCTTTGCGCTGCGCTCCCCTCCAATCCCGGCGTCATTGCCGGCGCGGGCGACGATTGCGCCGTGCTGGATTCCGGCCGGCCGGGGCGCGCGCTGCTGTTCAAGACCGACGCGGTGGTGGAAGGCGTCCATTTCCTGCCCTCGGCGACGCCGGAGAGCATCGGCCACAAGGCGCTGGCGCGCCCCCTGAGCGACATTGCCGCGATGGCGGGCCGCCCCCTGGCCGCGCTGGTGACACTCGCCCTGCCCAGGAACTTTGATCCCGAATTCATCCAAAGAATTTACGCCGGCATGAGCCTCCTGGCCCGCCGCCACGGCGTCGCCATCGTTGGCGGGGAAACGACCTCCAACCCGGAGCGGCTTTTGATCTCCGTGTCGCTCCTGGGCGAAGTGGCGCGGGACAAATGCGTGCTGCGGTCCGGGGCCGGGGATGGCGACGCGCTGTTTGTCACCGGCGAATTGGGCGGCTCGCTGGCGGGAAAACACTTGCAATTCGAGCCGCGTCTGGAAGAAGCCCGATGGCTGGCCGAGCATTTTCCCATTCACGCCATGATTGACCTCAGCGATGGATTGGCCGGCGACTTGCGGCATCTGATGGCGCGCGGCAAGGTGGGAGCCGAACTCCTGGTCCGCGCCATCCCCATCAGCCGCCCCGCCCGCCGCCGTGCCGCGATGGCAGATGCAGCGCCGGGCCTCCGGCCCGAGCCGAAGGCCCCCGCCAAAACGCCCCTGCTCGCCGCCTTGACCGACGGAGAGGATTACGAACTGCTCTTCGCCGTGGCCGCCCGCGACGCCGTGCCGCTGTCCGACGCCTGGCGCAAACAATTTCCCAAACTCCGCCTCAGTTGCATTGGCAAGATCACCGCCGCGCCCGGCCTGACCTTGCGCGACGCCAACGGCGTTTGCGCCCTCGAAGCTTATGGTTACGTCCATTTCTCATAGTCCCGCCGAGACCGAGGCGCTGGGCGAAGCCTGGGCCGCCGAGTGCGGCTCCGGCTGGGTCATTGGCCTGAGCGGCCCGCTGGGCGCGGGCAAGACGCAATTGGTCAAGGGGCTGGCCCGCGGCTTGAACGCCGCCGCGCGCGTCGCCTCGCCCGCTTACGCGCTGGTCCATGAATATCCCGGCGGACGCCTGCCCCTCTTCCATTTGGATCTTTACCGCCTCGACACCCGCGAACAAATCATTGCTGCCGGCCTGGAGCAGTACCTCGTCCGCCCCGAAGGTGTGACGGTGGTGGAATGGGTGGAACGATGGCTGGACGGGCGCCAAATCCCCTGGATTGCGCCCGGCCCGTTTCGCCGCGCGCAATTCAAGACCCTGGGCGAAACCGCCCGTGAAATTGCCTATGAAGATTTTGGCCGTTGAATTCTCCTCCGCGCAACGCAGCACGGCCGTGTGGGACGATGGCGCGAACGCTGCTCCCGTCCTTTTGGGAAGCGCGCGGGAGACGCAGCTTCCGCGCCTTTCAAATGCAAAATGCAAAATGCAAAATGCAAAATTTGCATCCCAGCGCGGCGTCGGCCTGGCCGAAGAGGCGCTGGCGGAAGCAAGATGCGGCCGGGAGGAAATCGGCGCGCTGGCGGTGGGGCTGGGACCCGGTTCGTACAACGGAATTCGCGGCGCGATTGCGCTGGCGCAAGGATGGCAATTGGGCCGCGGGATCGGCTTGCTGGGCGTCAGCAGCGTGGAATGTCTGGCGGCGCAGGCGCGGGCGGAAGGTCTGCGCGGCGCGGCGTATATTATTATTGACGCCCAGCGCAGCGAGTTTTACCTCGCCCGCTATCAAATCGCCGACACCGGCTGTCGCGAAACGGAGCCGTTGCGGCTGGCGTCCGGGAAGGAAATTCAGGCGCTGGCCGCCGGGGGCCAAACCCTGCTCGGCCCCGACATCGCGCGCTGGTTTGCCGGCGCGAAGGACCTCTATCCATCGGCCGCGATGCTGGGCCGCCTGGCCTGTGGCCGCCGCGATTTCGTGCCCGGCGAAACCCTCGAGCCGATCTACCTGCGCGAGACCGCCTTCAAAAAAGCCCCGCCGCCCCGGGTCAATCCGTGACGGGGGTAGCACAGGCGACTCGCCTGTCCCGCCGGGCCACTGGCCCGGCGGAATCTCCAAAGCGCCTTTGCGCCAAAGCGTTGAGTCACCGCCACGCTCCGTCACATCCGTTTCCGGTCGGCGGGTCGCCAACCGGGACGTGCGAGTCGCCCGTGCCACCCAGGCACCCGCGCCGGGACAAACACGGCTCGTGCCGCGGTTTTCCAAGATTGCCGTGCCGCCGATTTCCAAATCGGCCCCCCATCTCCACCCGGAGCCTCTGACCCGCAAAAAGCGCTTGGGAACCGCAAAATGAATGAACGCCAATTTCTTACTGGCTTACCCTTCGGCGTCCAATAGCACGTCGCCGGGATGGCAGTGCTCTTCCTGCTAGTCAGACATCATAGTTACTTATGGGTTGCGGAAGGGCCGCTTGAGGCAGCCACAGACGGCAAGCTGAATCGTCCTGAGCAAATCGTACTGTTCGGGGATTGCATTGTTGCCCACTCGCCCTTGCTTCTCAATCTCATCGCGAATCATTTTGACGAGTTCATCAATCGTGATGGCTCTGCCGCCTTGGAAGTCTCTGCGGTATTCGCTCTCTTTGGAAACGTTGAAGAAAACCGCAATCTGTTCGAGTTTGAAATCGCGTGGCAGCCACGGAAAGACGTCCTTGGAAATGTGCTTCCGTCCCGATTCGAACTTGGCCTTGTACCTTTTCTTCAAAAGGAACCTCCGGGAATTGTTACAGGAAATTCGGGAGATTTTGTCTTTTCACTTTTTCACGAGGGTTTCCGGAATCCGCGTCCGGCAGCCGGGCGGAACCGATGGCCAGACGCCCGCAAAACAACCCATGATCGAATCACCGGTCGGCTGCGTGGGGCGCGCTGTACAGAAGGTCCGCCTCCTGCAGGAGAAGGTGGTCAATCCACCAGTCCCTCCAGGTGTCCGAATTGTCGGCGCCGGCGGTTTTGAAGTTGGTTTAGATCGTATTGCGGCATTGCGCCAGCGCCGTTTGAGCGCCATCGCCAGAAATATTTCCACATCGGCGCGAACGCCCGGGGCCGTTGGCCAGACCCGCCAGCACAATGCCGGCAGCAAACAATTGATTCATTTTAAGCGTTTTCATAAGTCCAGGTTTTCAACGGTTGATTCGTTTTTGTTTCTTCATCGCGGAACTTCCAGGAGACCGGCCAGTTCCAAAAAAGGTCTTGTTGAGGCCACTCTCTAGTGAGGAAGGCAAATTTCGCGTTGGGATTAGAGGTTTTGCGCGCAAGCAATGAACTTGCGGCAGCCGGCCAGTATGGATTGCAAGGCGGCGACAAAGGCGCTCTCTGTCAAGAACGCCGGCTGGCCCTTGGGCGCTTCCAGAACGATTTCAAACGGGCGCGACCGGACAACAGGCGGGGCGCTGAACACTCCGGGGAAAATATCGCGAACGACACAATGTTGTTCATTTGAACGATGCGATAATACAACAAATCTCGACTAAGTCAATAGACTTTATTATATATTTTCAATATAGTTGTAACATATTGCGCTGAAATATGTTACGAGGTTGAATTTAATCCGCGGGATTGTGTTTCTTGACAATCCACGCCCAATCAGAGGACATTCTGAAATGTTGAACCCTTGTTGTCTAAATGGCAAAATCCATCGCTCCAGCTACAGACTTCCGGAGGCGCAGCGCCCGGTCGCGCAAATCCGCCAGCGTCAAGCTTTCCATGACCTTAACCACCGCCTCGCGGGCGTCCTTCATCACATCGCGAACGGGGCATAACGCTTCGTCGGGGCATGTGCAACGTTTGTAGAAATGCTCGCTCACGCAGCTCACCGGAGCCATGGCCCCCTCCACATGCCGCACAATGGAGGCCAGGGTGATTCTCTCCGGCGGGTGGGCCAGGCGATAGCCGCCGCGTGCGCCGCGCCTGCTTTCTACAGCCCCCAGAGTTTTCAGATCGTTGAGGATCTGCGCCAGGAATTTCTTCGGAATTTTCTGCTCCGCGGCAATCGTCTCGATATGCACGACGTTTTCACCGTAGTGCAAGGTCAAGACCAACAGGGCGCGCAAGGCATATTC
>Ga0181530_10004795_pt1 | contig 14146 bp, 12 predicted proteins | sample PEATcosm2014_Bin_42_FD_119769 | JGI IMG/M metagenome (GOLD analysis project Ga0181530, IMG submission 119769) | Peatland microbial communities from MTU Mesocosm Facility, Houghton, MI, USA - PEATcosm2014_Bin10_60_metaG | ecosystem: Environmental > Terrestrial > Soil > Wetlands > Peat | place... | reverse complement strand
TCAGCGAGGTGCTGCCACGGGCCGCGCTACTCGTGTATCACGGGGGCATCGGCACGCTCGCTCAAACCATCAAGGCGGGCATTCCGCATCTCGTCGTGCCGAGCGGCCATGACCAGTTCGACAATGGCTGGCGAATCGAGCAGCTTGGGCTCGGTCGAAGCATCCCACAAACGCGCTATCGAGCCGCGCGGGCAGCCCGTGAAATTCGTGCGATCTTGGCCGATAGCCGGATGAAGCAGCGGTCGTTGGAGTATGCGGGGAAGATGGATCCGGTTTCTGCGCTAACCCGCGCATGCGACCTACTCGAACGCTTACCGGCTTCACTGCCGGTTGAGTCACGCTGCGTGGTCGGTTGAGTGTGCGGTAGCCATCTCGGTTCCCATACGGCGGGGGGGGGACGACGAAGAATGCGCGCTCACGTTTATCACGGTCCCGGCGATCTGCGGCTGGAATCGGTCACCGAACCTGAGCCGGGCGCGGGCGATGTCAAGTTGCGAGTACTCTACAACGGCATCTGCGGCAGCGACCTGCACGAATACTACGATGGCCCGGTCACCACCCGCATCACGCCGCACCCGCTCACGGGAGTCAAGAACCCCGTCATTCTCGGTCACGAGCTGTGCGGTGAAGTCGTGTCCTGCGGCGCAGGCGTCGTCGATCTCGCGCCGGGTGATCTCGTTGCGGTCGAGCCGCTAGAGACCTGCGGTCGTTGCCACTGGTGCGTGGCAGGCCAGTACAACCATTGTCCCGATCTGGCGCTGCACGGGTACAACCGTGAGGGGGGCGGACTCGCCGAGTACACCGTCGTGCGCCGCTCGATGGCCCATCGTCTGCCGCACGGCATGACCCCGGTTCAAGGCGCCCTGATCGAGCCGCTCGCCGTTGCATGGCACACCGCGAACCGCTGCCGGCTCGAGGCAGGCCAAACCGCCGTGATTCACGGCGCGGGCCCCATTGGAATCGGCGTGTGTCTCACGCTGATGCGGCGCGGTGTCGAAGTCATCGTCGCGGATCCATCGCCGCTGCGGCGCTCGGTGCTCGATCGTTTGGGCGTCCGGGTGACGTTCGACCCGAGCGGCTGCGATCCAATCGCGGCGATTCGCGATTTGACCGGCGGTCGCGGTGCGCACGCGTCGGTGGATGCCGCCGGAGTGCCCGCCGCGTTTCGCGCGATGCTGCACGGCACGCGCGTCGACGGCACCGCTGTCGTCGTCGCCATCCACCACACACCCGTGGTGGTGCCGCCCTTTGATTTGTTGATGCCCGAAGTCTACGTGACGGGGGTTGCGATGTCGGCACATGCATTCCCGAGCGTCATCGAAGCCATGGCGCAAGGCCACTTCCCGCTCGACGGCTGGGTCGAGACGATTCCGTTCGAGCAGGTGGTGGAGCGCGGCCTCGAACGGCTACGACGCCAGGAGGCGTTGAAAATTCTCGTCACCGTGGCGGCGCGCAGCCCGAGCGGCCGCGCCCGCAGGGAGCTGAGCACTTGAAGATCGGCGAGCTATTCGATGTCAGTGGTTATGGGGTCATCGTCACCGGCGGCGCGAGCGGCCTCGGTCTTGGTTACGCCGAAGCGCTGGCGGAGAATGGCGCCCGGGTGAGCCTGCTGGATGTGGACGCGGGGCGCATCGCCGCCGAAACGCAGCGACTCCGCTCGCTCGGATGGGCGGTGCGCGGCGAGGTTGTCGACGTACGAGACCATGCGGCGATCGAGCGGGCTTTCGACGCGGCGGTCGCCGCGCATGGCCGACTCGATGTCGTATTCGCCAATGCCGGCATCGACCCGGGCCCGGGATTCGTGGGCAGCTGGGTGGGGGCGGAGCGCCCGCGCATTCCCGAGGGAGCGCTCGAGCGCTACACGGATGAGCGCTGGAATCGTGTGATCGACATCAACTTGAACGGCATATTCGCGACCTTGCGTGCGGGCGCGCGGCTCATGCGGCCGCAGCGTTCGGGCCGCATGATCGTCACGACTTCCGTGGCGGCGTATCAGTGCGAACCGGCCATCGGCGCCGCCTACATGACCGCCAAAGCCGGAGCCGCTCATCTGATGCGCTCGCTTGCGCTGGAGCTCGCAGCCGACCGGATCACGGTCAACGCCATCGCCCCCGGCTTTTTTGTCACCAATATCGGTGGCGGCCATGGCAAGCAGGCGTTCGTTCAGCAGGCCATGAGCAAGTCGATCCCCATGCATCGCGTGGGATTTCCCGAAGACATCAAGGGGCTGGCGCTGTTCCTCGCGTCGCCGGCCTCGGCCTACCTCACCGGCCAGCAGATCTCGATCGATGGCGGCTGGACGCTCGGCGTGGCGGATTGAGTGGGACGGCGCGGATCCGGTGCAGTCGTTCATTTGACCCGAACTTCGAGCAGCATGGGAGCGTTGGCCGCGAATATCCGGTTGAGCGCCGCATCGAGATCCTCGCAGCGCTCGACCCGGATGCCTTGCATTCCCTGACTCTGGGCGAGTGCGCAAAAATCGAGATGCGGCAACCGTACACCGGGCAGCGCGCCGAGGTTGAAGTGCCGGCCGAAGTCCTCGAGTGCGCGATAGCTCGAGTTGTTGACGATGATGAAGGCCACGGGCAGCCCGAGCTCCGCGGCAGTCCACAATCCTTGGATCGAGTACATGGCGGAGCCGTCGCCGATCAGGCCGATGACCTTGCGCCCGGGCCGCGCCAGGGCGACGCCGACGGCCGCGGGTAGACCGTGACCCAGACCGCCGCTGGCGCAGGTATGGAAGGTGCCGGGCTCGAGCATCGGGAGGTGATCGTGCATCGCACCGCGGCTGCTCGGCGCCTCTTCGACGATGATGCTGTTCGCCGGACGCAGAGCAGCGATCTGTTGCAGCAAATAGCGGTCGCTCAATCGATCGGGGGCGAGCTGCGCTGCGCGTGCTGCGATCTTGGGCGGCACACGCGTGGTGGCCGGTGGATGGGCAAGCAGCGCAGCGACGCCCAGTTTCAGATTCGTGACGATGGAGGTGCCCACCGGACACCAGGCCGCCGCGCCGGGATCGTCGCACAGCTGCACCAGCATCGCCCCCGGCGGAACATGCGGCCCCACGCCTTCGACGTGGTACGTGAATACCGGCGCGCCGAGCACAAGGATCAGATCCGAGCCCTCGAGGCGCTCGACAATCGCGGCACGATCGGCCGGCAGGAACCCGGCGAACAGCGGATGGTGTTCCGGGAAACTGTTGCGTGCCGACATCGGGCTCACCCACACGGGCGCCTGGTGCTCCTCGGCGAGCGCGATGGTTTCATCCCAGGCATCGTCTCGGGCCACCGCGGCGCCGACGACGAAATGGGGTCGCCGCGATGCGCGAAGCAGGGCGGCGGCGCGCGCCAGGAGCACGGGATCGCCGGCGACGCGGCGGCTGACCTGGCGTGCCGTGAGCGCAGCGCACGGACGATCCCAGTCATCGACGGGAATCGATACGAAGGTCGGGCCGCGCGGCGGCTGCATGGCCGTGTAGTAGGCGCGCGCGATGGCCGCAGGCACATCGGCGGCGCGGGCCGGTTCGCAGCTCCATTTGACATACGGCTTCGGCAATTGGGCCGCCTGTTCGGAATACAGGAAAGGCTCGAATGGCAGTATGGAGCGCGCCTGCTGACCGGCGGTGATCACCAGCGGCGTCTGGTTCCGGTAGGCAGTGAATATGCTGCCAACCGCGTGACCGACACCGATGGCGGAGTGCAGGTTGATCAGCGCGGCGTCGCCTTGGGCTTGGGCGAAACCGTCGGCCATCGCGACCACCACCGACTCCTGCAGGCCGAGCACGTAGCGGAAGTCCGCCGGAAATTCGCGGAACATCGGCAACTCGGTCGAACCGGGATTGCCGAATACCGTCCACAGCCCGAATTCACGCAGCAGCGAATAAACGGCATCGCGTACGGTCACTGCGGCGCTCAAATCGAAAGCAGCACTTTTCCGAAGTGCGCGCCGCTCTCCAGATGACGGTACGCTGCGGGGGCGTCGTCAAAGCCGATTATGCGATCGACGATCGGCTCGAGCCGATTGACGGCGATCGCCGCGTTCATGCGCTCGAAATGGCCGCGCGAGCCGACGAACACGCCGTGGATGCTCGCTTGCTTGCCGAGCAACCCGTAGGGGCTGACTGCGGAGCCGACACCCGTCAACACGCCGATCAACGCAATGCGCCCGCCGACCGCCACCGACGCAATCGAGCGGCTCAACGTACCGGACCCACCGACTTCCAGCACATGATCGACGCCGCGCCCCTCGGTGAGCTTCAGAACTTCACGTTCCCAGTCGGGGCTCGTCCGATAGTTGATGCAGCCGTCCGCTCCGAGCGTGCGTGCGCGCTCGAGCTTCTCATCGCTGGACGAGATGACCAGCACACGCGCCCCGGCGAGACGAGCGAACTGCAGCGCGAATACGGACACGCCGCCCGTTCCGATCACCAGCACCGTTTCGCCCGGCGCAACGTGTCCCAACTCGACGAGGGCGTGCCACGCCGTCACTGCCGCACAGGGCAGCGTCGCGGCGGCCCGCGCGGAGAGATGAGCGGGGACGGCAACCGCATCTTGCTCCGCGAACACGGCGTATTCGGCGAGGACGCCGTCGGCGGGCGGTGCGCCGAGCGCAACTAATGGCGCGCGTGGTGGAGCGCCGTCGATCCAATTGCGAAAGAAGGTGCCGGCGACACGCTCACCGACGCGAAATCGGGTCACGGCGGATCCCACGGCAATCACCTCACCCGCGCCGTCGGACAGCGGAATGACGTTGGCGCCGATAGCGCCGCCGGCGTAATGGCCGCGGGCGATCAATAGGTCGCGGTAATTCAACGAAGCCGCTTCGATGCGGACCAGAATTTGCGTCGGCAGCGGCTTGGGGTCCGGGCGTTCACAGCGGCGCAGTCCGTCGATCGAGTGGCTGCCGGCGACGAGTTCATAGGCGCGCATCGCATGCTCTCCGAAACGAAAATCTCATTCCACAGGAAAATTTGACCGGCCGATCGACTCTGACCGAAGTGTCAGTCCACTCGCAGTGAACCAATATGTCACAATCGGTGTTGAGCAACGAAATTTCACGACTTTATTCTCGCGCAGGGGCTGTTGCCGCCGGACCTGATGCGGCGTGCGGTGGCGCGGCATTTCATTCCCGAACAGCTGGAGAAACCGAATTAGCGTGAAAAAATTCGAATATGTGATCGTCGGCGCGGGCTCCGCAGGGTGTGTTCTCGCCAACCGCCTGACCGAGGACAAAAACGTGAAAGTCCTCATCCTGGAAGCCGGCGGCGCGGCAACCGGCCTGTTCAAGGACATGCCGATCGCTTTTCCGAAATACGTGGTGCGTCGGGATCTCAATTGGAATTTCGAGAGTGAGCCCGAGCCGTACCTCAATGGGCGGCGAATCGAAATACCGCGCGGTAAGGGCTTGGGCGGCTCCTCGATGATCAACGGGATGGTCTATGCGCGCGGACACCGGCGCGACTACGACGATTGGGCTCAGCGCGGCCTTGCGGGCTGGGGTTACGCCGACGTGCTGCCATATTTCCGCAAGTCTGAAAGAAGCTGGCTGAGCGACGACCGTTATCACGGGAACTCGGGCGAGCTGGAAATCTGCGTGCCCGCGTCGAATATGCTGTATGAGGAAATTCGCGCGGCGAGCATTGCGGCGGGATATCCTGCGACCGATGATTATCACGGAGCCGACTCGGAGGGATTTCAGCGCAACGAAATGACCGTCACGCGCGGACGCCGCGGCAGTACCGCGCGGGTATTTCTCGGACCTGCCATGCATCGGCCCAATCTTGCGGTTGAAACCCGCGCGCTGGGGAGCCGCATCCGCTTCGAGGGACGGCGTGCCGTCGGCGTCGATTACGTGCAACGCGGCGCAGGTCGCACGGCCCTCGCCGGGCGTGAGGTCATTCTCGCGGGCGGCGTGTACGGCTCGCCCCAGCTGCTGCTCCTGTCCGGCATCGGACCCGCGGATCAATTGATGAAACATGGCATCAAGCCCATCGTCGATCTGCCGGGTGTCGGCAAGAACCTCGTCGAACATCCGTTCATGTTTGTCGGATGGCAGGTGCGCCCGGGTGCGTTCCGCAGCGAGCTGCGCATCGACCGGGCGGCGGCTTGGGTGCTGCGCTGGGCGCTATTGGGCACGGGGCTGTTCGCGACCAATGGGGCTGCGGGCAATCTATTCATCCGCACCGATGCGCGGCTCGATCGACCCGACATGCAATTCACCTGCATGTCCGGCGAGGTGAGTGCACGCGAGTTGTGGTTCCCTCTGATCGGCAAGAAGCCCACGCATACACTCGGCGTCGGTGTGTCCATGATCAAGCAGGACAGCAGAGGCGAAGTGACATTGCGCTCTGCGGACGCGAGCGATCCGCCGCGCATCCTGTTCAACTTGTTCAAGGAGCGTTCCGACGTCGAGCGGGCGATTCGCGGCCTGAAGGCGATCCGCAACGTGTACCGTCAGGAGCCGCTCAAGAATCTGATTGCCGATGAAATCCTGCCCGGCGCGCATGTCGTATCGGACGCCGACTTGGAGAAATTCGTTCGCGATACGGGAGCGATTACTCAGCATGCCGTGGGCACCTGTAGGATGGGAACCGACGCCGAGCCTGGCGCGGTCGTGGATGCGGCGCTCAAAGTCCGCGGCGCCGAGGCGCTGCGCGTCATCGATGCCTCCATCATGCCGGACGTGCCGGGCGGCAATACCAATGCCCCCGCAATCATGATTGCAGAAAAGGGGGCAGACCTGCTGCGCGGGCGGGCGTTGCCGCGCGCGGACCTTTGAGCGGCGGCTCGGGGCTCGAGCGATGGCTCGGGGCTCGAGCGACGGCACTCGAGTTGATGGCGACGGGAGGAGCGACGTTCAATGAAGAATTTGCATGGCAAAGTGGCTTTCGTCACCGGCGGCAGCAGCGGCATCGGCCTTGGCATCGTCAAGGTACTGGCCGAAGAGGGCATGAGGGTTGCCTTCAGCTATCGTCGTCAGGATCATTTGGACCAGGCCATGGAGTATTTCCGCGCCAAGCCGGATCACGAGGTCCATCCAATCAAGCTCGATGTCACCGACCGCGCCGGCCTCGCCGCCGCCAAGCTGGAAATCGAGCGCGTTTACGGTCCGCTGCAGTTGCTCATCAATAATGCCGGAGTCGGTATCCATGGACCCATGGTGCAGGCGACGTATGGCGATTGGGATTGGGTGATGAACGTCAATGTGGGCGGCGTAATCAACGCGCTGGTGACTTTTCTGCCCGATATGCTCGCGAGCGGGCAAGAAGCCCACATCGTCAATGTCGCTTCAATGGGCGGCATCGCCGCGTTGGGAGCTGTCGGCCTCTACACCACCAGCAAATTTGCCGTGGTGGGGCTGAGCGAGGCGTTGCGAACCGACATGATCGGTCGCAACGTCGGGGTTTCAGTGTATTGCCCGGGTACGGTCAAATCCAACATTGGCGAGGGTGGCCAGACGCGCCCTGAGCGATTCAAGGATAGCGGCTACCCGGCGCACGAACCGCCTCGCGAGGGCGAAACCTCCTTCATGGATCTTGCGATGGAGGCGGTGGAGGCGGGGCGTTACGTGCTGAGGGGCATCAAGAACAATGAACTCTTCATTCTCAGCCACCCCGAATATCGCGACGTGCTGCGCGCGCGCCACGCAAAGATCGAAGCATCCGTTCCCGACGAGCCCATCGATGAAGTGCGTGCCGAATCCGTTCGCTTCATCCTTTCCAATCCAATCTACAGCGATGATGCCTGAGTGCCGAAGTGCAGCGGCAAGCGAGTCAACAAACGAATGTGGCATCGATGCTGAGCTATCCCCTCGAACTTGAACCGCAGGTCGGCGACGGATCCGCAATCCTCATCGCACCCGGCGTGATGTGGCTACGCATGCCGTTATTCGCGGCGCTGCCGTGGATCAATGTTTGGATCATCGCCGAGCAGGACGGCTGGTCGATCGTGGACACGGGACTGCAAACTGCGAAGACCATTGACGCATGGCGAGCCGCGTTCGCCGGAGCGATGGGAGGTGCCCCGGTGTCACGGGTGGTGGTAACCCATATGCACCCCGATCATTGCGGTCTGGCGGGATGGATGGCGGAGCGCTTCAAGGTGAGGCTTTGGATGACCCGTTTGGAGTACCTCACCTGCCGGCTGATGGCGGCGGATACCGGACGCGTGGCGCCGGCCGACGGGATCGAGTTCTATCGTGCGTCCGGCTGGGATGCCCCGGCAATCGTAAACTATCGAGAGAAATTTGGTTCGTTTGGCGAACTCATTTCCCCGCTGCCCGCCTCCTATCGACGTATCGAGGACGGCGATACCTTGAAAATGGGTGCTCACGAATGGACCGTGATCGTCGGCAACGGTCACTCTCCGGAACATGCATGTCTCTATTGTCCGGAATTGAAGCTCTTGATTTCCGGCGACCAAGTTCTGCCGCGGATATCGTCGAACGTGTCGGTGTACCCCCTGGAACCGGACGCCAATCCGCTAGGCGATTGGCTCAGTTCGCTGTCCAGGCTCAAGGCGCGCATCCCGAACGATGTGTTGGTGCTGCCGGCTCACAATAGTCCTTTCAAGGGACTGCACGCGCGCATCGGCGAACTGATCGAATCACATCAGCGCGGGTTGGCGCGTCTCGAGGCCATGCTGACCGAGCCCAAGCGTGCCGTTGATGTGTTCGCAGCGCTGTTTTCTCGTCCCGTGGGCGGCGGCCATCTGGGAATGGCAACCGGCGAAGCAATTGCGCATCTCAATTATCTCTCGCGAACCGGCCGCGCCGTCCGCGAACGAGACGTGCACGGAGTTTGGTGGTGGCACAAAACCACATAGTCAGCCCGACAGGCACGTGAATAGGCATGGACGATGCGCTCACAGTCACGTTCGATTTCGATACGTTCCGCAGCGCTGGGTGTTTGGGTCATGGCGAGCTCCACTACGGGGTGATCTGTGAACTAGGAAGGCGTGCGACAGGCGGTCCAGTGCGCACCGACCGCGGTCCCATGGAGTGCAGTAACTCATGGGCTGTCGGAGGTCTCTAAGGTCTCGGGCGCTGGCGGCGGGCGGCCGAGAATCAGGTCGCAGGCCTTCTCAGCGATCATGACGACTGCCGCATTGGCGAAGCGCTACTTCTCCTACGGCTTTCTGTAGCGGACCCGTTAGCCTGGAATCAGGTGCTTGCGCAGTGCGTCTGCCACCGCGTCCGGCTGCTCGATCGGCGCCATGTGTCCGGCACCGGCAACCTCGACCAGGATTGATCCGGGAATCAATCGTTGCATGAGTACGTGTTGGGAGTGGGGAGACCACGTATCTTCCGAACCGCTGAGCAGCAGCGTGGGAACGCGAATGGTCGGCAGCAGCGGCTCGGCATCCGGTCGATTGAGAAGTGCCTGGATTTGCGCCGCAAAACTTTCCGGTGTTTGGCGTTCGACCATGTTCGTCAGGCGTTGCATGACCGATCGCTGCTCGACCGTCGCGGCGGTCCGCGCCATCATGGGTGGCAGCCATTCGGCGGCCAGTGCGGCCATGCCTTGCTCCTGGGCAATTTTGAGCAATCGGCCGCGGCTCGTGGCTTCTTCGGGCCGGCGTGGAGAGGCGCCGGTATTGAGCAACCCTAGGGCCGTAATCCGCTCAGGCGTGCGCCGCCACACTTCCAGCGCGACGCGACCGCCCATGGAATGTCCGGCGAGCGCGAATCGCTCCGGGGAGTTAAGGAGAACCCGTTCAGCCATCTCGCCGAGCGAATCGCAATTGGCGAACGAGACAATGCGTACCGGGCAGGTAGCCGACAAGCGGGTCGCAACGTCGAACCACGGGGTTTCGTCGCTCAGCAGACCCGATAGGAGTACAAGTTCGCTCATGATCGGTCGTTGATCCTCAGAAAGCGCGGCGGTCTTCGCTCATGGTCGAGCAGCCTGCCGGCGCGGTCGGTAGTTTACAAGGGGATCAGCTGTTTGCGCCGGCATCAGCGTATCTTACGGGTCAGCAGATTTCGATCGATGGTGGCTGGTCGCTGGGCGCCGCCGATCAATAACCAATAGGGGTCACGCATGGGTCTCGTGGGATTTGGTCAGCCGGATGATGGAATTATTCAAATGTGTTACTTGGTGCCCGATATTCGCGCGGCCATGAGTCTGTGGATCGAAAAACTGAAGGTGGGTCCCTGGTTTCTGCTCGATCACTTCAGCGGTACTAACCCTAAGTATCGCGGCCGAGACTCCAAGGCCGATGTGTCGCTTGCCATGAGCTTCGCGGGGCACATGAATATCGAACTCATCCAGCCCAACGATGCGGAGCCGTCGGTGTATCGCGAATGGATCGAGAAACGCGGTTACGGATTTCATCACTGGGGCCGCGCGACGACGAATTTCGATCGGGACTTGGCGCACTATCAGGCGCAGGGCCATGATCTCGCGTTTATCGCCGGCGTGCCGAGCGGGGGCAGCGTGGCCTACATGGACACCACGGCGCAGCTGCCGGGTTACGTGGAACTCATCGAGTTGGGCACGGGTTTCGAGGCGCTTTTCAGCAAGTTCTATCGCGCCAGTATCGGCTGGGATGGAGCGGATCGGGTGCGCTCATTCATCTGACGTTGATCTCGATCTTGACCCCATTGGGATCTATTAGGAACAACTGGGTCAATCCGGCACTCGACACTTCGTTAACGGAATAATTGACTTCATGCGCGGAGAGCCGGGCCTTCACGCCGGCCAAATCCACGGCGTTGAATGCAATATGATCGAGCGGCCCGGTGCCCGTCGCCGGGGTCGACACGCTGATGCCGGCGGCGATCGAATGCGTGCGGTAGCTCTTCCACTCGGCAATATGGATACAGGGTACATCGCCTACGTATAGCCAGTAGCCGGGAAATCCCAGCGGTGGTCGCGTGCCCTCGCGCATTCCGAGAGCGTCGCGATAGAAATTACGCGTCCCGTCGAGATCGTCGGTGAGCACCAAATAGTGTTCAAGTTGGGTCAGGGGCATTGAATCACCTTGAGGGGCTGCAACCCGATCACTGGCTATTTCGCGGTAGGCGGATTGGCGCTGTCTCGCGCAGAAACAACGCGAGCGCAGTGCCGATGATCGCACACACCGCCATGATCATGACGGGCGCCTGCAGACCGTAGTGGTCGGCAGCTCGGCCGGCAATTGCCGGCGCACTGACGCCGCCCAATATCTCGCCCAGCCCCACCACCATGCCGAGCGAAGTCGCTACGTAGCGAGCCGGAATGGTTTCCGACGGCACCGTGCCCATGAACAGCGGGAAGGTCCCACTCGCAGACCAGCCGATGAAAATGAGCGTGCCCAGCATGAATAGCGAACCCTGGAAATGCAGCGCGGCGAGCGGAACCAGCAATCCGATGAAATTGAAAATGACGATGACGGGGCGCCGTCCGAAGCGGTCCGAGAGCGCCGGCACCACGAAGCTGAAGAAGGCAGCTGACAGGCCCAGCACGCTCATCAGTATGCTCATCTGGCCGTTGGTGATCTGCCGGACCTTCGTATAGAACAGCGGCAGAAAGGCCCATCCCAGCACCATCCATGCCACCATGAAAATGGCGATCAGCATGCACAGCCACAGGTTCCTGTGCCGCAACATTTCGCCATAGCCCATACTCATCTCGGCGGGCGGCACGGCCCACTGCGCTGCGGTCCTTGCAGGCGTTATTGTCGCGGCGGGCTGGCGTACGAATTTGGCAATGAGCAGCGCCATGATGAGACCTGGCACGCCCGACAGATAGAAAGCCCAACGCCAGTTGTAGGTCGACGCGACGGCCACCAGGACGAGGGGTGCCACAAACGAGCCCAGCAGGTTGCTGCCGAAGTTCTGCATCACGCCCATGTTGTTGCCGCGCTTGGCGGCCGTGGATTCGATTGCCACCAGCGACTGTGCGATCGGCAGTATCGGTCCCTCGGCCAGGCCCATCAGCAGACGAGTCGCAAACAGGGTCACGAATGAAACCGCAAGCCCGGAGGCGAATGAGCACAGCGAAAATGCAACTACAGTGATCAGCAGCAAGGTCTTGCGATTGCCGGTGCGATCGGAGTACGCGCCGCCCAGAAACGCGGCGAGCGCCCAGGTGAAGGACAGTGCGGACGCCACGAGTCCGACTTGGCTGTTGTTGAAATGCAAGTCATTGGCAATGAAGGGCATCAGGAAACTCGCGGCATTGCGGTCGAAGAACACAAAGCCAAAGGTAATGGTCAGCAACCAGATCAGCCTGGTTTCGTATTTCATCCGCCGTATACCTCAGGAATGGGGACCGTCGGCGACTCTACTCGATGAGCGTTGCAGGTGGGTACGCTGGACAGCAGGTTCTTGTTCACTATGGGTAGAGCCCAACAGCTCCCCATGGTAGACGCTTGCGGTGGTTTGGATACCACGGTGGCGCCGCTCGAAGCGCAGCGGCAGCAGTGGTTTTGTCCGTTGTATACACCAGGTCCCAGGCTCCAACGTGAACACACGCGCCACGCATACCGGTTCGCTGCAGAGCGCCGATCGCCGCTCGTTCGTACGCGGGGTGGGCGTGCTCACCGGGGTGATTGCCCTGGGCAGTCCGCTCGCTGCGCTGCTGCCCAGTCGCGCCTGGGCAGTGGAGCTGCGCGTGCTGTCTTCAGCAGAGGCGGCGGCGTTGCTGGCCATGATCCGCACCATTGCGCCGCACGATACGCTGGATGATGCCGCCTACGCCCTCGTCGTCAATGCGATCGATGGCGACGCAGCGGGTGCGACCGAGTCGCGCAACGATCTCACGGCCGGCATTGCGAGTCTGGGCGACGGGTTTGCCCTCATGCCGGAGGATGCACGTGTCGAGCACCTCAGGCATATCGAATCCGGCGCATTTTTCCAGTCCGTGCGGACGAAAACCTTGATGGTGCTATATAGCAACCCGATCGCCTGGACGCACTTTGGTTTTGAGGGTGAGTCGTTCTCGAAGGGTGGCTACTTGCTGCGCGGCTTCAACGATTTAAAGTGGCTTCCCGAAGTGCCGCTGGCAGACAGCGGCGCGATGCCGACCGGGTAGGTCACAGGTTCATGCCGCGTTTCGCGCTCAACGATAAAGACGTCGTCGTCATCGTCGGTTCCGGCGCCGGCGGCGGCACCATGGCAAATGAACTCACGCGTCGCGGCCTCAAGGTTGTGCTGTTCGAGGCCGGCAAGCGTCAATCGCTCGCGACTTTTTCACAAAACCCCGGTGAAGCATTCGGTCAGCTCACCTGGCTCGAACCGCGCTCGCAGAGCGGCACCTGGGATCCGGTAAGAACTTCGCCGACGCTTCCAGCCTGGCACTGCCGCACGGTGGGTGGCACCACGGTGCACTGGACGGGCGCGACACCGCGCCTGCAACCCGACGAGATACGCGCGCGCAGCGTGTATGGCGATATTCCTGGAGCCTCACTCGCCGACTGGCCGATCGACTACGCTGAGCTGAAACGCTGGTATCAGGTGGCCGAGAAGCGACTCGGGGTCACACGCCGCAATGGCAATCCGGGCATGCCCGCGTCGAATAATTTCAAGGTGATGTATGCCGGCGCCCGGCGCCTGGGTTACAAACGCGTGCACACCAACTATCTTGCGATCAATTCGCGCGCGCGCGACGGTCGGGGATTTTGTATTCAGCAGGGTTTCTGCGTGCAGGGCTGCAAGACCGGCGCCAAGTGGAGCACGCTGTATACGGAGATTCCGCAGGCCGAGGCCAGCGGCAGGCTCGACCTGCGCAGCGAATGCTTTGTGACACGTATCGAGCATGACCCTGCGGGCCGCGCCACCGGCGTCGTGTATCGAGACGCTGCGGGAGTGGAGCAGCGCCAACATGCGCGCATCGTGTGCGTCGCGGGCAACGCCATCGAGACCGCGCGCCTGCTCCTGCTCTCGGAGTCCGGGCGCTTCAAACACGGGCTGGCCAATGGATCCGACCAGGTGGGGCGTAACTATTGCCATCACGTTTTGAGTTTTGTTATTGGCATTTTCGATCAACCCGTGAGTTTCTGGCGCGGCGCGGTGCTGGCGGGCGTCGTAGAGGATGAAAATATCCACGATCCGCGTCGCGGCTTCGCAGGCGGCTATCACCTGGAACTCGCGATGCTCGACCTGCCGACGCTCCCGCTCATCGGGTTGCCTTACGGTTGGGGGCGCGATTTCGCCTCAGTCATCG
>Ga0181530_10004792_pt1 | contig 14155 bp, 10 predicted proteins | sample PEATcosm2014_Bin_42_FD_119769 | JGI IMG/M metagenome (GOLD analysis project Ga0181530, IMG submission 119769) | Peatland microbial communities from MTU Mesocosm Facility, Houghton, MI, USA - PEATcosm2014_Bin10_60_metaG | ecosystem: Environmental > Terrestrial > Soil > Wetlands > Peat | place... | reverse complement strand
CGGCAGGCTGTAACGCACCACCATGGCGTTGGCGGGTGATTGCGCGGTGAACTCGACGTATTCCCCCGCGTCGGCGAGCTTCACGCATTTCTGGCCGGAGGATTCCGTTTCGACAAGGAAAGGGGCGTACTTGGGTCCCAGAACTGCGCCGGTGGTTTTCATGTCCTCGGCCTCATAGGTCGTCCACGGCATGTCCGCACCAATACCGGCGCGGGCGGAACCCGAACAAATTACCAGAGAGAGAAAAATTGCGAATCGGAACATCAAAGAATTCATTGTATTCATCGTAATTTCTGCTACTGAATAAATCCCGCTATGGTTATAGTGGCTGACGCCGAACTGACCAGTGCCAAGCCGCCAGCCATCGCTATCGCGTTTGCAAACCACTTTGTGTGTTTTTTTATATGTCTATGCTCCCAACTGATAACGCCTTTGCTACAATCCACATCGGTCCGGCCACTTTATTCTCACAGTGTATTTTTAAGGTACAGAAGCCAGGCACCCCCGCGATAGTCACATAAAGTGTCGGCACAACTTTTTCCGCTGAAAACACAATATACCGGCGGGTGCCGCCGTTTAAACCATTGGCGCGGCACAAAGTTGTCGTTGCCTTTCTCTCACGCGCACTGCGGGTTTGGCGTTGGTGATGTGATGTTTTAGATAGGTCAGCAGGTTATCCAAATGGCGCTAGAGCATCTGCGCCACTTCGACCACCGGCTTGAGCCGGCTCCGGCTCACCCAGCCAAACCAGTCCTTGAAGAACCGCCGCGCCCCAATATTTGCTGACGTGAAACTGTCATTTTGCCTTTCACTGATATTTTATGAATGAGGGTTTTCCCGGGGCACAATCAATTGATTTCCCCGACACAATAAATGTATGTTTACGTTTATTGGATGTGTCAGCAATTATTGCTACATCATCCTTAGTAATTTTTATATTAAACTTGTCTCCTTTATAAACCATGTCAAACTGTAGACTTGTCCACTTTTTATAAAGTCGCGGATTGATGGCAACATGCTCCTCACCAGCTTTGACGCCTCCAAAACCAAACACCGCTGTCATCCAGGCTCCACCGTTTGCAGCCGGGTGCGAACCGCCCATAAAAATGGTTCCCACATATACTTTATACTTGGCCTCAATATCAATTTTTGCTGTTTTTAAGAAATAGTTGTATGCCCAATCCAGTTTGCCGATATCAGCAGCAACCATTGCATAGGCACAAGCACTAAGACTTGAACCATGTTCGGTGCGAGGCTCGTAATATTCCCAATTTGCTTTCTTGATTTCTTTTGAATAACGATCCCTAAACAAGTTTAACATCATTACCACATCGGCTTGCTTTATTACTTTTGTTGGAACAGCCAATCCCTGGCCTGCGCCAAGGTATTCGTTGGGATGGATCATCTTGGCCTTTAATTCTTCAACCGCAGTGTCTTTTAGCTTATAGTAAGCATCGAATTGCTCAATAACACCCGTTTTTTCATCCGGTTGAGGAACATAAAGCAGGCCGGCTGCTTCAACGAACAATGGTAATTCACTGGCAATATCAATTTTCTGTACAAGTGCATTCAGTTCATCCGGGTGTTTTTGCTTCAAATAATTTACAGTGGCATTTGCTATTTCAAACGTGGCTTTCGCAACCATGCTTGTAAATGCGTTGTTATTTACACGTTCGTGATATTCGTCCGGACCAATTACATCAAGAATTTCATACCGTTTTTTGTCTTTCTTGAAGTAAGCATACGAATAGTAAAAACGAGCACATTCTAAAATAACTTCTGCTCCGCCTTCTAATAATAATGAGTCGTCACCTGTCACCTTGAAGTACTCCCACATGGCTATGGCAATATCACCACTTATATGTACTTGTTTATCCCTGAAGTGAGTGCGTAAATCTCTCTTAGTAAACGGATCTCCAATATTAAAATAAGTACAGGCATCGTCGCCTGTTTCCTGGCTCTCCCAGGCATAGAATGCGCCTTTAAAGCCAACTCCTTCGGTTTTTGCTTTTCTACGCGCGCCAGCCAAAGTTTTGATTCTATAGCGCATCAATTCAACAGCTTTCTCGGGGTAAGTATATAAAAAGAAGGGAAACATGAACATTTCCGTGTCCCAGAAAATTGCCCCTTTATATACTTGCCCTGATAGTGCCCTGGCAGGAATGGAGTTTCGACTGCCGTTAACCGGGGCTACAATTAATAGCTGAAATATACTGTACCTTAAAGCTTGCTGGGCTACATCGTCGCCCTCAATTTTTACATCACAATATTCCCATTTTTTTGCCCATTGAGCATTGTGATTATTCAGGCAGGTTTCATAACCCAGGGCTTTTGCTTCCTTGACACTGTTTATAGCCGCTTCATTTACTGAAGTCTTTACGGGATCATTGTCCGTATAAACCGCGAAATACTTGTAAAACGCGTATGTTTTTCCCGCTTCAGCATCCAACTCGATCACTCTGAGGTTTTTATTACCCTTGATCTCATGAGTTTCTTTTCCAAAATTAAGATCAACAATTTCGGCAACCGCTACTTTTTTGGATGTTTCATTGGTAATGGCATGAACAACCAATATTTCGCCCTTTTTTATGGGGCTTAGCTTCAGTAAATGAGGGCCATTTAAATCCCATATATTATAATCAATCCCCGTGCAGATTTTAACCTTGGCGGCTTTATCACATGTAAGGCTATACTTGATTATGCCCAAATTTGGTTTGTCAGCGCTTAAGAATCTGGCCGACCTGATTTTAAGCGTCTTCCCTTGCGACTTATAATTCGTTTCCCGTTCAAAAAGGGCATTTTCGAGGTTTAGACTCTGTTTGTGACTTTTAACCGTTGTTGAACGGGCGGAAATTGCCTTGCCGTCAAGAGTAACCTGGGTAAAGCCACCATTAGGGGCGTTGACCGGCTCCCGCCAGGCATCGCCAACACGGTCGAAAACACCGGCAAGGGTGATCCCTACTAACTCATCGGGGCCAAACTCGTCGAGAGTTCCCCGATAACCCATGTATCCATTCGCAATCTGGTACACGTTCCCAGTGCGCATGATACTTTCTTTTTCATTGATGAACTTGTTCGTGCTGACTTTCCAAAGGGTACTCATATTTCTTGTTGCTAATGTAAAATATCACCCGGAACTGCGTTCAATGACCTTGGGCCACGGGCGCCGGCCCGGTTCCGCCCCCGTGCACCTTGTCCTTCACGAACATCATTAATATGCCGGAGACAATCATCGCCCCGCCGCCCAGCACGATCGCGTAGATGGCCTGCTTGTGAAACACGGTGTGCACCAGCAGTCCCAGAATGGCCGAGGCCAGAATCTGCGGGATGACCACGAACAGGTTGAACATTCCCATGTAAACGCCCATCTTTTTATGCGGCACCACGCTGCTTAAGATGGCATAAGGCATGGTCAACAGGCTCGCCCAGGCGGTGCCCGAGGCAATCATGGGGATGAGCAGCAGCTTCGGCTCCTTGAAGAGAAGCATGGAAATCAACCCCAGCCCGCCGATGAACAGGCAGATGACATGCGTCGAAACCCGGCCGATTTTCCGCGCGAGGACCGGCAGCAGGAACGCGATGACTGCCGCCGTGCCGTTCCACACCGACCACAGCACGCCCACCCAGTTGGCACCTTCATTGTATAAACCGGATTTCGCATCCGTGGTTCCATAATGGTAACTGGTCACCGCCGACGTGAGGTAGATGAACATGGCGAACAGCGCGAACCACGTGAACATCGTCACCAAGGCCAGCTGTTTCATCGTGCCGGGCATGTTCTGCAGGTCGTAAATGATTTCGACCATGCCGTCCACCTTGCCCGCCGCATGGCGCAGGGCGGCCGCAATTTGCAAAACCCCGTAAACGGCGATGCCGAACGACAGGATATAGAGACCCTTGTCCCATTGAAGCGCATAGACGAGATAGGAGAAGATCAAACCAAACACTGATAAAACCGCGCCTTCCTTGTAATAGGTTGCGGTGTTCATTTTGATCTCCGAACCCTCCTTGGCCGCGGCATCCGTTTCATGCGCATTGAATGCCTCCTGCTCCTCCGGCGAATATTCCTTCACGGTAAATATCGTGTATAACACGGTCAGCAGAAACACGATGCCGCCCAGGTAGAAGGACAGCTTTACGGTGGGGGGGATTTGGCCATCGGGCGCGGTGTTGGCGATGTGCAGCCAGTTGGCAAACATGTAAGGCAGCGCCGAGGCGACGACCGAACTGATGCCGATGAAGAAGGTCTGCACGGCAAATCCCTGGGTTCTTTGTTCGTCCGGCAGCATGTCGCCGATGAACGCCCGGAACGGCTGCATGCACACGTTGATGGAACCGTCCATCATCCACAACATGCCGGCGGCAAACCACACCGAAGGTGAATTGGGCATGACCAGCAATGCCAGCGATGACAGCACCGCGCCGGCCAGGAAATAAGGCTTCCGCCGGCCCAGCCGGTTCCAGGTCTTGTCGCTCATGTGGCCGATGATGGGCTGGATGAGCAGGCCGGACACGGGCGCGGCGATCCAGAGGATCGGGATGTTTTCCACCTTGGCGCCCAAGGTTTCAAAAATGCGGCTCATGTTGGCGTTCTGCAAGGCAAAGCCGAACTGAATGCCCACGTAGCCGAAACTCATGTTCCAGAGCTGCCAAAAATTTAATTGCGGTTTATTTCTCATTTTAGTGTGTTTAAGAGTTGAACTTGCTACGGGTCATCGTTCTGCCTGCCTGGACTGAATCAACTGGTTTATTTTATCCACGGTTACTTCCGAAAGATCTTCAACAACGACATCGGCGCCATTGGTTTTTAATTCATGTACATTGTTTTCCCTGGCCACCCCGATCACCAGACCAAAATTTCCCTTGCGGCCTGCCTGAACCCCTGAAACAGCATCTTCTACAACTATGGCACGATGATACTTGACTCCAAGGTTATCACTTGCAGCAGTAAAGATATCGGGTTCGGGTTTGCCTTTTAATCCCAGTTTCGCAGAAACAACCCCATCCACACGGGTTTCGAACAGATTGGTTATTCCTGCTTTTTTAAGGATAAGCACACAGTTTTTGCTGGATGTGGCAACCCCCACCCTGACACCTCTTTCCAATAATTCTTTAATCAACTTTATGGTGGAATCATAAACCCCGACTCCCTCTTCTTCGAGCACTTTATTAAAAAACTCGTTTTTTCTGTTTCCCAAACCGCAAACAGTCTCTTTTCTCGGTTCATTTTCCGGCTCGCCAAAAGGAATATTTATTCCCCTTGATTTTAAAAAGGCTTCCACCCCTTTATATCTTGGCCGGCCATCCACAAAAGACAAATAATCATCAGCATGGGTAAATTCACGAAAAGGTTCATGGTATTCTTTTTCTCTATAATGAAGATACTCATCAAACATTTTTTTCCAAGCCAGTGAATGAACTGCAGCTGTTTTGGTAATAACGCCATCCATATCAAAAATTACTGCATCAAAATTCAACATATCTTCACTTTTCAACCGCCGTTTACACCGGCGCCCACAAGGCCGTGTGATCCGCCGGGAAAACGAATTCAGTCAGTTCATCCATAATATCGAAGTCCTTTAGTGCCGCCTGTTCCGGCCATTCCTAACGAAAGGCGATGGCAGCATTGTGAACCCCCGGAATATCACCCGCAATTTTCCAGGATTCTCGCGGGTTTCTTGCAAGGTGACGGATAGTTCGTTATAATTGTTGCCCACTTTGCGCTGTTCGCCCCACGGTTGAGTCCAAGTTTCATTCTTGGAGATTTTTCTGTTCCGCCAATGCAAAGCCCGATTTTAGCGGGCTGTCCTTCAATTCAAAACCCGGTGCCGAGTGGAGAATAACGGCTTGCCTTTGAATTTAACGCGTATGATGGCGCACCAGCGATCAGGTCGAACGCAAGCGATATTTTACCATAGGGCGAAGCGACGACTTTCTCGATTTGCGCTTTTTCTCCGGTCGGGGCTGCTGACAGCCAAGGAACGCCAATCGAAAAAGAGGGCACAACAACAGCCACGATATGCGAGAAATGATTTTTCATAAAATGAACACCCTGGTTATTGGTTATACAAGTTCCCGATTCAACAGTCGTCTCATCGGCAGATAGGCATAAGCACCCGACCAGCTCATATTAATGGTTGGGCGTGGAATATTTGCCACACACGCCAAGGAGTTATTCCAGCGTGGAATTCCATTCCAGGCCATCAAAAGCCGGACTGCTAATGGAAGCGTCTGATAGCACGCTACCCACAGGGGTTGAAGGAGAAGTTAAGAGTTTGGCTTTAGAGGCAAAAACACCATAAAACTGTCCCCAAGTAAGAGCACTTGGCAACGAGGGCGCAGCATGACCGTCCACGTAAATGACATTCACACGATTAGCGTGTTTTGCATAGCAGGTCTGAAGGCGGGCATTATACTCGCTTGTTCCAGTAGCGTCTCCTGCAGGACCAGAAGATCCAGCCCAATAGGTATCCAACCAGGCGGCACCCTTGCCGCCGGGGTCATCTGTGCCGCTGCTATCAGTGACGGCTACCATGTCCGCTGGCCTCAAAACTGAAGAAGCTTTGAATGGTAATGAAGCCATCATATTCCCATTGTTGGGATCTACAGAACCAAAAACACCACAGTCATTGAATCCATAGGAAAGCAAACCGGTTATGCTCGGATCCCAATCTCCGGGCGCAGAAGGGTAAGTCATGCCGCGCTTCCGCTTGGGGCATACCCAGACCTTGTTGTTTGCTAGATAAGGTATCATCATGGGAGCCGGAGTGTTTGGTGCCGAGTAAGTGAAATTCCAGAACCATTCTCCCCCACACGGCAAACCCAATGAGTTCTGGTAAGGCCCGTTTATCCACCAATATTTCGGCGACGGGAAGACATCTCCGTTGTCACCCGCATAGATTGTAAAACCGAGACCAATCTGCTTCTCGTTGGCCACGCAGCCTATCGCCAATGCGCGGTCCTTTGCTTTGCTCAAGGCCGGAAGCAACATGGCCGCCAGAATGGCAATAATCGCAATGACGACCAGCAACTCGATCAAAGTAAAAGCCGATTTCAAGGGTCTGGCTTTGATGCCGCTTTGGGGAAACTGAAAGGGTTGGTTTGGCAATTCTTCCCGTTCAAACCGTTTCATCTTGATGATCATTTTACAATTCATAATACAATTCATAATGCATAATGTTTTTTCTTTGCAAAACCGTTTTTGCCGGTGGTCTTTGTCACGATTCAACACCTGCACGCTTAGGAACTGGTGACTGTTAAAACTTAACACCTTTGTTCCGAACCAACAGTCGCATAAAACGGTGACAGTACAAACGGCCGAGATTATGCACTTGACAAGTGTGGCGTGAAATGGCATATTTAGGCCATGAAAACAGACTTGTTGTCAACGCCAAAAGATTTAACGCTCGACCAAAGCAATCAGCATTTCTCCACCGATGAAAAGGCGCGCGAATATATTGAGGCGATTCTTTGGCCGAATGGCCCGGTTTGCCCGCACTGCAAAAACGCCGATGCAAAACGTATCTGGAAAATTCAGGCCAATCCCAATAAGAAAATCCGCGGCGGCTTGCACCGCTGCGCCGAGTGCAACAAGGAATTCACCGTCACTGTTGGCACAATTTTCGAGGATTCACACATCCCGCTTCGCAAATGGCTGATGGCTTGGCATCTCGTTTGCAGTTCCCAAAAGGGAATTAGCTCGCTGCAATTGCAACGCATCCTCGGTTTGGGCAGCTATCGCACGGCGTTGTTTATGACGCATCGCATCCGCCACGCGATTCAAGACCCGGTTTTCAATGAAAAACTTTCCGGCCCGGTCGAAGTTGACGAAGGTTACGTCGGCGGCAAACCGCGGCCGGGTGACAAGCGGAATGAACTGTCCGGCTTGGCGATGTAAGCAATCAAAAGTTTGTTGCCAGTGTCCTCATCACTTTGGAAAGACCGTCAAATCATATGCGTGAAGAAGCCGCTGATGCGGGTCGTTACAAAGCAAATCTTCTGGATGACACGAAAGCTTATCCCAAAATCCAAATTCTCACGGTCGAAAGTCTGATAAATAAAACACAGCGTGTTGACGCGCCACCACAGGCCAATTCCTTTGCGAAAGCGCTACGTGAGGGAATACGCGAAAAACAGCCTGATTTGGTTTAACGCTTGTGAAGTGCATAATCCCGCAAACGGCTTGCCATATTCTTCACAAGTCAAATAACACTGTCTAAACATGCTGTTTTTGCCAAACCGGCAGTTGACATAAAATCCAGCGCGTTGAAAACGCGACAATTCTGACCATCCGCACGCCGGAATCACCTCCATTTGCCATGTCCCCACTTCATGCGACTACCGTGAAAGATTCATTTCCGCTAGATTCACAACAACGCAAATGAAATTCATGTTCTAAAACCAGTAAGTAGCTTGAGAAAGGCTTCAAGATCTGGGTCAGTTGTTCGTCAGACCTTGATTTCATAAGCGGAACCTTAATAATTAATTAAATCAAAAGAAAAAGATTATGAAACAAAATAAAAAACGGTTTATGACCGCGCTGGCAGTAGCGGGTAGTTTGGTAATTGCCGGCTCGGCGATGGCGCAATACATCACCGGAACGCCCACACTGTCAAACATACCGGCTCCCTTTAGTACTGGGGGTGGCGCTGATTGGTATCAGGGAGTTACAACCGTTAGTTCGACTGGCATTAATGAGAACACCATGGTCTCCGGTTGGGGCGGCTACTCTTACAATAGCGTTGTCATCCCGGTGGCCCTACAGCAAGTCTACAGCCCTCTCGACACAATGGTTATATACACCTTTACGCTTGCTGGCCCGACCCCGAGCGGTTTAGTGGGTTCCGGTGCTTGGAATTGGTTTGCCCCGGGCATCACAATTGCTGATAGCATAGGCGGAGAAGCGGGTGCTGTTTGGTACTCCGGATATGACGGGTACGGTTCGCCTGGACCTGACCCATTTGCTAGCCAAACAAGTGGTACGAGCCAGGAAAATGTTACGTGGAGTAACGCCGGTGGAGTGTACACTGGAACGGTAACCGCCCAGCTTACTGGAACGACTTTGACGGCTGTACAGACGGGCGGAACCATAACCCAATTCAACATTCTGCTTGATGCAGCACCTAGTGCTATGGCTGGGTATAGTTTTACAGCTAACAGTATCGAACTGGTTGCTGTTCCTGAACCGGCTACGCTGGCGTTGGTTGGCTTGGGCCTGGCGGGGCTTGTGATCGCACGGCGTCGTGTTAGTTGAGAGCGTCCGTTTATCATCTCGTCAGTCACTCCGCAGCGGTTGCGACCGTTGCGGAGATTTTCCTTTCTGGCCTGACAAATTCCAGCAACCAAATTTCAGGCGCGACCGGCTCCAACAGTTTTTAGCAGTGCAATTCTGTTCACCCTCGCGACGGTTGAAATTTTGGCCTGTCACCGTTTTATGCGACTACCGTTGGATAAGCAAATCAGAGTATTCTAAAGCGTGTTCAAAATTAAACACCTATGAGCTTGATTTCGAGCATTATTGCTCGAATAAATAATTTCAACCAGACAACCTCATCAAAACTGACCAATGAAAACAAAACAAATCTTTGCGGCTTTAACCATCCTGTTCATGTTGCTTTTCGCTTCGAATGGCCATGCAACAACATATATCACGGCTACCGGCAGCGGTAACTGGTCCTCCACCATCCCGGATCAACCCTGGCCGGGTGGAATTGTGCCGGGAACAAACAACGGGGTTAATGTCCTATCTGGGATAAATATTACTGTGGATACTACAAATGCGATATGTCAATTTATTTACAGCTCGGACAACGTCCCCGGCTACAACATATCTTCCGGCACGGTAACCCTGGCGCCAGGTTCCACGCTCACCATTAGCGGCCAAAACGAAGGCTGGGGAACTCAAACGCTGGGAGTGCTGAATGCCACCGCCACCAACTGCACCGTCAATTACCAAGGCAACGCTTTCTGGGCCCAGCGTTGCAATTACTACAATCTCGTGTTCAGTGGCTGGGGCGACTTTTACAACGGAGACATTCCTAATTATGGTGGCGTGGCGATGACCATTTTTGGGAATTTTAGTGTGATCGGAACAAATATTCCGGCTGACCAAATTGGTTTGTATAGTGGTGTCAACGTGGAAACGGGATCTAATGTCACCGTCCTCGGCGACCTGACCATTGGCGTAAATGACGCCTATGACTGCTCCGACAGCATTACGTGGGTGGCGGGTAATACCTATTGCGCGGGTTTACTGTGGGACAAGGACGCCACTTACGGTTCCAACTACTTTGGTGGCAACTTAACAATCCTCCCCAGTAGTATGCTCATCACTAATAGTAATAACACCCTGCTAATAAAAATGGGGGTTGCGGCGGTATATGGGGGTTGGGATGTGGCAGACGTGGCGCAGTGGGCTGTCGGCGGAAATCTTACGAATAATGGACTCATAGGGTTTGGTACGAATTATGGCACAATATTTTTTAACGGCACGGGTATCATCGCCGGCAGCAATGCGTTTACAATACCAACCATGGTGATCAACGGAACCTATGAAATCGCCGATACGATAACCCTCACCACCAACGCGCCGACAATCAATGGGACCGTGGTGTTCGACCTTGCCAATACCAACCAGATTGTTCTCAATGCCGGGACGAATTGGTTCTGGTATACCACAAACGGAACATTGGATGTCATCAACTCTGGTGCTGCGCCGGTGGCGGGAAACAGCTATACTCTTTTCGTGACTAATGGTATGGCTGGTGGCGGTTATGGCGGGGGATTCAGTAATATTTCCCTTCCGAGCCTTAGCCCCGGTCTCTTCTGGGTTAATGAGCTGCTGACGAATGGATCAATTGTCGTTGGTGGTAACGGTGGTGGTGGTTCCCCAACCCTTACTTTGTCCAGAACCGGCAGTACCCTGAATTTGACTTGGAGCACCAGCACTTACCCGGGTTATCAAGTTTATACTCTGACGAACAGTGCGGGTGTTATAACCAATCTCTCCCACTCATGGCAAGCAACAGGCAGTAACACTAGTCCGGCTACTTTCACGATAAACCCGAACGGTCCACCGACGTTCTTCCGTTTGCGCAATCCTTGATAATCCAAGACTAAGATTATATTTGTTTTCCGGTGACTACGGCCTTTCTTTGCGGAAAGGCCGTAGTTGTTGGAATCGTCCAAAACCGCCATCGCCGGCCATCAAAATGTCGCAGGCAGAGACAGTGACCGCTGCAACCGCCCTGCGCCCTCCCTCCGTCAAGGATGGACAAAACCAGAACCATAAACCAACATGAACCCAGTCTCAGGACTAACTCACGCACTGGCACAGAAAAGTGAACCCGGTCAGTGTGTCAAATTGCCGGGTTAAAATAGTGCTTTTTTGATTATGCAAAGTATTTATCTGGTTAAAATTAAGCAACTTGCAACTTCAAGGCGTCATTCCAGGTGGAATCGGCCAAACCAGAGCGATTCCCTCCAGAAGTCACCGCTATGATTCCCACAACCCCTGTTTCAAGAGGCCGTTTGTGGCTGATGCGTCTTTTTGCGATGATTTTCGTTCCGTTGCTCGTGTTGGGTGGCATTGAACTCGGGCTTCGCCTGGGAGGATACGGCTATGACCCCGGTTTTTTCCGCCGAATCCAGATTAACGGACATAATTTTTATGTGCCGAATGAGAAATTCAGTTACCGGTTTTTTCCGCCTGCCATCGCCCGCACAACGCCGCCCTTTCGATTTGCCGCGGAGAAAGCCGCCAACTCGCATCGGATTTTCTTGTTTGGCGAATCCGCCGCCAATGGAGACCCCGATTCAGCTTATGGCGTTGGCCGATATTTGGAAGTATTACTGCGCGAACGTTATCCCGGAACGGACTTTCAAGTGGTTTGTGTGGCGCTAACGGCGATTGATTCGAGCACCATCCTGCCCATTGCGCGTGAGTGCGCCCGGCATCAGGGCGATATGTGGCTCATTTACATGGGCAACAACGAGATGGTGGGACCCTTCGGCGCCGAGACGAGTTATGGATTGCGCGCGCCCAATCTGGACGTAATCCGAACCATTCTCGCCATCAAAACCACCCGGACCGGCGAATTGTTTGATGCTTTCATCGGGCGGTTAAGAAGCAATTCATCAACTCCCAAAAAGTGGGGCGGCATGGGAATGTTCATGAATGGTCGCATTGGACATGACGATCCCGCCCGGCTGCGGGCTTATGCCAATTTCAAAGGAAATCTGGAAGACATTTTGCGCACCGCACACAAGGCCGGCGTGCCGGTCATCTTGAGCACGATGGCGGTTAATTTGAAGGATTGTGCGCCGTTCGCTTCGATACATGCAGCCAGCCTGGATAAAAACCAGGAGTCCGTATGGAACAAGATTTACGAGGAGGGCATTGATCGGGAAACTGCAGGCTCCTGTCGGGAGGCGCTCACTTTTTATCAGAAAGCCGCCAAGATTGATCCGCAGTATGCCGAACTGCAATTTCGCATGGGAAGGTGCGACCTCGCTTTGACCAATTATGATCAAGCCCGGCGCGATTTTGAATTGGCACGAGACAATGATGCGCTCGATTTTCGGGCTGACACCCGCATCAATTCGGCCATCAAGGAAGCGGCGTCCCGCCATGCCGGGCAAGGTGTCTTTTTATTGGATGCAGCCAGCGCCCTGGCGCAAAGCTCCCCGGAGGGAATTCCCGGATTGGAATTTTTTTACGAGCATGTGCATTTGAATTTCGCCGGCAATTATCTGCTGGCGCTTAACTTTGCCGAACAGGTGAAAAAGCTGTTTCCAAACCCAATCACTGCCCGGGACAAGGGGAATTGGGCATCCGCAGAACTGTGCGATCGCCGCCTTGCGGTTACGGTCTGGGATCGCCAACGGGTTTGGCAGCATATTTTGAGCAGCATAATGCCGCCGCCGTTCACCGGACAGTTCAACCACGCCGCCAGCCTCAAGACTTACGAGGCGAAATTGGATGAAGTAAAGTCCAGGATGAATACCCAAACACCCGAGCAGGCCCGGCAAATGTATGAACAAGCGCTGGCGTTGGCTCCGGATGACATCTTTTTGCATGGAAAATTTGTGGGATTTCTGGAAGCAGGGGGATACCTGGCACCAGCCATCGCAGAAGCCAAACGCTATTGCGAACTTGTTCCACAGTTGCCGGGGGGATATTATCATACCGCCACATTGTTGGTTCGCGAAGGAAGAATCACTGAAGCAGCCGAATACTTTTCGCGGGCGATTGGCATCCACAGTGACTATGCGGAAGCGCAGAACGGAATGGGAGAGATATTAGCGAACCAACAAAAAACCGCCGAGGCCATTTACTGGTTCAAACGCGCGATCCGTGCAAATCCGAACTACGTGGGAACATACCTCAATCTTGGATTTCTACAGCAAAGTCGGGGGGAAGTTGACGCAGCCATGGTCAGTTATCAGAAGGCGGCAAGTTTGGAGCCGGATGGCCCGGCGGATTATTTCAACCAGGCCAATGTCGCCGCCTCCTTATATCAATGGGATGAAGTGATTGCATGCCTGCGTACGGCCGTCAAAGCCAAACCGGAATTTTGGCAGGCTCATTACCAGCTCGGAATTCAACTGGCAGCAAAAGGGAAAACCGAAGAAGCTCAGACACAATTCTTGGAGACAATCCGTTATCGCCCCGATTTTATTCAGGCGCATTTAGACTTGGGAACAGCCCTGGCCACGCAAGGAAAGCTGGACCAGGCGCTGGCCGAATTTCGCACAGTTTTACAGCTTGACCCGGCGAACAGTTCGGCACAGCAACAGATTGAAACTATCGAAACTACGTTGCATCACAGCCATTGATATTATGAGAATCAATTTCGACGACTATTGCGACGATAAAGTCGGAATCACCGGGCATACTCGCACCAGTTCTTGCCGTGTTGTCGCCTAACAGGCTGTTGAAAAACTCATTTTCGACCAAATTTTCATGCAAAACCCCCAATGATTTTGAGGGTCAATTTTTCAAAACAGAGCTTTTTCAACAGCCTGTTAAGCACTTTCTTACCAAGACGGATTTTTAGGGAGATCAATTTGCTTCCCAAGTTCAATGGACTTTCGCGCGGCATCAAGAATCTCGGTTGTAATTAAATTTACCTGCAGGGATGACGGTCCGGTCGGT
>Ga0181530_10004790_pt1 | contig 14159 bp, 8 predicted proteins | sample PEATcosm2014_Bin_42_FD_119769 | JGI IMG/M metagenome (GOLD analysis project Ga0181530, IMG submission 119769) | Peatland microbial communities from MTU Mesocosm Facility, Houghton, MI, USA - PEATcosm2014_Bin10_60_metaG | ecosystem: Environmental > Terrestrial > Soil > Wetlands > Peat | place... | reverse complement strand
TACATGGCTCCCGAGCAGATCGCCGGCAAGAAAGTGGATCATCGCGCCGACATCTTCTCCTTGGGTGCTGTCTTCTATGAATTGCTGACCCGCGAAAAGCCCTTTGCTGGCGATATCGCGACTATCCTCTACAAGATCGTGAATGAGGAACCCGTCGCGCCGTCGCTGATTAACCCGGCGATTCCCGGCGGGATCGACGCCGTCATTCGGAAAGCCCTCGCCAAAGATCCCAGAGATCGATTCCAGACTTGCGAGGAAATGCGGCAGGCCTTCCTGGAGCAATCTATTCGCATACCGCTCACCCCGTCCGCGAAAGTTCCCGCAGAAAAAGCCCCCGCAGAAAAGGTGGTCGGCAACCGACCGCCAACCCCTGCAAGCGCTCGGCGTGCCCCTCAACTCAAGGCGGCACCGCGAATCTGGCCGCGCCTGATCCTGTACCCTGCCCTGCTTCTCATCGCAGCGGCGAGTGGGTCTCTCTACATTCGTTCACGAACGGGCGCGTTTCCTCCGTTGGTTGCGAAACTCGAGAGCAAGATCAGAGCCCTGACTTCAAGCACTAGAAAGCTCAGTGTGTACACCACGCAGGTTCCGCGCCGTGCCGCTGAGGAGCACAGCGTCGCACCCGCGCGTCCTCAGAATGCAGAGACGGCGGAGGCTCCGGCGGCCGTGTCGCCCGCATCCGCAATTCCGGCGGATTCAAGTCCCGCAGCCGTACCCACCCTGCAGCCGGTCGCGGCGCAGTCGTCAAGCGATCATCCACTAAGCGAAAGCGCACCCGTCTCAGGGGCACCGGCAACGTCTCCGGCCGTGGAGACGTCCCATAGGCCTGTCGATCCATCCCAGACCGCTTCACCTCAAGCGGTGGAGTCGAGTGACCACAGTCAACCTGCAGCCGATAGCCCAACTGCCCAACACTCACTCAAGTCGCCCTTTGCCCCCCGCGACAATGAGAATGACAAGCAAACTGCGCCGCCAGCCACCGCAAAACCGCCTGCCCGAAAGCGCGCTCCGGAATCGGCTTTGACGGTAGACGGTTTCAGCCGACAGGACATCCCGGATCTGCTGAGCCAGGCCAATTCCTCAACAGCGCGCGGAGATTATCGTCTGGCGAGTTACGAATACGGACTTGTTCTCAAGCTCGATCGCAACAATGTCCAGGCGCGAGAAGGTCTACGCCGCTTGCCGGCCGCACGGCAGGCGCGCTGACTCCGGTCAGCTCGGAACGTACCGATGTCTGGGTGGAGGCACGCTAGTTCGTCACAACTCGCGCAGATGCTCGGGCCGACCGGGAAGTCAAGTCGCATTCGTCAATGGATCGAATTTTGATCGTATTCTGAGTCCAAAGCCCAGCTTGAGGGGATACGCTGGCGCCTATGTCAAGGTAGGGACAACATCCAAAGTCTACGTCGGACATCCTCGAAGCAGGCGCTGCCAGGGCCAAGCCGCGCGGCGGCTTGTCGATGGGTCCCTCCTGCCGGCAATCTTTTCGTGGCGAGGTTGCTATCACCGGTCGTACATGGTGACCAGGGATCGCAGTCTCGCGCTCAACTCGGCGCGCAATGCGCCCGGACGATAACGCCATTTCCAGTTTCCGCTGACCGTGCCGGGAAGATTCATGCGCGCGGCGCTCCCCAGACCCAGCACATCCTGCATCGGGACAATCGCGACATCGGCAACCGAAGCCAGCACCGCCCGAATCATGACCCAGTGGATCTCGGAATCGTTGCGTAAGTTGAGATACGCTCGAGCGAAGTCGTGCTCTTTACGAACATCTTCCGGAGTGCGCGTGCTGTCGCCCGCGCCCGAACTCAGCCACCAGCCTACGGTTGTGTCATTGTCGTGCCCGCCGGTGTAGGCGGCCAGGTCGCGACTGTAATTATGCGGACGAAACGATGGACCCTGCGGATCGGCGCCGAAGGCGAATTGCAGGAGACTCATGCCCGGCAGACCGAACTGCTGCCGCAGTTTCTCTACCGGCGGAGTGATCACGCCCAGGTTCTCTGCCACAATCGGCAGCTCGCCAACCGCGTTTTGCAAAGCTGACAGAAGATCCGCTCCCGGCCCTTTGACCCAGCGTCCGTGAATCGCGGTCGTTTCGCCGGCGGGAACTTCCCAGTACGCTTCGAAGCCGCGGAAATGATCGAGCCGCGCCATATCGAAAAGCGCGAGCGAAGCGCGGAAGCGATCGATCCACCACTGGTATCCGCTGGCGGCCAGCAAGTCCCAGCGATAAATAGGATTCCCCCAAAGCTGTCCAGTGGCGCTGAAATAATCCGGAGGCACGCCGGAGACCACGGTCGGGTTGCCCTGTTCGTCGAGATAAAACAGATCGGGATGAGCCCAGACGTCCGCGCTGTCGTGCGCGACATAGATTGGGACGTCGCCCATGAAGCGGATGCCACGCTGCCGGCAATACGTCTTGAGCTGTTCCCACTGCTGGAAGAATTCGAATTGCCAATACTTGTAAGCTTTCAGTTCCGGCGCCAGTTTCCTCGACCACTCGCTCACAGCATGGGCGTCTCGCTTGCGAATCTGCGCGTCCCATGAAGTCCACATGATTCCCTGGTGCGCATCTTTGCAGGCCATGAAGAGCGCGTAGTCATCGAGCCACGGACTCGCGCGTTCGCAAAAGCGATCGAACGCCACGCGGTCGGCGCGGGAACCATCGGCAAAGAAAACCTGCGCCGCCCGGCGTAAGGTAGCCATCTTGAATTCGATGACCGGTCCGTAGTCGACGAAATCTTCGGGAAAAGGCGCTTGGGCCAGATTTAAATCCGACGCTTGGAGCAGACCCCGATCGCGCAGGCGCTCAAGACTGAGCAACATCGGATTGCCGGCAAAAGCGGAGAAGCACTGGTAAGGGGAATCGCCGTATCCTGTGGGATTCAACGGCAGCACTTGCCACAACTTCTGCCCGGCGGCGAAGAGGAAGTCCGCGAATTCGTAGGCGGAAGGGCCAAGATCGCCAATGCCGAAGGGGCTGGGCAGAGAAGTGAAGTGGAGCAGGATCCCACTACATCGCGGAAATCTCACTCCGTAACAATACGCAAGGCTGCGATGTTAGGGCAAGCCGCAACGGGAGTTGACTTTATTTTGCTGTAGCTTATGCCGGGTGCCTGGCGCCGCGTCTCAGCTTCCGCAAGAGCGGCGAGTCGACTCCCGAATTTGGTGCCGATCTTGCGAGACCGGAATGGTTGCGATGAACTGGAAGAACGTGAAAGGAGTATAATTCGCGCGCGTTCGGATATTTCCTATGCTTTCGAGTGGCACACTTGTTCGACGCCTTTTCGTGTGGAGCTGCATGTGAACAAAGTAGACTCGCCTATTGCTGAAATGGCAGGGAAACCCCTGACCCGCCGCAATCTAATAAAATGCGCATCTGTGGCTGCGTTTGCCGGAATGATTGGAAACCGATCGTTCGCGCAAATGGGCAACGGCAAACCGGCTGCGGTCACCTCCAACCCGGCCCACACAGCCGCTTTCCCCAATAAATTCCTTTGGGGCTGCGCAACCGCGGGACATCAAGTCGAGGGCAACAATACCAGCAGCGATCTCTGGACACTGGAACATCTACCGGAAAGCATGTTCAAAGAACCCTCAGGCGATGCCTGCGATCACTACCATCTCTATCCACAAGATATAGCTCTGCTCGCCGATCTGGGATTCAACACCTATCGATTTTCGTTGGAATGGTCACGCATTGAACCGGAAGAGGGATTCTTTTCCCATGCCCAACTGGAACACTATCGCCGAATGCTGGCGACCTGCCGCGAGCACAATCTGACTACGCTTCTAACCTATTCTCACTTCTCAATCCCCCGCTGGTTTGCCTATAGAGGCGGATGGCAAAACCCCGCCGCCGCCGACCTTTACGCACGCTTCTGCGACAAGGCGACCAAGCACCTGGGAGATCTCGTAAGCTACGCATCAACTTTCAATGAGCCAGACATTCCCCAATTGCTGAGCTGGCTTGTTCCGTCCGAACATCCAGAACAAAGCATCAACGATAGGCTCCAGGAAAATTTTGGGAAAGTCCGCAAGCAACTCAACGCGCCTGATTTCGCAGATTTCTTTTTGGGCGATGGTAAGCGAATTCGCGACGGTCTGATGGCGGCACACCACAAGGGTAGAGACGCGATGAAATCAGTGCGCAGCGATATGCCCGTGGGGTTCAACCTCGCGATGTTGGACGATCAGGCCGCGCCCACAGACAGTCATCTAGCCGAAAAGCGGGCTGACGTTTACGGTCCCTGGCTCGAGGTTGCGAAACGATGTGACTATCTGGGAGTGCAGACCTATTCGCGCGCAATTGTCGGAAAGAAAGACTTGCCTCCCGCGAAAGGCGTGGAGGTGACGCAGGTCGGGTGGGAGTTTTACCCGGAATGTGTAGAGCATGTGGTTCGTTACGCCAGCCAGGAAACGGGTGTGCCCATCATTGTGACGGAGAATGGAATCGCCACCACCGATGACAGCCGGCGTGTGGAGTATTTGCTCCGCGCGCTCACCGGCCTGAAGCGGGCCATCGACGATGGCGTGGATGTCCGCGGCTATGTTGTCTGGTCGCTGCTCGACAACTTTGAGTGGATGTCCGGCTTCGAACCGAAGTTCGGTCTGGTTGCGGTGGATTTGGTCAACCAGCGGAGAACAATAAAGCCCAGTGCTGCGGTGCTGGGTAACATCGCACGGAGAAACTCTCTGTGAACGGTCTCCCGGTTGAGTTGGTCCCAGCGCAATCCAGGTAGAGTGCTAATCGGCGCACCCTTCACATCAGCGAAGCTGGGGTATTGCACTCATGCACGAAGGTCCAATTCTATTGCATCGATCAGCGGTACGAGCCACGCCAGAAGCGCTTGGTGTGCCGGATGTTGAACATACGCGTCAAGTGATGCTTTGTCCTTGAATTGCATTATGCCGCCAAACGTATAGCCCTTTCCTCGCGGCGAGATATTTGGGCCGACGTGGGTCTGAAGAAGTCCGGGGATCACCCCTTGGAAAGCAGCAATCGCTTTCGCGGCCTTATCTTTTTGAGCTTCAGATGTTCCCTCTTTCCATTGAAATGCGAATACGTGGAAAACGCTCGCTGGCTCGCTTTCCGCGCTCGCCAGCTCCGGCAAGTTATGAGAGATGAGTGTGGCAGCTCCGACGACGAGAGCGCCATCTCGCAGCAGTGCACGACGCGCTAAGTTCGACATCTGGATTTCCTTTCTAACGAAGGGGCAATCGCCAACTTCGGACTTAAGGGTCCCTACATGCTCCACCCTCCGTCGATAACGTGAGCTTGACCGGTTGTAAAGGACGATTCATCCGATGCGAGATACACCGCAAGCTCGGCGATCTCCACGGGTGTGCCGAAGCGCCCCATTGGTTGGCGTGCGAGGAAAGCTTGACGCGCTTTCACTACGTCTCCCTGCGCGACTATCCGTTCGGCCAGCGACGGTGTATCGATCGTCCCCGGACATATCGCGTTACAGCGGATTCCTTTCGTGACGAAATCCACTGCGATGGCTTTGGTTAAGCCGATCACGGCCGCTTTTGTTGTGCCGTACACAAATCGATTGGGCGCTCCCTTAATGCTCGAAGCGACGGAAGACATGTTGATGATGCTTCCCTTTCCACGCGCCACCATGGCCGGCAAAAAAGCCTGGCAGGTGCGATACATCGAGGTCACGTTAATGTCGAGCGAGAACTGCCAGTCCTCCGGAGTGCAGGCAAGAATGTCGCCCTGGTGCACATAGCCGGCGCAGTTGAATAGAACGTCAAGCGCTCCCACCTCCTGCGCCACTGCCAGCACGGATTCCGTGCTTCGAACGTCAAGCCGGCGCGGTGTAATCCTGGGATGCTCCGCGGCAAGCGCATCAAGCGCCGCTTGATTTATGTCGGTTGCCCAGACCTGCGCTCCTTCCTCTGCAAAACGAAGCGCGGTTGCACGGCCAATGCCCTGTCCGGCCGCCGTGATCAAGGCAGACTTCGCGGCTAATCTCTCTGTCATCGCCATCACCGACTCCATTCTTATTGGCTCATTTTGGCTTTTTCGCCAGAGAAGAGCACGGATCGTCATTGTATCTTCCCTCAGCCTCTCTCGAACGGTCGAGACGACGGGTTGCAACTAGATCCATCCGGCATCAATCACGTAGCTCTGATTGGTGATTGCCGAGCTGTCGTCCGCGGCTAGAAACAAAACCAGGCGCGCCACTTCTTCCGGCCGGATCATTCTCTTCAGCGCCTGATTGGCCAGTATCTCGGCCTTGTAGGCTTCGGTGATCCACAACCGTTGCTGCCGCTCCGTGAGTATCGCTCCCGGCATGATGCAATTGACGCTGATATTGTCAGGGCCGAGCTCATGGGCGAGTGTACGGGTCATCCCAACGATGGCGGCCTTTGCAGTGACGTAGACGACCTGGTTGGTGGAAGGGATGACCCATCCAATCGAGCTCATATTGATGATCGAGCCGCGCTGCGCTTTCTGCATCGATGGAATCACGGCTTGCGACAGGAAGAACTGATGTTTCAGATTGACGGCGATCGCCTGGTCCCAATATGCAGGCGTGACCTCGGCAATCTTATGCCGGGTGTCGTTGCCGGCATTGTTCACAAGTACATCCACCGTATGAAATCTGTGCAGGATGGCGGGCACCGTGCGTTGTACCTCGGCAATATCGGTTAGATCGCAGTGGTAGTAGGCCGGCACAGGCGCGCCGTCCAACGAGAGCCGTTTGCTAAGTTGCTCGGCCGCTTCATCTTGAATATCCAGAAAGGCCACTTGCGCGTTCTGCCTTGCGAAGGCTTCGACGATCGCCTCGCCTATGCCACTTGCGCCACCGGTGACTACGATGACGCGATTGCGAAGGCTTGGGTAGGTTGCAAATGGCCCGGTCTGTTCCATAACTTTGTTTCCTTAGTTCACTCTCGCCAGTACCCTGACCGCGTGAACTGGCGGGGCCTTTGACATAAACGGCGGTGGGGCAACATACTGGCGTCCTCGCACTTCGACATTGTAATGACAGGGAGGAAGAATGAAACTACTCCGGTTTGGAAATCCCGGCGCAGAAAAGCCAGCTCTGCTCGACTCCGAGGGAAGACTCCGCGATCTTTCCGCCGTCTTGACCGACATCGCAGGCTCGTCGCTGCTTCCTGAATCTCTCGACAAGTTGCGTCAACTCAATCCCACAACGCTGCCGCTTGTTTCAGGCTCGCCGCGGCTTGGTCCATGCGTGGGTTCCGTGGGCAAGTTCATCGGCATCGGCCTCAATTATTCCGATCATGCAGCCGAGTCGGGAATGGCGGTTCCAGCCGAGCCGGTTGTCTTCATGAAAGCGACGTCCTCGATCTGCGGTCCCAACGATAACGTTGTCATTCCGCGAAATGCCAAGAAAACCGACTGGGAAGTCGAGCTCGGCGTGGTCATCGGAAAAGAGGCGAAGTACGTCCGCGAGGAAGACGCGCTCTCCCATGTTGCGGGATATTGCGTGGTGAACGACGTTTCCGAGCGTGCGTTTCAACTCGAAGGAACCGGCCAGTGGGTCAAAGGCAAGAGCGCGGACACGTTTGGTCCCATTGGTCCCTGGCTGGTCACCGCTGACGAGGTTCCCAACCCACAAAACCTGCATCTCTGGCTTGAAGTCGATGGACACCGGTATCAGAACGGCTCTACCGGCACCATGGTCTTCGGCGTGGCTTATCTCGTCAGCTACCTCAGCCGTTTCATGAGCCTCCAGACTGGCGACATCATCACGACCGGAACGCCTCCTGGAGTGGGCCTTGGGCGGAAGCCTCCGGTTTATCTTCGCGAAGGCAACATCATGACCCTGGGCGTTGAAGGGCTCGGCGAGCAACGGCAAAAAGTCGTTTCATTTACAGGGGGCGCTTAGGTGGAACCAGCTTGGCCGAGGGCTTTCTCTGCCCAGTCGGTGTGTTCCTGCTCGAAGGCCACAAATTCTTTGTAGAGAGCTCTCAGTTCCGGATCGGGCGTAATTTCAGCGAGCCGGGCGTAGTACTTAACCGCACTGCGCTCTGCTGCCAGAGCCATCTCAAAGGCCATTCGCCGCGCCAGGGCGACATCACCTTCCTCGATCGCGAGCAGGATGTCGGCAACGCGAAGGCGCGGCACCTCGATGAAATCCTGAATGTCTTCTTCGGTTGTGTCCGCGGGCACCGCGCCGAAGCGCTCCAAATGACGCGCCGTTAAGACGACGGCATGTTCCCGCTCGGTGTTTGCCAGGTCGTAAAACGCAGATGGGATCTGGGGCGAGTCGGGACACGATTTGGAGAACATCTCGCCCAGGCGCTGATAGGTATGGGCATTCCGCTCTTCGATGACAATGGCGATGCCGAGCGCTTCTCGGGGGCTGAGCGAGGCAAAATCTCGTTTCACGGCTACCTCGTGCTTCAGAGAGTTTTCAGAATCTAACGTCACGGGCTAGTTTGCAGTGACGAAGGTCACACGGTTGTGGGAGCTGGTCCTACGCAGTGCCGAGCCGCGTCGTCAGCAGTTACCAAAGTGACCGCGGAGACAGCACCGGAGGCTAGCTGCTGGATGGATCTTTGTGACATGCTGGGCACAATGAGTATGTTTTGGAGGCATTGAGGATCGCGATTTTAGAGAGAAATCCAGCAACAGGCTTCCTGTCAGGATGGAATGGCCCCGCTCACAACTTCCAATAACCCGGTCCAAGACGCTCGGTTCATTGTCGCCAGCGAGGTCATGCGCAAATTCATGGGCATGGTGGAGCGGGTGGCGCGCCATGCCGGGACGGTGCTGATCGTGGGTGAGACCGGCACTGGTAAGGAAAGGATCGCACACGCCATCCACGAGCATTCTCTGCGCTGCAGCAAGCCATTCGTTGACATCAACTGTGCTGCCCTACCCGAGAATCTAGTCGAGAGTGAATTATTCGGCTATGAAAAGGGCGCTTTCAGCGGCGCCGATACGGGAAAGCCCGGACTCTTCGAGGTGGCGCACCTGGGAACGATCTTCCTGGACGAAATCGGAGAGCTCGATCTCAAAGTGCAGGTAAAACTGCTCCGCGTCCTGGACCGGGCCCCTTATTATCGGTTGGGCGGACATCGCAAGATTACGGCCGACGTGCGCGTGGTCGCGGCCACTAATCGCAACCTGAAAGAGGAGGTGCGCGCGGGGCGATTCCGCAAGGACCTCTACCATCGTCTCAGTCAGTTTGAGCTCGTGGTGCCTCCGCTTCGCGAGAGGCCCCAGGATGTTGTGGCGCTGGCCGAGCACTTCCTGGCCCAGGAGGGGAATGGTCTCACGTTCTCTCCGGATGCCTTGCGGATACTCGATTCATACTCCTGGCCCGGAAATGTTCGCGAGCTGCAGAATGTCGTGAACAAGGTCATGGTGTCGGCGACGGGCCCGGAGATTGGAGTTTCCGAAGTCCGCCATGAACTTCTCGACGTCGATGCGGAGGACAGCGGGCAAGCGGAGAATGCCCAGTCCGCGACCCGACTGGACAGTTTGGAAGCGGAGGCAATCGAAAAAGCACTGGAGCAGACGGGTGGCCATCGGGGTAGAGCCGCGGCGCAACTCGGAATATCGCGCCGAACTTTGAGCCGAAGGCTGCGGCACGGTGCGCCGCCATCGGTTCGATGCCCGGCGCCCGGTTCGCTGGGATCGTTGAGTTACGAAGAGCAGCAGCAGTTTCGCGCGCAGATGATAGTTCCGGTATCGCTTGTAACCGCAGAGGGCCGGGAACTGACTTGCACCGCCGCCAATTTAGGAGCGGGCGGCATGGGCGTCGAAGGCTTGACCACTGCCCTGGGCTCCCAGTGCGGATTGCAGGTCCGTTTCCAATTTCCCGATTCGAATACGACGGTGGTAGCGCTAGCCCGACTGGCTTGGGCTGGCACCCACGGCCGCGCGGGGATCGCTTTCACGGATGTCAATCCCGCGGCTCGTCAGGAAATCAAACGTTGGCTCTATCAGAAGATGGAAGAGGAAGGCTGGACCATCACTCCCGAGCCGCCAGAATCGTTGGCGGAGTAGGCCAGCTCTTGTTGCTCGGCGGCTTGATCACGCGAGCGCGGAGCTTGGTGTTGCGTTTGACTTTGAATCGGAAAGTTCTCCGGTCGACCCTTCCCTTCTTTCCAACGACAAGCTGCTTTTCACTCCAGTAACCAACTGCCAGTTACCATCACGGGGCACTCCGCTGTCCCGCTGGCCCAACCGGAGACAGCCTGTCGCAACGGCTGCCTGGTTCACTTCTGTTTGGACCGGACAGTCAATGACTTACACCCGAGCTCGTTTGGAACGACGCTTGCCACTGTAAGTCTATTGCAATAGCGCATGACCTTATGCAGCGATCAGGTTCCAAGGGACCTGAACCTGGGGACAATGTGAACTTCAAGACGGACAATGGCAGGAACCGAAACGAACGGCACTCCGTAATCTGGGGAAGCCGCGTCGGGAACCACCAGAGACACCCTAGGGTTGGGTGGTCTTGGTGCTGATGCTGTTTCCGAGTCTTGCGCTTGGGCGCTCCGAAAGGTCCCGCAGTATCTGGTAAGCGTCTCCGGATCGCAGGCGGTAGACGCAAGCGTCGCAGCCTGCCAACTCAATCGCACTTCAATCGGTTCCGGCAAGGGGCGGCTTGCTGCACAGAGATTTGTTCCACGCCGATCTCGCCGTGCGCTTGTGATTTGTCACCGAGTCAGGTCGTCCTGACTCACATTTCTCCGTGACCCGCATCACGGTCGGTGATTCCTCTCTTCCGCTAATATGAAATGTCTTCCGTCTGTAAAGAAGCCGATCCGTCTGCGGCAACTGGGCCGCGAATAGGGGAATTGCGTCCGCGCCAGGAAGGCGCCCGCTGTTCCCTTCCGGAGGAGGGCTATGCCCACGCTATCTTCTGAACGCCGCAACGTCGAAGAGCAGACGTTCATTGATGGAGTTATCAACCGACGCAGCGGCCGCCCCGGCGCGCTGCTCAGCATCCTGCAAGCTGTTCAGGAGCACAACCCCCATAAGTACCTTCCGTTGGAAACGCTGCGCTACATCGCAACCAAGACCCAGATACCGTTTTCGCGGGTTTACAGCGTGGCCACTTTCTACGCTCTGTTCAATCTCGACCCTCAAGGCGACAACTCCATCTGCATCTGCCGCGGCACCGCCTGCCACACCCGCGGTTCCCGCAATCTGCTGCAGAGCGTGAGACTCGAACTCAAACTTGGGCTGGAAGACTCGAGCGACACCGGCGACGGCGAGAAAGTCTTGCTCACCACACCCGACCAGAAGTTTACCGTGCGCACGGTCGCCTGCTTTGGGCAATGCGCGATGGCGCCGGTGGTCGAAGTGAATCATCGGATCTGCGGGCATGTGAACGAGCGCACCCTGGAACGCGAAATCCAGACGATTCAGAAAGAGAGTGAGTGATGCCTCGAATCCAGGACATTGGAGCTTTCAGTGCAGTCCGTGAAGCGGGCCTCGCCAAGCTTCTTCCCCCCGTTCCACGGGTCGCGATCGGGATGGGGACTTGCGGCCGGGGCAATGGCGCCGAGGGTCTGCAGCACGCCTTTGCCGAAGCGATTCAGCGCTCGGGGATGGATGTCCTGCTGACCAGCGTCGGCTGTTTCGGGGCTTGTTTCGAGGAGCCGCTGGTGAATGTGCGACTGCCCGGCAAGCCGCTGCTGATCTTGCGGCGGGTGCAGGCGGATGATGCCCTCCGCATCCTGCACGATCTTTCCATGGGAAACATCACTCCAGATCATATCTACTGCAAGATCGAGGAATGGGAACACATCACCGGCAATCTGAGATATGGGCGCGGGTATCCGGAAGTGCCGTCCTGGAACGAAGTGCCGTTCTTCAAGGGCCAGAAGAAAATCGTTCTGCGCAACTGCGGGCTGATCAATCCGGACGACATTGAGGAATATATCGGCGTCGGAGGGTACCAGGCGCTATACAAAGTTTTGATCGACGGACGGCCCGAGGTCGTGATCGAACAAATCAAGGCATCGAAACTGCGCGGGCGCGGCGGGGCCGGCTATCTTACGGGCAACAAGTGGGAGTTCCTCAACAAAGCCAAATCCGATCGCAAGTACATCATCTGCAATGCCGACGAGGGCGATCCCGGCGCTTACATGAACCGCAACGAGATCGAGAGCGATCCCCACTCGCTCTTGGAAGGCATGATCATCGGCGGCTACGTCATGGGTGCGACCGAGGGCATCGTCTACGTCCGCGCGGAGTATCCCCTGGCCGTGCATCGGTTGAACCGGGCGATTGAGCAGGCCCATGAGTACGGCATTCTCGGCGACAACATCCTCGGGCGTGGCTTCAAGTTCGACATAGAAGTGGTCGAGGGGGCCGGTGCTTTCGTCTGCGGGGAAGAAACGGCTCTGATCGCGTCCCTGGAAGGCGAAGCGGGACGGCCTCGGCCACGGCCTCCATTTCCCGCGCAGAAGGGACTCTGGGGTCATCCCACCAACATTAATAATGTAGAGACCTGGTACAACATCACGCCCATCATCACCCGCGGCCCGGCCTGGTTCAGCGAGACGGGCAGTCCGAAAAGCTCGGGAACCAAAGTCTTCTCCCTGGTCGGAAAGGTGCGTAACACCGGACTGGTGGAAATGCCGCTGGGCACGCCACTGAAAACTTTCGTCTACGACATCGGCGAAGGAGGGGTTGCCGGACACGCCATCAAGTCGGTGCAGACGGGCGGTCCCTCGGGTGGATGCATTCCCATCGAGATGTTCGACACGCCCGTGGACTATGAAAGCCTGGCGCAATTGGGCTCGATCATGGGATCGGGCGGCATGGTGATCATGGATGAAGAGAACTGCATGGTGGATGTGGCGCGCTACTTCATCGAGTTCACCCATTCCGAATCGTGCGGCAAGTGCATTCCTTGCCGGGTTGGTTTGAACAAATCGCTGCGCATCCTGAATCGGCTCACCGAGGGCGCCGGGACCATGCATCACCTGGAACTGCTGGACGAGTTGAGCCGCTACATTCGCGAGTGCTCGCTCTGCGGGCTGGGGCAGACCGCGCCCAACCCTGTCCTGACTACGCTCCGCCATTTCCGCAACGAATTCGAGGATCACATCGTCGCCCGCCGTTGCCAGGCCGGAGTGTGCGAGGAACTGGCCCTCTCGCCCTGCGAGAACAGTTGCCCGCTGCACATGAATATCCCGCGCTTCCTGCAGTTATATAAGGAGCAGCGGCTCGATGACGCGTTCGAATCCGTCATCATGGACAATCCTCTTCCGGCCTCGACCGGACGGGTCTGCCAGCACCCCTGCGACAACCGGTGCCGGCGGCAGACACTGGACGAGGCGGTGAACATGCGCGAAGTGCATCGCTTTATTGCCGATTCCGTTTTCAACTCCGACCGGCGCGACGATATGTTTAAGCGCATCCTCGCGCGCAAACTGGAACCGACCGGGCGCAAGATCGCGATTGCCGGCGCCGGGCCGGCAGGACTGACGGCGGCGTTCTACCTCGCCCTCCTCGGTCACGATGTTACCGTCTACGACGGCAAAGCCGAAGCCGGCGGCATGTTGCGCTTTGCGCTGCCGGAGTACCGGTTGCCGAAGAGCGCTTTGCATTCCGAGGTCGAATTGATCGAGAAACTCGGCGTGAAGTTCATCTTCAACACGCGGGTGGGATTCGATGTCTCGCTGAACGACCTGGACGATCGTTTCGATGGTGTCATCATTTCGATCGGAACCTGGAAAGAGTCGTGGGTGTATCAGCCCGGCACCGAACTGAAAGGCGTTTATCCGGCCCTGATTTTCCTCGAAGCCGTGGCCAGGGGCGAAGAAGTGCCCATCGGCCGCAAGGTGGCAATAATCGGAGGTGGGAACGCCGCCATCGATTCCGCCCGCACCGCGTTGCGCACGGGCGCGGCCGTGACCGTGTTCTATCGCCGCGAAGTCAAAGACATGCCTGCTATCGCGGAAGAAACGCATGCTGCCAGAGACGAGGGCGCTAAGTTCGTATTCCTGGCGGCGCCGCATCGTGTGATCGGCGACCAGAAGGGGAACGTCAAAGCGATTGAAGTGGTGAAGACCCGCCTGGGCGAGTACGACAAGTCCGGCCGGCGGAAGCCGGTTCCGACCGACGAGATCCAGCGTTTCGATTGCGATTCGGTGATTTTCGCCATTGGCGAGAGCGTGGATCTCGATTTTGCCCGGGCTTCCGGCCT
>Ga0181530_10004789_pt1 | contig 14161 bp, 14 predicted proteins | sample PEATcosm2014_Bin_42_FD_119769 | JGI IMG/M metagenome (GOLD analysis project Ga0181530, IMG submission 119769) | Peatland microbial communities from MTU Mesocosm Facility, Houghton, MI, USA - PEATcosm2014_Bin10_60_metaG | ecosystem: Environmental > Terrestrial > Soil > Wetlands > Peat | place... | reverse complement strand
CGGATGTGCGCCCCCGCTTGGTCTTTAACCTGCCCCCTGACTCAATGAGACTGTCTTCAAACATAAGATTCTCCCCTACTTCAGACCCTACGGAAATTTAGACACCGGCCGTTCCTTTTTTGCTCCCGAGATCTTGCTCCCCGCGCGAGCTCAACGGCAGCTCGCCAGAGGTTTCGAGCAAATCCCTCTAACTGCTTACAATAGAAGGCCTAAACCCATCTTCCGCTGGCGCCTTAGGCTAACCGAGCTTAGCCTTGCCGGGCATGGGCGCCGGATGCTTGCCTCTTTCAATCCGCCAATCCTGGTAAGCCACCAGGATCGGAGCGGCGATCGCGATGGACGAATACGTTCCGATTAAGATGCCAATAACCAAAGCGAGGCTGAAACCATGCAGCACCTCGCCACCGAATAAAAAGAGTGCGAGTACGGTAAGGAAGGTAAGGCCCGCTGTCAAGATCGTTCTACTTAGAGTCTGATTAATGGCGCGGTTGACGATCTCTGACAGTTTCTCGCGCCGCATCAGTTTAATGTTTTCCCGGATGCGATCAAATACCACGATCGTGTCGTTATTCGAGTAACCAATCAAGGTCAGGATGGCCGCGATCACGGTCAGGGAAACCTCGGTCCTCGTGAGGGAAAACACCCCCACCGTTATCAGCGTGTCGTGAAATACCGTAACCACGGCCGCGATGCCGTAAATCCACTCGAAGCGGAAACCGAGATAAATCAGCATCCCCGCCAGCGAATAGAGGGTGGCCAGACCTGCCTGCTGGCGCAACTGTCCGCCGACCTCCGGACCAACGATCGCGACGTTGCGCACCCCGAAGTCGGAGAGGAAGAAGCCATCCTGCAACGAAGCCACCGCCGCTGGATCGGCCGCACCCTTAAGCTGGTCAAGTGAGTTCAGTACCCCACTCATGGTCTTGTCGCGATAATCCACGATCGCCTGGGCCTGCGCCGCGTATTTCTGTTCAGCGTCGGACCCCAGGCGCAGCGGGTCTTTATCCATCAGGTAATTCCTGATTGTCAAAGAGCTGGCGTTGTTCAGGTCACATCCATCGGCGCTGGCTGCGCCGCACTGTTTCCCTGCTGGAAGATTTTTCTCCAGCGCCTGGATGATCTTCAGCTTGCCCTGATCGAGCGCCTGCGCGCTGGTTTCGCGCACATCCAGGTCGATCAGGACCTCGTTGTTCGCGGGTCGCCCATACGTCTGAATCTTAGGGTCGTGCAAGCCGACGCGATCCATGTCGGCTCGCACCGCGTTGAGGTCTGGCGTGTGCGAAAACTTCACGTACACCAAAGTTCCGCCACGAAACTCCACGCCCCAGGGAATGCCGTGCCAGAACAACATGGAGAACACGCCCGCGACGCTAAAGATCAGCGAAAACGCGAGAAAATACCACTTTTTGCCGAGAAAATCTATGTTAACGTCGCGAAAGAACTCCACCGGTTTAATAGCCCCTTATTTATCTATGACTTAGCGCCTATCTGGCGCGCACTTTTTTCTCTTTCGATCCGACCAATCGGTCTGTCGATTTCATTAACGCTTGCGGGAACTCGCGAGCTTGCGCAACCCAACTTCTACTGCTCCGCTTAAAACGCCTACTCCAATGGCCATGATCAGGGCTGTCCCAAAATGGGATCTGAAAGGCTCCACTCTGGTTGCCAAGTACGCCGATTACGCCTCCCGTAAGCACGACCGTCCAAGATTTTTTCAAGATTTCGATCACATCCGCTGACGCCCTCCATTGCCTAAATGCTGAGCGCTTCCCCGCGCTGCTTGCGGGTCAGAATCCAGTCGAAGATCACGCGCGAGACGAACACCGCGGTAAACAGGTTCGCCAGCAGACCGAAAGTCAGCGTGGTGGCAAACCCGCGCACCGGGCCTGTGCCGAATATGAACAGAATTGCTGCCGACACGATCGTTGTGACGTGCGTATCCACGATCGTGATCCAGGCGTGGCTGAAACCCTGATCCACCGCCGAAGAAGGAGTTTTGCCGTTGCGCAGTTCTTCGCGAATGCGCTCGAAGATCAGCACATTGGAATCCACGCCCATGCCGACCGTCAGAATCACCCCGGCGATTCCGGGCAGCGTGAGCACGGCTTCAAAGTAACCCATGAATCCCAGCAGGATGATGAGATTCAGAATCAGGGCGACATCGGCGTTGATGCCGGCGCCGCGATAGTAGATGAGCATGAAGATCAGCACGGCCACCATGCCGACAACGGCGGCGCGCACGCCGGCGCGAATCGAATCCGCGCCCAGCGACGGCCCCACGGTTTCCTCATCCAGATACGTAATGCCAGCCGGCAGCGCGCCCGAGCGCAGGATCATGGAGAGATCTTTCGACTGCTGCTCGCTCATGCGGCCGCCGCTGATTTCGCCGCGGTCGCGGATCGCTTCCTTGATGTTGGCCACTTCCTGCACTTTGTTGTCAAGCACCACGGCCAGGCTGTCACCCACGTGCGCGGAAGTGAAGTTGTAAAACCGCTGCCCACCCTCGGTGGTGAGCGTGAAACTCACGCTGGGCTGGCCATTCTGATCGCGGCTGGGCTGCGCGTCGCGCAGGTCTTTCCCGCTGACAGCGGAGATGCGGGACACCAGATACCATGCGGGCCCTTCGCTTTCGGTCCCGGGCATGTTGTGTCCGGGAAGAAGAATCGCATCCGAAGGAAGAATCCCTGGCTGTGTCTGCGCCTGCAACGCCGCCTGCTCGCTCGGGTAAGGTCCGCCCAGAGACTGCTTGATCTCAAGCATGGCGGTGGACTGCATGATGTCCTTCACGCGCGCCGGATCGTCCACACCCGGCAGTTGCACCAAAATCTGGTATTGGCCCAATCCGTGAGGAGCGATCGTGGGCTCGCTGACGCCGAGCTGGTCAATGCGGTTGCGAATGGTCTCAATGGCTTGCGTCACCGCTTTGTTCTTAAGATCGGTGAGGTTCTGCGGCTTCATGGAGAGGTTCCAGGAATTTTCCGCTCCCCCGGTGATGCTGTACTCAGGCAGACGATCCTGCACGATGCTCAGCAGGTCCGTGCGCGAACTGGCCTGCACACCTTTCAGGACGATCTGGTCGGGGTTGTTCTGCGGGTCGGACTGGGTAATGTCGGTGTAGTCAATCTTGTGACTGCGCATTTGCTGCTTCAGGACTTCAATCGCGTTCTGCGCATCAACATTGACCGCGTCGTTGACCTTTACCACGAGAATCAGGTGAGTGCCGCCGCGCAAATCGAGACCGAGATGAATGCGGTCGGCCATGGCGGAGATCAGACCCTCGCGGGAAAAGCTCTTCGGCACCCCAAAGATTCCGAACAGGAAAATGAGCAGCGTGCCGATGATGAGTCCGAGTTTAGTGAGAAGAGTCTTGTTCATACAAAACCAGTTGTCAGTAGCCAGTTGTCAGTAGCCAGTTCCTCTTTGCCAGTTCGCCAATCATGGCCCGTTTCAACCGAAAACTGGCAACTGACTACTGGCAACCGGCAACTATTTTTTCGCTTCTTCCTCAGTCGTTGTCACCTGCACCACTGAGGCCTTGGTCACTTCCACGCGCAGGTTGTCCGGCGGGACGCGCAGATGGATCGCGTCATCTTTCAGAGCAATGATCGTGCCCCGCAGGCCTCCGCTGGTGGTGACCTTGTCTCCGGTCTTGAGCTGATCCAGCATGGCCTGCCATTTCTTCTGACGGCGCTGCTGGGGCATAATCATGAGAAAGTAGACAATGGCGAAAAAGAAAACCAGGGGGAAAATGAGGGGCCACCCTACGCCACCGCCGGTCTGCATTGCCAGTAAGTATTGCATGATCTTGAGGTCTGAGCGGATGTGTCCGCGAAAAACCGCCCGCGCCGACTAGCGCCGCGGGAGCTGTCATTTCACCACGGGTTTGGATCGACTTCGGCCGGGTTCCTTCAGCTTCAGGCTTGAAGCCGGGGAGGTCTACGGTTTCGGTCCAGACCAGACACTAGAAAGAAAACCGTACTTCCCCAAGTGAAATAGAATGCCGTACCCGCCTCATAGTGTCAAGGTAGAAACTCAGGTTGTGGATCGTGTTCAAAACTTGCGCCAGCACCTCGTTGGATGCATAAAGATGCCGCAGATAAGCCCGTGAATAGCGCTGGCACACGCGGCAGCCGCAGTTGGGGTCGACCGGGCCCTGATCCTGGGCATAACGCGCCTGCTTGATCGAGACTCTCCCCGCAGAGGTAAACAACAGCCCGTGGCGCGCCGCCCGCGTGGGCAGCACACAATCCATCATGTCAACCCCCAGGCTGGCATATTCGACAATTTCTTCCGGCGTCCCGACTCCCATCAGATAACGCGGTTTGTCTGCGGGCAGGTGCTCGATCGTAGACTCGACAATCTCGCGGGTCAGGGCCCGCGGCTCTCCAACGCTCAGCCCGCCGATGGCGTAGCCGGGAAAACCGATTTCGATCGTCCGCTCGGCGGATTCTTTCCTTAGCTCGCGATCCATCCCGCCCTGGACGATGCCGAATAACGACTGTGTGGAACAGGGATCAGGGGTCAGGGGCCAGGGGTCAGTTCTCGCGCTCTCAGACTCGGAGGGAACTGGGTGTCCCATCCTTGCCGCGTTCTTTGCGGCAAGGATGGGTGAGTCCGACCACGGGACCTGATGTTTATGCTCTTCAAAATACTTTTGGCTGCGTGCTGCCCAACGCAGCGTGAGCTCCATTGAGGCTCGCACGCGATCACGGTCCGCGGGATACTCCGTGCACTCGTCAAACGCCATGATGATGTCGGCTCCCAGCCCGATTTGCGCTTCCATCGCGCCTTCCGGGCTGAAGAAATGAGTCGAGCCATCGAGATGTGAGCGGAAGGTGACGCCCTCTTCGGTCACTTTGCGCAGCTCGTTCAAGCTGAAGACCTGAAACCCGCCGGAGTCGGTCAGGATGGCCCGCGGCCACGACATGAACCCGTGCAGCCCGCCCATGCGCCGGACGGTTTCCACTCCCGGCCGCAGGTAGAGGTGATAGGTGTTGCCGAGAATAATCTGCGCGCCCAGTTCTTCCAGCGTGTCCTGCGGCACTCCCTTAACCGACGCGAGCGTTCCCACCGGCATGAACACCGGCGTTTCGATTTCCCTGTGCGGAGTCAGCAGACGGCCAGCCCGGGCTTTGCCGCTGGTTCTTTCGATATGAAATGAGAGTGACACTGCTGGGATTGTAGCAACGCTGAGCGTCAGCACTCAGCCGTCAGCATTCAGCTCTTCTCCCACCTTTGCCGCAAAGAACGCGGCAAAGAGGGCAGCAGCAAGCTTTCAATTCTGTAATCTGAAATCTCCAATCTGCGAATGGGGGGCGGTCGGTTATCCGGGCCTGAGGTCTTAAAGTCCTAGGTTTTAGGTCTGGGGTCTTTCTGGGGTCTTAAGGTCTTAGCCTTCCACTTCCGACTTCTGCATTCTGACTCCTGCATTCCGAGTTCTTGCCTTCCAAGGGCCTCACTTCCCCTTCATTTTCTCGACGAACTTGCCGACGCTGACCACTGCGCGGCCCACCGTGCCTCGCCCGATTTCCTGCGCATCATCGCGCGCCGTGACCCGCAGGGTGTAGAAGCGCCCGTCGAAAGATTCGAGCACGGCCTCGGCTTTGACGCGGGTTCCGATGCGGCTGGCGGCGCGATGCTCGACGTTGATGGATGTTCCCACCGTGATCTCGTCGCCCTCGCAGTAAGGCTGCAGCGCGTGAAACGCGGCCGTCTCCATCAGCCGGATCATGTCCGGCGTCGAGTACACCGGCGGCAACTCCGGATGGTGCGAGGTTAGCGTGTGCTGGAACTCGACCGTCTCCTCGGCTTCACCGCGCGCCCCGATGGGAATCTTTCTGGCCAAAATCGTTTTCCTCCAAAAAGAAATGAGCCAACGATTCTACCGAATCATTGGCCCGAACCTTGCCAGTCGGCGTTGGGACTACGCCACCGCCGCCGCTCGCCGCGCTTCAATCCCGTCCAGCGCCTGCCACAGCATGCGCGCCGCATTTTCGGCGGCATCCAGAGCCGCAGGCGCGGCCGCGGGGTTGGCCGCGATGCGTTTTTCCAGTTGCCGGCGCCACACGTTGGAGTGATACACATCGGCCGTTGCGTGCAGCGCAAAGTAGCCGCAAGTCTTGTCGTCGGCGCCGTACATTTCGCGCAGGCCGCGTCCTTTTTCCAAGGCGATGCGCGGCACCTGCGATTCGTAGACATAGAAAGCGGCCAGAGCTTCCTCGGGCGAGCCTTCGCTGGCCACATGATGGAAATGCCGGACGAGCTGCCGAATCTCCGGCGCGGGGCTGTGCCACTCCAGGTTTCGGCTTGAGCCCATGCCTTCCGCGAAATCCAGCCAGAGATCGGAGTGCGGCACGGAACTTACTCCCGGCCCACCCTCCACGCCCTTTTCGTCGCACATGTTGGCCAGCACGGCACGGCGCAGTTCCCCTTCTTCCAGGCGAAGCCCGAAAGCCGCCAGATAGGAAGGAAAAGCCTCCACGTGACAGTAGTAGTCCTGGGCGTACCCGCGCAGATCGTTGCGGGTCAGCTCTCCCGCCGCCCACGCCTTGTAGAAGGGATGGCAGAGCAGGTCGTAGGGTGCGATCCGGGCTTCCAGTTGCGCAAAAAACTCAGCTGTAGTCATGACTTCCCCCTGGGGCTCCCCGTATGACTCCCTACTATACGGGTGGTCCTGGGGGCCAGCAAGTGATGGGGATCACCAATGCCGCCAAGTTGCTAGAATGAAAGAGGAAAGAGTGCAGCGAATCTGGGGCAGGCGGCGAGTTTGACGCGTTTGAGCCCGCGCGCCGAAATCCGAGCGGAGCGAGGGACCTAGCCGAGTCGAGCCGGTGTGGATCCATGCAGTTCACCGAACAATTCGACGTTGTCGTCGTCGGCGCCGGCCATGCCGGTTGCGAAGCCGCGATGGCCGCCGCCCGCATGGGATTGAAGACCGCGCTCTACACCCTCAACGTCGACCTGATTGCGCAGATGTCGTGCAACCCGGCCGTGGGCGGCATTGCCAAGGGCCACCTAGTGCGCGAAGTGGATGCACTGGGCGGCATCATGGGAGAGATCACCGACGCGGTCGGCATTCAGTTTCGTCTGCTGAACACCTCGCGCGGGCCGGCAGTGTGGTCTCCGCGCGCGCAGTGCGATAAGCAGGCCTATCGCCTGAAGATGCGCGAGGTGCTCGAATCGCAGCCGAACCTCAAGATCAAGCAGGCGGAAGGGGCGGATCTGATCGTCGAAGACAGCCGTCAGCCCTCAGCCCTCAGCCCTCAGCCGGAGAGCGACAATGCTCGTGTGGGGACAGCCGCCCACGGCTGTCTGGTTGAGCAAAGCTCGACGGCTACCGACGATCGTCGCCGCGTTCTCGGCATCAAGCTGCGCGACGGCCGCACCGTCGGCGCGCAAGCGGTCATCATTACGACCGGGACTTTCCTCAACGGACTCATCCACTGCGGCGAGCAACAATATCCTGCGGGACGCTCGGGTGAACCGCCCGCGGTCCTGCTGGGCGAGGCGCTGAAGAGGCTGGGCCTGCGCGGCTGCCGCCTCAAAACCGGCACTCCGCCGCGTCTCGACGGACGCACCATCGACTGGTCACGCTTTCCCGTGCAGCCGGGCGACGCTGACCCCACGCCGTTCAGCTTCCGCACCCGGCGCGTCGCCCATCACGATTCGCAGGTTCCGTGCTACATCGCCTGGACCACGGAAGAAACGCACCGCGTCATTCGCGAAAACGTGCACCGCTCGCCGATGTATAGCGGCCAGATCCAGTCCATCGGCCCGCGTTATTGCCCCTCGATCGAAGACAAGATCGTAAAGTTTCCCGACAAAACAACGCACCAGCTGTTCCTCGAACCGGAAGGACTGAACACGCACGAGATCTACGTCAACGGCATGAGCACGTCGTTGCCGGTGGAGGTGCAACTCGCGATTCTGAAGTCCATCCCCGGCCTTGAAAACGCGGAAATGATGCGGCCCGGCTACGCCATCGAGTACGACTCCATTGATCCCACCGAACTCGGACGCACGCTCGAAACCCGAAAAATTGGCGGCCTGTTTCTCGCCGGGCAGATCAACGGCACGTCGGGATATGAAGAAGCGGCGTGCCAGGGGATCATGGCCGGCATCAACGCAGCGTTGCAGGTGAAGCAGGAGCCGCCGCTCGTCCTCGACCGCACCGAAGCCTACACCGCGATCCTGATTGACGACCTGATCTCGAAGGGCACCAACGAGCCGTATCGCATGTTTACGTCGCGCGCTGAATTCCGCCTGCATCTGCGCATTGACAACGCCGATCGCCGTCTCACGCCCCACGGCCGCCGCGTGGGCCTGATCTCCGACCAGGACTGGGCCGATTTTCAGGCCAAGCAGGAGCGGCTCGCGGGAATGAGGAAGCTGCTGGAAAGCACCAGGCTCACAGTGGCGATGGTGGAAAGGCTAAATCCTTGTCATTCCGAGGAGCGAAGCAACGAGGAACCTGTTGTCTCCGGCAGCGCAACGACCGCCAGCGATTGGGAATCCGCGGCAGGCCAGACGCTGGCGCAACTCCTGAAGCGCCCCGCAGTCACGGTTGAGCAACTGGTTCCAGCTCTGAGGGAACTCACAGCGGAATTCTTCGCAAGAAACTCCTCCGCGTCCGCAGCGCCTGCCCTGAGCGGAGCCAAAGGGTCCTCTGCGGTTTTCATTTCTTCCGAAGTCCGCAATGAACTCAAGTGCGTGGAAACCGAGATCAAGTACGAAGGCTACCTGCTGCAGCAGCAGCGCGCGATGGAGCGCCTGAAGAAAGCCGAGCAGCACACGATTCCTGATTGGTTCGACTATCGCTCGGTCAGCGGCCTCTCGCGCGAGATGCAGGAAAAACTGACGAAGATTCAGCCGCGCACGCTGGGTCAGGCCTCGCGCATTCCCGGCGTGACCCCGGCGGCAGTGTCCCTGGTGAACGTCTACATTGAAATCCAGGCTCGACGCCGCGAACAAGCCACGACCCTTGAATCGTGAGCGCGGCAGCGTGCTCCGGCGCCTCAAAGACCGGGAAACAGGAATCCCGTGCACCGCCGGTACGACACATACTCTTCCCCGAATTCGGTCGCGAGCAGCGCTTCTTCCCGCGCCGCTTTGCGGGAATGTGCTGCCAGCACCAGCACGATCGCCAGCACTCCGCGCCACTCGCCGACTACCACGGCGGTTCCGGTGGCGGCCAGCAGCATTCCCGTGTAGATGGGGTGCCGCACCAACCGATACGGGCCGGAGCGAACGAGTTGATGCCCTCCTTGAGAGTGACCCGGGCACTCCAGTATTGGCCCAGGCAATGCCGCGCCCAGATCGCGACCGCCACGCCCAGGCTCGTCAACAGAATGCCCGCCCACACAATCCAATTCTCAGCCGGCACGAAACGCCAGCCCAGCGGCCCCATCCGCAGCCGGTTATCGAACAGGAGAACGAATGGCATCACCAGCACAACCACTGTCGCTAGCCGGTCTGCTGATTTTTCCGCCGTCTTGGTGCGCTTCACGCGCAGCCAGGTGATTGCCCAGTAAGCGCCAAACATATGCCAGGGAATCAATTCGATCTGCCAGGGCGTCAACGTTGTCATTTCTGTCCCTTGCCTCGGCCACCCGCTTTGGCGAACCGGCGCAGGTGCGTGATCCAGTCGCATTCCATTTCGATTTTTTTCCGCAAATGACGGACGATTTCTTCGCCGAACCTGCCCAGTTCCATCTGGGCCTCGAGAGCCGCCAGCTTCTGGTCCCGGCTCTGCAGATAGCCTTCCCGCCGCCCCAGAATGGCTTCCCGCCCTTCCGGCGTAAGCGCGGCGAACAGGCCCACACGCAGGTGGAACGCGCTCTCCGAAGATGCGTCCGCTGCAGTGAACTCCCGGACCCGCTCAAACAAGTGGCGGCGGCCATCCGCGGTCAGCGCGTACTGCTGACGCGTCTGCCCTCGCTCCCCGGGAACCGCCTTCTTGCTGACCCATCTCTCTTCCAAAAACCGGCGCAGCAGGGGATACACCAGGTTGTTGTGCAATGCTTTCTGCCCCATCATCCATCCGGCTTCACGTTTGAGTTGGTAGCCGTATTTGGGGTCGTCCAGCATCATGGCAAGGAGCAATAGATCATTCATGACAGTGTCAATAATGATCTAATTAGGGGAATATGTCAAGAGTTGCGCGACGCCCTTGGGAGAGCGGGGGTCCGCCAATCACCCGCGATAATGGTTCCTCATCTCCCGCCCTGTGCGGCTACAATGGCAGCACATGATTGCCCATTTGCGCGGGAAGTTGCTGGCCAAGCACCCCAACCAGGCCATCGTCGAAGCGGCGGGCGTCGGTTACGACGTGACCATCAGCGTGCCCACGTTTTCCGATCTGCCCGCGACCGGCGCGGAAGTGGTGCTGCACATTCACACGCACGTCCGTGAGGACGTGATCGCGCTTTACGGATTCCTTCGTCTCCCGGAGAAGTTGCTGTTCGACAAGCTGATCACGGTGAGCGGGATCGGACCGACCCTGGCGATCAAGATTCTCAGCGGCATGGCCGCGGATGAAATGGTCGGTGCGATTCGCGACAATGACGTAGCGCGGCTCACCCGCATTCCCGGTATCGGCAAGAAAACGGCGGAGCGCATGGTGCTGGAACTGCGCGACAAGCTGCCGGAAGTCGGACCGGCGTCGGCCCCCGCTGTTCCTGCCATGACCGCCACCGAAGAAGATGTGCTGTCGGCACTGGTGAACCTGGGGTATCAGCGCGCTTCGGCCGAGAAGGTACTAGTCGCTGTTGCGAAAAACGGAGATGGAGCATCCTTCGACCAGATGTTCCGGTCAGTCCTGAGCCGGCTCTCCAAATAGCCGGGCTTCCCCCAATAGACAAGACGCTCGGCTTACTACCAAGAAATGCAATGTGATCGTCAGCGGAAATCGGAAGCAACACGAACAGGCAAGAAAGCGTGCTGCTCAAATGAGAATTGTCCGAAATCCAAAAGCTCTTCGAGGTTAAGTTGGCACTAAAAGAGGATCTCGAATCTGCCGTAAAGAAGACCTTCCGTGACGACAATTGGACGACGGGATGGTGAGGTAGTCCCTGATCGGTTGGGATTACACGTAATGCTCGACAGCCTGAAAACTGGGTGCCTGCAGGGAGGGGGGACGGGCCATTTTGCCGTCTGTATATACCTACCCGTCCCAGGTTTGACGGGATAGTGTGTACGTGCTGCAACGATGTACACACTCTCTCACGTCGTGTTTCGAAATCCCCAGTGTTTATGCGGCTCTGGAGCACATGACATGCGTTTCACCTGCGTCATTGCTGCGTTTCAACGACATCACGCAGCGGGTCCGAGGCGGCGTGGGGGCACACGTTTGACCCGCGTCAAATGCGGGGATGAGCGAGGTAGGGAAACGCGCGTTGGGGAATGGCGCGGGGCGCGGAGCGCGGGGAGGGCGCGGGGTCAAACACCCGAGGAAAGTATTCTTATTCTTTCAATCGCTCGGCTGTGCTGGTTTTCGCTGGAAGCAAAGAAGCCGCAGCACTGATAACGAACGTCGCAACCAGTGCATTCATCGATGAATATATTCTTCCAATCTGAAATGCTTTGCCGAGCAAATCGCCACAGCTCACGCCTCAACGTACAAAGTTGGTGGTTGTAGATTGACGCAGGAACTTTGTGCGACTCAAGAAGGCAAAGTGCCGCGTCGAGATAGCTTTCGTAATCCACCGGATCGACCCACAGGCTGCTGATATTTGTTTTTGCAAATCCAATCGGCTCCAGCCCCATGAATGCGACATTACAGCAGAATGGAAAGTTTCGCGCCACAAATCGTGCAAATCTCTTGAGAGAAGCGCAATTCATGCTCGTAATAACAATCCTCAGCTCCACTGCCACACCGCATCGAGCCAAGTTGAGAATTCCTTTGACAGTGTCGTCGAACGCCCCTTTAGCTTGCACGATCTCATCGTGTTCCTGGGAAACATCTGAATAAAGCGGAATGCCGACCACAATGTCGGGATGATGAACATCAGCCATATCTCTAGCAAGGCCGAGATATTTAAACAGGCGGCCATTACTCAGAACATGAAGTGCTGTATGAGGAAGAAAATTCTTTGCACGTCGAATCAGCTCAATGAACTTACAGCCAAGCACTGTCGGCTCTCCGCCCGTAAAGATAAGTCCCGGGGTGTCGATGTCCATGAGAGGAATTGCATCCCAGAGCAAAGCGGCTGATTCACTGTCTGTTCCGTGGGGATCTTTATCCACACTCCCACGCGAGATTGCATCCTGGTTCTCGCGTTGACTACCGTAGAATTTCAGACGTAGCGGCCCAGGGCATTTTTTTGGCGAATCGATGGGATTCCCCATTGCCTATAATCATGCGGCGAGGTCCTGCTGGACTCCCCTAGGAAACTGAGCGGCGCGCCTATGGACTATGAGTGCATTAACCCGGAGTTTCGCGAATGGATTAGCTTGGTAACCGAAAGTTCCGCCGAGGAGATCGCGGCTCTTGACTTCGGGGAAGTTGGATACACAGAGATGTGCGAGTGCCGAGTTCATTGGAACTGCTGCCCCTCATGCCGACACGAGTTTCCGAGATTCCCGGTTATCGCACAACAGGCAGGACCCAGCTATGAAAAGTCGTTCGCGTCTGACCTGGCACTCTTAAGGGACAACTTTCAAGCCAAAAGAGATTTTCTTCTAAAATCGGATGGCGAAGACGTTTATCTAAGACTCATCGTCGAGTTGGCGGATGCAGAATGGGACGTTCACGATGATCTTCGCCGCGTGTTGATGGTTCTGCAGAATTTGTACCAAGGGCGCGAGATCGAATACGACCCTTACAAAAAGGAGATTCTGTCAAAATGCCGGAAGTTTGTCTCTTCACTTGATCCAGACGTTCAGCGTTTCGTCGTCTCCACCACCCTGTGCTTTGAACTGCTCAGGCCGATGTGGGAGAAGGTGGGTCTGTCTCCTCGATTCGATGTGCGCCCGCAAGAACAAATCGAGGCGGAATTGGCAGAAGGGGCTCTTACCATTGAAGGAGAGGCGGGCAGTTCAGGCGAACGCGATGGGATAGAAGCCTCCGCTGTGAACCTGTCCGACAAGCTGCGCGCTGCAATCGCAGAATCCGGACTGGAGCCAAGAGTTCTTTGGGAGCTGATAGAAGCAGCGGCGTTGGCGAGCGTTTTTGGCGGAGCTGCGTCGGGAATTGAGTCGCTCATCGAGCGGAAGTTTAGAGAACTCGATGACGATGTGGACTCACTCAAGGCGGCTCAGATGGAAATGTTTCGCCGCATCCCCGAGACTGGTGCTCGGAGCGCCTCAGGATATGAATTAGAAATTACCGCGAGAATTGGGTCGCCCATATACGCGAAGCTGAACGAGACGACCAAACAGTTGCTGAGGCAGGCCGAATTCCAGTATGAGGTCAATGGCCACGAGCAGGACTTTTTCCACGGGCCAACGCTCGCAATGGCCTTGGCCTATGAAACCGAGCTCAACATTAGAGTCGTCTGGCCGATTCTCAACGACCTGTTGGTTTCTGGTGTCGAGACCTACGGAAGCTCGCAGAGACCGCTGATCAAGGAGAAGAGGATTAACGAGCAGGCTCTAACAACCGGAACGATTGCATGGTATTTGCGGAAAGACCTGGAGTTCAGCAGCAAGGTCCGTGCTCGTGGTTTTGACGTGGAAGCGATCATCGACGATGCGTATGTTGTGACCCGGAGTCGGGACCGGGCTGCTCACCATCCAGTGTGCGGACGAGCAATAGCGGACGACCTGCGTCAGCGAATCTTGCGCCCTGATGGCATTTTGGGTCGGCTGCATCCAGCGATTGGGTCCAAATAGAAAGCTGATCCGCGACCGACCCACTTATTTGATTGCAGGGTGGAGGAGGGGCTCCCGCGCGCGCTCGCACGCACCCACGCACGCAGCCCTGTCCCCGCGTGCGAGCACGCCCGGCGGGGGGTTCCTGGGAGCGAGCGGGCGCGGGCGGGGGGCGGGGGAGCGGGCCAAAAGTCAAAAGCGGGTCGGGGGAAGTGGGGGAGGGAGCATTTTGAACTGCACCCTTGGGCTGAGACACGGAGTTAAGAGGGTTGTTGCCGTTCGCTGAAAAATCATTGTACGGCGAGGTTTGGTTTTGGAGAATCGTCCGCGGCCGGCGAAGCGGAGGCAGGCT
>Ga0181530_10004786_pt1 | contig 14167 bp, 9 predicted proteins | sample PEATcosm2014_Bin_42_FD_119769 | JGI IMG/M metagenome (GOLD analysis project Ga0181530, IMG submission 119769) | Peatland microbial communities from MTU Mesocosm Facility, Houghton, MI, USA - PEATcosm2014_Bin10_60_metaG | ecosystem: Environmental > Terrestrial > Soil > Wetlands > Peat | place... | reverse complement strand
CTGGCAACTGCTGGCCCGTTCCGAACTGCGGCTGATCCGTCTGGAGCCGCCCCCAACCAAAAAACGCTTAAAAAAGTAGCCCGAGGTTTTTCAGCAGAATCAAGACTCTAGTTTGACCCCTATTCGGGATTATCCGCGCGACCTTCGCTTCGGCTGTCTCTCGCTTGATTTTGCCGCTGTATGCGCGACTGAAGAGAGGTCAAGACTCTAGTTTGACCCCTATGTAGACTCTAGTTTGACCCCTATGTGAAAATCTGGTTTGGTTTGGTTCTACAAAGATATCGCGCCGCTGGCGCTTCGCGCACTGCAATTCAGATTGGGGCCTTTCCCGATCAACCCTTTCGCCCCGATATCTTTTCTAAATTGCGCGCCGTCGAATTTGATTTTCGACACGGCCTCGTAGGCCCTGGCACGGGCACGGGTTAGGCCGGTGTCCCAGGCGGTCACGCCGAGCACTCGTCCGCCGTGGGTGACGAAATCGGCGCCTTGCCGCGCGACGCCGGCGAAAAAAATCTTCGTGTTGGGCGGCGCGCCCGCTTCGTCGAGGCCCTGGATGGGAGCGCCTTTGGCCGGGGTGCCGGGGTAGCCGGCGGCGGCCATCACGACGCAGATGGCGGCTTCGGAGCGCCAGCGCAACTGGAGCTTTTCCAGCGCGCCATCCACGCTGGCTTCGAGCAAATCGAGCAGGTCGTTTTCGAGGCGAGGCAAATAAACTTGAGTCTCGGGATCGCCGAAGCGGGCGTTGAACTCCAGGACTTTCGGGCCGTCTTTTGTCAGCATCACACCCGGATATAAAATGCCGCGGAAATCAATGCCCTCCGCTTTGCACCCCCGGAGCCAGGGCGTCAGAATTTTCGCGCCTGTCTCCGCCAGTTCTGTCTCGTTTAAAAATGGCGCGGGCGAATAGGCGCCCATGCCGCCGGTGTTGGGGCCGGCGTCGTTTTCCAGGAGACGCTTGTGGTCCTGGGAGGCGGGAAAGAGCTTCGCCGTTTTTCCGTCGCACAAGGCATGGAGGGAAATCTCCATTCCTTCGAGCAATTCCTGGATGACCACCTGCCGGCCGGCCGCGCCGAATTTTTGCGCGACCATGATGTCGTCTACGGCCGCAGCCGCCTCCGCCGGCGTGTTGCATAAGAGGACGCCTTTGCCCAGCGCCAGGCCGTCGGCCTTGACGGCGCAACGTCCCCGAAGCGCCGCCGCGAAGTCGCGGGCCGGCGCGGCCTCGGAGAAGATGCCGGAACGCGCCGTCGGAATGCCGTATTTCTCCATGAACCTTTGAGAAAAAACTTTGGAAGACTCGAACTGAGCCGCCTTCCGGTTTGGCCCCCAGATGCGGAGCGAGTTGGCCTGGAACAAATCCACCACTCCCAGCGCCAGCGGATTATCCGGGCCTACGACTGTGAGCGCGATTTTCTTTTCCCGCGCGAAAGCGAGCAGGGAGGGCAGATCCTCGGCGGCAATGGCGGCGCATTCCACCGGCGAGCCGCCGCACGCCAGGCGTTCGCGGGCGATGCCGGGGTTGCCCGGGGCGCAGTACAATTTTGAAATGCGGGGCGATTGCGCCAATTTCCAAACCAGCGCGTGTTCGCGTCCGCCCGAACCGATGACCAGAACATTCATTGAGGAGTAAAGAATTATTTGGCCAGCGCGACCAGGTAGCGCTGCAACCGTTGGCTTTGAGCGGGGGATTTGAGGTGGGTGTAAATCTGGTGGAGGTTGGCGCAAATCCGCAGCAAAATCCGCCGCGCGCTGACCGGCGCCAGGCAGCTTTCGTCAAAGCGATGCTGCAATTGCACCACGTATTTCACGCAATCGGCCTTGGCCAGGACACGGCCCTTGCGGAAGGGGTCAATATAAATCTCATGGCGGCTGGATTGGTAGCGGCAGACGAAATAGCCGGGCAGCCCGATGCCGGCCACCGGCAGCCGCAGCCGGCGCGCCAACAGAAGATACACCACGCTCAGGCTGATGTGGTTTCCCTTCCGCCGGTCCAGCACGCGGTTGAGATAACTGTTATCCGGATCGTGCGGATTAGTTTCATCCCCCGCGAATTTTTGTTCCGCGAACAAATAGGCGGCCATGCCGCCCAGAATTTGAACCGGGTCGCCGCTCAAATCCAGGCGCTCGCGCAGTTCTCCCGCCAGATGATCGAGCAGCGCGCTGTAGCCCTCGATATTGATGTCGGGATACTGCGTGCGCGCCAGCAGCAACGCGCCTTGCTCCAGATCGAAGTCCTCGCCTTGATTCAAACAAAAAGCCAGCAGTTGCGTGTCCGCGTCCTGCCGCGAAAAAAAATGGATGATTTCCAGGGCGTGACGGCGGAGGACCGGATCGCTGCTCAGGCTGTGTTCGCGCACCCACTGGGCCGCGATGGGGCCGTAAGAGAGAATTTTTTGGCGCACGGTGCGATGGACCGCCGGGTCCTCGTCCGCCAGGAGGCTGACCAGCGCTTTGCGCTGTTTTTCATCCAGCTTGCCTGAGGACTTGGCGGGCGGCGAAATCATAGAATGGTGGCGATTGTGCCATGGATCGCCCGCGACTTCAACCATTATCTCCGGTTTTGTGTAACCGGCGGAGCGCATGCAGGTTCTTGGGTTCCCCTCTTAATCTTAATCCTAATCTTAATCCTAATCTCTTCTTACCTTTACGATGGAGATTAAGATTAAGATTAAGAGTAAGATTGAGATTAAGATTAAGAGACGGCCGCCGCGACTTCCCGCTGGCTTCCGCCGCCGGTTGCGGCTACTCTGGCCGCTGTGGCGAAATTAGTGTTTGACATCGAAACCTCGGCGCTGCCGCTGGCGCAATTTGACGCCGCCCAGCAGGAGTATCTCCTTCGCGACGCGCTGAATCTGGCCGAGCCGGAGGCGCGCGAAAAGCGCCAGGACGAAATTCTGCGCCAGTTCAATCTCTGGCCTTTCACCGCGCAGGTGGTGTGCATCGCGATGCTCAACGCGGAAAGCGGCCGGGGCAAGGTGCTGTTTGTGGCGGAGGATTGCGAGGAGCCGGGCGCGGAGGCGGGGGCGGTGGAATTCAGCGCCTGCGCGGACGAGGGGCAGTTGCTGGGGGAATTCTGGGATTTGGCGCAACACTACGATTCGATAGTGACGTTCAATGGGCGCGGATTTGACGTGCCGTTTGTTTATTTGCGCTCGGCCATTTTGAACGTGCCCGTCACGCAGAAAGGGTGGCTCGGATACCGGTTTCAAGTGGACCCGCATTGCGACTTGATCGAACAGTTGACCTTTTACGGGGTGAGCGGAAGGGACGGCGCGGCGCGGCGGTTCAACCTGGATTTTTATTGCAAGGCCTTCGGCATCCAGTCGCCCAAAAGCCAGGGCGTGACCGGCAGCGACATTAACGGGATGCTGGCGGAAAAACGGTTCCGCGAGATCGCCGAGTATTGCCTGCGCGACGTGCAGGCCACCGCGCTGCTCTATAAAATTTGGAAGGAGCGGCTGGGCGGCGTAAAGTAATGCCGCCGGAAAACGCAATCGCCATGGCCAAGAATCACAAAGGATGCGGGCCGATTGGAAAGCTGGCGCCACGGCCGGTCGAACTGCTCGTTTGCTTCGCGGTCAAGGAGGAGGCGCGGTTTTGCATGGATCGGATGGTCTATCGGCTCTGGCCGCGGTATCAGCTCTACACGCGCGACGCCGCCTGGGAGGACCCGCGCCGCCCGCTGTATCAGGTGTGGATAACGGGCATGGGCCGCCGCAACGCGGTGGAAGGCATTCGCAACGCCATCGCCCTGGTCCAGCCCAAACGGGTGATCACCTCCGGCTTCGCCGGCGGGTTGAATCCCAAACTCAAATTCGGGACCATTGTCTATGAGGAGGATTTCGACGCGGGGTTTGGACCGCAATTGGATCAGGCCGGGGCCGTTCGGGCGGCCTTTCACTGTCAGCGCCGCGTCGCCATCACCGCCGCCGAGAAAGCCGCCCTCTGGCGGTCCACCGGGGCGGACGCGGTGGAGATGGAATCCAGCGTCATCCGCAATATCTGCCTGGAGCGGCAAATTCCCAGCGCGACCATCCGGGTGATCTCGGACGACGCCAGCCAGGATTTGCCGCTGGACTTCAACGCTTTGATGACGCCCGAGGACCGGATTCATTACCCGAAATTGATATGGGCCGTGTTGAGCCGGCCGGGCCGGATCGGCCGGCTGATGGCCTTCCAGCAGCAAACGATGGAGGCGTCCCGGCGGCTGGGCGCGGCGCTGGCGGAGTTGCTGGGCGCCAAGCGCGGTTGAGGGGCCCTCGGGTTCGCGCAAGACCACGGTCGGATAATGAGGCGCAATCTTGAGATGCAATTGAGAATTGGCCATTGAGAATCTGTCATTGGCAATTGGGCGGAAAGCTCATTTGCAAATGAGAAATTTTCAATGACAGTTGTCAATCAAACCTCCGACCGAGAGTCTGTCACTCCAGGTTCCGGTCGGCGAGTCGCCGACCGGCACAGGCGAGTCGCCTGTGCTACCCAGCGAGATCGGGTGCGACTATGAAACAACCGGGTTAACCCAAGCTGCCCGGCGTTCCGCCCTGCCCCGCATCGGCGCGCGGGACGGCCGCGGCGGGCGGCGGATTTTGTTTGGGCTTGACAGATTCGTTGTAGCTGATGAGGAACACGCCCGCGGCGATCAGCGCCACCCCGGCCCAGCGGACGCCGGAAACCCGCTCGCCCAGAATCAAGATTGCCGCCAGCGTGGTGACGATGAAACCGAGCGAGGTGAGCGGCCATATAAAGCTCACCTCGTTGCGGGACAGCATGTAAAGCAGGAATCCGTAGAAAACCGCCTCCAGCGCCGTGCCCAGAAGGACTTTGCCATTGGTGCAGCCGTCTTTGACCACGCGGGCGATTTCGGAGACGGTAATCTGGCGGGCGCCCTGGATTTGCTTGAGGCCGCTGCTGAGGATCACCACGCCCGCGGCTTCGATGGTCACCGCGATTAGCATGATGACGAGAATTCTGGCCATAATCTCAGGTTCCGGCGGCGGGCTTGTTTATCGGTTGTACATCGGTGTCACACTCGCCGGAAACAGGGTGGGCTTGGGCGCGGGCGCTCCGACGGCGTTGATCAGCAAGTTGTCATAGAGCGCGGTGCTCTGGGCGGCGCGGCTGCTGCCGGCGATCAGGCCGGCCATGCCTTTGGCGGAAGCGCTGTTGGTGGCGGACAGAACCTCGACGCCGTCCACGAAGCCAGTGAGGCTTTGGCCAGAGAGCCGGAGCTTCAAGTTGTGCCATGGATTGGCGGCCATATTGTCCACCTTCGCCGTGGCAAGCTGCGTTCCCTCCGGAGGCGCCGCCGCCGCGCCCCGGCCGCCGGACTGGCCCGCCAGGAATAGCGAGCAGGTTCCGTCCGCATCCAGGCGCAGGTAGTAGCCCTTGGCGACGCAGCCGTAGCCGGTGCCGACGCTGTTGACGCGCCCCATCACACCGGCGGACCCGCCGTCCACCAGGCAAATGTCGGCGCTGACTTCGTAGTCCGTCCAGTCGCGGTCGCCGATGATGGTGTAAGGCATCCATTCGGGCGCCCAGCTTTGGGGCTTCTTCGCCACGACCTGGCGCAGGCACATTCCGGTCTTGTCCGGGCGCTCGGCGATTTCAAAACCGCTGGCGATGTCCGCCGTGTAGTGGGGCAGATAGCCGAATTGTTTGGGCTGCGTGTATTCATCAAAGGTCTCGTAATAAGGGAATGGAAAGCGCGTTTCGGCGGGGATGTTGTCAAAGGAACCTTTTTGCTGGCCGGTGGTTGTGGAAATGGAATAGATGGATTGCGGCTCCAGGGCGAGGGTGAACGAACCTTCACCCAGATGCTTGATTGTAAGCCCAATGGCTGGCTGCTTGACAAACTGCTCGCGCTCATTGCTGCGCCAGACGCAGAGTTGGCCGGTGGACAAGCCGCCGCTGATGTTGAAGGTGACGTTTTGGTTTGTCCTGGCTCCTTTGGTTTCAAGGATCACGCTGTAGTCATTCCCCGGCGATTTGAGGGTGACATAAGTGCCGCCCCCGTCGAGCTTGCCGCAAGCGCCGTTGAGATATTGCCAGCCGACTTCCGAAAATTGGCCGTAGTGGGCGTATCCCCACAGGGCCAGGCGCGGGGCGTAATGGCCGCTCCAGGGCGAATTGGCCATCAGCGAAGCCGGGGTTTCGGGATAAGGCTCCATCGGATAGACCGAGGCGACCAGATACCAACAGAGGATTTTGGTCACGCCGCTCACGATGTAGTTCTGGTTGAAGGCCTGGACGATGCTGATTTCGCAGTCGAAACCCTCCTTGTACACATGCTCTTCGGTGTTCCAGATCGGCTTGTTCAGCGTGTCGGAAATCTGCCGCACGTCGGCGGGCGTGGGCGAGGTCGCCATGGTGTGGGCGCTGAAGATGGCCACGGCGTTCTTCAACTCCTGGTCCGTGCTCATTCGCCGGACGAAATCGAACTTGTTGTTCTGCCAATTGTCGAAGCCGTGGATTCGGACTTTTTGCAGGCCGGCGGCATCGAGGGTGGCGCGGAATTTCTTTACCCAATCCAGATTATCGCCCTTTTCATTCCGGCAACCAATGGCATCCAGGTCCAGGCCATAGACGGATTTGAGGCCCTGAATCCACTTGGTGTAATAGTCGCACATGTCTTGGGACCAGAAGTTGCCGTTGCCGACCCAGGCCGGACAGCTCCAGGCGCAGGCGTCGAGCGTGAGGGCGGGATTCCTTTTCTTGGCCTCGCGCATCAACCACCATTCGTAGCCGCGGCTGTAGTTCAGGTCGTCCTTGGTGTGCTCATGGCTTAACTCGGAGCCTTGCGTGGAATTGCCGTCTCCGGGCACTTCGACCAACAGAGTGCTCATGGAGCCGCCGAACTTGGGTTTGAAAAGCAAGTCCAGTATCTGGCTCCGCTGCGGCTCGGGATAGTCCTTTAGCAAAACGGAAGTCGCGCCGCCGCCGCTCACCGCGCCGATGCCGTCGAAACGCTTGCCGCCGGCGTCGCCTTTCAGATTCACGGATTGATCCGCCCGGGCCGGCGAAGGCAAACTGAGGGCCAGGCAGCAAAGCAGGGCCGCCAACGCGGCGGGAAGGGCGCGACGGGCCATGTTGCGTCGAGCCTCCGGCTCGACAGGGCGGGTGTGGTGAAGATGGCAAATTGGATTTTTCATGTGGGATTTTTCTCAGCCGTGGTGGTCTCAGGGTTCACTCAAAAACTATAGCCGATTTTTCTCGAAGATGATGTCAGAAATATCCGGGTCAGAAATATAATACACCCCGCCCCCCCGTTGCAAGCGAGGCTGGGAACTCTCATTTTTCTGACCTCATTTTTGTGACATCGCATTCTTTTTGAAAATGTTTGAATTACGCCTCCTGTATGCAAGTCATTTTTGCGCGATCACATGGATTCTTGCCTTTAAAATCTCGTTGGATTATCTCCGGGATTTTAGGGCGGCTCCCGATTCGGAATCGGGACGCCCTACCGGAAATCATCGGCTAAATTTTGTCGAGCCGGACCACCAGCACGTCGTGGCCCTGCACCGCGGCGCTCAACGGGGTTTTGGTCGTGCCGAGATCCTGCTTCTGCCACAGATCGCGGACGCGGTAGGTGAGGGTGTCGAATTTGGTTTCACGGTTGAAGACGTCGTCCGTCACCTTTTCGCTATTCCAGTCGAACTTGAACTCCTGCGGGTCCGCGTTCCGGTTCAGAACGCACATGGCCCAGGCATCCTGCGTCAAAGGCTTGAACCAGACTTCCACGCCGTCTTTGGAGGAATACTTCAAGGCCTGAATCCCCAGCGGGTCCTGGTTCAGCGCGATCACGTCCTTGTCGGTCAGGATTTTCAGTGTTTGCGGGTTCATATTGCGCAGGTCGTTGCCGGAGATCAAAGGCGCGTCCAACATGCACCACATCGTAAAGTGCGCGCGGTCCTCGGAGGGGGACATGCCGTTGCCCACTTCCAGCATGTCGGGGTCATTCCAGTGGCCGGGACCGGAATACTTGCGCAAGGGGGCCTGGGAGTCGAGGATCTTCAAAACGCTGCTGAACCGGGGGGTGATGTCGCCGGTGGTCCGCCAGGATTGCCCGATGCCTTTGGCCCAGGTCCACGGCTTGCTGGTGCCCCATTCGCACAGGCTGAACAGGATGGGGCGGCCGGTGGCGCGCAGGGCGTCGCTCATTTTCTTGTAGGCGGCCTGGGCATTGACCCCTTGGGTGTTGCACCAGTCGTACTTGAGATAATCCACACCCCAGGATGCGTAGGACTTGGCGTCCTGCTCCTCGTGGCCGAGGCTGCCGGGGTAGCCGGCGCAGGTCTTGGTGCCGACATCCGAATAGACGCCCAGCTTGAGGCCCTTGGAATGGACGTAGTCGGCCAGCGCCTTGATGCCCGAGGGAAAACGCTGCGGATCTGTCCCGATATTCCCGTCCGCATCCCGCTGCCTGGACTCCCAGGTATCATCAATGTTGACGTATTGGTAGCCCGCATCCTTCATGCCGTTGGTCGCCATGGCGTCGGCCGTTTCGCGGATCAATTGCTCGCTCACCTTGCCCTGGAATTTATTCCAACTGTTCCAGCCCATCTGCGGGGTCATGGCGAGCTGGTCGAAGGTCTGGCCGCGCGCGCCCACGCAGGCCGCGCAGAGGAGCAGGAGAGCGCCGGCGCCGGCCGGGCTGTTGACTGTCAATAATATGCTTTTCATAGTTGTCGGAGTGTTGTTGCGGTTGGTTTGATTGTGAACTCAATTGTGCGGCAGGATGGGGAGCGGGGCCAAAGGCAGGGAGATGCGCACCAAACCGGGCTGCCCGCTCTGGGGCGGCGGGATTTCCAACTTGCCGCGATGGGTCTGGATGATTTTCTGGGTGACAGTCAGCCCGAGGCCCAGCCCGACGTTGCGCGTGGTGAAAAACGGATGCGAGGCATTGTCCGCCGCCTCGGCGCTGAATCCCGCCCCGCTGTCCTGCACCTCTATCCGCGCCCAGCGCGAGCCGCCGGCATCGGTTTCCGACCGGGACCGGACCCGCACCTGGCAGGACTGGGTATTGGCCTGAAGCGCGTTCAAAATGATTTCGGCAAAGGCATGCTGGAGGCCCACCCGGTCGCACGACACGGTGAGCAGTTCGTTGGATTCGAAATGCAACAGGACCGTGCTGGCGGGATGATAGGAACGGGCTTCGCGAAAGGCCTCTTCGATCAGTTGTTTGACCGGCACCGGCTCAACCGCTTCCATCCGGTCCCGCGCCAGGTAGCGCATCTGGCTGACCAGCCGGGAGACGCGCTTGACGCCCTCCCGCAAGGCGTCGGCCAGCGACTGCTGAAATTCGGGGTCCTCAATGCGTTCGTTGAATAATTGCTGGTGCGTGGATATGGGCAGCACCGCGTTGCCGATTTCGTGCGCCAACCGCTCCGCCATTTGCTGCACCAGCCGCAAATTGGCCGTCTCCACTTCCAGTTGCCGCAGGCGGTCGGCCTGGCTGCAATCTTCGATGGCCAGCAGCACCGCGTCGGGCGCCGCGGAGGGGCGCTTCTTGAAGGGGGTGGCTGTGATCAGATAATGCTTCTCCGGCAAGCCGGGCGGCTGATAGCGGAAGGGAGGCAGGGCCGCGCCGGTTTTCAGCACTTCAAAAACCCGGCTGCCTATCGCCTGGGGCAGATCGCTGAAATCCAGCGCGCCCGCCGGGCGTCCCTCCCGCGGGAAGCAGTGGCGCGCCATCTGGTTGGCATGGAGCACCGTCAGGTCCCGCCCCACCACCACGCAGCCGCTGCTCAACTGGTGCAGGATGTCCGACATCAGGCCGTGGTCGGAGGCGATTTGGTCGTGCAACCAGATATTCTTGACAGATTGGCCAAGCTGTTCCAGCAGGTGGAACACCAGTTGCAATTCTTCCTGCGTCAGGCTCTCGCCCGTCACCCGGCCGTCAAACACCGCCAGGCCCACCAGCGATTCCCGATCCAGCACCGGAATGGCCACCTGCGCGCTCAACAGATCGAACTCCTTGCGCATCTGCGGGTCCCGCTCCGCCTCCGCGCTGTCGCGCCGCACAATCCGCCCGTGCCGGAACAGATGCCCGCCAATGCCCGATTCCAGCGACAATTGAAAATGTTCCAGCAGGCCCGCCGCCAGCCCGATGGCGCACGCCGGGCGCAACCGCCGCGCGCCGCCGACCGGTTCCGGCGTGTCGGCCAGCGACCCGCCCGGCTGCCGCAGGAAGATCGCCGCCCGGTTGACGCCGATGATCTTCCGCAGCGAAAGCAGAAACTCCCTCAGCAGCGATTCGGCGTTCAGATTGTGCAGCAGTATGGAAGAATAATTGCGCAACAACTCCAGCGTCGGCGCCGGGATTGGGCTGGCTTCGGCCGCCGGCCTCGCCTCCGCGCGCGGCAAGGGGGCCGCCGCGACAAGTTCCGGCGCGGCCTTCTCCGCCAGCAGACGCGCCAGCACGGCATTGAGCAGACGCGCCCGCACCGGCTTGGCCAGGACCTGGCTTGCCCCCAGAACGTAAGCCTCCTCTTCCCACTCCAGGCCCGTGGCGGCCGCGTAAAGGATCAAGGGACAATGCGGCAGTATCCCGCGCAGCCGCTCCAGGGAACGGATGGGCTGGACCGTCGTCAAATCCACCTCGCAAATACAAGCGTCCAGCGAGCCGGCCGACAGCCTCATTTCATCTTCGCTCAATTCCGCCTGCTCAATCACGCGGTAGAGGGACGGGTCCAGCGCGGCCCGCACCGCGGCGGCCAGGCCGGATTGGGGGGCGATGACGACCACGGTGTTCATGCGGGGATTTCCTCCTCGCGCTCTTCAACCGCCCCGCGGACGCCGCTTTGGGCGGGATGCAATTTGCTGGGCAAATCCACCTGGACGGTGGCCCCTTTTCTCACCTGGCTCGCAATGCTCAGCGTGCCGCCGTGCAAATGGACAATTTTTCGCGCAATCGCCAGGCCCAGCCCGAATCCGCGCCGGCCGTCCCCGGTGTTCTTGGTGGTGAAATAAGGGGTGAAGACGCGCCGCAGGTTTTCCGCGCTGATGCCTTCGCCGTGGTCCACGATCTTGAGCCGGTGCCAGTCGCGGCTCAACTCGGTCCGGGGCAGCGGCGCGAGTTGAATTTCAATCCGGCCCCCGGGATGCGAGGCGTCCACCGCGTTGGAGAGCAGGTTGCAGACCAACCGCTGGATCAGCACCGCGTCCATTTCCATCACCACGTCGCTGCCGTTGTCAAATTGAATTTCGATCCCCCTGGCTTCGGCCGCCGGCCGCACCAGCGCGATCGCGTCGCGGATGGTGGCATTGAGCAGGCCGTGGGTCCCCTTCAATTGCGAGGCGCGGGAAAAAAAGAGCGCTTCGTTGACGTAAGTGCGGACGGTCTCCAGATTGCGCAGCCCGACGGGCAGCAATTCGTCAATCGTCCCCTGGTTCAGGGCCGATTCCCGCATCAGTTGCATGAGCGTTTGCACCGGCGTCAACAGATTATTCAGGTCGTGCGCCAGGCCCCGCGACATCCGGCCCAGCAAATCCTGCTCGTAGACCACTTGCAATTGGTGGCGCAGCCGGATTTGGTTCAGCAACAGCCCCAGGCTCGAAGACAACTCGGCCAGCAGCCGCAGGTCGTGCGGCGTGAACAGGTCCCCGCTCGTTTTCGCCCCCAGCAACATGAACCCCACCAGATCGTCCCCGGAAAAAAACGGAAAACAAAACTCCGGCTCGAACACCCGCATCTGCTGCCGCGCGTCCCTCTGCAACAGCGACTCCCGGTCCGTCTCATATAGCGGATTGCACGACAAATACTTCGCCCGCGTCTGCTGGAAATACCGGAACACCGGCGAGTCTATCTGCCAGTCCGCAAGCGACGTTTCCGGCCGCGGCGGATGCGAGTGGTACAGGCCAAAGCCCCGCGTCGCCTCTTCCAGGAGGATGACCTGATAACAGCGCACGCGGATGGTAATGGCCAGGAGGTCATTGACCTCCTGCATGGCCACTTGCGGCTCGGGGAACGAGCGGATCGTCTCTATCACGCTCTGCACCCGCGCGTGGTATTCGAAGCGGTCCCCCAGGATTTTCCGCTCCAGCACGTCGGTACCCCGTCCGAAAAACTGCGGGAAGAAAAACGAGGTCACTATCGCGCTGACCAGCAGCACCCCGATGGCGGCCCAAAAGGACACCCGGTTGAAGGGGTTGACCGGCGCGAAGTGGCCGATCACCAGCAGCAGCAGCAGGCCGATCAGAAACATGAAGATCAGCCGCACGAATTGCGCCGCAATCCGGCTCATCGTCACATGAATATCCAGCAACTGGTGCTGCAACACGCTGTAACCGATCACCACCACATAAAACAGCGCCGACAAACTCCCCAGCGGATAAAACGAGATGTTCGTCATCGGATATGTGTCGTACCCCAGGATCGGCAGAATGTCATTGGTCCCAAATACCCACATCCCCAGTATCGCCAGCAGCATCGCCCGCAACCGCGTCCGCTGCGTCGGCGGGCACGCCCTCTGTTTCCTATATAGCATCACCAGCGCGGTGCCCGTCAACACCAGGTAAAAGACGCCGTCCAGTTTGAACAACGGACCGGGCACCGACCAGTATCCCGCCTCGTTGACCCACCGCACCCCGGTAATAAAGTAGTTGAAATAAAGGCCGGCCGCGAATCCCGCGTGGACCAGATACAGCACCGGCATGACCCACCGGCTGGTCCGGATTCCCGACACAATCATGCACAAATGAAAAAGGGTCAGCGGCATGAAGATCACCCCCAGTTGCAGCACATGCGCCCAGTAAAACGCCGTCGCCTCATCCGTATGCTGGCTCAGATGAAACACCCCAAAATTCCACAGCATCACCGGTATCCCCCACAACACATACACCCGGTGCAGCCGCGACCGAAAATTGCGCCCCAGCACGAACAACGTCAGCGCCAGGTTTAGCAGCGTCGCCATTAGTGCCGTGAACTGTATGACATCTATTAGTTCCACAACTTTCTCACATTCGCTTCAGCGCCAGACAAGCATATCGCCCGCCAAATCCCGCGTTCAGATTCAGCGCCACCCGCACCGGATAGCTTCGCGCCGCGCCGCTCACATAATCCAGATCGCAAGCGTCGTCCGGCTCCTCCAGATTGATCGTCGGCGGGATTTCCTGCCGCGCCACCGCCAGCGCGCTGATCACCGTCTCTATCGCTCCCGACGCCCCCATCAGATGGCCCGTCACCGGCTTGGTCCCGCTGACCGCCAGGCGCCGGGAATGATCTTTGAATACCTGGTGGATTGCCCGCGTTTCGATCGGATCATTCAACGGCGTCGCCGAGCCGTGGGCATTGATATAATCCACTTCATCGGGATTCACCCGCGCCTGCCGCAGCGCCTTCTCCATCGCCCAACGGTAGCCTAATCCCTCCGGATGCGGATCGGTCGGGTGATAGGCCTCCGAGCTGCGGCCGTGCCCGGCAATTTCGGCGTAAATCCGCGCCCCGCGCCCCCGCGCGTGGGAAAGCTCCTCCAAAACCAGGAAGGCGGCCCCTTCCCCCAGCACAAAGCCATCCCGCGACTTGTCGAATGGCCGCATCGCCCGCGCCGGGTCCCCTTCCAGCTCCGACATCGCCCGAACCCGGCAAAAACTCATGTGCATCAACTCGATCATCTCCTCCGATCCCCCGGCCACCGCAACGTCCGCGTCATCCGACCCCACCAGATACGCCGCGTAACCTATCGCGTCATTGCCCGAAGCGCAGCCCGAACAGTACGTCACCGCGTTGCCGTGGATTCCCAAGTGCAGGCCGATGGTGCTGCTGCCTTCGCCGCAATAGCCGGCGACGACGTTGTAAGGATGCAGCGCGCGGAAATTGCCGTCGTTGGCCGTGTAGCTGTCGCGCGCTTTGATGATGCTCTCCGCGCCGCTGATGGTCGTGCCTTCTACCACGCCGATGCGGTCGGGTTCGACGCTGTGCAAGTCCAGGCCCGAGTCCTTGACGGCCAGGCTGGCGGCCGCCACGCCGTATTGGATCGTCAAGTCGAACCGGCCCGGTTTGCGGCTGGTGATATAATCGGAGATGTCGAAATCCCTGACCTCGGCGGCGATCTTGACCGGCAGCTTGCTGGTGTCGAAGCGGCTGACCGGGGCGGCGGCGCTGATGCCGTCGCGCACGTTGGTCCAGAAAGTGTCGAGGTCCTTGCCGCTTGGAGCAATGACTCCCATT
>Ga0181530_10004773_pt1 | contig 14190 bp, 11 predicted proteins | sample PEATcosm2014_Bin_42_FD_119769 | JGI IMG/M metagenome (GOLD analysis project Ga0181530, IMG submission 119769) | Peatland microbial communities from MTU Mesocosm Facility, Houghton, MI, USA - PEATcosm2014_Bin10_60_metaG | ecosystem: Environmental > Terrestrial > Soil > Wetlands > Peat | place... | reverse complement strand
GGGCGCGGGCCAAGCTGGAGGGGATTAAACCCGGATGCACACAGCCCCGTGGTAGAAAGAAGGCCAACGGTACGTAAAGTTATTTAAGAGACACTACACTAGCAAGTTCTAAGTGCTTGCAAATTAACTGGTTAAACCGCATTCGCCAGCAACCGCTGTAACAGGCGATTACCATCATTTACAGCAGTGAAGTGCAGTTTTCTTTTGATTGCGCGGCTAATTTTACGAAGATCCCGGCCCATCACGGGTCCCCACACGCTTGCCCTGCTGTTGTTAGTGCTTCCGAGCATAAACCTCGCTCTGGATCTGTCGCGCGGCGGCGACCAGTTCCCCATACGGAGTGTCGGTGCCTGAAACCAGGCCGATATTGTAATTCTCCCCGTCAAAACGTCCGGTCAAAGGTTCGTCACAATACTGAAACCAGTGACACCCCACAAACGCCGGCAGTGCGAGCACGCTGCGCAGATACTCCTGATAAGCCTGGCCCCGGTCTGCCTGGTCTCTGGTTCGCACCAAACCGGGGTGGAACATTCCGCGATCCAGCGCGCCAAAGTGGAATTCGCCAATCACGCAGGGTTTTCCCAATGTGCTGGTGAATGCCCAAGTGTCCGGGTCCAGGCTTCGATTGTAGATGTTGAAGCTGACCACATCACAGTATTGGGCCGCGACGCTCACGGCTTCGGTTGGCCGGGAAGCGAACCGGCATCCGAGATAAAGCTGGTTCGGAGCGAATTGTTTCATGTTCGCGCGCACGATTGTGAAGTAGCGGCCAGCGAAGTCGGTCAGGAACCCGCCCAGGTCCGCGACACAGGCGGTCGTCAGCGGGGAGGGAAGTGTGACCGCGCGACTCGAAATGTCATTCCAGGAAGCAAGGCTGGTGTTCCACGCGGCGTTCAACCGGGATAGCGAGGAGTATCGGCTCTGGAGCAGGCGGGCGAACTCGGCCTTCGCGGGCAGGGCGTTGGTGGATGCCAGCACGCCAATGGGCAGGGCGTATTGCTCCGTGGGGCCGCTGCCCCAGCCCGCCCAGGGCAGTTCATTTTCTACAAAATATCCCAGGCACCACGGGTCGTTCTTCCTGGAGGTAACGGCGTTGGAGATGCCCGCCGCCAATCGGGCGGGGAAACGCGCATCAAACACATCCGTCATTTGCTGGCCGGCAGAGAAGAACTTGGCCAGGCCTGAATTGTTGTAATCAACCGACACGGTGTAGGGAACGCGATGCGCGTCAAACAAATCGCTGGAGGACCAGTTGCCGATGGTGTTGAAGCCCCAGGAATCCAGCCGGTCCAATGCGCGGGAACGCGCCTGGCTCCTCCAGTCGGCCCCGTATTTTCGATAAAGATTCATGCCATAAAAGTTCGCCGTCCTGGAGGGGCCGGGATAAGAAAATTGCTGGAGCGGGTCGCCAGGGCCTGGCAGCCAGTCGAAGAGGCTCTCCCGGCCGGCAACGCGGGTGGTTTCTCCGTAGTCAATGACGTCCACGCCCAACGAGAAGAAGAGCCGCCCGGACGGCGCGACGAGCCACCAGCGACCCTGGTTCGCCGGCGCGGAGCCGGAGCTGACCTCCTGTCCGTTGAGCACGAAAGCGGTGCGAAAGAAACTGTTGTTGGTGAGCAGGGGACCATCCCTCCAGGCGCCATAGAGATCCCGGTTTGGAGGCTTCGGGTGGGCTGCCAGCCACTGTCGTTCATCGGTGTTCTGTTGCTGAAAATCCGCGTCCCGGTGGACTTTGCCGGGCCAATCGGCGCGCGTGAATTGGCCGTATTGGTCAGCCAAGCCGCTCAACGGCGTCGGAGGCAACAGGCGGATATTGTCGAGGAACAGGCTCGTTTGCCTGCCCGGAGTGGGAAGGAAAACCTGGAACGCGACAATGTGCGAAAGGTCTATGGTGGAGACGGAGACTTCCATTTGGAGTGCGCCGGGGGCAATCGGCGGGCCGCCTCTCATGCCCGGAGGAACGCTCTTACTCAGGGGCATCACCACGGTAGCCTTCTGACCCGCGGAAACGCCAATGGAGCCAGTCTGGCAGTGTTTCGCTCCGTCCGCCGAGATGTCGTCATCCACCCGGATATCCACCGTCACGCTCGCCGGGTTGGTATTGAGTATGTCCACCGCCACGGCACCCCAGCCGCGCCAGTCGCCGTTGGCAAAACCCGTTCCCACTTTGAAAAGGAGGTTGGGCCAATCCACGTTGGAAAAGACGACCAAGGCCGCTTTCTGCCCATCGGTGACCCCCTCCGTCGAAGAAGAAACGGAGCAATTGTTCTGGGTGAATCGCAGCAGGTCCGCGCTCGTCTCAAACGAGTTGACCAGCAGGCCGTTGGTGGCCTGAGCGCCGGAGGGCGTCCCCAAAGCCATTGCCGCATATCGCGGGAGCGGCCCAAGCTCCAGGGAAATCTCCGGCTGCAAGCCGGTCAGGTGGACGACATGCGGATCCGCCAACGTCCACCCGACTGCCTTGCGCGCCCCGGCACCGTTGACAAACACCAGAACGAAGTCGCTTTCCGCCAGGCCATCCAGCCTTCGTTCCAGCCGGCAGCCGCTCAACTCCGCCGTCATCGTTTTGAGCGCGGTGTAGGCGGGTTTGGGTTCCAAATCCTCCTTGACGGTCCCGAAGTTCTGCTCGTTGTCGGCGGCGTCATGCCCATCATTCTTCCAATCATACCAGATCGAGAGCGGGACGCCGTTGAGCAAATTGCAAAGTTGCTGGCGAACGGCAAAAGCCGCCTGCGTTTCCAGCGAGACGCCCTTGGTGTTCGACGCATAACCCCACTCGCCGCTCAGGATGGGGATTTTCCCGCGCTTGGATTCGGGCGCGAAACGGTCAATCAATTCGCGCAGCCTCTTGTAATCCGGGGCGGCGGTTTCCGGGGGATGATTGGGATCACGATAGGGATGAACGCTGACGCCATCCAGAAATTCCAGCACGCCCGATTGCAAGAAATACTCCATATATTTCCAGTCGAACCCAGACATGGCCGGGGCGATGATGGTGGCGGAAGGTTCCGCTTCGCGGATGGCCTTGGCGGTCGCCAGCGCCAGCGTGGTGTACTCGGCGGCGTCCGGTTTGGGCCGCCAGAAATCGCCGTTCGGTTCGTTGTAAATTTCCCAAAGGACATGCCGGCCTCGGAAATGAGCCGCCGCCGCCGCCGCCCAGCGCGCGAAGGCAGCCACGCTCTCAGGATGGCGGGGAGAGGCCACATGCCGTTCCGGCGCTGGTTCTCCGACCGCGCGCCGGGCATCCACCATCGGCTCATACAAGCCGTTCACATAATCCAGGATGTAAAGCGCCCGCAAGCCGCGTTGCTCCAGGTGGGCCGTCAATTCATTATACTCGGTCCAATCATAGACGTCCTCTTTCCTTTCCGTCGCCTCCCAACTTAAATCCATCCGCACAAACCGAAACCCGGCGTTGGTGATCAAATCCAGATCGCGCGCGTGTCCGGTGACGAAATGAATGTTGACGCCGACGCCGGCAGGAATGACGGCGGGCGGGATTTGGCCGCAAAGAGCCTGGTGCAGGAGGCCCAGGACCAACAACGGGGCGGAAGGTTTCATGGTCGAATCGTAGAGCATTGGACCCTGACTTTCGAGTTCTGAGACCAGAATCAAACACAACGAGAGCGTGGAAACCGGCACTCAATTAATGGAAACGACGACCGCTGGAGGGGTGCTGGACCAGGCTGCGCGGATTCAAAAAATCTTGATCTCCCCACTTGCACCCGGTCGCCTCCATCCCACGGAAACAGGATGCCGAAAAATGAAGGGATGGGGCAAGAGGAAAGGGGGCTCACCAAGAACGGTGTTGCACTCACGCCCAAATTTGGATAAATTCGTAATCCTTATGGCAAAAAGAGTATTTTTCAGTTTTCACTATAAGCCAGACCACTGGCGCGCATCCCAAATTCGGAATATGGGTGTTATCGAAGGCGATGCTCCTGTTTCAGACAACGACTGGGAGACTGTGACAAAGGGCGGCGATCCGGCCATTGAAAAATGGATAGCCGGCCAGATGTCGGGCAAGAGTTGCGCGGTAGTTCTTATTGGGGCTGCCACCGCCGGTAGAAAATGGATTAATTATGAGATCGCAAAAGCTTGGAATGACGAGAAGGGAGTGCTCGGGATCTACATCCACAAGCTTAAAGATAGTGATTCAAATCAGTCATCGAAAGGAGCTAATCCCTTCGACTCGGTCACCTTCAGAAAGACGGGGGCAAAGCTGTCGAGCGTCGTAAAAGCTTATGATCCCCCTTATTCGGACAGCACCGAAGTCTACGCATACATAAAAAAGAATCTGAGCGACTGGGTCGACGCCGCGATTTCTATAAGAAACGCCAACTGACCGACAGAACGCTCGCTCGGCCCGTTGTGGAGTCAATTTGAATGCCGATTGTTTCTCCATTGCTAAATCCGGCGTCTCTCAGAGGCGTTCGCGTGTGGTTGTCTGGGTCGGTGCCCGAAGGCGAAGCCTCCACCGATAAAGAGCGTTCCGACGTCCTTGAATTTGTCAGCCGCTTTTCGGCACAGGTTTTCCAACTTGGCGGACATATAATCCATGGCAGCCATCCGAGCTTTACGCCTATGCTCTTGGCATGTGCCACCGATTACCAGCGAAACGGCGGGAACAAGGATTCTCTCATTCTGGCCGTCTCTCGCTATTGGTCCAAGCAACCAGAAAACGTGCCGCTTGAGGACTGGAGACAGAAGTGCCTCGTGTACGAAACGCCGGAAGCGTCAGGTCAAAATGCCCGCGACGACAGCCTCAGGATTTTGCGAACCTGGATGGCTGCCCGTTGTGATGCGATTGTGGTCGTCGGCGGCAAATGGTGGCAGGAAGTGGCAGGCCGGGCTGGTTTGCCGCTGGAAGTAAATCTCGCGATGGAGCGAGGCATCGCCTGCTTTTTGCTTGGAGGCCCAGGAGGCGCGGCACGCGATTATGTGGCAAGACACCCGGAACTCCTGGGCAGCCTCAAGAACGGCTTGGACGACACCACAAACCGGCGGTGGACTACGGAAACCGATGTCGGAAGCCTAGCCCAAAAACTATGTGAGCAACTCGCTCGCCTGCCACTTGTTCGCGGGCGAGGCTCAGACGGGGTTTCATTCCGAGTCCTTGCCCTCGACGGAGGAGGCATCAAAGGGACTTTCACTGCGTCAGTGCTCGCCACTTGGGAGCAACAGACCGGGTTGCGCATCGTGGACCACTTTGACTTAATCGCCGGAACCTCCACAGGCGGAATTCTGGCGATTGGCCTGGGTCTTGGCATGCCCGCCAGGCAAATGCTTGATTTTTACCGCCAGCGCGGTCCTACCATTTTCCCCATCACCAGCTTGGGCAGCAAATGGAGACACGGCGTCCGCCATTTCTTCATCCCCAAGTATTCACAGGAAGTTCTCTTGCGTGAATTGGAAGCAGCCTATTACTGCGGAAGAAAGCCCATTCCGTTGAAAGACTCAAAATGTCGCCTCCTGATTCCCGCTTATCATGCCGTCGCTGGCTCATCGCACTTGTTCCGAACGCCGCACCATCAACTTTTGACCGGCGACGCGATGACGGAGGCAGCACACGCGGCCTTGGCTACCGCAGCGGCACCCACGTTTTTCTCCGCCGCTAAGGTTGGGAACATGATTGCGGAAACCACCTTTTTTGACGGGGGAGTGTGGGCAAATTCTCCCGCCCTGGCTGCCATCATCGAAACAACGTGTTTCTTGAACGTGCCGCTTGACCGCGTTGACGTTTTGAGTGTCGGCACAACCGATGTACCGTTCACAGTACGGAAGCAGGCCCGCGCAGGAATCCTCCGCTGGGGCAAGAGGCTAATCACACTGCTGATGAATGCACAGGCCGAAGTATCACAGAAACACGCCAAGCTTCTCGCTGGAGAACCGCGCTTTCTCCGCGTCAATGTGACCACCTCACCGGGTAGTTTTACCCTCGACAGTCCCGCCGAAATCGATGAACTGGCCGCGCTTGGAAACCGGGAAGCCGAGAAACCAGAGGTGCTCGACCAGGTAAGGTCCCGCTTTCTTAACGGGGTTCTCGTTGCACCCTGGGAACGCTTCTCGTGACGGTATGGCTCGCCGAGTATTTCTCAGCTTTCACCACCAACATGGCACTTGGCGGGTTGCGCCACCCCAAACAACATGTCGCTATGGCGGCATAGGCAAATTATGAGTATGTATTACGAAAAAACTGCCAAAATCGTCGGAGAGGCGTTCAAGAAACTCCTCTCGGAGAAGCACCTTTACCAAGGCGTTGCGCTCGATTTTACCACCATAAAACAAGACGCGAAGGAGTGCGAAATGGAAAGGTCAAAACCCGGCAGTTCGCACCTCCCATCCGAATTCGATTTGATTGAGGTGGGCAAGAAAGAATTTGAGGGCGCTTGGATTCCCCAAGGAGCCTCATACGCCCCCTGTCCAACCATAGGTATGGAAGGACGCCGATCCGTGGTATTTGACATCCCCTCCGTCAACACTTATTGCTCGAAGTGCGGGGCTGCGTGGCCCTTCAACCCCACAATCGGCACCATAGCGATTGGTGAAGGGCAAAACCAATGCTTCCTTTTTGAGTATCAATGCCAGCAATGCAAGGAGGAATTTGTCCGATTTCAAATCCGGCGGGAAGGGCTGAAAATCAGGCTGACGGGCCGGGATCCGATCGAGGTGTTGCCAACGCCAAGGGAATTGCCCAAGGCGATGAGCAAATACTTCAGTAATGCTCATGTCGCCCACAACGCCGGCCAAACCCTCGCCGGGATATTCCTGCTGCGAACATTCATCGAACAGTACTGGCGGTCGCTTCCGACGGTGAAGGAATTTGTCGCCAGGCAGCCCAGGGCGACCGGGGACGAACAGGGCGACATCTACCAAGGGACATTGCCGGACGATTTCAAAGCCAGAATCCCATCGCTGAGGGACATTTATAGCAAGTTGAGCGAGGCGATGCACATGGCAAACGAGGATGCGGCGCTGTTTGAGGATTGCAGTACCAAGATCATCAAGCATTTCAAGGCGCGGGAGATTTACGAAATTCCGTGACCGTCTGCCCGAAGTGCCGTTCCGCGCAGGTGAAGCAAAACCACCGCCCGCGATACAGGCAACGGTATGCCGATTCAATCGCTCGAATTCGGCCGCAGTCGGCGCAGTGCATGGTGTGGGAGTCGACGGCCTTGCCATCCTCACGTTGTTGGTATCACTCTTGAGCGCATGGTGGGGCGGGCCGGAGCGGCGGCGGGCGCAAACCTGCGCGATCGGGTCGAAGTGGTCATGGGTGGCTCCCATGTGGGGGTGGCGGAGACGGTCACCCGCAAAAAAGACAATCCTGATTTGCGAATGCGTGGCCGGCGACCGTAGCGCGGCGGCGGCGGACTCCGGACCGACATCTCCGTGATTGACTCCAAACACCCAGTGGGATTACCAATCAGCAGAATATGACGTCTATCAGATGCCGCTTATGATGAACTCGCGAACTTTTTTCCAGACCACCCTCACGCAGGCAGCGCTGCTCGGCGCGGCCTTCTTCGCTGGGATGCCCGGCCGAACATTCGCGGCGAGCTCCGGCCAACCGCAGTATTACGAACTGCGGGCTTACAGCACCAAGTCAGAGCAGCAGAAGCTGGTCAGTGATTACTGCCAAAATGCGGTGGTACCCGCGTACAACCGCATGGGCATTCAGGTGGTACGGGGTCAATCCATTCGAGTGTCTGAAGGATTTGTTCACCCGGTTGCAACTGCCCGGCAAGGGGTAGATCACCGCGCTGCATTCGCCGGCTTACCCCCCCGCAATGTCGCTTGTATGGCCGTGAATTCCTTGCCAATTGGGATTCCTGCAATTATATAGAACTATGCCTTGGGACTGCCAATATGATGTTTCCCGTTGCCATAGCGGGACTGAAAAGCCGGTTTTGGGTGTCCGCTGGGCCGACGTCCACCAGCACGCCGAATCCACAACGCACCGAGCCGCCTTCTGCTTTCACTTCGCATCGAGATCACGAGAACATTTGAACGTCGGGCTGACAGACGCGCTGAATTCGCCCCGCCGCAATGGGACGGAAATCATCATGCCATTTGTTCATGTGGACCAACGGCAACTCCCTGTATTAACGGGTCACGCCAAAAGAAGTTTGCCGTAAGCAGTATGTCTGACAAAAGTGAGACAATTAAAGTTTTCGTGAGCTACACCCACGATTCGCCAGCGCACAACGAGAGGGTGTTAGGTTTGTCGAATGAGCTCCGGGCCAGCGGTTTTGATTGTGATATAGATCAGTATCATGCCAACCAAAGCTGGCCAGCATGGATGGAGCGAAAAATTGAGTGGGCAGACTATGTGTTGGTTGTTTGCACACCAACTTATCTCGATCGGTGGAATAACGACGAGAAACCTGGCGTTGGACGCGGCGCACAATGGGAAAGTCTGCTCACCCGACAACACCTGTACGAGGCGCCTGGCACAAACAGCAAGTTTGTTCCAGTCGTCTTTGAGACTGGGCACCTTGCCTACATTCCTAAGCCGCTCGCTGATGTCACCCGAATAGTCCTGTCACACAACGAGGGATTTGATCAATTACGATGCAGGCTGTTAAATATTGCCCCAGCTGAAATGCCGTCAGTGCGAACATCGTTGGCGCCGTTTGCATTGGCTGATGGGTTTTTCGCTCGACAGCAATGTACCGTTGCACCGCGGTCTCGAATTGAACAAAACGTGGGTCGCTCGTTTGACCATCAACCATGCGGATTGTCTGAGACTACCGAAACTCTTTTCTCGAACCTATTTCCGGTTACATTTCCCCCTTCGATGCAGGCAGCTAAAATCACGTTAAAGCGCGGAGTCAATTTCACGGAACACTTGGCCCATGTTTGGAAAAACCTTGTTAGCGCGGATGCACCGTTTGTGGATTATTGGATTGAACAGCGGGTTCTTTACACATTTCGACCTCTTACCGAGGGAATATGGAAAGCCTTGATAAATGCCAACGCCATCCGTCCTCTCCCCGCGAAGAGGACGTCAGATTGGGCTGATTCAATGCTGATGGCAGACAAGAATAAATTTATTAAACTGCTCAACAAGTGCTTGGATCAACTCTGCATGTCACATGGCATGGCCCACAAGATGGCGTTTTCCAAGGATATGAAGTGTCATTTATTCATCGTCACGCCACAGACACAAACAGGACGAATCAAGGTCAAGGCCATCAAAAAGGAAGCGACGCGAGAAGTGTACAAGGCCATTCCTGACACGACCTCATCAGATCCCAGTGCAATTCAACACTGGCAGCACCAGGCGTTTCGTCACTCATTTGTGAGGTTTGGCGGCAAGTGGTTTTTGAATGTTGTTCCATTCTGGGCCTTTTCCTCTGACGGACGCGGCTCCCCGAGCCGCTGGCAGAAGTTAGCCAGTGCGAACATGAGGCGACCTGAGAGGAACCGAGCCGTGCTCGGTCATGTAATGTTTTGGGCGTCCATTTTATGTCGTGAGCCCGATCTGGTGAGGGCTGAGGAGCCATTCAACATTCATTATCCCTTCCAAATGTTGGTGACTCCTTCAATTGACGATTCGGCTTGGATTAAAATCACAAAAGGCAACGACAAAGCTGCGCTCCAGTCAGATCTTAAATTAGACGTTCTCCTATGATACAGCTCGACACCATTTTCCCTGAGCCGATTCTTGAGTTCGGCCATGATGGCGAGTCGTATGATATTCGCGAAGGAATCCTGAAATATGGCCCTGTGGATGCTCATGGACCCAAAGCGAAAACAGCCATCAGGTTAGGTTTTCTCGGTACACCAAAGACGGTCGCTGCGTTTTCCGCCTGGATGCAAAAATGTTCACATGGGTTCGGTGGCGAAGATTTATTGAACCCTAATTTCAATCCCGGGTTCCCTGGTCTCTCACCGACTGTTGGGTTCCGTTGCTCTTTTCTCACCGACACGAGTTGGGTGACCGAAATATCGGAGGGCGAGTTAAATGAGGTCTGCGCCAAGTCGGGCGCCGTGCTACTGCTTGCAGAACTGTTTCACAAACACATCAATGCTCTTTACGATCTGAGTTCCTCAAAGCCCGATGTGATTCTCTGCCTTCCACCAACTACGGTACAAAAGCGGGTGAAACCGCGCTTCAATGACCAAGATTACGAATCGGACATAGATGATCCCGATGATCCGGATTTCCACGACTATTTGAAGGGCCTTTGCCTTCAGACCAAATCAATGTTCCAGCTCGTCTGGCCACGAACCTACGGAGTTTCCGTCAAAGGAGTTCAGGACCCAGCCACCAGAGCCTGGAATTTGTTCGGCGCACTGTTTTATAAAGCGGGCGGAATACCATGGAAACTTCAGAAACCACCCGGATCGCACAAAACTTGCTATGTGGGAATTTCGTTCTCGGTGCGCGAGGAAGGCGGCTACATGCACTCAAGCCTCACTCAGGTATTCAACGACAAGGGAGAGGGAACGATCCTCCGAGGCGGGATCGCCCACAAGTCCACAGAGGATTTTGAGGTCCATCTTCCGAAGGAGTCCGCAAGGAAACTACTCGCTGATGCTATTAAGAACTACGCGATGGCGAACGACAAACGGCTTCCAGATCGGGTTGTTATCCACAAATCGTCGGGTTACGACGCGGCTGAAACAGATGGATTCAACGAAGCCGTAAGCGCAGATAATGTCAGGTATTGTGATCTCCTGGCTCTCGGGCGCTCTCATCTCCGCTTTTTCAGAAACGGTGCCTATCCGCCTTTGCGTGGCACTCACATTATTTTGGACGAAAACAATTCCCTACTTTATACCCGCGGCAGTGTTCCATTTTACCGCAAATATCCGGGACCATATGTTCCCCGCAGCCTCCACATTCGCTATTTTCGGACGGATAGAAGCCAGACAGATTTAGCTGCGGAGATTCTCGCGTTAACAAAACTCAACTGGAACAAAACGCAGTTTGATTCATTTTATCCAATCACGCTGGGTGGTTCCAAGCAGATCGGATCGATATACAAATGGTGTCCAGATCCGCCACCCGACCCCATCCCCTATGCGTTCTTTATGTGAAAGGCAATCCAGCTTACGGTCCACGGCCTCTATGTTCGAGACCGGAATACGGGAGATGTGTTTACACCCTTGTTTGTGGCTGAAATCACATTAGGCGCACTCGCTATGGCCCACTCCGCTATCAACACCATCATCCGGATTACCAAAGCTCAAGCACAGTTTTGGGGCCGGGCTCATGGCTGGGCTCCCATTGCGGCAGCGGATCTTCTTGCCGAGGCCAGACTCGACCGCCAAATTGCGTTTACTCACACGCTTCACGACTATTTAACACCGTTTTCTTTAGAAAGCGCCGAAGCCCGCCAAATTCTTGGGTACACTACCCTAAGGAGTTTATGCGAGGGGTCCCTAAAATTGTTCTTTTCTGTGTGGTTTGAGGATTATCGCAGGGATCAAGACGTGGTTCTTGATCGTCAGCAGACACTCGTGTTACCCGAAGACATAGCGTTTGATAGACTGATTGCTCTTTACGCGAAAAAAGGTGATTCGAGGTTTGAGCCGTTTCTTCGCCGTATCCAGCAGCGCGGTAACGCGATTCACCACTTTTCTGATCGTGACATAGGCACTCAAGAAGAATTGGTTGTGGATATTATTGAGTACAACAGATTCCTTCTTGCCGTGAACGGTCAGCTACCGTATCCCGATGGTGTTTATGACCCCGGCCAAATATAGTGATGCAATTTCCGTTGCAACGGTTAAGATCGAATGAAACATTGCTGCATTTCTCCGATCAAATTCGAAGGCTGGCTCATGGTTGTTGGGATGCGAAGCCCCTTGAGCCACGGGGCTGGATGGATTCAGGGGGGCTTCTCGGAGTTCGGTCGCGAGCCTTCGATCTTCGAGGACATGGCCTCGTCAATGGTGCCGATGCCGCCGCGCATGTCACGGGCGGAAACATTGAGGCACATGGAGGTGCGTCGGTCGGGTGTGAGATGGTAGCGACCGCCGGAGAGCAACTGGTGGTACTTGAGGGCGGCGGTGCGGACATGTTGCTACCGCGCCGGTTTGAAAATGTTGGAGGGTTTTGGCCAGCCGACACAAAAGTGACGACGAGTTTTAACCTGTCGCCAGCGAGGAATACTGGCGAGTTTACGGGGCTTCGATCTGAACTTTCATCCTGTAGCTTTTGCGTCCAAGATGACCGTTTCGGCGTGATGCAACAACCGGTCCAGCACGGCGCAGATCCATCGCCATCACCCAAACGTGTTGCCATTCCAGCCCCAATGGCTGGCTTGGACATCGGTGAAGTTGAGGTAAATGCGATCTGGCGGAATTCCGAGAGAATCGTGCAGCAACTGGCAGACCTTCTGCGAGAGCTTCCGGTTCACCACGCCGGTCAACCCGCCAATGCTCCGCACATCCACAAAGGCCGCGTCGCCCGGACTGCCGGACATCTGGATGGCGGCCTGGCTCGCGGCCACCATGACGTATTGCTGAATATGCCACTCTTAAAACTCGAAACTACGGTTGTGCTCTCTGAGGATAAGCGGCAAGCCCTGCTGGCCTCTCTGTCCAAAATCGTCGCCGAAACCATTGGCAAGCCACAACATTTTCAATCAGGGATCGCTTCACTCAAGTCCATCGGCAAATCCGGCGCGTCCTGGCGGATCAGCGATTGACGCTCTGCATGCTGGCTTCCGGGTAACGCATGCCGGCGGCGGCTCCGGGAGGCGCCGCTGCCGAGATTTCTTCCAGATCCGCCGGTGTCAGTTCAATGTTCAGCGCCGCCACGTTTTCTTCCAGATAGTTCCGTCGCTTGGTGCCGGGAATTGGAACGATGTCGTCGCCTTGGGCCAGCACCCAGCCCAAAGCCAGTTGCGCTGCTGTGCATTTCTTCCGCCTCGCCAGCGTTTCGATCCGCTCAACCAATTCTCGGTTGCGCTCGAAGTTCTCTCCCTGGAAGCGCGGCGAGTTCCGGCGCCAATCCCCCGGCGGCAGGTCCCCGGCTTTCTTGAATTTCGCCGTGAGAAAGCCGCGACCCAACGGGCTGTAGGCCACGAAGCCGATTCCCAATTCCCGGCAGACCGGCCGAATTTCCGCCTCCACGTCACGCGTCCACAGGGAATACTCCGTCTGCAACGCGCTGATCGGATGCACTTTCATCGCCCGCCGGATCGTCGCCGGTGCCGCTTCGGACAGTCCGAGGTAATGCACCTTCCCAGATCGAACCAGTTCGCTCATCGCTCCAACGGTCTCTTCAATCGGCACCTGGGGGTCCACCCTGTGCTGGTAGTAGAGGTCAATCTCATCCACGTCCAACCGCCGCAGGCTGGCGTCACAACACTGGCGGACATATTCGGGCGCGCCGTAGACTCCCAGAAAATTGCCCCGCTCGTCGCGCACGTTGCCGAATTTCGTGGCCAGGATCACCTCGCGCCGGCGGCCTTTGATGGCGTGCCCGACCAGCCGCTCGTTTTCACCGCAGCCGTACATGTCCGCCGTGTCGAGCAAGGTCACCCCGAGACCGACGGCGCGGTGGATTGTGGCGATGGATTCCTGGTCGTCGCGCGGGCCGTAGAATTCCGACATTCCCATGCACCCGAGCCCGACGGCCGAAACCTTCAATCCTTGAGTTCCAAGTTTTCTTTGGTTCATATGCTTTCCTTTTCATTGTGCAACATCAGCTTCAATTTCAACCATAAAATCCACCGGGCAAGAGCGATTGGTTAGCGAACCCCCTCAAGCATGACCACCGCGATTGCCTTCCTCGCCCGGCGGCACATTTTCCACGCTGCGGGCACGACGAGCCTGACAGCGTTTGGGAGGAAGAGTGCGTCGGTTCCTCGTCAAATGCTTACGCTCAAAAATACTTTAACATGTCGGGGCGGTGGTCGTTTCTTCAGCCGACACCCCTTCAACCGCGTCCCTCAAGGCGTCCGTGGCAACTCCTTGGCGAGCGCCGCTCCGACAAACAAACCGATGCCACAACAAACTGAAAACTTCGCAGAACGATGGAACGTCATCGCCAATCCCGGCGCCGAGCACACCGAACAGGCATTCACCGATTTCATCCGCGGCTCCGGCCGGGGGCGCAAGGTGTTGAACTGTGCGGTCCCCTTGGCGCGGGCCCACGCACTCACCGATTTCCAGATGCCCGCCGGGTTGACCGCCGGCGACTGCATCACCACCTCCGTCACCGGCAAT
>Ga0181530_10004772_pt1 | contig 14191 bp, 10 predicted proteins | sample PEATcosm2014_Bin_42_FD_119769 | JGI IMG/M metagenome (GOLD analysis project Ga0181530, IMG submission 119769) | Peatland microbial communities from MTU Mesocosm Facility, Houghton, MI, USA - PEATcosm2014_Bin10_60_metaG | ecosystem: Environmental > Terrestrial > Soil > Wetlands > Peat | place... | reverse complement strand
GTTGTAGGCATTGAACACTCCCAAAAAACGTTAAACGCAGAGATCGCGGAGTAAGACCGCAGAGTACGCGGAGGAAAATCAGAAAACAGAACTTCGCGCCCTCTGCGTAAACTCCGCACTCTGTGCGTTAAAGATCTTCTTACTCTTTATTCTACCCGGTCGATCTGGGCTTTTTGCAGCTTGTCAGAGTAATCGACGTAGACGGCTTTCCACTCGGTATAGAAATCGATGGCGCCGATGCCGCCTTCGCGATGGCCGTTGCCGGTGGCTTTCGTGCCGCCGAAGGGGAGATGAACTTCGGCTCCGATGGTGGGAGCGTTGATGTAGGTGATGCCGGCTTCGAGGTCGCGGACGGCGGCGAAGGCGCGGTTCACGTCTTTGGTGTAGAGAGACGACGACAGTCCGTACTCGATGTTGTTGGCGATGGCGATGGCGTCTTCGAGGTGGTCGCACGGGATGATCGAGACCACCGGGCCGAAGATTTCTTCCTGAGCTATGCGCATCTTGGGATCGACGTCGATGAAAACGGTGGGTTCGAGGAACCAGCCATGCTGGTATTCGCCCTGGTCAAGGCGATGGCCGCCGCAGACGAGCTTGGCGCCTTCGCTCTGGCCGATCTCGATGTAGTTCAGGTCGGTCTTGATCTGGTTCTCATTGATGGCCGGGCCCATCTCGACGGTTTCGTCGAGGCCGTTGCCGACTTTGATCTTCCGGGCGCGGGCCACGAATCGGTCGACGAATTCCGTATAAACGCCTTTCTGTACGATGATGCGGCTGGTGGCGGTGCAGCGCTGTCCGGTGGTGCCGAACGCGCCCCAGAGGCCGCCTTCGATGGCGAGGTCGAGGTTGGCATCGTCCAGCACGATCATGGGATTCTTGCCGCCTAGTTCGAGCGAGCAGTGCTTGAAAGTCTTGGCCGCGGTTGCGCCGACGATTCGGCCAACTTCCGACGAACCGGTGAGCGAAATGGCGCGGACGGTTGGATGCTCGGTGAGTGGCGTGCCGACTTCGGCGCCGAAGCCTGTCACGATGTTGATGACGCCTTTGGGGACGCCGGCGTCGGTGAGCGCCTGCACTAAATTAAAAGTGGAGAGCGGCGTATCTTGCGCCGGCTTGATGACGCAGGCGTTGCCGCAGACGACGGCGGGCAGCAGCTTCCACGAGGAGATGGCCATGGGGAAATTCCAGGGCGTGATCATGCCGCAGACGCCGATGGGCTGGCGAACGGCCATGGCGAACTTGTTGGGCAACTCCGAGGGAACGGTTGGGCCGAACAGGCGGCGGCCTTCGCCGGCGTTGTAGTAGGCGGCGTCGATGGCTTCCTGGACATCGCCGCGGGTCTCGGCCAGGACCTTGCCCATTTCGCGGGTCATGTCGCGGGCGTAATGCTCTTTGCGTTCGATGAGAAGCTCGGCGGCGCGGAAGACCATCTCGGCGCGGCGGGGCGCGGGCACCAGGCGCCATTTGGCAAAGGCGCGCTGGGCGGCATCGACGGCCGCGTCCACATCGGTTTTGTTGGACCGCTGGAAGATAGCGACGACTTCGCGGGTGTCGGCGGGATTGCGGTCTTCGAAGGTGCGTCCGCTGACGGATTCGACCCATTCGCCGTCAATGAAGTTCTTGAAAACTTTGGTTTTGGCCGTGCCGCCCGCGAGCGCCGGGCCGGTGGGAGTATTGCTGGTCATAGGAAGCCTCCTGGAAATGCAGCAGACCATGCTAACGCCCGAAATGAAGGCGGGCAAGCGCGGGTGGGGGTATGTTTTGGACCCGGCCTTGGCAGCGCAGCCGGTGGCGAGGGCTAGCGGTCACTTTCGTAACCATTTTCACTCCTGACCTGGGTTTTAACCCATGCCAGCAGAGATATGATGGTCACAATGAGAAAAAGATCGGGCATTCTCAGAGTTTTGCGGTGAGGTTGGCAAGAGCTCGTGTCGAATAAACCCAAACCAGGAGTCTACGTTGCCTGGAAGCAGGTGACGTACCGCAGCGTGATGATGGCGCTGCTGGCGGTAGCGCTGATCTTCGGCGTTGCCATGCATGTGGCGTTTCCGAAATTCACGGACTCGACGGTGAAAGCGGCCGAATCTTTTTCCACGGGACTGCTAGAAAAAGTTGCAGGACTGGCGCCTCCGCTGAAGGGACCGTCGGCCGCGGTGGCGCAACAAGCGCACTTCACAGCGCTCGACGGCACGATCAAGGTGAGGAAAGGAAACGGCAACAGCTGGATCAACGCCGACTACAACGTGCCGCTGGAAAAAGGCGACGTGGTGCAGACGGGCGCGGAAGGCATGGCGAAAATTGTCTTCAACGACGGCACCAACTACACCGTGAAGCAGGATTCGCTGATCGTGATCGAAGAAAACTCGGCCAACGATCAGCAGCAAACCAGCGTATCGGTGGCGGTGACGACGGGCACGGTGGACCTGACGACGGCGACCTATGTGCAGGGTTCGAAGTCGCAGGTGATCGTGGCGGGGGCGAAAGCATCGTTGGCTCCGGATTCGGCGGCCATGGTGCACAACAATCCCAAAGACGATCAGCATGAAATTCTGGTGAAGAAGGGCAGCGGCGAAGTCGAGCGCAATGGAGAAGTGGCTCGCTTGGCACCGTGGGACAAGGTAAGTTTCCAGAGCACATCGAAGACCATGGAGCGGGCGACGGAGATCAGTCCGCCGGTACCGATCACGCCGGGAAACATGATGCCGGTTTTCATCAACGCCGGGGAAACGTCGAAGGAAGTGGAGTTTGCGTGGCAACCGGTGGCAACCGCTGCGGGGTACCGGCTGCGGATTTCGCACAATCCGTATTTTTCGTCATTGTTGCTCGATAAAAAGGTGGAGACGCCGAGTGTGGTGGTGACCGGCCTTCCTGTGGGCGCGTACTATTGGTCGGTGCAATCTTTCGATGCGGCGGGCAAGGAATCGGTGGAAAGCGAGAAGAACCGCTTCACGATCATTGTCAAAGCGAAGGAAAAGATCGAGCTTTCGCTCGAAATCGATCCGCTGGTGCAGCACGGGCACGTGATCGAAGTGACGGGCAAGACGGAGGCGGGAGCGCGCGTCATGGTGAACGGCAGGGAAGTGCCGCTGGTCGGCGATGATGGGTCGTTTCACTATTTCACGCCGCCCTTGCCGAACGGGGAAAACCTGATCACGATCACAGCGCAGAATTCGAAAGGCGGGGTGAACACCCACCAGGAGAAAGTGGTTATTCAGTAGAGGATTCGATGTTCGGAAAAATGTTCGGATCGATGTTCGGAACAACGGTAGGAACAACCGGCTGCCCAGTTGACCACCAGTTCTCCTGAATATCCAATAGAATAGAAGCAACAAGAACAAAGAGGAGAACGACTCGTGCGGAAACCTATGAAGGCCCGGGTTCCAGGGGCGAGACGAATTCCCGGGAGAGAGAAGCGCTGTCATGTCCAACAACGGGTTTCATAACGGTTCCTCGCATTCGCACAATCTGCGCTCGCTATTCAGTATGTTTTCGAGCGACCTCGCCATCGATCTGGGGACGGCGAATACTTTGGTGTATGCGCGCGGCAAAGGCATCGTGGTCAACGAGCCTTCGATTGTGGCCATCAACAAGAACACCGGCGAAGTGGAGGCGGTGGGCAAAGAAGCCAAAGAAATGCTGGGGCGCACGCCCGGCAACATCGTGGCGATCAAGCCGATGAAAGACGGTGTAATCGCCGACTTCAAGGTCACGGAGAAGATGCTGAACTACTTCATCCAGAAGGCGCACAACCGGAAGATGCTGGTGCATCCGCGGATCGTGATTGGCGTGCCTTCGGAAATCACGCAGGTGGAAAAACGCGCGGTGATGGACTCCGCGTATCGGGCCAAAGCAAGCGAAGTATTCCTGGTGGAGCAGGCCATGGTGGCGGCGATTGGCGCGGGGCTGCCAATTACGGAGCCCAGCGGCAACATGGTGGTGGACATTGGCGGCGGCACCACCGACATCGCGGTGATTTCGCTCAGCGGGATCGTTTATTCGCGTTCGGTGCGCATGGCCGGCAACCAGATGGATGAGGCCATCATGAATTACCTGAAGCGGAAATACAACCTGCTGGTGGGAGAGCGCACTGCCGAACAGATCAAGATTGAAATCGGCTCTGCCTATCCGCTGGACAAGCCACTGACCATGGAAATCAAAGGCCGCAACCTGATTGAAGGCGTGCCCAAAACTATTACTGTAGATGACAGCGAAATCCGCGAAGCGCTCAGTGAGTGTGTTTCGACGATCATGAATGCGATCCGAGTCGCGCTCGAACGCACGCCGCCGGAACTCTCTGCCGACATCAGCGACCGCGGCATCGTGCTGACCGGCGGAGGCGCGCTGGTCAAGAACCTCGACAAGCGCATCCGCGAGGAAACGGGATTGCCGGTCTCGATCGCCGACGATCCGCTGTGCAGCGTGGTGCTGGGCACGGGCAAGATGCTCTCGGACTTCAAGCTGCTGCGGAAGATCTCGATCGAGTAAAGAGAAACAGTTGTCAGTGGCCGGTGGCCAGTTGCCAGTAAAGACCCCGGGAAATAGGTTCGTTGAATCGCGGCTGACCACGCGCAACTGATCGCCGGCAACCGACAACCATCACAAACTGGCAACTGGCCACTGACCACTGGCAACTGGCTCTATGGAATCCGTCTTCGTCCGCTACCGCAACCTGATCGTTCTGGTGGGAGTGCTATTCGCCCAGATCCTCGGCTTGGCGGTGCAGGTCAAGCGCACGGCGGACAACGAACCAACGCGCCTGATCCGGGTCTGGGTGGTGGGCGCGGTCACTCCGTTTGAAAAGGTCCTGCTGTGGGCGCAAACCTCGACCGTGAATGTGTGGCGTGACTACTTCTACCTGCGCGGATTGCGGGCCGAAAACCGCGATCTGAAGCAGCAGATTGAGCGCCTGAGCCTGGAGCGGGTGCGGATGACGCAGGACGCCGACCAGGCACGGCGTCTGCAGGCGTTGCTGGCCTTCAAGGAACAGTTTATTTCCCAGACCATGGCCGCGCAGGTTATTGGGACGAGCGGCAGCGATTCGTCACGCGCGCCCTATATCGACAAAGGTGACAAGGACGGCATCAAGCCCGACATGGCGGTCATTACCGCAGACGGTATTGTGGGCAAAGTGTGGCACGTGTACTCCAGCAGTTCGCAGGTGCTCCTGATCAACGACCAAAGCAGCGGCGTAGGGGCGATTCTGGAGAAATCGCGAACCCACGGCATTGTCAGTGGCACAGCCGCCGGCGAGGTGGTTCTGGAAAGAGTGATGGGCGACGAAACCGTGCCAGTTGGAGAACAGGTCCTCACCACCGGTGGAGATCACATTTACCCCAAGGGGCTGCTGGTGGGCAGAGTGACGAAGGTTGCTCCGGGAAGCGATCTCTTTCTCCAAATCCACCTACGTCCCGCTGCCGATCTCAGCAAACTGGAAGAAGTGCTGGTGGTGACGAAGATCGCTGAAAGCCAGATCGAACCCGACCAGACCGGCGCCGCTCGCGCGGTTGATATTCTGGCCGAACGCCTGCCGGGCGTTCCTGCGAAGCCGGATAACGCCGCGCAATCCGGCGCGCCGGGAACGGTCGTAGCCACGACCACAGGCCCGGATGCAAATCCCAAAGCCGTTTCCCGAGGAGCTTCGGCCGGCAGCGCAACGGCCGCGCCGAAAGTGCAACCCGACGTCGAGGACAGTCCGCACTAACGTGGCCATTACCTACACATCGGGGGAGCAGGTTGAGGTCTACCGTTTCAGCATACCGGCGACGGTGCTGATTCCGCTGACCGCCGTTTTTCTGCAGGCGTGGCTGCCGAAGCGGTTGCCTTTTTTCTCGATCTTCGATCTTCCGCTGCTGGTCACGATCGGTTTCGCGACGGCGCGGCGCAACCCGCTGGCGGGACTGTTCACGGGCAGTTTGACCGGCATCCTGCAAGACGCATTGACCATCCATCCCATCGGACTCTACGGCATTGCCAAGACGGTGGTGGGATATGGCGCCTCTTCGCTGGGAATCAGACTGGATGTGGAACATGTCGGCGCCCGTTTCCTGCTCACCATGTTTTTTTACGCGGTGCACGAGGTTGTTTACTTCACGATTGCCCGCGGCCTGGCCGGTTTGCGCATGGCGTGGACGTGGCCTCACGAATTCTGGTCGTGTTTGGCGAATGCCCTGTTGGGCGTTGTGGTCTTCATGCTGCTGGACCGGGTCAAGCAGCGAACGTAGCTGAAGGCTGCTATTCGCTATCAGCTGTCAGCTTTCGGTTATCGGTAAAATCCGGTGTTTCTGAGAGTGATGTGCCGATAGCTGGCGGTTGGAATCGAGGAGCCACGTTCGATAACACTACATTCGGTGTGCGACGGCAGGGGACCTCGTCATCTAGTGTTTGACCTTCCGGTTCGCCCCGCGTTGTGGCGGCAGCAAACGACGGTTTTGGGCGGCATTTTCACCCGCTGAGGTGGATTCCGATCGCAGGTCGATTCCGATAGAGACGCGGCGGGCGGCCTGTCTACGGCAACTTTCTAGAGTATTGCGGCCCGAGCGTTGTCTCCGGCAACCAAAGCCTCTCCATCCGCTTCTCATCAGGGCGGCGGAAAAATCGTGGCGGCCGGGGACGACTGAGCGCAGCCGATTTCCCCTCTTGGCCCGGTTCCCGATACAATATCGTTTCCGCGCAAGGCCAACTTTTTTGATGGAGTTTGAATGAAGCGGTTACTCTGGCTGGGCCTGGTGGTATCGGTTGCTCTGTTTCTGGGCGGTTGTGGCGACACGTTCCGCCCGATTATCACCCCGAATCCTCCGACGTTTCCCAACCCGGCGGCGGCCCACAGCGTGGTGGCGATCAGCGATAACGGGACCACGCTGCCCGGCAGCGCCATGGTGATTGATGTCTCGGGTGATTCGGATGTGAGCGTCGCAAACGTGGGACTGACTCCGGTCCACGCCGCTCAGCAAAGCGCCAGCGAGGTGCTGGTGGTGAACCATTCTGTACCCGACGCGGCCGCCGATTCGATTACCCGGCTGAACTTCAGCAACACGACGATCAACAGCACGAACACCATCAGCCTGCCGGCGAATTCGGCGCCGAGTTTTGTGGCTATTGCCCCGTCGGATACGCTGGCGTACGTGACGCTGCCGAACTATGTTCCGGATCCAGTCAACAATCCCGGCGTCGTTGTCCCTTCGGTAGGCGTGGTCAGCACGGTTAGCAACAGCCTGGTGAACACCGTCCAGGTCGGAAACAATCCGGTCGCTCTCGGCGTGACACCGGACAAGAGCAAGCTCTATGTGGCGAATCAGGTTGACGGCACAATCAGCGCTTTCAATACCAACCCCACTGACCGGCTGCCGACGCCGAGGCCCATCAGCGGCGCGTTGAAGGCAGCGCCGATCTGGTTGGTGGCCCGCACCGACAGTCAACGTGTCTATGCGCTGGAGCAGGGAAGCGGCGTTCTCGCTTCCATCGATACCACTTCGACCGCGGGCCCTGACATTCTGACCGAATCGACGATCAATGTTCCGAACGCAACTATCATGACGTACGACCCGAATCTGAACCGGCTTTATATTCCCGGTGGACAGCAGTTGGCGATCGTAGATGTTTCGCAGACTCCGCCGCAATACCTTGCGGGTGGTGCCCCGATCCCGACCTGCGACCTGGCGCCGACGTCGGCAAATTGCATTCCTACGGCCTCACCCAGTTCGCGTGGCGTCTCGGACCCCTGCTCGCTCACCAGCGCGCAGACGTTGACAGTCGTTGCCGTTGCAGCCTTGCCAGATGGAAGCCGCGCTTATGTCGGGGCTTACTACGTGGACGCGAACAATAATGTCTGCCCGCAAGTGACTGTGATCGACGCCACGAGTAACCTAGCCGAGGCCCCCTCGATTGCAATCCCGGGATTTCCGGACGCGACCATCCAGACGCTACCCGGCGGCCTGTCAAATCCGTACTACGTTCCGGTCTGCGCCACTACGCGCTTCCGCATAATGATGGCGGCGGGCGGGGACAGTTCCCGCGCGTATCTATCCAGTTGCGACGGCGGTAATGTCAACATCATCGAGACCGCTAACGATACTTATATTGAGAATCTGCCAGCGCCAATCAGCGCGAGCCCGCCGATTCCTCCGAACACTTACAATCCGCCGCAGAATCCGGTCTTTCTATTTGCCGGTCCGTAAGGGAGAGTAGGTCGGAGCGGCCGGCCCGGAATGCGGCAGCTTTCGTCATAGCTTGGGCTGCGGTTTCGGGCGTCGCGCCCATCATCTTAACGGGAGAATCGAAGCGAAAGTTGCCGCGACGCGGGAGCACGTCATGAACGACCAGCAATGGAACACGCTTGTTTCCGTAGTGCGCGGAGAGGCGATTCGTCCTCTGCCGACGGCTTTTATCATTGATAGTCCCTGGCTCCCGAACTGGGCGGGCCACACGATTCTGGATTACTTCACCGACGACCGCATCTTTCTGAACGATAATCTCAAGGCCATTCGCACTTTCCCGGAAACCATTTTCCTGCCGGGCTTCTGGTCGGAATACGGGATGTGCACCGAACCCTCAGCGTTCGGCTCCGTCTCCATGTGGGGCGAGGACGAATTTCCTTTCGCCAAGAAAGTGCTGCGCTCGCCCTCGGAGGTCGAGCATCTGGAAAAGCCCAATCCGCAGAAACACGGGTTGCTGCCGTTTGTTATCAAGCGGCTCAAGCATTTACAGCCGGAGATCGAAAAGAGTGGCCACAAAATCCGCTTCGCGGTAGCGCGGGGCCCGCTCAATATCGCGTCGTTCTTGATGGGAACGCCGGAATTCCTGGAGGCCATCAAGACCGACCCGGAGCCGATGCACCGCCTGCTCGAAATTGTCACGGATTTTTTGGTGGACTGGATCGCGTATCAGCGCGAAGCATTCCCGTCGATTGACGGTATTTTTTTGCTCGACGACATCGTTGGATTCGTGGGCCGCCGCGATTTCGAGACCTTCGGGCTGCCTTACCTGCGGCGCGCATTCAGCGCAGACGTGACCGTGAAGTTTTTTCACAACGACGCGCCGTGCAAGGCGAGCGCGCCTTTGCTCGAAGCGGCGGGAATCAATTTGCTCAATTTTGGAATCCAGCACAAACTGGCGGACATGAAGAGCTGGACGAACAATCGGATTACGCTGATGGGAAACATCCCTCCGCGCGAGGTGCTGGCCGAAGGAACGCCGGCGGACGTGTCGCGCTCGGTCGTGGAAATGCTGAACGCTCTCGATGACCGGTCGCGCTTGATCGTTTCGTGCGGGGGAGGAATGCCGCCCCATGCGCCCACGGAGAATATCAAAGCGCTGATCTCGTCGGTGGAAGAGGCGACGCGCTAGGCCGCAGCCGGCCCCAACGAGAGGTTCACAAACCGATCGAACAGGAGAGACGAGACGCGTGTGCGTTTAGATCGACAGGTGCAGAAGGCGAACCGCGTTATTCCTGAGGCGACTGCGCTTTCTGATCGGCTGGGCTGAAGAAGTCGCTTGAATCTCACCCTCTCACCACATCCTGTCAATACATTCCGGCTACTTGCTCTTGTAAGTGAATGTCACCTTGGTTTCTTCATCCAGAACCAGTGGCCTGACGAATTGGAATGAAGTGCCGGTGCGCGGCACCTCGATCGCCACTGGCAGCACACCCGCTACCCGCCGCTGCAGATTCATCACATTGGCTGAGGCCACGTTCTGTTCCTGTTTTTTTGCCTTCGCTTCGAGTTGTTGAAGTTGCAGGTAATTGCGGCCGTTGAGGGTGAGGTTCGAAGTCTCGACATTGGTCGCCTCGGCGCTAACCTCGACGGTTTCCGATACTGACCCGACGCGCAGAGTGATTGGGTATTCTGCGGCCCGGCTGGCATCGTAGTTGATATTTTCAACTGTGGGCTTGAAACCAGATGCTTCAACCGTGATCTTTCCCCTGCCGGCGGGAAAATTCGACACAGCCCAGCGGCCCGATAGGTCGGTGAGGGTACTTGTCGCGAAACCGGTATCTGAATTCGTAACCGTAACGTGCGCGCTGGATATTACCGCACCCGTTGAATCCACGACGGTTCCACCCAGTTCCCCGGGAAACACCGGCGCGCTGCGGCTGATAGGCCCGCCTATCGATCGTCCTGCGACGCCGCTCACCCTAAATTCGACTGCGTTGGCTCCTCCGATATCGGCAACGGATGCAACTTCCTGAAAAGCAGGCGGCACCAGATTCGCGGCCATTACATCGCCACCGAAGTCTTTTACCTTGTATTGCTCGGGGAGAAACACTTCCCACTGCAACAGATTGATAGGCACGTCCATGCGCGGGAGGGAAAGCTCGGAGCCGCCTTTCTTGGCAAAGGGAGCCCCCGAATGCATGAACACAAAAGAAATTTCGTAAGCGCTGGTGGGACGGTAGCCGGGCCGCAACAATGGGACGCGATCTCCATCGGGTCCCTTTACTGGTTTGACCTTCTCTCCCGCGACGTCTGCAGACAAAATGCTCGCGCCGGCGGGCAATGCCACTTTCAAGAATGGCTGCGCCTGGTTCTTGACGGTGAGTTTTACTTCGGTGAGCGACCTGCCTTCTGAAGTCACAAGGGTTGTAACCACCGCGCTCTCGGCGACGGCTGCAAGCACACTGCTATCCGGGAAGCGAGTCCACTCCAACGCCAGAGTCGGAACTTCGTTGGGCTGGCGATGGAATCGAAATGCGGCCTGCGGTGGATAGTGCGCCAGCGAGCGCAAGTAGGGGTTGGTCTCTCTTACGTCCATACGCTTGAGACCTCCGCCTTCGGTTGCGGTAAGCTCCATCGTCCCCGCACCTTCGATGAGGACCTCGCCGGTTTCGCGCTGGGCATTCTTGAAAGCGGGAAACGGAGCGCTGGCTTTCGAGTCGCTGGCTTTCGAGTCGTTAAGCGACCGCTCCATCGAAATCAAGAACTGATGGCTGCGCTGGCTGGCTGTGCGGACCTTCAAGATTAAGGTGCCGGATTGAGTTTCGCTCGATTCCAGCGACGCCCCGGTGACGCCCGTCACTTCATATCCGTCGGGGAGTTCAACTTCGAATTGGGCAGGGTCACCTTGCACGACGGTGACGTCGGCAAGGGTCGCAACCCGAAGCTCGGCTTCGCTTACCGACAGCAGCGTCTTCACTTCCGACAGAAAGCGCACTTCGCGCGGAACCGCGGGCGCCGCCGTTTCGCGTCTTGCCCACCAGATGCCGGCGGGTTGTCCGGGCGCGAGGGTCGCTTCGATGGTTGTGTGTCCGTGTTCCGACCGCCGATCGGTGATCAGACCGGGACTGATGTTGGCGTAGGTGTTCTCGCCGGGAAGCACGAGCGAGAGTTGCACGCTGCCAGCTTGCGGAACCGGCAAACTGAAGGACGCCCGCCCCGCTTCGATGTTCAGCGGCAACCCGGCGTCCAGGGTGATGGAAAATTCGGACGGCCCGGTCAGCACGGCGGTCTGAACTCCATTTTCCTGCTGCAGCGCCAGGGCTTTGTTCTCCTGCCGCGCGTCGAGGATCGTCATGCCCGTGGTCAGTGGAACCTTGGCCATGCCTTTCTTGAGTACTTCGCCTTCCAACTGAATACTCCCCAGCACGGATTCATTTTCCACGCGCAGCTTGAGATCCGCGCTTTTGATCGAATAGTTGAGGGGCGGGGTGTCCGGTTTCTTTGGCGCTTTGCTGGCTAACTCGACCAGCCGGTTGTATTCATCGAGCGGCAGCGTGACGTTGCCCGAGTCGGGAAGGGGCAGGCTATTCTTCTGCTGCGCTACGGCGGCCGTCGAGAGCATCAACACGAGAACAACAAAAATTTTCTTCATCGCGCACCCTGCTTTTTCTCACGCTGGTAGGTAAGTTCGGCGGCCGGCGCCTGATTTTCGCCCGTGAGTTCGGAAATCAGGTATATCGATGGGCCAAAGGCGGGAAATGAAATTCCAATGGGAAGGATGCCAGCAACTTTTCCTTCTTTCGATTTGGCGCGGAATTTATCGACGAGGGCCTGGGTGGCTTCATCTTCCCTAAACTGTTTGAGATCTGACTCAGCTGCCTTCTGGGGCATTGCAAGTGGAGGGATCGGAGGCGGTGGCGGAGGCAGGTTAAATGCTTCCGACGTGGGATTCGCGTAGGTCTCGGTGCGGAACGCGCCCGGCTCCGCCGAGATGTGGAAAAGAGGGGGGTAGTAGAGCAGCAGCCCGGTACGCGAAATCGGCAGATCAAGCGCTGGCAAGGCAAGCCGCACTCTGCCCTTATCCTCCCATGCAGCCCCGCGGCTTAGGTATAGAACCTCCACGACGAACGCCGGGGTGTCTTCACCCCCGCGGGCTTTCTCCAGCGGCAACAATAAGCTGCCATCGGGCGACTGGCCGGGGCGCACGGGTTTGCCTCCCAGTGCGGCGCTCCAGACCACCGCTCCCGGCGGAAGAGTGATCTTCACGAAGTTCCGCTGATTATTACGGACGGCGTAGCGCGCCTGAATCAAACTTTTTCCTTCCTTGCTCATCAAAACCTGATAGCGAGCCTCCTCGACGTTTGCCATCAACACGGCTTGCTGTGTGTAGCGCGCCACATTCACGGTGAGGGATCGATTCGCCGCCGCTTCTCCGGCGCGAAAGCGAAATGCCGCCAGCGACGGCGATTGGCGGCTGGCGACCGTCTCGCCCAAATCGCTGGCATCGGCCTCTTCCATCCCGTGCGACTTGAAATCTCTGATCTCGCCCGCGCCCAGAACTTCGACCGCGATTCCGCCTGTGTCTTTCTCGGTGTTAAGAAGGTGCAGCAGAGGCATCTCGATTTCGCCGTCGCGGGGAAGTCGCGATTCGCCATTAATCACAAACCGTGAACTCTGCTCGATCGGCTCCAGGAATTTCACCGACAGTTCGCCGCTCTTCATTTCCCAATCGGCCACCGTCGCGCCCAGCACCTGATTCACCGTAACCTTTTCGGGAAGCTGAATCCGAACGTCGGCTGCCGCGCCCTGGACGACCTCGAGGTTCACCTCCGCGTAGATGGATGTCGAATCTTCTCCCAGACTGACTAACTCGATCAGGGATCCGCGCAGCCGCAGAGGCTGGGTCGCGCGGTGGTCTTCTGTCTTTCTTCGCCAGCTAAAAGTGAGAGGCGCGTTGCCTTGTCCGTAGGCAACCCACTTGCTTTCTTCCGCCGTATCGGACTGCTCCGACAAAAGTCCACCGGAGACTTGGACATCCACACCGTGACGCAAAAGTTGGACCGAGGCGCGGGTGACTCCTGAATCTGCGGGAGGCAGTGCGATGCTTTCCGTACCCGCACTCGATGAAACGGGGAGAGCGATATCGAGCCAGAGAACAGAGCGTCCGGAATGAGACAGAACGGCGGTGAGCTGACCGCCCCCTTTGCCGCTAGTGGGCACAAGGGATACGAGCTTGTTGTCGAGCCGTGCCTCGCGAACCAGCAATCCCGAAGGAATGGGAACCCGCACCCAGCCGTCCTTCAACACATCGACAGTAAGGCTCACGCGGCCCTTTGCCACATCGCCCCGGATCTGCAAATCGTAGTCGACGCGGGTCACGGTAGCCTGCACGGGCGAAGCTTCCGGTTCCTGATCGACCGGATAAGCCTTGGCGTGAAGCGCCTGATACTCCGAGACTGGAATCACCACCCACCCCGACGAGCGCGTTTCCTGAGACAAGGATACGGTAGCGCTGAAAGCAAAAATGAAAAACAAGATGCAAAGAAACAACAGCTCGAAGCCGGGCCGGTTACCCTCCGGGATAAGTGGCTTGTTCGACATTTTCATAGGCTGCCTCTCGGCCAACTTGGAAGTGACACATTGCATATTCTCGACAGCGGAGTTTTCTTTCGACATAGTACTCCAAACCCATTCCAAGGAACGCTTGCCCGGCGGGATCTTGCAGGAATACGCAATCTAACTTCGGCTGTATATAATGGCAAGTCCCCTTCAAAAACTTATCAGCAGGAGTTGCTATCCACATGTCACGTCCCCTCACCCATGCCCTCTGTAGCTTTTTCGGCGTCTTCGCCGCCTTCGCGCTACTCTCGTTTTCAGCGCTGGCTCAGCAGCAAGCCGCCGCGCAGGTTTTTCCGTATATGAACCCGGGGCTGCCCTTGGAGCAGCGCGTCGACGATCTCATCGGCCGCATGACGCTAGAAGAGAAGGTTTCGCAGATGCGAGACCATGCGGCGGCCATCCCGCGGCTTGGCGTTCCG
>Ga0181530_10004771_pt1 | contig 14191 bp, 12 predicted proteins | sample PEATcosm2014_Bin_42_FD_119769 | JGI IMG/M metagenome (GOLD analysis project Ga0181530, IMG submission 119769) | Peatland microbial communities from MTU Mesocosm Facility, Houghton, MI, USA - PEATcosm2014_Bin10_60_metaG | ecosystem: Environmental > Terrestrial > Soil > Wetlands > Peat | place... | reverse complement strand
TGAAGTCCTCGAAATTCCGCCAGCCCGCGCAGCCCGCGTCGGCCACGGTGGTCACGCCCACTCTGAAGGTGAAGCCGTCAGGAAACACGCTGTTGTCCCCGGCGTAGGAATTGCGCTCGCCCGTGCTCGCGTAAACGTGCACGTGAATATCTACCAGGCCCGGCGTGACGTACAAGCCCGAAACATCCACAGTCTTCAGAGCGGTGGAGGCATCAAGGTGCTCCGCCACAGCCGCTATGCGGCCGTTGAGGATCGCCACATCGCGAACACCACTGATATTGTTCTTGGGGTCGATGAGGTGCCCGCCCTGGAGCAGTAAGTCATACTGTGTCTGGCTTAACCCGAGCGGCGTTACGAACGTGGAGATAATCAGCATAGCGAATGCGCAAGAACAGATGAAGCGCTTATTCATAGATCAAACTCTAATCTCCGGGCTTTTATACCGTCAAGTTGCAAGGTGATTCGTGCAGTTTGACTCGGGATTCCCAAGTCAGTTGGACAATCCAGAATTGTCGCTGCCCCGAGCCGATTCGGAAGGATTTCGTCCGGTGCCTGCATGGCGGTAAAATCCTCTGCGATTCACACCAGGAGGCTCAATGACAGAGCCTAGCTATCTTGCTGCTGCCGTCACGGTCCGCAACGCTCTCAAAGGCATGCCGGCGGCGATCGACCGCGGCGCCAAGGACTCCGTCTACGTCATGGAGGTGGAAGACGGCATTGACGTCGCCGGTACGGGAGGCCTGATGGGCACTGCCATGTACTCCCGTGAGTTCGCCGGGGCCGTCATCGGCGGTGGTGTTCGAGACGTGGCCTACCTGAAGAAAACCGCTTTTCCTGTCTACTCCCTCGGAATCGTGCCTTCTGCGTCGGTTCATCAATAGCGCTTCTCTGGCTCCGGCATCCCGGTGGTCTGCAACGGCGTCCAAGTGAACCCTGGCGACGTCAGTGCCGGCGATCAGGATGGCGTTGTGGTGGTTCCCCCGCGGACGCCTGCTTCACGGGAAAGCCCTCTATTTGGGTTCAACCTGTGCATTTGGCGCTCAAAATTGAGTTCGTTTTGGGGTTCGTTTTGGGTTCGTTTTCCAAACGTTCCCTGTGTTTTCAATAACATACTGGCTTCGATCGTATTATTTTTGTGTTTTTCGGAGTCGTGCCTCCCTGGCTCGCTCGCCAAGCTCCCGGGCCGGGAAATCGACGATTCGGGAAGTCCAGGAATGGCCCACCGCCTCCCCAAGCTGCGACCCGACAGACGGGGTCGACGGTTGGCTTCCCAACTCCTCGACTCCTTGACTCCTCGACTTTTCGACTGTACTTGGAGGCAAAAACCACCGGCAGGGACTACGGACGAAAACAAATGAGGACGCATAACCTATCCGGCAGGGCCCGACCCCTGCCCAACCCCACAGAACAACTCTAGCCTATGTCGTCCCGTTGGTCAAGAGAAAAATGCGCAGAGCACAGAAAGTCCGACCTAGTGTGCCGCCCCATTTAGTTCTTACAACGGCGCACCTTGTCGAGGATGACATCTGCGGTGGCTTTCCAGATGAACGCCCGCGGCTCTTGGTTCCAGTTGGCAAGCCACTGGTAGATGGCAGGCTCCAGTTGCGGCCGTTATGCGGATGGGGAAGGAGGACCGGACCGCCGGCGGTTACGCCAAACTTATTCTGGCGGAGCGGGTTGCGGGTGGGCAAGAAGAAGTTTCGTGCATCCACTTGCTCGTTGCGCAAGAACTCCCATACCGAACCGTGGAACATATTCGTTCCGGCTTTGCTTACCACGTTGACGATTCCGCCCACCACTCCTCCAATTCCCGCCAGGTCATTGTGCGATTGGACTTTGAACTCCTGGATGTCATCAATAATCGGCGAGTAGTTATAGCTGCCCAGAAACGCCAGGTCGTTGCTGCCGTCCAGCACAAACATGTTGCTGCGGTTTCTCTGCCCATTCACGGAAGGAAAAGTGAAGGTCCCAACGGCCAGCCCTCCCCAACCGCTGCCTCCGGCTGAATTCTGCCCCGCGCTGATCGGGCTCACGCCCAGCGTCAAGGTCAGCATTTGGGTGAAGTTACGGCCATTCAAGGGAAGATCGTTCGCCGGCTTGGTGGCGATGACCGTCCCCAACTCCGAGGTGGGGGAATCGACAGCCGACAGGTTCGCGGTGACGGTCAGGGTTTGCGCCGGCGATCCGACCGTGAGGTTGAAATCAAGGGTTACGGTCTGGTTGACTTGGAGGACGATACCGGTTTTCTCCTGGGTCGCAAACCCATTCTTCGTGGCTCGGATTGCATAAATCCCTGGAACTGAGTCCGAGTCGGATGCGGCGTCGTGTTGTCGAAAGGACAGGCACGCCCCAGTCCCCCTCTCCATGCGGCAGCACTTCCCGCAATTCCCAACGCAATTGGGGACGTAATGTCGCGTTCGGAAAAACTCGTTTACCGCAGCGCCGCCCTTTCACGCCCGGCGCTACTACAGATTGATCCGCTCCGAAGAAACTTGGGGCAATAGTCGCACGAGAATGCGCGAAAAAGCTCAATTTGTCGCTTCTTGTGAGGAGGTGAACAAAGCAAGACCTCAATTCCTCAACAACTTCAGAATCCGCCCTGAGGGAATCAAAAATGCAGACAAAAAGACAGCCACCTCAGTGGTATTAGTTTCTACGGAGGCCTTAATGGAAACCATGGAACTGCGACCGACCTTAACCCTCGCCTTCACGCTCGGCACTCGCATGCGTGACTTGCACGATACCATCATCAGCGCTGTCCTCCAGCAAACGGGAGGGAACCGGGTGCACGCCGCTAAACTCCTCCACATCAACCCCCGGACAATCCGTCGTCGTCTGGGCAAGAAGAAGGAAGGTGTCGGCTCGGTGACTCGCGCCGCGTAGCACTTTTCCGGACCTTGGCTAGCGGCCGTGCGCCGACCATCGAGCCATAGGTGTCAATGATTCAGTGAGAATGATGAAAACCCGAGCGAGTGAACAACCCAGGAACTAGCCGTATGCTTCGCCTGAAGAATGGTGGTCAATTGCCTGTAAGTTCATGGGCGGGCAAGAAAACTGGCGAAACTTGAATTGCAGCCCCCTCTGAAATCAGCCACGAGCGGCAGCTCGATTTTCGACCGTTGGTACCACCTGCCCGAGGGCCGATTCGGACGCCTTTCAGTCATCTTCTCCGATGGGTCCTCACTAGAGTCTTGATGGGCAACAGTTCGTGGCTCAGTTCCCTCAAACCAATAAATCCTATGCAGCAACTGCCCGCCGGCATGTAGCCCGTGCGACTCCCGTTTGAGCCGCAACGGCGGACCATGAAGGACCTTTTGCCCTGAGTCCCCGAATCTCGTCGGCGTTGACCTCGACCTTCGGCCTCCGAAGGGTCTTGCCTTTCCGGCGTGCGCGTTCAAGGCCAGCCTTTGTGCGCTCGGAAATCCGAACTCGCTCCTGCACGGAGAAGTGTCTAAGGTGCCGAATGCAACGAGCGGCAGAGCTGGGCTCTGGAGGCTTCATTTGCCGGGGTGTGCAAGTTGAGATAGACACGACTCCGCGAGAATGCTATAAACCTTGCAGGGAACCAGGAAATGACAAGCTTGTGAGCGTACAGACAGCCGCTCAGGATTCCAAAATGGAAATCCCGGTTGAAGCACATGTTCCTTTGTGTTGATTCCAATTGAACAAGGAGAACAGCAATGACCGCATGGGCTATCGCTAAGTCCGGAAGCTTTTCGCCTCGATTAAAGGTGGCGTTGATATGCACCCTTTACATCTTTTCCGCCAAGGCATCATGGGCGCAACGGCACGAATTGGGAACCCGGGTAGCGGCGCCTCGAGAGGCTCGCGTGATTGGCCCGCTCTCCGCTTCGCAACGCTTGAACTTGGCGCTGACACTCACCCTGCGCAACCCGCAACAGCTCAAAACACTGCGGCAACAATTGTACGACCCAACCAGTCCCAACTATCGCCATTTCCTGACCGTCGAGCAATTCACAGACCGATTTGGACCGACCGTAGACGACTACCAAAAGGCCATTGATTTTGCCACGTCGTATGGCCTGACGGTGACGAATACTACGCCGAATCGTTTAGTGCTGGACGTGAGCGGTACGGTTGCGCAAATCGAGCGAGCCTTTCAAATGACGATGCAACTCTTCCAGCATCCCACAGAGAATCGGGCATTCTACGCGCCGGATACGGAGCCATCCATGGAAGAAGGGGTTCCAATTCAGGGAGTCAATGGGCTGAACAATCTGGCGCCGCCGCGGCCAGTGGGACTGAAGCGGTTGTCCCCGAGCGAGTTGGTAATCGGGAATCAGACCGGTTCGGGGCCTGACGGCTTTTTCCTGGGAAGCGACATGAGGGCGGCTTATGCGCCGGGCACGACCTTGACAGGGGCAGGACAGGCGGTGGGGCTGTTCGAGTTCGGACCTTACAACCTGAGTGACGTGCAAGCCTACTTCAACTTCGTCAGTCAGCCGCTGAACGTTCCGATCGTGAACGTCCTGCTGGACGGAGTTAATGGGATTTGCGGAGCGGGCTGCGACGATGGTGAAGAGGTCATCGATATCCAGCAATCCATCTCGATGGCGCCAGGTTTATCGGCCGTGATCGTCTACGAGGGAAACGATGATACCGACATGTTCAACCGGATGGCTACCGATAACGTCGCGAAACAACTGAGCTGTTCATTTGGCTGGCTTCCGGCCGACCCACCGTCGGATGAGCCGATATTCGAGGAATTTGCCGCGCAGGGCCAGAACCTGTTCATCGCTTCCGGTGACGGCGGGGCTTACTACGGAAACCCGACTGATTGCCAGAACTTCAGCAACCTCAATGGCTGTGTTTTCTACCCGGCGGACGATCCGGACGTGACCGTCGCTGGAGGAACAGACCTGACCACGGACGGACCAGGCGGAGCGTGGGAATCTGAAACCGGCTGGATCGGCAGCGGCGGCGGATACAGCACCAATGGTATTTCGATTCCAAGCTATCAGGTGCCGGTCATCAACTCGTCCAACGAAGGGTCAACGACTTTGCGAAACCTGCCCGATGTCGCAGCGGAAGCGAATACCGATAACTTTTTCTGCGCGAACGGCGGATGTTTCATAGGCGTGGGGGGGACGAGCCTTTCCGCGCCACGATGGGCCGGCTTTCTGGCTCTCGCGAACGAACAGGCTAACGGAACTCCCATCGGCTTTCTAAACCCGACCATTTACACGCTCGGGCAGGGCGCGAATTACAACCTGGACTTCCACGACATTACCAGCGGCGACAATTTCAACAGCGGGAGCCCGAGTCTGTTCACCGCTTTAACCGGTTATGACCTTGTGACCGGCTGGGGATCTCCGAACGGTTCGGGCTTGCTGAACGCACTCGGGCCGGCCGCCACAGGGGCAAATTTCTCGCTGTCGGCATCGCCGCAAATGCTGCACGTGACGCGAGGAAACACAGCAACGAGCCTGATCACCGCCAGCCCGGTGAACGACTTCACCGGCACCGTCAGCCTGACGGCGACAGTGCCCGGGCCACCCGCGGGCGTAACGGCCACAATTAGCCCCACCTCAGTCGCGGCCAACGGCAGCGCTACCCTGAGTATTTCAACTACCGGGTCGACGCCGGGCGGAAACTTTCCCGTCGTAGTTACCGGCATGAGCGGCGGATTAACGCACACCGCGTATGTAACCCTTGCCCTGCCCGGCTTTACGATTTCGGCTCCGCCGAACGCGCTCCTCAACCAGGGTGCAAGCACGACCAGCACGATCACCATCACCGACGAGAACGGATTTGACAGCAGTGTAAGACTAACCGTTTCGGGCTTGCCGAAAGGGGTCGGCGCGGATTTCACGCCGCCGATTACGGCTACCACCAGCAAGCTGGTATTCACGGCCAGTCCTGTAGCGGAAACCGGCTTTGCTTCCGTCACAATCACGGGTACGTTCCGCGGGATCACCCAAACAGCTACCATCACGCTGGCTGTGAGCGCGGCAATCAGTCAGCTCGGCATGGGCACGCAAGCTAATCTGTCCTCGGCGTTCAATATTAACGGGATCTATACGGACGGATCGACGTATTCCACGGGAGGGCTCGACGGCGGGGGGTTCTCGTACTCAGCGAACTTACTCACCCCGTCGCGGGCTCTCGATCGCATATTGTTCAGGTTCGGACCTGCCAATCAGCTCGACGCGATCAGCGGGACGGGGCAGACGGTTAGCCTGCCGGAAGGAAACTTCCTCACTCTGTTGTTGCTGGGGACTGGCGTACAAGGAAGCCAAACATCGCAGATGATCACCGTGACGTATACGGATGGAACGAGCTCGCAATTCGTTCGGAGCTTCAGCGACTGGTTCAGTCCGCAGAATTTTCCCGGCGAGTATGAAGCGGTCGCCATGCCTTACCGGAACTTTGCGAATGGCAGCGAGGATCAACGGACGTTTAATCTCTATGCGTACCCGTTTATTTTGAACCCAACCAGACGCGTGAAAAGCGTGACACTTCCCAATGATCCGTATGTCGTTGTCATCGCGGCCACTCTGTTAAGCGGCGGGCTGACACCGCCGCTTGCTAAATAGCGGCCATAAAGCCTTACGTCTTTTCGCCCGACTCAACCTTGATCTGTTCGGGCTCGGAGGCGACGATTGGGCACGGGGCTCGGGGTGGAGATCCCACTCAAAGTTTATCCCCAGCTTGGCTATGGTCTCGATGTTGGGCTTTAGCTCGAAACGAAAGCGGAGACCACGGTGCGGCAACCGGGAATGGGGACAGTCGCTGCTGGATGGTCGCTCAATCCCAAAGTGAACTTTGAGTGGTCCTCTGGGCGGATGCTCGTCGCGAAACGGCGTGCTGGGATGTCTGGATCTGTGCTCCTCTTCAATTGGACCTCTAACGGCTACCCGCACATGCGGGGACCCGGATCTTTCTGTTCAGCAAATCCCATGATTGCGGATAGGTGGTCACCCACCCGCCAACTCGCCCACTGTGGGGTGGTTCGGATTCCGGGAGGGAAGGGCGTTTATCATTCCAAATCCTGCCCAGCGCCCACTCAGCATAGTTTCCGAGTGCGGTCAACAGGGCAAACTGCGGTAGGGGGAGGCAAGAGCACTTCTCCTGTTTGCCGAGCAAACGCCCGCAGCTATCGGGCTCGTGTGCGCAGTTATTGCAGCCTGGCGTACTCCGCCCTCGCTTGCTTGAGGATGGGGATGTCCGAGTCAGCGTCTTTCCAGAGCGTGAGGAAATCCTGATAGGCTGCGCGGGCTTTCGCGGTGTTGCCTTGCTGGGCGTAAGCGCGTGCCAGTCCGAGCCGCGCCAGTGCGCCCCAAGGAAAGTTTCCCACCAATCCTCGGTGGTCAATGAACTTCTGAAATTCCGCTGCCGCTCGGTTGCCGTCGTGGAGCATGAGATAGGCTTCCCCACGCACATAAGCGGGGCACATTGATATCGTGAGGCTCGTTGGTGAGCCAAGTTCGATCGTGCTCGCCGCCTTCAATAGTTCGATTCCCTGGTTCGGGTCTTTGCGTTCCAGGGCGACTCCCGCCCGGATGCTAGGCAGCCAATACCTCTGAACCAGCGTGTCCAGCGGGAAGGTCTTGTCGAGTTCCGCCGCCAGCTTCTCCGCCCCTGCCGGATCGCCTGCCCGTGCCAGGGCCAACGCCGCTATGGCTCGCACTTGGCGGCCCGGGGCCAGCTTCACTGCCGCCTTGGCCTCGGCACGCGCCTGCTCCCGGCTTCCCGCTTCTACCTCGCGCAGCGCTGCCGCTGCCTCATATGCTGCGGCTGCCTCTTTGGCGTCGTTGTGCCGGGCTGAATCCATCGCCCGCCCGGTCAGCTCGTGCGCGTTCTTCAGCTTGCCGTACCAACCTTCCGTGTCGGCTTGTAAGGCCAGCAACAAGTCTTCCGCACTCGGCTTGCCCATGGCGGCTGAGACCAACTGCGCCATCTGCGCCGCATCGCCCTTCAGAAACGCCAAATAGTAGCGGCCCTGGAGCAGGTCTTCGCCCCCCAGTTTTCGCTCCTCCGCCTGCTTGTACACCGACTCCGCCTCGTCCAGCCGGTTAACGGCCGTGTAGGCGAAGCCGAGATTGACATAGTTGTCCACATCATTTGGCTCCAGGCGCAGCGCCTCTCGAAATTCTTCCAATGCCTTTTCCCAGTTTCCCACGTAGGAGGAACCGAGTCCGAGGCTCTCGTAAGGCTTGGCGTCTCTTGGGTAGGTCTGCTGCCACAGCTCATAGTTCCCCTCGATGTAGAACCGCTCCCGTTCGCTTACCTTCGCCCGCAGGTCGTAAGCCTTTCGTGCATACTCCGCCCCCCGCTCCAGTTCGTTTAGATCGCTGTAGTGAGCCGAAATCCGGGCGTAGGCCATGGCAAAATTCGGGTCGAGTTCCACCGCCCGTTTGTAGAAGGGCAGAGCGGCTGTGCTCCCTTCCGCATATTCCGTCTTTCGTCCGAGGCTGTAGGCTTTCAGCGCCTCCAGGGATGGCGTCGTCGCTTCCTCCAGCGGTGTCGCGTATTTCTGCACCGAGCTGAGCGACTCGCCCAGCTTGCTCCGCAGACTGACCGCCGCAGCGTCCAGCGCCTTGAGCACCGCTTCTTTGCCCGCCGCCTGCTCCTGCGCTTCCGCCAGCGCATCCCCTGTGTTGCAGTTCACTGCCTTCAGGCCAATCACGTACTGGCTGCCCAGCCCGGCAATCGACCCGGTCAGCACCGCCTTGCTGCCCGTGCGCTGGCAGACCTCCTGGGTGACCTCCGGCGTCAGCCGGTCACTGGCCGGACGGCCCATCAGCTTCAATGTCGCGTTAACCTTGCGCTCGGAAAGCAGGGCGAGAAAGGGCGATTGCTCAAGCTGTACCGAGAGCCCCTGTTTAAGAGTGTCGTCGAATACCACATCGCCCGTCTTGTTGTCGAAATCGGAGAGGACGATGGTGTCCTTCTCGGTCAGGCGGGCCGTGGCCTGGCGGGAGCGGAAGTACAGCGTTCCTCCGATGGCAGCAGCGACAAGGACCAGGGCGGCGGGAACAAGGACCTTCGAGGGTTTCCTGCCCGCTACAGAAACTTGGGCCGCTCTCTCCTCGCTCGATGACGAAGGTCGCCCGGGTTCGCTGTCGCGCTTCAGGCGCCTCAGGTCCGTCCGGATGTCAGCGGCGTTCTGGTAACGCAAATCGCGGTCCTTTTCGAGCGCCTTGTTGATGATTTCTTCCAGCTTGGGTGAAAATTCAGGGTTCAGCCACGCCAGTGGGGTCGGGGCCTGCGTGAGGACGGCGGTGAAAACCATCGCGGAACTGCTGCCGGTGAAGGGCTGCCGGCCCGTTGCCATTTCGTAAAGCACCGCGCCGAAACTGAACAGGTCGGTGCGGGCGTCCAGCTTTTCGCCCCGTGCTTGTTCTGGCGACATGTAGGCCGCCGTCCCCATCGCGGCGCCGGCGACGCTGATTTCATCCGCTTCGATGGAAAGAGAGGCAGTGTCGTGCGGTGGTATCCCCTCACTCGCTTCGCTGCCCTCGGCGCCCTCTCCCTGTGGGGGGCGCGAACTGCCCTCCACTGACGGAGTGTTTCCCTGCCTCTGAACCCCGCTCCCTGACCCCTGTAGCTTCGCCAGCCCGAAGTCTAAGAGCTTGGCTTCTCCCCGCTTGGTCACGAAAATGTTCGCCGGTTTAATGTCACGATGGACGATGCCCTGGGCGTGCGCGGCCTCGAGTGCGTCGGTAATCTCCATCCCCAGGTCGAGAAGCCGACGCTCCGGCAGCGGGCGGCCGGTGATAAGGTCCTTAAGGGTGCAGCCCTCCATCAACTCCATCGCCAGGAAGGGTTGTCCCTCCACCTCGTCGATCTCATAGACCGTGCAAATGTGAGGATGATTGAGCGCCGAGGCGGCACGCGCCTCCCGCTGGAATCGCGCCATCGCTGCGGGATCGCCCGCCAGGCCTGTGGGCAGGAATTTCAGCGCCACCTTGCGGCCCAAGCGGATGTCTTCCGCCTTATACACGACCCCCATGCCACCCCGCCCCAGCTTCTCGAGGATGCGGTAATGGGAAATCGTCTTCCCGATCAAGGCGGAATTTTCTTCGGCTGACCGGCGTGACTGGGCTTGCTCCTGAGCCAGCAATTTCGCCGCCGACTCCAGCGCCGCCACTTCCATGAAGTGCTCGGCTCGCTTGTCGTAAGTCAGAAGTGATCCAACTTCGTCCCGCAAGGCGGGATCGCTGGAACAAGCCGCGTCGAGGAAGGCGCCCCGCTCGCTCTCCGCCCGCTCGAGGGCGGCGTGATACAGGCGCTCGACTTGCCGCCAACGCTCAAGCTTCATCGCGCTTCCCCTCGCTCATCTCGCGCAGGAGCCAGGATTTGGCCAGCCGCCAGTCCCGCAGCACGGTTTCCTCAGAGACTCTCAGCACTTCGGCGGTTTCCTCCACGCTCAACCCGCCAAAGAAGCGCAGTTCCACCACCTGGCTTTTTCTCGGCTCGAGCGCGGCTAGGGCGTTAAGGGCTTCGTCCAGCGCCAACAAGTTAGTGGGTGCTTCCCGAGACACAAGCAGGGCTTCGTCCAAGGAAACTTGAGGGGACTCGCCGCCTCGCTTCAGGCGCCGGCGCGAGCGGGCGAAATCGACCAGGATTTGCCTCATCAGCCTCGCGCAAACCCCAAAAAAGTAGGCGCGATTCTGCCAACTGATCTCCCGGAAATCGACCAGCCGCAGGTAGACTTCATGCACCAGCGCCGTGGTCTGCAGGATGTGGCCGGACGCTTCGCCAGCCATGTAACGCTGCGCAAGCTGATGAAGTTCACCATACACCAAAGGCGTCAACTTCTCGAGTGCACGCTCATCCCCGTCGCCCCAGGCCTGGAGCAGTTGCGTTACCTCGTGAGCGGAGGGCCGCGCCATAACCACCTGCTGTCTATGTGGTTTCAAGGTTATCACAACCCTGTTGCACATTGCACTGGCTCAACCATCCCAAAATATTCCGGCCGGACCTTACAGTTTTCGAACCCATTTGTCGCCATGAATGACAGAGCGAGCCAGACCCAAGTGCTCTGGCTAACTCAGGGGCAGGACAAACGAGAGATTAGAGAGTTGGCCGCTACCGTTCGGGCGGCAAAGCCCAATGCCGGGCCTCCGTCGCCATGATTGAGTGCAGGGCGCCTTCTCAAGAATCGGATCGTCATGTCCTAACCCCATTTCGGATAAATGGAGAAGCATTATGACAAAATTGAATCTATCCAAAGTCCTCGGCCTCGCTCTCGGCTGCGCGGCCCTCCTCCTCGGCGCCATTTACATGAGCGCGGACCCGAAGCCTTCGGAGTCGAAGCTTTTTCACGCCAACGCGGGGACGACCTTCGTCCTGCTCCCGGCCAGCACTCGCGGGGGGCCACGTTCGCACAACATTGACGGCGTCGTCCGGGTTTCGGTCCTGGGCGACTGCCAGTTCCATGCCACGGCCAATTTGGTGGAAACGACCACACCCGGTTCTTACCTGATAACGGACGGTATCTTCCTCTTCACTTCGGCCGATGGGAAGAGCACTTTGAAGGCCACGGCCGAGGGCACGCTCGTAGTGAATCCGGTGAATCCCTACATGGGCGACATCGAGTACGATGTGACGTTCACGGGCGGCACAGGTTCGCAGGCGGGCGCGCACGGCTTCGGCAAGCTTCAAGGGATGGTCATGTTCACGACCATTGATCTTGTCCAGCCTGACGACACGACAGTGCCGCCTGAACCTCCTGCACCTCCAGCAGGGTCCAGCACCGGCAAAGCATGTTGGTTACTGGATGGTGATCTGGATTATTGATATTCGGTAAGTTCGAATAACTTGGGGCACCCACTCGCCATCGGTACGGTCGGTTATCACCGCCCGTCTGAACAAAGTGGACAGCCGCGCCTCTCGGCGCCTCGACCATCTGGCTAAAGACTTCCCGGGTTACTTGAACCCAGACACCGTCCAGGCTATATATGTTGGCTACCTTGTTGACGGAATTTCCAGCGCATTGCTCAACGGGGCGCCGGGAGAGGGAACCGCCCACTTCACCTTCAAAACCCCAATGGTAACTGGGGCGACCCGGATAATTTTTCGAGCGGCCAGTTGATTGCTACCTTCGAAAGACAGCAGAGTTTGTACCCCGTAATCGGACCTATTGGTTTCCATAGTCTCTCAGAAAGTCTGCTGTCTAGCCAGAACTTCACATTCAATGGGCAGACGTTCAATTTCAACTGCATTTCCCCGGACGGGACCACGTTCGCCCAGTTTCTCAGCAGCACGCCCATCCCCGGAGCCGAATTCGGGGACTATACAGCTGTCTATGCCGGCGCTGACGCTGTCACGGCCGTTGGAAGCAAGCTGTCCGTTGTGGGTCAAGTCGGCTTCACGTCGAGTACCAACCGGTTCGCCCACCAACGTTGCCCTCTAAACACGACGGAATCCACGCCACGAGTTCCGATTACCTACTCTGTTGCAAACGCAAGGACCACAGCTGCTCGCACTCCGGAAGGGATTTGGGGACGGCTGGCACTTCATGTGGTCCCGCCCGCGAGATTTTTCGTGCCCACTTTCACAGAATCAGCGAGCCAAAGCGGCAGCGATCTGTGGCAACCTAGAGAACGCCTGCTGTGCGGTGCCCTTGGCGATGCCTGATTCTTGGTGGATCATACGTCAGGAATGCCCCCGCAGTGTTGGGCTGCCCGCGAGTAACGGCGTGAGTTTACCAACGGTCTCGACCGCCTATTCCAGGCGAAATCCTATATGACCAGCAAATCTTTGTTGGATACTTGGGCTGTTGTCGGGCGTTACAAGTTCCATCAGCTTCCGCGAGCAGCCAAGCAGTTTGGCTAATGGCTGGTGGCCCCGCTGTCATTACTGACCATGAGGCTCGAGACGTTCACAGGCTCGAAGTCCGATAAGATGAGACTTGTAAGACACGCAAGATCGTTATCCTCCCAGCGAGCGTCGGGCGTGCCGATTAGCCCCCCGCTGTCTCCGTTGTCGGCCAGGATGATTCCATAGTTTCGAAATGCGGTGATGATAATGGCCGCTTGGGGACTTGTGGAGGCACAAGCGGGAGTTGCAACGGAAGCCTTGAGTCGATAGATCTCGCCAGCGACTCCGGACATGGTGCAGCTTGCGGGAGGGGAAGATTGCGAAATCTCCGATTCCACGGGAATGGAACCCCCTCCCGTAGCCGTGCAGCTCCCCACGCCCGCCGTTTGCGTAGCAGGCCATACCCAGTAGTTCAGCATATGGTTGAGTGTGAATCGGATGGGATGTCGAATCGTACCGTTGGGTGAACTGGGTGTGCCCGTCCCGATTACCTCGTCGGCATTGGCGAGCAGCGGCGCTACCGGAAGTCCCGCGGCATCGGATGTTCCCTGTCCTTGCGGTGTCAGGGCATTTGAAGATACGTTGGGCCAAAGCGCGTTCGAGGAATCGGTCCAGGGACCGTCTTCGTATATTCCCTGCCACATTTCGTAAAGGGCGGGGACGTTTCCACCGCCTGCCTCCAGGTAGACCAGAACGTGTCGATCTCCGGTCGAGTTGCTGGTGCCTTCTACCGGGGCATAGGCTGGAATTGGACCAGAGGTAAAATAGGACTGATATACAGTGGTTGTGACCGATACGTCTGCCTGGTTATAAGGAACTTCGATGGCTGGTATTCCATTCGGAAAGGGAGCAGCCGAATTGTTGCCGAAGAAAGGCTTAACCGTCTCTGGCAAATAGCCGCTGTACATAGGCGCTGCGGGAGAAGTATCGACGGGCAAGTTTGTCGTGGCGACATCCACGCGGTGGTGAAAAATAGAAGTTGACGGAAAGATGTTTGCGAGGAAGGCGTTATTGCCGTTGATGGCGATGCTGATGTTCTGAATCGCCTGCGCACTGGTTGAATCCGTAACTACAAATTCGGGCGTGTAAGTGCCTTGACCGCCGATCAGTGAACTGCTGATGGCTCCTGTAGTGGCATCGAGAGACATTCCCTCAGGCAATGGAGGAAGGCTGGAATTCGCGGCTACGGAAAAGGCGTAAGGTGGAGAGCCGCCGGTAGCGACTATTGTGCAGCCTTCATACGCTGCGCCTTGTGTTCCGCCTGGGCATGAAGTGGTCGTTATCGCCAGTGGACCGCCGGACGCTGTTACAGTGACTGTTGCCGTGGATGTACTCGAGCCCGCGGCATTGGTAGCAGTCAGTGTGTAGGTAGTCGTCACCGTCGGGCTCACGCTCGTCGAAC
>Ga0181530_10004770_pt1 | contig 14193 bp, 12 predicted proteins | sample PEATcosm2014_Bin_42_FD_119769 | JGI IMG/M metagenome (GOLD analysis project Ga0181530, IMG submission 119769) | Peatland microbial communities from MTU Mesocosm Facility, Houghton, MI, USA - PEATcosm2014_Bin10_60_metaG | ecosystem: Environmental > Terrestrial > Soil > Wetlands > Peat | place... | reverse complement strand
TTTGCCGGGAGCCGCCAGCATCGCGCGATGGATCGCGCCGACCTGCGCGGCGGAAAGTTCTGTTCGGGGGCGCATAATGGCCCCACCTTATTTTAGTGGCCTATTGATTGCAAGTTAGTATCACACTTTACTGTTGCTTTACCGGGCACGTCTGGAGGAAGCACGGCTTTCCGAATACAGCGCGGAATATCGGGAATACCTGAAGCGCACCGGCTTCATTTTCCCGAGACTTCGCCGCCCTCCAGCAGGCTGAACGGCGGCACGCCGGACCGCGCAGACCCTGGAACAACTTCAAGGCTGAGAACCGCGTCTGCGGCGCGAACTGCCCCTCATTGATAACGATACAGCTTGGCCCGCTGAACGGTGGGGCCGTCGGCACCGAACATCAAGCCGCTGCCCGACTGGTTGTTCGCGGCCGCGCCAGCCTGATCGTAATCCAACAGGACGTCGTCCCCGTTCATCTTGCGTCCCGGAATCCACTGGCCGTTCACAAACTTGCCCGTTTCCGCGCGAGCGAGGCCGGCAATCTCCGGCCCCGGCGTATCCGGCGAGAAGGTGACTTGGACATCGAGGCCGGCGACAAAGTATTCGTCGGGGCCGGCGGAGACGACAATGACATAGCCCAACGCCGGCACCTGCGCGGGATTCCTCCGGTTCCGCCGGAGATCAACATGCGCAACGTAATTTCCCAGCTTGATGTTCTGCCTCGGTTGCTGGGTGTTGAGCCAGGCGGCGCCAATCGTCCCTTTGGTTTGGGCGTCCAAAATCAGCGGCGTCATCTGCGCGAGCAGCGCATAAGCCCTGGCGAGCGGCAAATTTTCGAGCGCAATCGGCATCTGCGTGTTGCCGCCGGACCGACCCTCGCTCAGGCGTGCCGCATGGTTGACACCGAACGGCGAGTAACCGATCGCCGCGTGCTGTCCGATGCCATAAAAGGCGTTGGCCGCGCCGCCCGCGTCGCCAGACGACTCCGGCACAAACAACGGATTGTTGGGGCGGTGGAACCGGCCGGCCCAGTCGCTGAAGTTCGGCAGATGAACGTCCGGTGCGTTGATGTCAATCGCGGGTGCGCCCGCCTTCCAAATGTCAATCACCAGCGGCTCCGGGCAGCCGGACGGATAATCGCCCGGTTCCTTGTCCTCGGGCTGGACGAGCCAGGTGTTCGAGAACACCGGCACCGGGTATTCGGACTTGCTGGCCTTCGCCATGTGGTCCAGGTAACGCGCGTAATTCCACGCCATGAAAATTTCGTCAGCCGCCGTGGAATTGCCGAAAACTTCCGTCCAGGTGCCGGCGGTTTTGGCGCCGGCATCTTCCCACAACTTGCGCAGGTCCGGCCACAGCGTCTCCTTGTTCTTTTGCAGATAATCCAGCAACTCCGGCGGCACGGGCCGGGCGAACGCCGCTCCGGCGGCGGCGGACCGGTCGCGCGAGTCGCCGAGCAGCCCCACTTCATTCTCCAACTGAATCATGATCACGGTGTGCTGTTGGGAGTCCGCTTCGCGGAGATGATGCATGAAGGCCGTGTAGGCGCGGGTGTCAGCTTGCAGGCTGGCCTCGCTAAATGGCGAAAGCACTTCCACCGCCTTGCCGTTCTTGAGCCGGGCGCGCGGGAACCGCTGCTGGTCGGCTTTCACCCATTCGGGCGCGAAGCTGGAAAGGCCGTTCTTCCAACTGCCAAACCAGAGGAATATCAGATGCAGGTTGTTTTTGCGGGCGCCGTCGAGCAATCCATCAACGAGGGTGAAATCGTACCGGCCTTCCACCGGCTCAACCCAGTCCCAACCGACACCGACGAGAACTGTGTTGAAGTTCATTTTAACCAGTTGCGGCCATACCGTGTCCATATACTCGAGGCTGGAAGATGCGGTGTTGTCGGTTTCGCCGCCCAAAACCAAAAACGGTTTGCCGTCAACCATCAACTGCGTGGCGGCGCCCCGTTTCTCCAAGCGGGCGATGGACGGGGCGGATGAGGTTGTCGTGGTTTGGGCGTGCGCTGTCGCCAGAGTCAGCGCGCCGATTGCTGCCAGGCTGTAAAATATTCGATGTTTCATGGTTGTTTATTTTGCCGGAAATAAATTGGCGAAGTCTTTTCATCTTTTCAACACGATGAAGCGCGCTTCGTAATTCGTGAGCGCCAGCGGCACGGTCACCCTGCCCGCCGCTTGAGTGACGCCGTCCAATGGATGAATCGTCCCGCTGGCCGCGTCCCAGACCTGAACCTGACCCGTGTCGGCGAGCGTCGCGGTGCGCGACTGGAGCTGGTCGGATTCGTTGAAGAAGAAATACACTTCACCGTCCTTAAGCGCGCGGTGGATGTATTTGATCGGCGGGCAGGCGGTGTCGAGTTTGACGTCCGGCGGCGGCAGCGCGGCGACGACGCGGGCGGTGACTTCCGGCTTCGGCTCAATTGTGGCAAAGCTCAAGTCGGGCGCGCTGGCCTCGGGATGCAGGAAAGTCAGGTCCACCACCATCGTCGGCGTGCGGCCGACGAAGATGACCTTGCCGCCGGCGGCGGCGAACGCCCGCAGCCGCTCCAGCACGGCTTTTTGAATCACGGTGGAAGTGGGTACGATGACGGCCCGATAGGTTTGCCCGCTCAAATTTTTCAATCCGGCGCCGTCGAGGGTGACGACGGAGGCCAACTCATCCGCGTCAATGTGATCAAAATCAATCTGCTGCTCCAGCAACTCAGTCACCAGCTTGAGCGTGTCGTCGTCGGCTTCCTTGTCGCCCATCCACATGCTGTCCGTCGGGTGAAGCAGCGCGACCTGCGCCGCCGGCCGGCCGATTGCCAGCAGGTGTTGGGCGCGGCTGACATACCAGCCGATTTCCGCGCCATCGGTGGCGTTGAGGCCGCGGATGTTCATGTAGTTGATGCCGCGCACGAGTTGGTAATCCACGACGAATTTCCCTTTTTGGCCCACGCCGCCGCCCTCTTCATCCCAGACCAAAGGACGACCGGTCACATGGGCCGCCGACCCGGCCAGCTTGGGAAAATCAGCCACGATGCCCGGCCCGATCTGGTTGAGATTGTCCACTCCGGGCACGCCGACATAACGCATGTCGCGCCAGAAGGAACCTTCGTTTTTGATCATGTCTCCGCCGCCCGCCATCATCAACTCTTCATGATTCAGATGGACCATGAATTCCATGTGGCGCGCCTTGCACCAGTCTTCCATGCGCTGGTAGAAATTGTCGCGAAACATTCCGCTCCACACGTCCCAGTAGTCCGCCCTGGCGCGTTGCGCTTCGGGCGTCAAACTGCCGCCGCCGAAAATTTGGGGGATGTAGGGTTTGAAGTCGTAGCCTTTTTTCTTCTGAAAGGTTTCGAGCAGCTTCGGCGTCCAAGGACTGACGCCCGTGAAGTCGGTCTCGTCGCCGCGAAAGCCGAGGACGGTTTTGCCAAATTCATCGCCGACTACCTTCTCGTAGGCTTCGTAAATGACTTTCAGATAGGTGTCCGTCGCCACGGGATCCAGATAGTCAATCAGCGAGTAGAGCGTGTCCTTGGTGACACCGCCGTCTTCCCCATTGTCGTTTCGGGTGGGCGAGGTCCGGTAAGCGTGGCGGATGAACGTAACCTCCCAAGACTCCGTGCCTGCGGGTGCCGTCCATTTAAGATGTCCGTCAGCCGGCAGCGGCACCACGGTGCCCGCCGGCGCATTCGCGCCCGCGCCGCGGCCACTGCGGCCACCTCGTCCGCGATCGCCGCCGCTCGCGACGAGCACGATGCCTTTCGTATCCGGGGGCAATCGGATGGCGAACGGTTCCCCCACCGTAAGATTGTAACGCACATCGGCGTTGGTTAACTGAACCGTTAATTCCCCCGCTCCACCCCTTGGCACTGAATATTTGAAATTTCCGTCAGCCGGCAGCGGAAACGGTTTGCCCGTCGGCGCGGGCGCGTCCGCCGGCGGTGCCACCGCAACGGTGCGCGGACGGGCCACGATGCCCAGCGTATCCGATGGCAGCGGAATATCGAGCGTCTGGCCGGCGGCGACGGTGCAGTGCGCGTCGGCGACGATGCCCTGCATGCCGAGCTGCGGATAGTCCTGGCTGATCAGGCCGCCGGCGAATCCGTCGGGATAACCGCAGTCGCCTTCAATCCAGACTTTCATGCCGTTTTTCTTGCACTCCTGGACGACCGTCTTCACCAGATCCATATACTCGGGCGAGAGATACTTGGGCTGCACGCCGCGCGAGTTGTTGATCATATAGACGCCGCCGCCATTGGCGTGAATCCTGTCAATGTCCGCGATGATACGCTCCTTGGTCTGCGGCCCGCCCCAAATGGCCCAGTGAATGGCGCCATAATCCATCGGCGGCTGGGCAAATGAGGCGGCGGCTTCGGCGACTGTCGGCACGGTGATTTCCCGCCAGGGCTGGGCGGCGTGCCCGTCCTCTCCATCCTCCGTAGCAGGGCTACTGCGGAGGACGGGCGCAGCAGCACTGCGGAGGGGGGAGAGCGGCAAGGACAAACACGCCAGCAGGACGAATTGCAAACTGTGAATTCGGAATACGGAATTCGGAATCCGCATTGTTCCATTTGGGGAAATCATGCCGTGACTTTGCATTCAACTATTTCGCATGTCAACTTGAACTCGCCCATCGTCCGGTTAAAACGGCGGGACATTTTTCCATGCGCTGAAGGCGCCACGGACTTGAGCCGTTTGGGAAACGGCGAAAGGAGTTCGGCGAAGCCGAAAGCCCGCAGCGGGCCGAGCGAGCGGGCGCGAGTGAGTCAACGTGGCCGCAGGCCGGATGAGGGTAAACGCCGGACAGGTGAGGGTCGTGAGGAAAACTTCAACAAACAGGTGGCGGAAATTTTATCTCGCAGCCGCAAGGTTCGGACGCAGATTCCAAACAAAACCGATCTGTTTGTTTGGAAATATATTGAACTTTCGACCAGCTTGGAAACACTGATGGGAACGCAGCCAATGAACCCATCACGCCAGCAATACATTTCCAAATCCACCTATCTGATGGGGCTGCAATGTCAGAAGCTGATTTGGTTTCGCTACAACGCCAAAAACCAAATCCCCGCTCCCGACGAAGCAACGCAGGCCATTTTCGATCAAGGCACGGAAGTTGGCGAACTGGCGAGACAACTTTTCCCCGGCGGCATGGTGGTCGCGCCCGGAATCATCGAGCCGGACGAAGTTGTCGCCCAAACCCAAAAGGCAATTCAAGCCCGCCGCCCTTTGTATGAAGCCGCGTTTGTTTTTCAAGGCGGCTACGCGCGCACGGACATCCTTGTGCCGGTAGCCGGTGGTGCATGGGATTTGATTGAGGTCAAATCCACCACCAAGCTCAAGGAAGAAGTCCATCTGCCCGACATCGCGTTTCAAGCCTTTGTGCTCGCCGGGGCGGGAATCAAAATCCGCAAATGTTTTCTCGTCCACATCAATAACGAATTTGTCCGGCACGGCGCGATTGACCCGCAAAAGTTTTTCACGCTCGAAGATGTCACCCGGCAAGTCTCCGGTTTGAGCCGCGATGTCGAGGAACAACTTGACGCACTGCAACGCATCATCGGCGCGAAGGCGCATCCTGAAATCCAAATCGGCCCGCATTGCGACGATCCCTACACCTGCCCGTTGCACGAACGCTGCTGGTCGTTCCTACCCGAAGCCAGCGTCTTCACGCTTTATCGCGGCGGCAAGAAAAGTTTCACGCTGCTCAAGCAAGGCATCCAGCATCTGGAAAAAATTCCCGACGACTTCAAGCTCACCGACAATCAAGCCGTCCAGCGCGCCGCCCTGCTCGCGGGCAAACCGCACATTGACCGCCCCGCGCTCGCGGCTTTTCTTGGCCTGCTTGAATATCCAGTCAGCTTTCTGGATTTCGAGACCATCGGCACGGCGATTCCGCTGTTTGATGACTCGCGCCCGTTCCAGCAGATTCCATTTCAATTTTCACTGCACATTCTCCGCCGGCCTGATGCCACGTCGAGGTTCGACCCGGAACACCATTCATTTTTGGCGGACGGCACGGCTGACCCGCGCCCGGAATTCATGTGCCAACTGCGCGACGCCCTGACGGAAACCGGCTCGGTGGTGACTTACAACGCCAGCTTTGAAACCGCACGCCTGAAGGAAGGTTGCGAACTGCTGCCGGAATTCAAACCGTGGTTGCGGAAAGTGACGCCGCGCATCGTTGACCTGCTGCTGCCGTTCCGTGGCTTCCGCTACTACCACCCGCAGCAGCACGGCAGCGCGTCAATGAAAGCTGTGCTGCCCGCCCTGACCGGCAAGGGCTACGAACATCTGGCGATTCAAGAAGGCGGCGCGGCCAGCCGCGAATTCCTGCGCGTGACCTACTGCCAAATGACCGCCGCCGAACGCCGCCGCGTGCGCCAGCATCTGGAAGAATACTGCGGGCTAGATACCGAGGGCATGGTACTTATTCTGCGCGGACTGGAAAAAATCACGGCGCGCTGACAGTTTTATTTCAAAACAAAATCAACTTCCAATCTCGGAGTAACATTTCGGCCAGTGATGCGCTTTGCATTTCTTGAATGGTAAAGACCAAGAATTGAATCCTAATTCTTTGCTTTTTCTTTCCTGAATAAACCAGAGAAGTGCTGCCGAGGCTGCCTCTGCAAAAAGTATCCCCTGCTGTAGATGAACGAACGCGGGCTTTTTGTCTTTGCCACGTTGGTCGTTAGTTACATGACATATTTCGTTCCAGAAGGAAATCAACAAGGCTTCGGTTGCGTTCAGTGCGTCCAAAGTAAAAGTTCCGTCGAGCTCTTGAGGAGCAATAAACATCCACCACTCGATCTTTCTTCCCTGCATGTGGCCAGCCGGAATCAAACTGCGCTTTTTCGGGAGCGGCTTGATTTTCCAGTCTTTGCTGGTCGCGGTTTTCATTTTTTTCACTTTTGCTAGCGCACTTCTCCAGCCATTTCCCCCGATGAATTCTTCTGTTCCAAATCTGCAAAACTGGTCAGGCCAGAGAACAAATGTCGCTGGACGAAGAAGGTCGCTTTCGGATGGCGAGCCGTTGCCATGTGGAAAGAGTATCAGTTTATTCGGCGAAGAAAAGCCTCCACCAATCGGGGACACCTCATCCGGCCTGCGGCCACGTGGACTCGTTCGCGCCCGCTCACTCGGTCCGCTGCGGGCTTTCGGCTCTACCGAACTCCTTTCACCGTTTCCCAAACGGCTCAAGTCTCCCCATCCGATGCGGAGAAGGAATGATTTTGGGGGACAATTACCCAGGGTAGCTCTCGCCTTGCGCGAGCAACCCTGGGCTAATTTCTTTTGCGCCTTCAGCGCAATTCAGTTTAACGTTAGTATCAATTGATGAAACCCGGAACGCGTCCGATGCGTCTTGTCAGGACAATTGTGAACCCCAAAACCGCGCATAGCGGCGTGGCCGTCACCCGGCTTTACGCCGCCAAACCAATCTGGATTGTCCTGCTCGCGCTGGCCGTGCTGTGTGCCTTGACGCGAACCGCATTAGCCGCCGACGCTGTGTCACCGGCCAAACGTTACCTCATCACGGATTCCGGCGCGATCGCCGACAGCCAGACGGTGAACACGAAGGCGATTCAATCGGCCATTGACCGCTGCGCGAGCAACGGCGGCGGAGTGGTCGTCGTGTCCAAAGGCACCTTTATGAGTGGCGCGCTGTTTTTCAAACCGGGAGTCAACCTGCTCGTCGAAAAGGACGCAGTGCTCAAGGGCACGGCCAATCCGGACGATTATCCGCAGACCAACACCCGCTGGGAGGGCGTTGAGCGCGAGTGGACCAGCGCGTTCCTCAACTTCGAGAACATGACGAATGTGCAGGTCACCGGCGAAGGCACGATTGATGGTTCCGGCGATGTGTGGATGCAGCGTGGCGGCTTCGGAGGCCGCGGCCGGCGCGGCGGTGCCGGTCAATCCCTGACACCAACCAACGCCCCGGCGATTCCGCAAGCGGTCGCCACGGTGACAACGAACGTTTCCACGAATGCGTCCGCCACAAACACGGTCCCGCGCCGCGGCCGTCCGCGGTTGATCTGCTTCAGCAACTGCCGCGGCGTCCGCATCGCCGGCCTGCACCTGCAACGGCAGGCCGTCTGGTGCCTGCACCTCATGTATTGCCAGGACGTGGTCGTGGACAACCTCAACATCCGCGCCATCGAGCGGATTCCCAGTTCCGACGGCATTGACGTTGACTCCTGCCGCGATGTTCAGATTTCCCGCTGTAACATCGACTGCAACGACGACGACATCGCCATCAAATGCGGCAAGGACGCGGACGGGCTGCGGGTGAACCGGCCATCGGAGAACATCACGATCAGCGACTGCACGATTGGCGCGGGCGGCGGGATTGCGATGGGTTCGGAGGTCAGCGGGTCGATCCGCCACGTGCTGGTCCAGCGGTGCAAATTCACCGGCACCGGCGCGGCGGCGCGGGTCAAGTCGCAACCCAGCCGCGGCGGCGTGATTGAGGACATCGTCTATCGGGACATTCAACTCGACGCCGCCCGCCAGGCGTTCGAGTTCAACCTAGAGTGGCGAATGGTGCCGCCGCTGGCCCCGCCGGCCAAAGTCCCGACCGTGGTTCGCAACGTGCGGCTCATCAATTTTTCCGGCACGGCCCAGTCCGGCGGCGTCATGCACGGCTTTAAGGACAGCCCGATCCAGGGCGTCAAATTCGAGGACTGCAAAGTGACGGCGCAACGTGGCCTGGTCCTTGAGAACGTAAAGGACCCGGACCTTTCCGGCCTCGAACTCAAAGTCGCCGAAGGCGAGCCAATCATTTACCGGTACGCCGCGGCGCAACCGGCGGCGCAGCCGTGATGCAGTTCGGGCCGCCGTGTGGCGTTCCGCAATGCCTTGTCCAGGCATTCCGCTTGTTTTTTTTCGCGGCTGGGTTTAAATGCGCGGCATGCAAGCGAATGGTTGCAAAATCGGGTACGGCAATTTCTTTCGAAACAAAATCACCGGCAGGATTTATCGCCCTGCTGCTCCAACCAAACAAGAAGACGAGGATTGAGCGCCTGTGAACACTGAACACATCATGCATCGGGAGACGGCGCACCGGCTGGCGCGCCGGGCCTTGTTCGGCTTCATTGTGACGTTCGTCCTGGCACGGGTGTTCGTGTTCCTGATCATGTCCAAAACGATGCCGAACCTGTATTTCTTCATGCACGGCACCCACGTTCATCATTTGAACTACGGTATTTTTCTGCTGGCGGCGGTGTGCGGCTACAGCGTTTTCCGCCGGCCCATCGGACGCGCGGCGGAAGTCACCGCGCTGTTGTATGGCGTGGCCATGGGCCTCACGTTCGATGAATTCGGGATGTGGCTACACCTGGGCGGCAGCTACTGGCAGCGGGCGAGCGTGGATGCGGTGATTGTCGTGACCGCTTTGTTTGGGTTGGTCGCCTTCGCACGTTCGCTGAAACGTTTTGAAGCGCGCCACTTTTGGGCGTCCACCATCCTGCTGATCATGCTGGCCGGCTTTGCCGTTGCGTTATACGTTGCGGGCATCCACCTCGGTGATACGATGGGACCAACACTTCACGATCTGGAAGCCGCTTCTTCGCCCTAGCAATGAATTGCGGACGGCATTGTCAGAGACTGTCTCAAAACAATTTCTCGTCGGAGGGGCGAGTTACACGAGTCCCCATTTTCAGAGGCAATCAATGAGTCAGGGACTCGTGTAACTCGCCCCTCCGATAATTGAGCCGGCCTCCATCACCGCCGCCCTCGACAGCTGCTTCCGGACGTTAATCTTCCCGACATGGCCGCCCCGGCCAACCCGGGATGATTTAAATTGAGTTTCCTTAGATGGAAACCCGCACGTTGCCAGGACGCCCGTTATTTGGACTTCCTGGCCTTTCTCCTGGCCCAAGCGATTTTCATTTTGGCTGACAGTTTGGCTTTGGCTGCGGCGCTCATTTTCCGTCTGCCTTTTCTGGCCGGTTTCACTGATGCCTTTGTCCCCTTCACTTTCGCCCATCTGGCTTTGGCCGCGGCACTGATCCTGGCTCGGGCTGCTCTACTCATCTTAAACTTCTTCCGCGGAGCTGCCTGGGCGGCCGGTTGGGCGGAAGAACCCAATAGCTGGCCAAGCTCTTTTTCCAGCGATTGGATCTTCTCTTTGAGTGTGGCGGCTTTGCGTAATTGTTGGACTGATAGACTGCTTAATAGTGTGCTCATGGAAATGTAATTAAGGTTTTAGACAGGGATTGTCAATAGTGGTAACGGTGTTGGCGTCAGGCAATAAGGAGCTTTACGAATCCTACAAGTTCGAGGATGCTCTGGCTTCATGTCGGCAATCAAGCGATTCTGGCGCTATTGGTGCGGAAATTTCGAAACCGCAAAGGGAGGATTCGACATCGCCGCCTTGATGGTCATGGTTTTGCTGGGGGCCGGTTGCGTGGCGTGCAAGCTGGTCAATTTTCATGGCCCAATCAAAGGTATTATTGCCAATTATAAATTGGCTGACGGTTGCGAAATTGCCGCGGTGATTGTTATTGGAGGTTGGTGCCTGCTTTGGCTTCCGTTCCGCAGCCATGAAGCGCAACAAAAAGCACGCGAGGCGGAAAGACTAAGTCTCATCTCCCAGATTCAACAGGCGGATGCGCTCTTAAAAACGGTTTCTGAACATCAGGACAAACCGGCTGAAGCCGCCAGCCCAAAACATACCATCAAGAATTCGTTGCAAGCCTATCTGGTTCAGTTGGAAGATCGCATCCTTGTGATAAAACAAATGACTTTGCTTCAATACAATAAAAGTCTTAAAAACGACGAGGATATGGAGTCCATTGATCTGTTGAACGAAATCTACTTTTTCCTGGATCTAAACCTGGGCAAAGCCGAGTCCGCCGGTTTCAAGAGCCGGCCCGGCATCTCTTTCGCTTCAATCAATGACTGGGGACAGTCCGCATTCAAGGCGGATCAATGGCAGGGCATGATTGATCACTTGAATCATTATGCGCGCCAGCTGAACAAGGTAATCGAAAAACAAAAGTAATTTCCCCGCCGCGAATACCTGCACCGCCTCTCCACCGCAGCGAATATGAAGTGTTCCTCCTGATGCCCCAGGAGCGCCGAGCACCGTTTCGGCTCGTTGCGGTTTGTTTCACCGTTGCGCCGTGCTGGAAGCCGGCGCTCTACCAACCCTCGACAGGTGGGGCCGGACGTTTTATCTTCCCACCATGGCCGCCACGGCAACCCCAGAAGTCCGGCCCGGCATCCGCCGGGACGAGAAAACCGATTCGAGCACCGACCTCGAACCGGGCTACCTCGTCATTTGCTGGAACGACCCCGTCAATCTCATGGACTACGTGACGCATGTATTTCAAATTGTCTTCGGCTGGCAGCGGCAGAAGGCCGAGGTCCACATGCTCCAGGTCCATAAACAGGGCAAAAGCGTGCTGGCGCGCGAGAGCATGGAAAAGGCGGAGTTTTATGTCCACCAACTCCAGAAATACAGCCTGCATGCAACCATGGAGCGCGACGAAGCGTGAAACTCATCCGGACCAGGCGGGACAAATCGGTCTTTGAAATCAGCCAGTCGGAGAAACGCCTGCTGTTCGATGTCCTCAAGCTCTATCCGCTGATTTCGCCGACGCATCATCGCCTCACCAAATCGGCCCGGACCGCCAAACACGACGAAAACCAGAAGCTGTTGGAAGAGTCACTCGCCGCCCAGCGGGAGGAGAACCGGAAAAACGTCCGGGCCATGCTGGACGAACCCGGACATTTCAAGGAGATGGCTTCCGGCTTTCAACTCACGCTTTCCGGACCGGAAATCGAATGGCTGTTGCAGGTGCTCAATGATGTCCGCGTCGGAAGCTGGATTGCCATTGGTGCGCCGGACCCGGAGTCGGGTAAAAAAATTGTGTTCAACGAAAAAATCCTGCCGCATTTTCGGATGATGGAACTCGCCGGCGCGTTTGAAATGGTTTTTCTCGACGCGCTGACAGGCCATTAAATTATGGTCGATCCAGTTAACATGAGCTTAGTTTGATATGCTCTTGGAAAAGCGGCGGAGGGCCGCCGCAGTCCAAGATGCAAGCGTTTGCCGATGACATGCGAACCGCGCGAAGCGTCATGGAGTGCGCCAGCCCTCTGGCGCTTTGCAATCAGATGAAATATCCGCCAGATTTCCGCATGAACTTTGGTGCGTCAATGATAACCGAAACAAACTCAGGTAGGGCGCGTCACTCCGTGCGCGCCGCTGCTGTTGTGTGGATGAACGGCGCGCACAGAGTGACGCGCCCTACCATAAAAAAACGGTTTACCTTTCACCCATGCCAATCTTGCTGAACAAAAACACCGTCTTCCCCGACCCGGCCCTGGCCGACGCGGAAGGGTTGGTGGCCATTGGCGGCGACCTCGGCACCGACCGGCTGCTGGCGGCTTACCGAAAGGGAATTTTTCCGTGGACGGCCAATCCCATCACCTGGTGGTCGCCCGATCCGCGGGCGATTTTTGAACTGGACGGATTTCACGTTCCCCAAAGTCTGGCCCGCGTCATCCGCCAGGGCCGGTTTGAGGTGACCATGGACCAGTCGTTCCGCGCGGTGATGGAAGGCTGTGCCGCGCCCGCGCCGGGACGCGGCGGAGCCTGGATCACGGAGGAATTCATTGACGCGTACACGCGGTTGCACCAACAGGGACACGCCCACAGCGTCGAGTGCCGGCTCAAGGGCGAACTGGTAGGCGGAATTTACGGCGTGGCCATTGGCGGCCTGTTCGCGGGCGAATCCATGTTCCACCGCGTCAACGACGCCTCCAAAGTGGCGCTGCATCATCTGGTCCGGCATTTGCGCGAGCGCGGCTTTGCGTTGTTCGACATCCAGATGGTGACGCCCGCCACCAAACCGCTGGGCGCCATCGAAATCCCGCGCCGCGGATACCTGCAACGCCTGTCCGCCGCCGTGAAAATGAAATGTTCCTTCTGACGCCCGGAGCGCCGAACACCGATTCGGCCAGTTTCGAGGGAATCGCCTGTTCGAGCTAACCGACGAAATTCGGAAGGTGAAAGACGCCGTGAAGTATTTAGCCAGCCAGTAGGTTTAGAATTGGATATTGTGACTGCGTCGGGTTGCGGCCATTACACCCGCCGCCCGGAGAATAGCTTTGCGAAAATGATTGGCGAAAATTCCCATCTGCTCCCGCGTCCGGATTTCCGCTTGCTTCCGGCAAGGTCGAGGTGTATGCACAATTTCAATCAAGATTGATTGTATGGCCGACGCAAAAACAAATTGCCCCAAATGTGGTGGTCACATCGCCTTTCCGAAAGAGTTGGCTGGCCAAGAAACATCGTGTCCGCATTGTGGCGAATCAATCCTTTTGCCAAAGCCCAAACGCGCAATTGTTTGGGCAATAGCCAGTGTCGTCGCTGTCAGTGCTGTCTGCTTTGGCGCGATTTTCATTTCGCAACACAAAGCAAAACCCCTCAAGCCACAGCCGCAGCCGCAGCCGATTAGTTCCGTTGCATACACAAATTTATCTCTCGAAGCGTTACAGACCAAAGCGACCAGCGGAGATATTAAAGCACAAGTCATTTTGGGTTGGCGATACTACAACGGTGAAGGAGTTGCCACGAATCAAACTGAAGCGACCAATTGGTGGGCTAAGGCCGCAGAACAGGGCAATCCCGGTGCCATGATTGCGATGGGAGATGTTTTTTACGAAAAATGGGAAAATGAAAATTCCACCAACGCTGGGTCTATCGATCCTGCCACTGGATTGCCTGCCGCTACAAATAATACAAACAGCGTGAATTACAGTGAAAGTATGAATTGGTATGGGAAAGCAGCCGAGTTAGACGATACCAATGCGATGTGGAAACTGATTTGGAACGGGAATTCCGGAAGCACAAATTTCGGCACAATTATTGATCCGGCGACTGGTTTGCCTATTACAATTCTGCCCAATTCAACAAGTCTTCGTTGGTTGCAAAAGCTCGCTGGACGTGGCGACACAGAGGCAATGGTGACTCTGGGGTCTGTTTGCGTAAATAAAACCAACGCCGATGAAGGCTTGAAATGGCTCCATAAAGCCGCGGACATGGGTGAAATCTCTGCTTGGACAACTCTAGGTTCAATATATGATACCAACTTGCAATCAATAGGCCACTAAAATAAGGTGGGGCCATTATGCGCCCCCGAACAGAACTTTCCGCCGCGCAGGTCGGCGCGATCCATCGCGCGATGCTGGCGGCTCCCGGCAAATC
>Ga0181530_10004768_pt1 | contig 14194 bp, 11 predicted proteins | sample PEATcosm2014_Bin_42_FD_119769 | JGI IMG/M metagenome (GOLD analysis project Ga0181530, IMG submission 119769) | Peatland microbial communities from MTU Mesocosm Facility, Houghton, MI, USA - PEATcosm2014_Bin10_60_metaG | ecosystem: Environmental > Terrestrial > Soil > Wetlands > Peat | place... | reverse complement strand
TCGTATTGATCACGCCGTTCGTCGTGCTATCGGCGATCGTAAGGGCGCCGGTGACATTCAACGTATTCGTCGCCAGAGAGAACGAATAGATGTTCGCCGCCCCATTGATCAATGCGCTCACCCCGGCGCTATTGCTGCCTCCCGAGACAGTGACGTTCTTCAGCGAAAAGCCGCCGGTACCGACGGCGCCATCCAGTTCACTCCCCCCGCCAAGCACCAACGTGCCCGTACCGAGAACGGTACCCGAATTTGGCACCGTGGTCGTGATCGCGCCAGAGAGGTAGGTGCCCGCAGCAAGCACGATGGTGCCGTCGCCATTATAAATCACGCCACCGGGGCTCTGGTTCAAGGCCGCATTGAAGTTCAGTGTGCCGGTTCCGCTGACGTACGTCGTGGTGTCATAGACCGGGCCCAGGAAATTCACCGTAGTTCCATTGGCCCCGCCGGTGACGCCGAGAAGATAGGGTCCACCTGGCTCGAGCATACCTATCGACCCATACACATTCGAGCTGCCAAGGAATACGACATTGCCGGTGCTGGTGGCCGCGGTGCTGACGGCAGGGAGAAGGGAAGTAAGAGACGTGTTGGTGGTAAAGATATCGGTTGGGAGGGGAGCGGGCCCAACGTCCAAGGTAGCCGCACCTGAACTATCGACGCCATTCGCCGAACCGGCGGGACTCAACGGAGTGATGGCCGGAGTGACGGGGCCGGAGGTGGCGGTGATCTGTTGCCTCTGAGCAAAACTCGTCGGACCCCAAGCTTCAAGTGCAGCAACGAAGCCAAGGAGAAAATGCCAGCGCTTCATGTCAGGAGCCTCCTTCGAGCCGTCACTCGGGATCTGGTCCCGCATGTTCCCGTTCCTGGCTCGCCTCGGCATGCCGATCGACCGCCGCCGCCAGGTGGGTGTTGAGCTGTTAGACAGACTGCGCCCGGATGTTGTCGAGACGCCCGTATGGTCTTAGACACCGCGTTGCGTCTGGGATGACGGTCGGACGTGCAGGCCTTGGCAATGGCGGTTACGAGCGTCGGCAGCATGTACGACAGGCTCCCGGGCCGATCTTGCGGGCGATGCCTCACACGCCTCCGCATGTCTCAATTGCGCGGCCGGCGGATCGTCGCATTGACCTGGATCAATCCGCCGGGTTTCCGTTTGGTTGCCTTTCCATCGGCGCGTTGGCCGCGTCTGGGGCCTCGCAAGGCCTCGGCGGGATCTGCGGCATGCGACCTGCCCCGCGATGCCGATGGGTCATCCGACAGGTGCAGGCAACCGGTCCGGTGGCCAGGACAGGGCGCGAAATCGATCGCCCGCCCGCTGATCGCGCAACGTCAGATCGAGATCGCCGAACTCACCGGCGCCGATGCGGTGGCGCACGGCGCGACCGGCAAGGGCACGGATTCAATAATCTCGATCTGATCGGCACTCGGCGGCTCCGTCAGGGCGGCATAACGTCCAAGTCGGAGTGTCCAGCAAACCGGCCAGTTTGGGGTGCGGATGTTGACGGTGCAGCATTCGATGTACCTCGGTCAGCCTGCTGGACGGCGTCGGCGAACAGCGCGGGCGCCAGATGGTGTCGAACCGCGGCGTGAGAGCGCCATCCTTGATGGCCGCGGGACGCCGTTCGGTCATTGCATTCCCGGCCGGACGGCGGTCCTTGGTTCGCTCATGGTGCCGTCCAGGGGTCAATGAGCGTGAGGCCGCAACCTGAGAACCCGCCGGAATCTCGCGTGGCGACGCTGGCCCCTGCGGCAGGTGCTGTCGCGGCGATCAGCGCATCAAATCCCTCGATGGGATTGCCGGCCCGGCGGCGCGTCACGACCATGCCAGGACAACGGGCCGTCGCCCCGGCACCGAATGCCAGGACACGCCCGGCAAAATCTTCGGCAAACATCGCCTGCGCGGCATCGGTCAGCATTGTGCGCCGCCGCCCTTCCGGCAAGGCCGCGATCGCCTAGAAAATCTCGGCCTGGTTGATGCAGGTTGTGTAGAGCAGTGCACGGGGTTGCGCCGCGACCCAAGCCAACACCTTTGGATGAGGCTCGGCAGGCATCAATTCCGATATGACATTCGTATCCAGAACTATCACGGGTCGAATACCGGTGGCGGGCCGATCGTAACGGGCGGGTGGGGTTCCAATTCGACGTCACCGAGTGCCGCAAAGCGTCTCCGGATCGCTTCAGCCAGATTCGGCTCGCGGTCACGCTCCCCGGCCAGCGCGTCACTCAGGATGGAACGAAGTTCAGCTTCCATCGACCGGCGATGACGAGCAGCGCGCACGCGCAACTGCTCTTTCACCGCCCCGTCAACATTGCGGATCGTCAGCGTTGTCGCCGGTAAATCACTCCGCTGGATGCCAGCAGTGTATGCAATGCAGGCATTGCATATAAGGAATCTGGAAACGTCACATAGGACAAGCGATGGCCGATCGTGACCGTCCCGGCACGACGCGGGGCTGGCCCATCCAGGCGCCCCGGCAACGCCGCACCCGTGCACACGTCCCCCGATCCCCCGCCCGCCCGCCTTGCGCGCCCCCCGCCCCAGCGTTACTCCCATCGCACCATCCAGCCTCGCGAAAGGTCGCCGCCATGCCGGTGAAGGACGTGAAGAAGGTCGTGCTCGCCTATTCCGGCGGCCTCGATACCAGCGTGATCCTGCGCTGGCTCCAGGTGACCTATCGCTGCGAGGTCGTCACCTTCACCGCCGATCTCGGCCAGGGCGAGGAACTCGGCCCGGCCCGCCAAAAAGCCGAGAACGCCGGCGTGAAAGAAATCTTCGTCGACGACCTGCGCGAGACCTTCGTGCGCGACTTCGTCTTCCCGATGTTCCGCGCCAACACCCTGTACGAAGGCCAATACCTGCTCGGCACCTCGATCGCCCGCCCGCTGATCGCGCAGCGCCAGATCGAGATCGCCGAACTCACCGGCGCCGATGCGGTGGCTCACGGCGCGACCGGCAAGGGCAACGACCAGGTGCGCTTCGAACTCAGCTATTACGCGCTGAAGCCCGACATCAAGATCATCGCCCCCTGGCGCGAGTGGAACCTGACCAGCCGCACCCGCCTGCTGGAATTCGCCGAGCAAAACCAGATCCCGATCGCCAAGGACAAGCGCGGCGAGGCGCCGTTCAGCGTGGACGCCAACCTGCTGCACTCGTCGTCGGAGGGCAAGATTCTGGAAGACCCGGCGCTCGAGGCGGACTCGATCGTCTACCAGCGCACCATCAGCCCGGAGGAAGCGCCAGACCAACCGACGGTGATCAGCATCGATTTCGAACGCGGCGATCCGGTGGCGATCGACGGCGTGGCGCTGTCCCCCGCCGCATTGCTCACCAGGCTGAACGAATACGGCAAGGCCAACGGCATCGGCCGGCTCGACCTGGTGGAGAACCGCTTCGTCGGCATGAAGTCGCGCGGGGTGTACGAGACGCCCGGCGGCACCATCCTGCTGGCGGCGCATCGCGGCATCGAAAGCATCACGCTGGATCGCGAGGCGGCCCACCTGAAGGACAGCCTGATGCCGCGCTATGCCGAGCTGATCTACAACGGATTCTGGTTCAGCCCGGAGCGCCGCATGCTCCAGGCGCTGATCGACACCAGCCAGCACAGCGTCACCGGCCGGGTACGGCTGAAGCTGTACAAGGGCAATGCCACCGTGATCGGCCGCGAATCCCCCAACAGCCTGTATTCGCTGAAGACGGTGACGTTCGAGGACGACCAGGGCGCCTACGACCAGTTCGATGCCCAGGGCTTCATCAAGCTGAACGCGCTGCGGCTGCGGCTGGGGGCGATGGCCGGGCGGCGCGGCGGCGCGCTGTAAGGCCGCGCGGGAAAACCAGTGCTTCATGCGGCCCCGAGGCAACACCCCGTGGCATCGCCGGCGCCGGCCCGCCACCCCCGTCTTACCATTGTCGCATACAGCAAAGTCGTGGGTGGCCGGCCGGCGCCTGTCCTCGGGCGGCCCTTTGGGCCGACCGGTAGGCCGGCCATGCCACGGGGTGTTGCGATCCGCCGGTCAATGATTCGGTTATTCCTCGGCGAACCCTAGGCATCAGTCACGGCGCATCGGCGGGACAGGGGACCGTAACGTCCGGCAGCGCACGAGAGTCCCATCGGCACAAGCAACGGGGAGGAGGGCAATGCGGCGACGGTCGTTCATCATGGCAGCCGCGGTCTCGGGCCTGGTCCAATCCGCCCGCGCCGCCGTCCCACCGACGGTGCTGGAACTGTTCACCTCCCAGGGATGCTCGTCCTGCCCGCCAGCCGACGCGCTGCTGGGCGAACTCGCCCGTCAGCCGGGAGTCATCGCACTGGCCTGGCACGTGGACTACTGGAACAACCTCGGCTGGCGCGATCCCTATGCGACCCGCCTGGCCACCGACCGGCAGCGCGCCTACGCCGCGCAACTGCGCGACGAGGTCTACACCCCGGCCCTGGTGGTGAACGGCGCGGTGATCGTCGTCGGCTCCGATCGCCCGGCCGTCGCCGGCGCCATGGCCCGCACCCATACCGGGTCCCTCGCCCTGGCCTTGCGCCGCGGCACCGACCGGCTGGTGGCGGAGATCGGCGAAACCGCCGATCCGCTCACCGCCTTGTTCGCCGTGTATGACCCGGAGGCTGCCACCGCCGTCGACGCCGGCGAGAACGAGGGCCGCCGGCTGCGGGAATACCGGATCGTCCGCGCGGTCCACGCCGACAGGCTGCAACCCGGTCCGCCGCGCATGCTCGACTTGCCGGCCATCGCTCCCGGTCAGGGGGCGGCGCTGCTGCTGCAATCGGCGGATTTGCGCGTCGCCGCGGCGGCCGATCTGCCGCCCGGCTGATCAGCGTATCGCGGCGAACGCCGCCGAGATCAGGACCGGCACCGACTGCCAGTCAACCAATACCCAATAACAGGCGAGCAACGCGGCGATCCACGCCACCGGTACAAGGAACGCGCGCCGGCCGGGGGAGCCGAGCTGGGCATCGTGCCTGCGTACCGTCATCGCCACCTCTCCCGCCAGCCACGCAAACAGTATCGCGCGAAACCATTCATGCAGAGTTAACTTAACCCTGAAACGGTTTCGCAAGGGTGAACCTATTCACAGATTGAGGCATATTGTGGCGTGATCAGTGAAATGATTCGGGCAAAGCGCGCAGCAGGCAGAACCTTGATGCATAGGTCGGAGCCTGCGGCCGGATGCATAATGCGTACTTCAATCATTCGAACGAGCGCAGGGCGACCGTGAGCGAGAACGCGATAGCGGCGGCAGGGCAGCCGGCGGGACAGATACTGGTGAGCCGGGCCGCGGCGGAAACCAACACCACGTTTGCCATCCTGATCTCGCTCTCGACCTGCCACTTGCTCAACGACATGAACCAGTCGCTGGTGCCGGCGATCTATCCGATCCTGAAGCAGTCTTATCAGTTGGATTTCGGCCAGATCGGCCTGATTACGCTGGCGTTCCAGCTCACCGCCTCGATGCTCCAGCCGGTCGTCGGCATGGTCACGGACCGGCGCCCGCAGCCGTATTCGCTGCCGGTCGCGATGGGCTGCAGCCTGATCGGCCTGCTGCTGCTGGCGGTGGCGCATTCCTTCGGCATGATCCTGTTCGCCGCGGCGCTGGTGGGGATGGGCTCGTCAGTGTTCCATCCGGAGGCGTCGCGCGTGGCGCGGATGGCGTCCGGCGGCCGCTACGGCTTCGCGCAGTCGCTGTTCCAGGTGGGCGGCAGCACCGGCTCGGCCATCGGCCCGCTGCTGGCGGCGTTCATCGTGGTGCCGCACGGCCAGACCAGTATAGCGTGGTTCTCCGCCGCTGCATTGCTCGCCATCCTGCTGCTGAGCACGGTCAGCGTGTGGTACGCGCGGCATCCGTCGATGGCGGCACGGCGCGGGCGGCGGCAGGCGGTGGCGGCACAGCCGGGTGGGTTTCCCCGCCGGACGGTGGTGACCGGGATCGTCGTGCTGGTGGCGCTGCTGTTCTCCAAGAACGTCTATACCGCCAGCCTGAGTTCGTACTACACGTTCTACCTGATCCAGAAGTTCCACCTGTCGGTGGCCGACGCGCAGGTGCACCTGTTCATCTTCCTGGGCGCGGTGGCGGCGGGCACCTTCGCCGGAGGACCGATCGGCGACCGGATCGGGCGGCGGCCGGTGATCTGGTTCTCGATCCTCGGCGCGGCGCCGTTCGCGATGCTGCTGCCCTACGCCAGCCTCATGTGGACCGGGGTGCTGTCGGTGGTGATCGGGCTGATCCTCGCTTCGGCGTTTTCCGCCATCCTGGTCTATGCGCAGGAGCTGCTGCCGGGCCGGGTGGGGATGGTGGCCGGCATGTTCTTCGGCTTCTCGTTCGGGCTGGGCGGACTGGGCGCCGCCGCACTGGGGCGCATCGCCGACGCCTCCAGCATCGAGGCGGTGTACCAGGTGTGCTCGTTCCTGCCGCTGATCGGGCTGCTGACGGCGTTCCTGCCGAATGTAGAGAAGCGGCGGAAGTAACCGCCAGCGTATGGGCATGCGTGCCCGGGGCAATCGCACCAGGCGTGTTGCGCTGCCAAAATGCGATTAATCTGCCTGCGCGCCAGCTATGGGGCGCGACCGCCGCCGTTCGGTCCAGACGAGGAGTTTGTCGGAGAACTTTACAGGGCGACAGGAGCCTGGCCAGCGCGCGGGCGCTTGCGTCCCCGTATTTTGGCTAGCCCGACCAACGCCACGCCGAGCAGGGTCAGTGAAGCCGGTTCCGGCACCGGATCGACATTCGACGAGAAAGTCAGGCTTCCGTTCGGGTCGGGGGCTTCAAACGATAGCCCCACGAGATAGTTACCGGCGGCCAGGGAGTTTCCGTCAGACTCGCCGATCCGTCAGAAAAGGGGTCAGAATCGACGAACCCCTGATTTGCAGTCTCGAGCTCCAATGTATAATCGGAAGCGCTCACGGTGGCATCGATCGTAAGGTCGCCGCCGTTCCATCCGAATTCAAACCATTGGGATCCGGAGAAGTTATTCAGAATTAGCGAGTTGGTGGCCACCGTGATCGGCGTCGGGTCAGAAGATGAGGGACCGCCACACGTAATGGAGTCGTCCGAACTGTTCGAGCAAGAGGGAGGACCAGCGATGATGGCGTGCGCCGGCGAGGGGATGACAAACGCTCCGAGCACCCCGAACGTGGTCACGGCGGCGACGACCTTGAGACTGGGAAGCGTCGCGCGGTTCAAGATGAAGCCCATTTGCCCGAATACCCTTTCTGCGCGGTAAATTGCAGTGACGGCATTAAGTTATGCACGATTCGCGCCAAGCTCGTAACCGACTGAAAAACCATAACATGCGCCGGCAGCAGAGTGCGCCGGATCGCAACGGTGTAAAGCCGGCCGACAGTCGCGCAACTGCTCGATCTTCTATGCGCGTTGACCGCCGGCTGGTGGCGGCCGACCCGCCCGCTTGACCCGGCGGTCGGCATGACGGGGACGATCGGCCAGCCGCGACCCATCAATTCGGCTGATCCCGGACGGAGCCCAAGGCCGATTGGCAGAAGGCGCCCACTCGAACGCAGGGGCTAATCCCCGCCGCCCAGCGCCGCCTCCACCGCCCGCACCGCCGCCAGCGGCACCGCACCGCGCCCGACCACCTGGCCACCGACGCAGGCCAGCCACCCCGCACCGTCCGGCGGCTCGGCCGGCCGCAACTCGACCACCTTGGCGTCTGCGTCCAGCGCCACCGCCTGGAACCGCCGCCACCCGGTGCACAACGGCCCCTGAACGCGAACGACGCGGGCGATGGCCTCGCCCGCGTCGTCTAACCCGATCCACTCCAGAGTGCGGGGAACCCCGGCACCCTCCTCACGCCGACCCCGCATCCATCGGAGGCGGGGCTGCATCTTAATCAGCCTCCATCAGGCGCACTCCGTGCGCGTAGCCCCTGTGTCATGGCCGGGCTCGGCCCGGCTACCCACGGCTTTCCTTGGCATCGCAAGGCAAAGACGTGGGTGGCCGGGCCAAGCCCGGCCATGACACGGCGCTACGATCATGCGGTCTTCGCCATGATCTCGTCCGCGATATTCCGCGGCACCGGGTCGTAGTGGTGGAACTGCATGGTGAACGAGGCGCGCCCCTTGGTCATGCTCCTAAGGTCAGAAATATATCCGAACATTTCCTTAAGGGGAACATGCGCCCGCACGATGATCGTGGACCCGGAGCTCTCCTGGTTCTGGATCATTCCGCGCCGGCGGTTCAGGTCGCCCACCACGTCGCCCACGTGATCCTGTGGCGTGGTGACCTCCACGTCCATGATCGGCTCCAGGATGATCGGCCCGGCCTTCTTCATGCCGTCGCGGAAACACGCCTTGGCGGCGATCTCGAACGCCAGCGCCGACGAGTCGACGTCGTGGTACTTGCCGTCGATCAGGGTATATTTGAAGTCCACCGTCGGGAAGCCGGCCAGCACGCCGGTATCCGCCTGGACCTTGATGCCCTTCTCCACCGCCGGGATGTATTCCTTCGGCACGGTGCCGCCGACCACCTTGTTCTCGAACACCACGCCCTCGTTCCGCGCCAGCGGCTCGAAGGTGATTTTCACCTCGGCGTACTGGCCGGAACCGCCGGTCTGCTTCTTGTGGGTGTAGGTCTCGGTGTGCGGCCGGGTGATCGTCTCGCGATACGCCACCTGCGGCGCGCCGATATTCGCATCGACGCCGTACTCGCGGCGCAGCCGGTCGATGATGATCTCCAGGTGCAGCTCGCCCATGCCGGACAGGATGGTCTGCCCGGTCTCCTGGTCCGTCCGCAGCCGCAGCGACGGGTCCTCGCCGGCCAGCTTCTGCAACCCGAGCGACATCTTCTCCACCGATTCCTTGGTACGCGGCTCGACCGAGATGTCGATCACCGGCACCGGGAAGGCCATGCGCTCCAGCACCACCGGGTCCTGCGCCGAGGCCAGCGTGTCGCCCGTGCCGGTATCCTTCAACCCGACGAAGGCGGCGATGTCGCCGGCATGCACTTCCTTGATCTCGGCCCGCTTGTCGGCGTGCATCTGGAACATCCGGCCGATCCGCTCGCGATGGTCGCGCGTGGTGTTCATCACCGTGTCGCCCGACTTCAGCGTGCCGGCATAGACGCGCACGAAGGTCAGCGTGCCGTACTTGTCGTTGATGATCTTGAACGCCAGCCCGGCGAACGGCGCGCTGGTATCGGCCTTGATGCGCCGGCGGTCGGAATACTCGCCGTCCTCCTCGCCCTCGGCCGCGGCGACGCTGATGCCGGGCACGTCGATCGGCGACGGCAGGTAGTCGATCACCGCGTCCAGCAGCGGCTGCACGCCCTTGTTCTTGAACGCGGTGCCGCACAGCACCGGGCGGAACGCGCCGGAGATGGTGCCGGCCTTGATGCAGCGCTTCAGCGTGGCGACCGCGACGTCGCCCTTCTCGAAATACTCCTCCATGGCCGCGTCATCGACCGACAGCGCGGTGTCCAGCAGAAGCTGCCGGTATTCCTTCGCCTGATCCGCGAGGTCGGCGGGAATTGGCTCGATATGGAACGACGCGCCCAACTCGCTGCCGTCCCAGATCACCGCGTGCATCTCGACCAGGTCGACCACGCCGACGAACTTGTCCTCGATCCCGATCGGCAGTTGCAGCGGCAGCGCGACGATGTCGAGCTTCTCCTTCAACGTGCCGAACGCCCGGAAGAAGTCCGCCCCGGTGCGGTCCAGCTTGTTGATGAAGATGATGCGCGGCACGTTGTAGCGGTCCGCCAGGCGCCAGTTGGTCTCCGACTGCGGCTGCACGCCGGCCACGCCCTCGATGATGAAGATCGCGCCGTCCAGCACGCGCAGGCTGCGGTTCACCTCGATGTTGAAATCGATGTGGCCGGGCGTGTCGATGATGTTGATGCGGTGGTCCTGCCACTCGCACGTCACCGCAGCCGACGTGATGGTGATCCCGCGCTCCCGCTCCTGCTCCATGTAGTCGGTCGTGGTGTTGCCGTCGTGCACCTCGCCGATCTTGTGCGAAACACCGGTGTAATAGAGGATGCGCTCGGTCGTCGTGGTCTTCCCGGCGTCGATATGCGCGGTGATGCCGATGTTGCGAATCTTGTCGAGCGGCGTGGCGGGCACGGTGAAACCTCCTAAAGCAGCACCGGGCGCGTGATCCTGTTCGGATCCCCGGGAATCTCCCCGGCGCGCCCGTGTCCTGGTCAGGCCGGGTTGGCATCTCCGCGAGGGCGGAGCTCCAGCCGGCTATGTCTTGCCGTGAAATGCGGTACCGCAGGCCGTTTTGCAAGCGCGAAATGGCATTGCAAGGCACACATGCACCCGATGCGTTCACTCTTTGTCACTGTCGGACACGCAAGCCGGGACTAGCGTCATCACCATGGACCCACGCATAGCACAGGCGCTGATCCGCTTCGGACTGGGCCGCCGGGGCGAGGAGCCACTGCCCGCCGACCCCGCCGCCTGGCTCAATGACCAGTTGCGCCAACCCGACCCGGCCCGCATCGACCCGCCGCCCGGCACCGCGACCGGCCTGGAGGCGTTGCGCTTCGACCGGGAGACCAAGCCGCCGCCCGCGCAGCGCCGCGTCCGCGCGCTGTTCCAGGCGGAAGCCCGCGCCGAGCTGGACAACGCCCTGACCACCACCGCGCCGTTCCGCGAACGCCTGGTGTGGTTCTGGACCAACCACTTCACCGTCTCGGTGCGCGGCGGCACGGCGGCGGTGCTCGGTGCGTTCGTCGAGGAGGCGATCCGCCCGCACGTCACCGGCCGCTTCGAAACCATGCTGCTGGCGGTGATGCACCACCCCGCCATGCTGATCTACCTGAACAACGCCCAGTCGGTCGGACCGGACAGTCCGGCCGGCCAGCGCAGCCATCGCGGCCTGAACGAGAACCTCGCCCGCGAGTGCATGGAGCTGCATACGGTAAGCCCGGCCGCCGGCTACACCCAGACCGACGTGACCAGCTTCGCCAAGGTGCTGACCGGCTGGTCGATCGATCTGCGCGCCGACCCGCCCGGCTTCCGCTTCCGTCCGGCGGCGCACGAGCCGGGTCCGCAAACCATCATGGGCCACCGCTTCCCGCCCGGCGAGGAAGGCGGCGTCGCCGTGCTGCGGTTCCTGGCCAACCATCCGGCCACCCACCGCTTCCTCGCCACCAAGCTGGCGCGGCATTTCGTCGCCGATGACCCGCCGCCGGACGCGGTGCGTCCTATCGAGGGCGCTCTGCGCGACACCGGCGGCAACCTGGGCGCCGCCGCCGGCTCGCTGATCACGCTGGACGCCGCCTGGCAGCCCGGAAGGAAACTGCGTGACCCGCAGGATTACGTGATCGCCTGCCTGCGCGCGCTGGACCTGCCGCCGGAGCAACGCGCCGGCATGAATGTGCCCGGCATCGTCGGCAGCCTGGGCCAGCCGTTCTGGAACGCGCCGCAGCCGAATGGCTGGGGCGATCGGGCGAGCGACTGGGCCGCCCCGGAAGCCATGATGCGCCGCATCGACTGGGCCTATGGCGTCGCCGGCCGGGTCGCCGGCCGGCAAAGCGGGCGCGACGCCGCGGCACTCGCCGAGGTCAGTCTCGGGCCGCTGCTGACCGCCGACACGCTGCAAGCGGTACGCCGCGCCGGTTCCCGCCGCGACGCGATGACCCTGCTGCTGACCGCACCCGAATTCCAGAGGCGCTGACCATGACGACCGTCCGCCCCGTCACGACAAGCAAACTGAGCAAACTCCCCCTCCCCTTGAGGGAGGGGGTTGGGGGGAGGGGTGCGAGCGCCCGTTGGCTGGGGGCACTGCCACCCCTCCCCCCAACCCCCTCCCTCAAGGGGAGGGCGAGTCTCCTCGTCCCCGCCCCCGGCCGAGCGCCGACGTTCTCCGCCCCCGGCACGGCCCTCACCCGCCGCTCCGCCCTGCTCGGGCTTACCGCCGCCGTCACGCTGGGCCGCGCCTCGCTCGCCGTCGCCGCCGCGCCGGGCGAACAACGCTTCGTCGTGGTGATCTTGCGCGGCGCGCTGGACGGCATGGCGGCGGTGGTGCCGTACGGCGATCCCGGGCTCGCGACCCTGCGCGCCGAACTGGTCCCGCCCGGCCCCGGCCAGGCGAACGGACTGCTCGACCTCGGTGGCTTCTACGGTCTGCACCCGTCGCTGGCGAACCTGCACACGATGTTTACCGCCGGCGAGTTGGTGCCGGTGCACGCCGTCGTCGGGCCGACCCGCGTGCGCAGCCATTTCGAGGCGCAGGACTGCCTGGAAAGCGGCGCCGACCACCGCATGACCAGCGGCTGGCTGAACCGCGCCGTCGCCGCGCTGCCCAAAGCCGCGCATGGCCGGCCGGAGGGGGACGCGCTGGCGATCGGCGTGTCCGTGCCTCTGCTGCTGCGTGGCCCGGTCACGGTGGGAAGCTGGGCGCCGCATGGCGTCATGGCGCCGCCGGCCGACCTCTACGCGCAGATCGCCGCGCTGCATCGGGCCGATCGGATCACCGGCCCGGCGATCGCCGAGGGGCTACAGGAGCGCGGCTTCACCGCCGCGGTGATGGCCAGCGACGATCCGGCCGAGCCGGTGAAGGACCGCTATGCCTTCCCGGCGCTGGCGCGCGCCGCCGGCGAGATGCTGCATGCTCCGGACGGTCCGCGCGTCGCCGCGCTGGAGATCGGCGGCTGGGACACCCATCAGGCGCAGATGTCGCGGCTGGCCGGCGTGCTGAAGCAACTCGACGCCGGGCTGGCGGGACTGAAGCAGGGTCTGGGCCCGGCGTGGCGGCAGACCGCGGTTCTGGTGATGACGGAATTCGGCCGGACCGCCCGGGCGAACGGCACCAAGGGCACCGACCACGGCACCGCCACGGTGGCGTTCGTGGTGGGCGGCGCGGTGGTCGGCGGACGCGTGGCCGGTCACTGGCCCGGCCTGGGCCCGGGCAAGCTGTTCGAGGATCGCGACCTGGCGCCCACGTCCGATTTGCGATCAGTGGCAAAGGGGCTGCTGGCGGCCCATCTGGGGGTGCCCGGCGGCGCGCTGACGACGGTGTTCCCCAACAGCGAGGCCGCGCAGCCAATGCGTGGGCTGATCCGAACCTGAGCGCCGCCCCAGCGGCCTTGCGGCAGGCCGGTTGAAGCTCTTCGCCTGCCTCACTTGCCGGCGGCTGCGAGCGGCAGGTCAAGGCGGCTGCGCACGCTGAGCACCGAGGCGATCTGCCCGCCGATGCGTTGGTCGAAGTCCATCAGCGCCTTCAATTCGTCGCCTGCCGGTGGCTGGTCCGCCGCGTCCCAATTCGAGAACAAGGCGCCCAGCAGCTTGCCTTCCACATCCGTCACCGGGCAGGACAGCAGGCTATTGGCTCCCAATGTCCGCAGCCGGCCTTGTAGTCCGAAGTTGTGAACGTCCGCTAACGCGATCAGTTGGCACTTGCCGGCGAGCAGAGCCGGCAGGAACTCGCTCCAGGTGGACAGCGGCTCGTTGACGACCGTCTCGCCGGCGGCGCGGCCGGGCGATGCGACGGCGTTGGTCACGTCGTACCGCAGCATGCTGGTGCCGGTCAGGCCGCTGACGCCATTGTGGACCACGCCAAGCCGAACCCGCGCCGCTCCTCCCGAGTGCAGCAGCACAACCCCGAGCAACTCATCGATCAGTTTCCCGCTCGTCGCGTATTGATGCAGTTCCGCCTGCATGAGGGCCGCCACGAGTGCCTGTTGCTCGACTTCGCGATTCGCCCGCGTGTCGATAAACGCTACCCGCAGGCCCGCCACCAGACTCCCTTCGTCGCGAATATGCCACCCGCTGTAGAGGCCGAGCAGCATGGTCACCGTCAGCAGCGGCTGGATCACCAAGGTCACGAACGGGTAGCGCACGGCGCCAAGCAGGGTCAGCACCCCGTTGAGGAACCGCAGCGCTTCAAATAACACGTCTCGGGGCTCCCATAATTTTGCACGAGCGGTCGTCGGCCACGGTGGGGTGGCGCGCGCTTCGCTTAATGCCAGCGGCCCAAAGACTGGCTCGCCGACGCAGCCACCACCGTCATGGCAGGCCTCCGGCTGTCGTGTCCGGGGGCAGACTCCCGCTCGCCATCCACGGCCTTGCGGCGCACATAATGGGAAATCAAGGATGGTCCGCCTGCGCGGACCATGACGAATTGGGCAGGGTGCGCACGTCAACCGACGCGGTTATTCCTCGGCGAGCTCTGAAGAAAATCGCCCTCCCGGAGGAGTGGCGGGCTTGGCGAGTCGCGGCAGCCTTGGCGAAGC
>Ga0181530_10004758_pt1 | contig 14207 bp, 9 predicted proteins | sample PEATcosm2014_Bin_42_FD_119769 | JGI IMG/M metagenome (GOLD analysis project Ga0181530, IMG submission 119769) | Peatland microbial communities from MTU Mesocosm Facility, Houghton, MI, USA - PEATcosm2014_Bin10_60_metaG | ecosystem: Environmental > Terrestrial > Soil > Wetlands > Peat | place... | reverse complement strand
CCACACCCCCATCCCCGCTACGCTGCGGGGCGAACAAAAACCGGAGAAAGTCTCATTATCCCTGGACTAAAAATGGGGGGCAGGTCAAGAAACATCGCCAAAGCAACCAATGGCTTGTCGTCTGGGAGGTCCGGAAATTGAGGAAATGGCATCGACGCGCCTTGAGTACGCAGCCGAGCTTCAGCGTAAAGCTACGAGCGGCCCGAACTTTAATTTACCGGACAATTGCTCTTACGCCAAACCCAATGTACGCCATCTGCCCGAAGCTGTAAGACATCGATGGGAAAGGCGAGTTCATTACTCTTTGGGTGAAGCAGGATACTCAACTCGATGTATTTTGAAGCCAACTCAGCGCGTTGCCGATGCGGTGGCAGAGCGGCGATTCGTCTTCTGAACCAATTCATGTATTCCTTGGCCCGTTGCGTAGTGTCATGGCGAAACTCGATCACCACGTCATCATGCCCCATGGAAATGGAGGAAGCGGCGGGAATCTCATGGGCATTAGAGATAAGTTTTATTTCACCGGTAGAATCGAACAATGGGAGATCAAAATCAATATTTACTGCTGAAGCTTTCAGCTTCCCAGAGTTATCCACTGCCGCGAAAAATGCCGTTGCTACAACTGGGTCATCTCCGCTACTCATATGTTTTCTGACGTCTGCAATTAGATCACGGGTTGCGTATATCGGTTTAGCTACTTCAATCCAGCCGTTGATGAGACGTGATAAAAGAGTGGCATCAGATTTACTCTTGGATTCGCGTTTCCATACTTCCCTCGCAGCAGAATGGGCGTTCCATTGGCCGATTCTAGCGGCTCCCGCCATACTGAACGCAAACTTAGAACCAAATGCTGAAATCTTGCACTCACTATCATTATGTCCTCCACTTCCGATGTTCATGCGACTGTCAGCCGCAAGAGTGAGTTCGTCCTGCGCGAAATCGACATAAACAACCGTTCCAGTCTTAAATTGGGACCATGCGAATTGGGTGAAAAGGAGCAGGAGAAACGGCAGCAATTTCATCTTCGCCTCCAATTGGCCCGATGGCCAGCAGTACCTGCCAACTGAACACATGGACACTCCACGTGGCGCACAAGCTCGCTGTCGCCGGTTCGATTTGCAAAGCCTGTTCGTCGGATGGCGCGGCTTGATATTCTAAACAAGTTATGGACAGCAACAAGGTGGTCGCTACCTTCAACCTTGCGCTCTCCGAGTCTCGTCGCAACAGGCGGTCTATTCACGCATTCGCGGAAACGCCGACGAGTTCCGCCAGCGCTTGCCAGTGCATCGGGTGCGGCACGTGACGCCCTTTCCGCACCTCAGCCGCGTACGGCTCCGTTACCTTCATCGTCCGTGCGAGAGTCGGAATCGTAATTCCGGCCAAGCGGGGCAGAATCATCTCGCGGTAGCTGGATTGCGTGAGCCATGCGGGGAGACTTGACTGTAGCCAACCGCGTCTCGCCGCGTTTTGACGTTTCTGCGAAGCTGACAGCCGCGCCCTCGATTTCTTACTGTTAGCAAAGGCCGCTCGGCCCCGGCGTGCGATTTCAATCATGTTGCCTCTGGAAACGCTGACTCCGCAGAGCGCGCAGTGATTCAGCTGTTTGCTGCTGAGCACGGCTCCGCATCCGCGACAAACCCTCTGCGGGCGAGGCGCGAATACGTTGGGGGGCGCGAGCTGTCCTTTTGCCTCCCTCCGGTGTTGCTGGGTTAGCGGAGTCGAGGGCGTACGGCCACCTCTTGACCCCGACGCGCTGGCCCACAGGGTACTCGCCACATATTCGGCCCACGGGGCAACCAGCTTACCCCAGGTCGGCGCGGTCTCACTCAGCTTGACGCAGAGATGAGACATCAACCGGCAATTTCCGTTTGCACTCTCGAAGAAATCAGCCCGGCGCAACGGTTCCCGCGTGATCCACGCAAGCAGCCACTTCTCCACGTCCGGGCGCACGGGTTCGAGGACATCCAGGGCGAGAGAATCCCGGTTGGGAGTATCGGTGTGTAGACCCAATCCCAAGCCCACGTCAAGACCGAGGGCGGCCAGTGCCAACCTGCTCTCCGATTCGAGCAACGCGAAGCAGTAATTGAGAATGGCATGAACGGGCGTCACGGCCAGGCGCGGCCCGCCAGAGAGCGGTGACTGCCTACTCCCGACCGTGCGCCAGTGCTCGGGGATTCGTGCCAAGTCCATCTTCGGCCAAAGCACCGGAACATTGCGCAGTGCCCCGAAGTACATGACTGCCGCGTGTGCTTCCAGCCAGCGGATCGCATCGGCAGTGTCCGCTGTCTTGAGCCTGTCTCGCAACACCGCGATTTCCTGTGCCGCGACTGAATCATGCAACCGCTCCCTTACCAGTCGCTCCTGGCCTTCCAGCTTGGCATCAATCAGCTTGCGGCAGATTTCCACTCCCACACCGTTGCTGAGCGCGAGGGCTTGGGCCCGGCGTAGTCGCGCATCGCTGGGTGCGGTTGGCCCGGTCACAAACAAGACTTTGCCGGTGCGGTTCAGCATCGAAAACGAAACGCCAACGTCCGCGAGCCACTTCAAGGCGCTCAAGGTTGTGAAACCGTCCTCGGATATGCAGACTAGGCGCTTCAGCCCGTGGCGCACGCGTGGAAGGCGGGCGTAGCGGCGATCCGCGCCGATGCCGCATTCCAAGAGCAGGTGACCGCGATCCACGCGGACCTGGATACCGTAGCCAAACAGGGTAACGACACCATGGCGCGGCACAAGCAATTGAGCGCTGGAATTGTGGAATTGCGGGAGTTGGCGTACGTTTTCTGTAGCTGCCATTGGAGCTGAACCTCCTATGGTGGTCAGGGCTTGTCGGCTGAGCCACAGTCGGCACGCCCGCTTTACATCTTTCTTATCTTATTATAAATCAATAAGATAGCCAGGATAGGTCAGTCGCAGATTCTTTGTGTCTTCGCTACAGCCGAATCAGCAAATGTCTTCGGTTCCCCGAGAAGGTTGTCGAAATTCGACGCAATAATAAAGTGCATCGGCCTGGGATCATCAGTAGTTTGCAGGCTTTTCTCGATGGCCCGTTGCAAATACCACCAGTTCTCGCAAAGATGAGTTCTGACGTAATTGTCCACCCGCTGTGATCCCAGTGTTGGATGTTCTTGCAGAACGGTTTGGGGAAGGACCTTTATTTCTTGTTGAAAAAACTCTAGGCGTGGGATCGGGGAACGTTGTGAACGTTCCCAAATTGATTCGATTTTCTCAAACACCTGATAGCGATAACTCGGTGGGCTGGGCACCTCTAGTTTGGAACAACGGGCATGTGACTGCCAAACACCAAGAAACGGCACATTTACTGCAAAGGGCAATCCCGCAATTGCGTTTGCCAGATTTAATGGGTTGAGGGCGTACTTTCTTTTCTCGCTAATGAATTCGAGCACTTGGTCCAGAGCAAAGGCAGCTTCATGATCAAACAGCTCCCCTTCAAGCTGTTTCTCAGCGGCAGTTGCGAGTGTTAATTGATCTTCCGCTTCTCGGAGTTCAGCACTGCGATTAGTGAACTCACGCCGTACAAGCTCTATTTGGTCTGACCTGGCTTGACTCACTGCCCATTCGAGCTCCCGGCATTCATTGGCCTGCTTGGTTTGCTTTTCCTGTGCATCGTGCATCTGCTTTACAGCTCGTCCAAACCCCAGCCTTCGCTTCCGAATCTCCCGCGCAAGAATCTTCTCTGGAGCAGCGGGAACCGCCGTAGGTCGTAGCAGCCGGTCGATGTATTGTCTGCTGGGCTGGTCTCGTAGCGGTTGCAGCGCCTGCCTGAGCATTTCCCGTGTTTTGGCCGTTGTGAGTTGCCAGCCGACGTGTGGCCACCACGAGCACAAAATGCCGAGGAGGGCATTTCGGTTCGCACTGAGCCAGCCATCCGGTATCGTCCTTCGCCCTACCTGAGGAGCATCACCCGCCTTGTGCATGATGACTCCGTAAGTTTTTCCCATTGTGTGCGAAACTTTTTCACCTACCGCAACTGGGCTAGTCCACTGCGAATTCCACGTCCCTAGCGGGGCTGCTAGAGAATTCTAATCTCAATGCTGAGGACTGCTAGAAAACCATATCCGCAATTCCCGTCAATTGCCAGCAAACCACGTTAAGTCCCTTGTTATGTGATAGTTGACGGAAACTTTGGCATGCCGGTTGCACCTCCCGGCATAGCGAATGAGTCTGGGAGATGCACCGCAATGCGCAGAAGAAAGGTAGTACCGCGAAACAAACGCGAGAGGCAAGCTCGTGACCGCGCCATACACGCTCTGAACTTGATTCGACGGAAAGGTTACGCGCTGGCGGACGCAGTGCATGAAGCTGAGACCTCTGCCCGAACCTTTCACAAGTATCTTGATTCTGAAGTTCTGCCCTCCAAACCGGGTCAACGCCTTCGTGTCACAAAGGAAGACCGCCGCGTCCGCGAGATGCCCGTAACAACTGCTCTTGGGGATGTACCTAAGAAAATACACGGCTCCAGGAACGCAAGCGTCAACGCGTCACATCGGAGGGCAATGCTGCACTACCTCCGCAAGGGAGATGACTCTCTTCTTAAAGCCTTTCAGGGAAAGTCGATTGAGGGTGTTGAGCTGCTCACGGACCCACAGCTGATAAGTGTTCTCGCGGACCAAGGCGCAATCAAACCTGAAAAGTTTTATGCCAGCGTCGGGGGTGAGGCATGACCGAACCGGCGCAGATTGACCTAAGGAGAGAGCGGAGACTGGCTCAGCTTGGTACCCGCACTCCTGTCTGCGCCCATTGCGGGGAGACTGCAATCGAATGCCTGGAATTGCATGTTGTGGATGAAACCCTCAATCCCAAGCCAACCGAGATTCGTTGCCGCAACTGCCAAATCAAAATCGAATGGCAGGGCATAGCCGACCCGGAGCAAATTGCGGTGATGCGAAAACGGCAACAGTCCCGGCTTGGCACTGCTAATCCGATCTGTATCTACTGCGATGAGACTGCAATCGAATGCCTGGAACTGCACCACGAGGTTGGGGAAAAGCTAGATCCACAATTAACTGAAATTCGCTGCCGCAACTGTCACCGCAAAATCGAATGGCGCCGGGATGAACTCGGCTTAACCGGAAATGGAATTCGCGCAGCCTCGGTTCTCACCAAGGATGATGTCATGCGCCTTCGTCTGCTTGGACTTGCAGAGTCTTACGAATCACACGCACAGGCGCTACGGCGCTGGGCGAAGGAACATGACCGAGAGGGAGAGCAGGGGGCTGCGGTTGACAAACCAGAAGGGGGAGCACTCGATGCCTAAACTAACAAAGCTTGATGTTTTTACCCGCTGTCACACCGTCCTGCCACCGAAACCAGCAAAGAACGACATCGGTGAAGTGGTCGAGGTCTCGAAGCATCCGCGATACATCTTGGCGTTTGACACGGAAACGACTGAGGACCTGGAGCTTGCGCTGGAATTCGGCGCTTATCAATACTGCCGCCTTACACCGAACGGTTACGTGGTCAAAGAAAAAGGGCTGTTGTTTGCCGATAATCTCGATGAGCGCTCACTGTCAGTGCTTCAAGAATATGCGAAAGCAAACGGGCTGAGGCTACGCTCGCGGAAAAACTTCGTCGATTTCATGGTGTGGCCTACGTTGCGAGCGGGCGGAGCGCTGGTAGCCTTCAATCTCGGGTTTGACATCGGGCGCATTGCCGTTCGCTGGAGCGACAGAAAAGACGGCATGGGATTCACGTTTTATCTCAGTGATTATTGGAGCAATAAGCGCAACTGTTGGGAAGTCAACCGATTCAGGCCCGGCATTGTCCGCACGTCGATTGACAGCAAGAAGAGCTTTTATTCAATCGGGTTCACAGAGGGAACCGAGGAAGAGAATGAGGAATTCAGGCGGGGTCGCTTCCTGGATGTCCGCACGCTGGCCTTCGCACTTACCAATAAGAGTCATAGCCTCGAATCACTATGTAAAGCGCTGGGTGCTCCGCCAGAACTGGCCAAGTCTGAATATGTATCCGGCCCCGTCAGCCCGAAGAAAATTGAATATTGTCTGCGGGATGTAACGGCCACGGTTTGGTGCCTCAACGCGCTGCGGAAAGAATTCGACCTGCACAGTGACCTTAGCCTGCGCTCAGACCAAGCCTATTCTCCGGTTAGCCTGGCCAAGTCATATTTGCGGGATATGGGCATCGTCCATCCGACCAAGAAATTCTTTGATGTACCACCGAATTATCTAGGCGCGGCGATGGAGGCCTTCTACGCTGGCCGCACGGAGTGCAAGATCCGCCGGACAAAGGTACCCGTAGTTTACTGCGACCTGCTCAGTGCGTACCCGACCTGCAATGCACTGGAGAAGAACTGGGACATTCTGACTGCGGAGTCACTCGCCGTCGAGGAATGTGCAAACCAGGCGCGAGAGCTGCTGGCGGAAATAGCGCGTGATCCGCTGAAGGTCTTGCTGGATAAGAGCAGATGGCCAGAGCTTCGTTTCTTTGCGTCGGTCAAACCCAATGGCGACATCCTGCCACTGCGGGCTAAATATGATGATGAGACCCAAAATATCGGCTTCAATCATGCCTACGGCAGGAACGGCTTGTACTATGCGGGCTTTGGCTTGGCCAAGTCTGTTCTCCTCACTGGGAGAATTCCAGTCATAGAGTCGGCGTTCACGGTTGTCCCGCGTGGAAAGCAACCTGGGTTGAGGAAAATACACATCCGGGGTGAAGTTCCAGTTAACCCCATGGAAGATGATTTCTACCAATTCGTGACAGAAGAGAGAGCGAAGATAAAGAAGACCAATGAACCACTCGCCGACTTTCTCAAATGTGTTGGAAATGGCGGAGCCTTCGGGCTGTTTGCCCAAGTTGATCCCAAGGTAGAGCCAGAGGAAGTAATCGTTGAAGTATTTTCAGGTGCAGCCGAGCCCTTCCCTTCGTCCACGGTCAACACAGAACGCGGCGGGAGGTGGTACTTCCCAATCTTGGCTTCCTGGATTACATCCGGCGCACATTTGCTGCTTGCCCTTGTGGAACGGCTGGTGACTGATGCCGGGGGAGTCTGGGCTCTCATGGATACGGACAGCGCCGCAATCGTGGCAACCGAACATGGCGGGTCGGTTCCGTGTCCAGGCGGCAAGGCTCGCATACCCGATGGTCGTGAGGCTGTGCATGCGCTTAGCTGGCAGGAAGTGCGGACCAAGGTAGTGGAGCCGCTCCGGGCTCTCAATCCTTACCGTGGCGATGCTGGCAAGGAAAGCGTGCTGAAGATCGAAAAAGAGAATTTCAGCCTTGACGGTAGCCAGCGTCAACTGTTTGCCTACAGTGTGAGCTCAAAGCGATATTCGATGTTCATCGAAAATGAACGTGGGGACCGTGAGATTGTTAAGGCTTCTGCCCACGGTCTCGGATTTCTCTATCCTCCGTTTGAAGACAAAGAACACAAACATAGAGAACACCAATGGATTTGGGATGCCTGGGAGTACATCCTCGCGCTGGAGCTGGACGGTCCCGAGGTCGCCCGAGCCAAGCGCAAACCTTACTTTGATCTGCCTGCCATGATGCAGATTGCAATTACGACTCCGGAAGTGTTGGCGCGATTCAAGGGGCAGGTCGGGTTTCGCCCACTTAACTTCATGCTCGCGGTTCAACTGATGGGAGAAATATCCAATGGGGAGCAATCGAAACTCTGCTTGGTCACCCCATTCACAAAAGATCGAAACGCTTGGAGAACTGCCGTGTATCGGGATATCGCAACCGGCGAGGAGTACACGCTCTATGACGAGAACGTCCCGAGCAAACCCTCTCAGGTTGATGCCATGTGCTATGGAGGCATCATTGAGCAGCACCGTTTCCACCCGGAACCGAAATTCTGCGGGCCCGATGGCCAGCCATGCGGACGGAACACGCGGGGCCTGTTACAGCGGCGACACGTGGAAATTGGGCGCAAGGTTCCGATTCGCAAAGAGAGCAGCAGGCGCTGGCAGGAGGGCAACGATCCGAGCATGCTGCCTGGCTATGACGTGGACAACCCCGATGCAACTGCGACGGAGTACATTCGCGCGGACGAAAAACGCAAACATCCGACCCACGCCATCGCTTCCCCGCAGGTGCGCGAGTGGCTAGGGCGTGTCCCGCTAGATTTGATTTCCTATCACCTGGGGATCGATAGACACACGCTAAGAAATATTCGAGACGGGAAACGGGCCCGAAAAGAAGTGCTGGCTGCATTGAAGGAACTGAAGAAACTGTGGATTAACGCTGAGCTATCCGGCGGACTAAGAAATGCCCAGGACGCTATAAGGCGCTCTCGGTGTGATTACAAGAATGGCGGACAATTGCGAGACCTTATGTTGACTCGTACGAAAAACTAGAGGGACGGGCCTGTCTGCGGGAAACAGCCGGTCAGGTTGCTACAACGCCGACAGAGCCGGGTCGTGCAGGTCAAATACACCGGGAAGGAAACGTCCAGCCGGACCGGAGCTCATGTCGGACTGAATTCAGCCAGCGGGTATCATCTACAACGAATTCCCGACCCGCGCACGGGGAGACGCACAGCGCGTGTAGACGTTGCACGACCCGCGTAGAAGAATGCGACCCCGAAAGGAAAGGTTATGCCCTACAAAGATCCAGAACGTAAACGCCAGTGGGAGAGAGAACACCGGGAACAGCGCAACGAGCGACGTAGGATACCCAGTCCAGCTGTGTCCTCCGAACCATCCAGGATTGAAATGCCGATGCCCGACCCGATTTCTGGTCAAGAGTCAGAGCCCGGCATGAATATCGTAGTCTTCCTAGTGATGGGCTTCACGTTCCTTCTGCTGGTGCTATTCGCAGGATGGCGCTCCATCGCATTCCGGGGGTCGCTCAGACGTGCATGAGGGATGATGAGTGTAATTGACGCGATTTTTCGCGCTTGCGTATCCGTAGCTGTGGTAATAGGCTTTGCTGTTGCGGGCTGCGGCTCCGATTCACCTTCCCTCCAACGATTGCCGCGCACGGTCAAGGCGGCACAATTGTCGAGGTCGGCGGCTGCTTTCGAACCATGAAGAACTCCGTATTCTTGTACTGGAAGTCAGAGCACGTATTTCGGTTTGTTCTCGTTGCGGTTTTGCTGCTCGAGGCCGGTTGTGGGGGCGGATCGTCGACGAACGGCGGAGGAGCACCTTCGATTACGTCGGTTACGGTCTCGGGTTCACCGTATTCGCAGGCCGGATTTTGTGCGAATTTCACAGCCACAGTTTCAGGCACCGGCAACTTCGACCATAGCGTGCAGTGGTACGTGAATGGAGTTGCTGGAGGGGATGCGTCAGATGGCCTCATAAGCAGCAGTGGGAACTATTGCGCTCCACCTACCCTGCCAGCGACAAACCCGGTTTCGATCAAGGCAGTAGCAAACGGTGACACTACGAAGTTCGGCACTGCAACCACAACAGTAGTGTCGATACAGGTCTCCCCGACGCAGGCACAGCTTTATGTAGGCAACACGCAGCAGTTCACCGCGACAGTTGCTGGCACAACGGGTGGAGTGACGTGGGAGGTGAGTGGGATTCCAGGCGGCAACAGCACGGTGGGGACTATTTCGCCCGGCGGACTATACACCGCTCCAGCTCAGGTCACAAACCAGGGTATTGCCGTGGAAGCGGTGCTTTCGGCAGCGACTTCCGTGTACGCGAGTGCGAACATAACCGTCTCCGGCCTGATCAACATTTCGCCGCCGAACCCTCAGCTCTCATATGGAGGCTCCCAGCAGTTCACCGCCCAGGTGATTGGAACCACCGACACGCAAGTTAACTGGCGAGCTACTTACGGCTCCATCGACTCCTCAGGACTGTACACAGCCAGCGCCACACAATCGCCGGATACGGTCTATGCCTGGACGCCCAACGCGAATGGATCAACCACCGTCACGATCCTAGGGCTCAAGCCTGTGATCACGTCGATCTCGCCCCAACCTGCAACTGCGGGGGACCAGTTGACGATCACCGGACAGAATCTCAATTCGATTTTGACCGCAGAATTTCCCAACGCGATTGGGGGCACGATCTCGGTGGGCTCCAACGCCATTGGCACCTCCGCTACTGTAACTGTGCCCCAAGGGTCGGTTACTGGCCAGTTCTACGTGATAGCTGCGCAAGGGGGCCTTTCTCCGCAGCAAAGCAACTCGGTGCAGTTTCAGCGCTTGGCGCGACTGCGCATCCGTACTCCCCAAAACGATGTGGGCGCGGGTGAATCAATTGATTTCAAATACGCATTGCTTGGAGATTCGACGCCGCAAACGGTGACCTTCACGGCGGATCAAGGCACTTTTTCAGGTTCGAGCTACCTTGCGCCAGCGAGTGTCGCATCGGATTCGTTTGTGCATGTGAGCGCTTGCATTACGGGCACGCAGTCCTGCGACAGTCTAATGCTGGGACTGCATCCGTTCCGTATAACTCCGAACGTTCCTTTGGTGCCCCTTGGCGGGGTGCTTCAGCTCTCTGATGTTGGAGCGACCTCTGGGCCTGCTTGGACCCTCTTAGCGGGCGGCGGCTCACTGCAACAGGACGGGCTGTACACGGCTGGCACATCTGTTCAAAGCGGGGGTCCGGCCTTAATTTCGGCAAGTTCTTCTGGTGTGACGGAGCAAACCTCGGTGGGAGTGACGGGCGCGTTCCCCGGCTTGTTGAATCGAGTCTACGACTACATTGACCAACACACTCAGAACCCGTTGGGCACGTACTCGTCCGGTCTAGCAATGAGCGGCAGCCGACTTTATGTCGCGGCTTCAAATTATGAAGGGAATTCGACGAATAGCTACTTCTGGATCGATGTGTACGATATCAGCGACGCGCTCCACCCGGTCTGGCTGACAGCGGTGGAGGCGAATTCATCTGGCTCTGTCTTTGCAACAGGACAGTATCTGTATTCGTACACCGGTTGTGACTTCGCAATCCCCGGCTGTCCGAGCACCGTGACCCTTTACTCCATCCAAAGCGGGGTCCCCGTCCTTAAAGCGCAGGCTCAAGTCCCGCAGTGGTGGAACATCGCGGACAACGATGGTGTCCTCACGCTGATTCCGTTTGATGATCAAGTGATCGAGTACAACTTGACCAACGGCACCATTGCGAGCACGACCTTAAATCTTACGTTGCCTTCTGATGCAAATCAGTTTATTCCGGACACATCTCTCGCTGTGGGCAATCGTCTTTTTGTGTCCGTTGAGACAAATGATCTCTCGCAGGGAGGCTACATCCTCACCTATGACCTCAGCACGTCACCTCCGAACCTGCTGGGGACCGTAAATGCACGGAGCCTGGCCTTCTACGCTTCCGGCAATCTGCTTTTCGGCGCACTCGGGGGCATGGAGATATACGACATTTCCCAGCAGTTACCTGTGGAGGAGGGCTACATTGACGGAATTAACGCTCGAGAGTTAATCGGCACGCAACTGCTGGCTACGACGGAGCAGCAGGGCTGCGAGATGGTCGATGTTTCCAATCCTCAGCAACCGAAGGTGACTTCGATCTTGTTTGATGGAGTGATTGTTGGTGGCGAGTGTGGGCCACTTGTCGGAAGTTATGTTTACGAGTCGGAAATCGGCGGCGGAATTGCAATCTATGACGCTAGTATGACGGGCGGTCCCATTCGCCAGGAAATACTCTATGGCGGACCTTACGGATCGAGCGCCAGTAACGATTTGCTGCTTGAATCGAATATTTTGTACGCAGCTACCTCAACATTCGCCGGACCAGCGTTGGAGGTTTACGACGTAAGCACAACTCCTGCAAATCGGCTTGGCGAATACGTCCCGGGCGATCCGTCACAGGGCGGGTTTTCGGTTCAAGGGGCGAGCCACTATGTGTACTTCGGCATGAGCAAGAGCATTGGTGTCATCGATGTGACACAACCTTCTTCTCCGACTCTCGCCGGAACGGTTGCTACTCCTGCCATCGGCAGTCTTGCTCGCGGGAACAATTCACTCTACGCAGGAGGCGGCAACAACACGCTCATTGTGCTGGACATCACCAATCCCGCCCAACCCGCCATAGTGAAGACGATCACGTTAAGTGATCTGCCGATCAAAGTCAGAGTATTCGGGAATCTCTTGCTGGTGGCAGATAATGCGGCGGGCCTGCTCATCTACGATGTAAGTACCCCACAATCGCCTGTGCTCCTTTCGACGATGAATAGCTTCACGCTCGTAGAGGACGTGACGATTCAGGGAACGACGGCCTACGTTGCGGCTGACGTCGACGGATTGGGAATTGTTGATATCAGCAATCCGTCACAGCCGGTGTTGCTTTCAAAAACAGGATTGGGGCGAAGTTACCCCTTTGATGGTTCGACTCCGCTGAATGAAGCTCTTACCGTTTCATTGGCTGGTGGACTCGTATACGTTGGGACAGTAAACGACAATGGGATCGTTTTCGGATTGGACTGCTCGAATCGGGTGGTCCCGCGCATCGTCTCGGCGATCGCTTATGGAGATTTCGTTGAGACCTGGTCCGGCACGCTTCTGTTCAACGGCAGCGAGTTATTTGTCGGAGGCGCACTCAATGCAGGGGTGTATCCCGTGACTGAGGCGGATGCGTCTCATCCGTTCGACAGCATAAACCAGTACTTCCCGCCCAGCGCTTTGCAAAATCCCTTAACACTGAGTCAAAGCGTGCGTGCCAGAGCTAGAGCGCATTTCCAGTTAAAGAACCATCCGAAGGCAGAAGGTGCGAACCGGTTTTATCGCTCGCGCCAGTGACCCGTGAGGGATTCTCAAAAAGAGTTTTCGTCTCTCTTTCTATACGATTGTCGAAACCACGCGTGGGTGATGTCATAACGACTGTCGGCCTCACAACGGACCGAGTAGACTTTGCGGTGTCTAACCAAAAAGGCTCGGGACGAAGGAGGCCGAGATGAAAATTGTAGGCTGTGATCTGCACGCAAGACAACAAAGCATAGCCATGGTGGACACTGAAACCGGGGAGTTCACCGAGAAAACACTTTTCCACGAAGGGAATGTGGTACGAGAGTTTTACGCGGCTCTAGAAGGTCCCGTGGTGGTGGGCATCGAAGCTACCGGCGCGATGCAGTGGTTCTTGGAACTGCTGGAAGAGTTGGGCATCGAGTGTCGGGTGGGACATCCCGCGAAGATCCGGGCCAAAGAGACTCGGAAACAGAAACACGATCGGCGCGATGCACGGTTGATATGGGAACTGCTGGTCGAAGACCGCTTTCCGGAGATTTGGATGCCGTCGACCGAGCAGCGGGACTTGCGAACCTTGCTGCGGGACCGACACCAGTGGGTGAAGATGCGAGCGCGATTGCAGCACACCCTGCAGGCGATCGCACTCAATCACGCGCTGCGCCAAGGTCATGGCCTGTGGAGTGCAGCGGGACGGGGCGCATTGCAGGCACTGGCTTTGCCACCCTACACCAGTCAGAGACGGACAGAACTATTAAGCCTGTACGTACAGTTGCAGAAACGAATCCAAGAACTGGACCAAGTAGTGGAAGCCCAGGCTCGACAAAGGCCACAGGCGCGCCTACTGCTGACGCATCCGGGCGTGGGACCAGTGACAGCTTTGGCCACCGAGGTGTTTCTCGGAGACCCGAGTCGCTTTGCCACCGCCAACCAGGTGGCCAGCTACATCGGGATGATTCCGTGTGAGCACACCAGCGGGAAGCGACAACGACTGGGAAAACTGACTAAGGAAGGCAACTCGCTGCTGCGCTACCTGTGGACCGAAGCGACGATGCATGCGGTCGGGAAAGACCCGGAACTAAAACGCTTCTATCGGCGCAAGCTCATTCAGAAAGGAATGGGTAAAGCCAGAATCGCAGCGGCACGCAAACTAGGGATCCGACTGTGGATCATGATGCGCGAACAGATTGACTACGAAGAGTTCTGCCGTCGTGGAAAGTTGCGGCAGAAGGGGGAAGCCCATGCGGGAATGCCTGGTTTCAACAGTGGTCCTGCACGGCAGTGACCGAGTGGAGTGAATAGGCTACCCGCCTCCCCGATGGGAGGGGAGTTTGCATAACACATCATGATCGAGCGTGACCGAAGAGATGTCTGGTGGGCTACGCCACCACAGTGATGAAGTCAAACGGGCCGAGCCATGCGGTTGGACATAAATCGTCGAAGAAGCACGACCGTTACTCTCTCGAAAGGAACCAGTGCGTATGCGCTGCAGGAAAACGTGTGGGTGATCTTACCGAAACCAAAAGCCCAAGTCCCTTGACACGGCCGACAGTCGTTAGAGATG
>Ga0181530_10004757_pt1 | contig 14207 bp, 1 predicted proteins | sample PEATcosm2014_Bin_42_FD_119769 | JGI IMG/M metagenome (GOLD analysis project Ga0181530, IMG submission 119769) | Peatland microbial communities from MTU Mesocosm Facility, Houghton, MI, USA - PEATcosm2014_Bin10_60_metaG | ecosystem: Environmental > Terrestrial > Soil > Wetlands > Peat | place... | reverse complement strand
GTTGGTGGCCGTGCCGCCGGTCGCGTCGACGATCGACCCGTCCGTCGACGTCAGGCTGACGTCACCCTCGGCCGACCTGACTGTGCCGACGTTCAGATCGCCCTCGGCCGTGATCGCAACCGTCACCGCGGTGGAGGTCCCGGCATCGACGTCGAGCTGCTGCGTCGCCGCTACGCCGCTGAGGTTATACGTGCTGGCCTGCGGGGTGGTGGTCTGGCCGGCGGCCTGGGACGCCCCGTCCTCGATCTGCAGGTCGACCATGTTCCCGGTGAGGGCGGAGCCGGTGACGACCAGCGGGTCGGTCGTCTGGTTGAGTGCCGCCACGTTGAGGTAGACGTTTCCCAGCGGGGCCGTCGCCTGCAAGGAAGGCGACTCCGTGGCGGACTGGACGAGCTGAATGTTCAGCGGATTGGAGCTTGTGCCGAGACTGCCAGTGGCGCTGTTGAGCGTGAGCTGCCCGGTCTGGACCGACTGGAGAGCGTTCGCGGAGATGATGCTCCCGTCGCCGGTGTCCGAGATGCTCGTGGAGCCCAGGGGGTTCTGGATCACACCGGCGAGGACGATGTTCGAGGCGCCGGTGTTGAGGATGCTGATCGCCGTTGCGACCGGGGTGGTGAGGACGTTGGTCATGTAGTGGAAGTTCTGTGCGATGCCCGGCGTGACCGAGAGCGACGTGACGACATTCGGGTTGAGAACCTGGATGTTCTTAATGACGAGATTTTCATCGGACTCGTTGACGATGTTGGCGGCGGCGTACGAGCCTGTGTAATTGAACGTGGCGGTGCCGGAAATCTCGTTGGTTCCCTGACCCGTGGCGGCGAGCGACGCGCTGCCGCTCGTGGTATTCTTGATGTCGTCAACGGAGATCTGCCCGTCGGAGTTCTCGAACGTGACGCCCGATTGGGTGATCGCGGTCCCTGACGGGCCGATCACGAGCTGCGGGGAGGCAGCCACTATGGTCACGGTCGAGTTGAACTGAATGTTGTCGGAGAATGCCAGAGCCGACGCCAGGGACTCGGACGCCGAGCCGGTATCGCCCGCCTCGGAGAGATTTCTCGGGTCATTCGTATCGATGGAGGGCGTCGGGGTGTTGGCCGAGACGGAGAGCGTGCTGGCTGTGATCGTCGAACCGCTTGCGGTCGTGACGTTCGCGGCGATCGATCCGGAGTTGGTCGCGCTGGTGGTGGTGTTACCGGCGAGGCCGCCGGAATTGCCGGTGGCGACCGAATCCAGCGTATCGGCGCCGGTGTCGGCCGAGAGCTTCACCTGGCCCGGCGCGAAGAGCGCGGCGCCGGAGTCCACCGCGACGGTGGACGTGTAGGTCGGTTTCAGCACGGTGGTCGCCGTGGTCATGACGCCCAGCGCTTTCGAGGTCGATGTGGCGTTGGCCTGGGCGGAGCGCTGCTGGCCGCCCTGGGCAACCACGTCGACGTTGACGCCGCTGAGCTTGGCGTTCTGGTCGATGTGCGACTCGGCCACGGAGTCGACGGTCGTGTTGGCCGTGCTGGTGCTGTTGACGCCCACGCCGCCGCCGTTGGCGGTGGCGACGGCATTGGCATCAGTACCGGTCTGTGCCTTTACCAGCAGGGTCCCCAGCGGGGCGGAAATGGACGAGCCGGCACCCACGACCGCGGTGGCCGGGTCAGTGAGGTTCGTGGTGGCGGTGCTGTTGGCGAAATCGTCGACTCCCCCCCCCGAGGCATCGGCCTCCGATTTGACGCCGTCGTCCTCGGCGAGGGCGCTCAGGGTGAAATTCCCCAGCGCGACCGTCGCGACGACGTTGCCGCCCAGCGCGGCGTTGCTGCTGTCGTTGACCGTCGTTGTGCTCGTGGGGGTACCGCCGACGATCCCGCCCCCGGCGTTGTTCGTGCTCGTCGCGTTGGCCTCGGTCGTGGTCTCGCTCGATGAGACCATGATGCTCTTGCCAGCCGTGAGGGTCGTCTGGGCGGTGTTGGCACCCGTCTCGTCGCCCACCACCGCCTGGACCGTCGGATTCACCATGACGGTGGCGGTCGCGTCGGCCCCGACCCCGATGCCGCCGGCGTCCGCGGTGGCCGAGGCGTTGGCGGACTGGGTCGAAGTGGCGGTCACGCTGAGGTTCCCACCCGCGGTGAGCGACGCGCCGGCGACGACCGTCGACGACGTCTCGCCTCCGATGGTCGCTTCCGCCTTGGAGTCGCCGACGGCGATCAGCCCGCCGGCGACCCCCGTGTTCTGGGCGGCCGCCGTGCTGTTCGAGCTCGAGGTGATGGAGAGATCCCCGGGTGTGTTGAGGATAGCCCCGCCGCCGACAACCGCCTGGACGGTCGGGCTGACGGTCGCCGAGGCGTCGCCGCCGGCGCCCGCCCCGCCGAGGGAGATGGCCACAGAGGTCGCGATCGTTTTGGTCGGCTGGACCATGTCCGTGGCCGTGGCCTCGACCTGGATGCTGCCGCCAGTGACCTGGGCGTTGTCGATCTCTGCCTCGATCGTGCTGTCGATGGTGTTCTGAGAGAGCGAGACGCCGACCGAGGCGCCGACCAGTCCGAAGGTCACGGCCCCGCTGCCGACGGTGGCGTCGACCGAGCCGGTCTCGGTCGCGGAGAGGTTCACCGCGCCCCCCGCCACGACGGTGCTCGGCGACGCGGCGCCGGCGCCCAGGATGTGGCTCTCGACGTCGTTGTCGATCTGGTTCGTGGAGCTGGCGCCGCCGCCCGCGAAGCTGAAGCTGGTGGGAGCGAGCGCCAGGGAGAGCGAGGCCGCGACCGAGAGCGCGGTGGCCGTCGGCTGCGCCGTCGCCGTGAGCTGGACGGCCCCCGCGGACTGGATCATCGAGTCGTCGCTGGTGGCGTGCACCGTATCGGTGATGGTGTTGTTCGCGATAGCGGCGCCGATCGAGAGCGAGCCGGCGCCCGCGGCGCTGGCCGCGATCGCGAGCGCGGCGCCGACGGTCTCGGCGGTGGCGTTGGGGGTGTCCGTCGCTGTCAGGGTCACGTCCCCACTCGTGGTGGTCGTGACTGAGGCGCCGTCGGCGAGGTAGGCTTCCACCGTGTTGTCCACGGTGTTCGTGGAGCTGCCGCCCGCCCCGGCGCCGGCGGCGGCCGTGGCCCCACCCGCAATCGAGACCGCGCCGCCGGCGCTGACGGCGGTGATCGTGGGCGTCTCGGTCGCCGCCAGCGCCATGTCGCCCCCGACGGCGGTGACGTCCGAGCCGTCGACGTAGGCCAGGACTTGATTGGTCACCGTGTTGGTCACGACCGCGAACCCGACGGCCCCCGCCACGGCGACGCCCCCGCCGGCCGCGGCGATGCCGACCCCGCCGCCGGAGGTCGTGATGGTCGTGTTGTCGGTGGCCGAGAGGCTGACCTTGCCGCCCTGGGCCGTCACGCCGTTCGTGCCGTTGCTGTTGCGAATGTAGGCCTCGACATCGTCCTGGACCGTGTCGATCGTCGTCGAGCCGGCGACGGCCACTCCGACCCCGCCCCCGCCGCCGGCCACCGCCACGGCCCCGCCGATCGTCAGGCCGCTGATCTGCGCCGCCTCGAGGGCCGCGAGCGAAACGGCGCCCGCGGCCGTCACCTGAGCGGTGTCGACGTAGGCCTTGACCGTGTCCGTGATGGTGTTGATGGCGAAACCGACGCCCAGGGAGACCCCGACCCCGCCGGTACCGATGCCGCCGCTGATGGCGACCCCACCGCCGTTGGCCGTGATCGTGGGGCTGTCGCTGGCCAGGAGACTGACGTTGCCGTCCTGGGCCGTGAGCGTCGCGCCGTCCTGGGCGTAGGCCTCGACGTCGTCGGCGATGGTATTGCCCGACCCGGCCCCGGCGAGGCCGACGCCCACGCCGTCGGCGCCCACGCCGACGCCGACCGCACCGCCGATCGTCCAGGCCGTGATGGTCGCTCCCTCGGTCGCCTGAAGCTGGACGCTGCCTGCCGCGGCCGTCACCGCCGAGCCGTCGACGTAGGCTTGCACCGTGTTGGCGATGTCGTTGTGGGCGGCCGAGATGCCGACGGCGACCCCGGCGTCCCCTTCCAGCCCGACACCGAGGGCCAGCCCGCCGCTGACGGCCACGATCGTGGCGGAGTCGGACGCGGTGACCAAGACGCCCCCACTCCCGCCCGCCTGCACCACGCTGTCCGTGGTGATCGAGGCGACGACGCTCTCGCGGACGAAATTCAGGTTGAGCGAGCCCGCCACCGCGACCCCCTGGGCCGCCGCGGCGCCCACGGCCACGCTGACGAGCTCCGAGCTGACGTCGATGGGGATCGTCACCTGGGTATACCCGAAGTCGAGCGAGGCGTCCGAGCCGGGCAGCTCGGGGGGCGGGCCGAAGTCGGCCGCGACGGTCACGTTCCCGCCCGCCGTCACCTGGGAGCCGGTGATGGTGGCGCTGACCTGGTGCTTGGAGCTCGAGGTCGTCGTACTCGCCGTGCCGGTCAAGTCCGGGTTGGCCGGGTCGAAGCTGCCGCCGATGTAGTTATACGCGATCGCTCCACCGACGGCGGCCCCCTCCAGGCTGATGGCGACCGCGCCGGCGACGACCACCATCACCGCCGACTCGATCGCCATCAGGCTGACCGAGCCGTGCGCGTCGACCGTCGAGTCGCTGATGTGGGTGTCGACGTCGTTGGCGATCGCGTTGACGGTGATCGAGCCGCCCAGCGCGAATCCCGAGCCGGTCCCGGCCGCGCCGACGGCGACGGCGACCAGCACCGGGCTGGACGTGGCCGAGAGATCGAGGTCGCCCCCGGTCGTCACGGTGGAGTCGTCGACGTAGGCCAGGATCGAGTTCTGGATCAGGTTGTAGCTGATCGCCGCGCCGACCGCGGCGCCCTCCGAGGCTCCGGCAACGCCGCCGGCCACCGAGCCGATCGTCGAGGTGTCCTTCGCCGTGACCGTCACCGTCCCGCCGGCGGTGACGCTCGAGGTCGTATCCAGCGTGTTGGAGATATGGGCGTCGGTGGTGTCGGTGATCTGGTTGATCGAGACCGAGCCGGCCCCGGCGAGCCCGCCGTCGCCGGTGGTGACGCCGACGCCGATCGTCGCGCTGCCGATCACGGCCGTGTCGGTGGCCGTCACCGTCACCGTGCCGTTGACGTCGATGGTCGAGCTGTCGATGTACGCGCTGGTGGTGGCGGCGATCACGTTGAAGCCGATCGCCGCGCCCAACCCGGCCTCGCCGCCGACGCCGAGCGCCCCGCCGATGGCGATGATCCCCGAGCTGTCGGTCGCCTCGACGTCGAGGTTGGCCAGCGCCGAGGCGCCGGACGGCTGAGTGATGGTCGAGCCCACGACGTAGGCGTTGGTCTCGTCCTGGATGTCGTTGACCGCGATCATGCCGCCGCCGCCGATGCTGTCTGACCCCGTGGCGACGCCCCCGGAGCCGGTGATCGCGATGATCTGGGGCTGGATCGTCGGGCCGGCGTCGGTCGCCGTGATCGACAGCGTGCCGGTGTCGAGCGTCACGGTCGAGTCCTGGATAAAGGCGGCGGTCGTGGCGGGGTCGCTCGTCCCGTCCAGGTTGAAGCCGATCAGGTTGATCGCGATCGCGACGCCGAAGCCCTTGCTGCCGCCATAAGCGCCGCTGCCGGCGATCGCCGCGATCTCAGCCGCCTCGTTCGCCTTGACCGACGAGTCGCCCCCCAGCGTCAGCGTGGCGTCCTGGACATAGGCCTCGGTAACGGGCAGGTCGACGTCGACCGAGACCGAGCCGGCCACGGCGTTGTTTGACCCGGTGCCGCCCGTGGCGCCGGCGGCGCCGGCGGTCAGCGAGCCGATGTATCCACCGTGGTCGGCCGTCACGTCGAGCGCAGCCGTCGTCACCATGGCGTTCTCGAGGTACGCCTTGGTTTTGTCGATGATGTCGTCGGTGCTCAGAGCGCCGGCGATCGCGTTATTGCTGGAAAACGACCCGGTCTGCTGTCGCGACAGGGCCACGCCCCCGGCCACGCTCACGACGATCGTCTGCGTTGCCGCGTTGATGGTGAAAGTGATCGGGAGGAACGTCTGGGAGCCGCCGGCCTTGGAGAAGTCGAGAGCCAGAGCCTGGCCCCCAAGGGCGTTGGCTAACGAGTCGGCCAGCTCGATCTGGTTGGGACCGATCAAGATGGCGTAATACGTCTGGCCGCTGGTCAGCCCGCCGATCGCGGCCGAGCCGGCCATGTACTCGAGCGCCTGCCCGGTCTGGAGCCCATGCGGAGCGGCGAAGTCCAGGACGGTTGCCTCGACCGCCGACGGGGTGAACGTCAGCGCCGAGCCAGAAGCCGGCGTGAGGGTCTGCGTTCCGCTCGCTGTAGAGGGGTCAAGCGCAATCGCCGTGCCCGCCGCGGCGTCGGCGGCGGTCGCCGCCAGCTCGAGGTCGTACGGGTCGGTCGCGATCACGTAGTAGGTGGTGCCACTGGTGAGCCCGCCGATCGGCGACGCCGCCGTGTAGACCACCGGAGTGCCTGTCGGAAGGTTGGGCGGCTGGCTGAAGTTGATGACCGTCGCCGGCTGCGCGGTCGGGTCGAGCGACAGCGGCGCTAGTGCGCTCGGCGTGGTGAACCTCCCCGTGTCGTTGACGTAGGCCTCGGTGTCGCTCTGCATTACGTTGGCCGACACGGCGCCGGAAATGCCGTAACCGCTCGGCTGCGCAGACGGGTTCGTGATTCCGAGCTGGGCGTACGTGGTCCCGGCGAACTTGGTCCCGCTCAGAGTCGGTATCGGATTGTTGTTGCTCTGCTTGACCTGGCCCTCACTCGGCGAGACCGTCGCCGCAGAGTAGGTGACGGTGGCGACCACTCCCTCGTCGCTGGCGTTGACGTGCAGCGCGGAGATGTCGTAGCTCCCCGGCGTGACCGGCGTCGACGTACTGCCGATCAGGGCAAGCGTCTTGCGGTTGACGTTGTTGACCGCCATCGCGAACCCGACCCCGATGTGGTTCGACTTGACCGCGCCCCCCGTGATCCCCACGATGATCGTGTTGTCATCGGCTTGGACATCCACCACCCCACCCTGGAGCGGATTGCCGTTGGCGTCGTAGCCGCCGTTGACCGTGACACCGTCCTGGATCTGGGCCTGGGTGTCGCTTGTCACGTTGTACCAGGCGGCCATGCCGGCGACGCCGATGTTGCCGCCGGCGTCGCCCGACTGCACCAGCGAGAAGGCGATGATCTGCTGATCGGCGTCGACGTCGAGCGTGCCCGCGGAGCCGACCCCGATCTTCGCGCCGGTGTCGATCGTGGCGAGGGTGGTGTTGTCGAGCGCGTCGACGAACACCGAAGCCCCAACGGCGTTCGTGCCGGAGACGTCGCCATAGAGGTTCAAGGCGCTGCCGGCCCCCTGCTTGAAGCCCTTGGCGCGGATGTTCTTGATCAGCGACACGGGGGAGAGGTTGAGGTCGAACGCACCGGCCTCGGCGGCGTTCTCATACTGGGTCGAGGCCTGGACGGTGACCGATTGCGATGCGTTCTGGAACGAGATGCCCTGGCCCGTCCCCAGCACGTTAGGGTCGCTGACTTTCTGGTTGATCTGGGCATCGCCGATGGTGGCCTCGGTGTCGTTGACATAGACGAAGACCTGGATGTTACCCCCGATCGCTGTCTCGGCCTCGTCCGTAGGATCGACCTTGGCGCTGGCCGAGTTGTTGAGGATGTCCGTGCCGAGCCCGAGCATGCCATCGGTGAGGAAGCTGGTGACGAAGTTGAGCGGGTTGTAGTTGGGATTGGCCGGGTTGTAGACGATGTCGCCCTCCACGCCGTTGACTGTCGTCGGGACCTCGAAGGGGATCATCGTGATCGCGGTGACCGCGAGCGTACCGGCGGCGTCGACCTGGGCGCCGCTGTCGATCGTCGCGTGGACCGTCGGGGTGTAATACCCGATGCCCAGCGCCAGGGCACCCGCCAGGCCCGAGTTGCCGCTCGGGGAGGCGCCCGCCTGGCCGGTGAGCGCGGCCGTCGCCGAGGTGTCGACCGTCTGCGTCAGGCTCGCCGCCACCGTGACGTTCGACGCCGATTCGATCACGGCCGTGCTCGCGACCTCGGCCGTGACGATGTCCACCGGCACGACCTGGATGAAGACGGCGCCGGCCAGCGAGAGGTCGGGACCTTGGCCCGTGGCACCCGGGGCATTCTGAGTGACGGTGGTCGCGGCGGACGACGAGCCGGAATTGAACTGTTTCGACCACGCATTCTGGATCGCGCTGTTGGTCTGCGGGGCCACCAGCTCCGGCTTGAGGATCTTGTCGGCCACCGAGGGCTCGTCACCGATCCCGCTGGCGGTGAACGAGCTCTCGGAGTCGGTCAAGGTCGCAGTGACGTTGACGCCCGCCGAGAGCGGGGGGATCAGCGTGGTGGGCGAGGCCGTGAAGGGCATTGTGAAGGACATCGTCGCGGTGTCGATGCTGCCGAACTGGGTGACCACCAGTGGGCGGGTGTCCGCCGGCGTGAACGGGACAGTGTAGTTGATGTTGGTCGCCGTCGAACCCGACGGCAGGCTGATCGGCGGTGAAAGCGCGGTGCCCGCCTCGGCGTTCTGGTACGAGTCGGCGAGCTGGATCACGCCAGGCGTCGACGTGGTGATCACGTAATACACCGTGCCCGGCGTCAGGCCGGTGATCCCTGAGTCGCCGGGGGGCGAAACCGGCCCAAGGTAGACGAACGGATCGCCCGTGTTCAACCCGGGATCAAACGGCGTGGTCGGGTCGTCGGGGTTGTTGAACGTGAGCTGGTTCGAGGAGACGGAGACATTGTCGCTGGTCGGTGCTCCAAACATCACGGTCGTGGTCGTTCCCGAAGCGAGCGAGACCGGCACGGTGTTTCCGTTGCCGTCGACGAACTGGACCAGGCCGGGGTTGTTCACCCGATCGGGCAGGGTGACGTAATAGGTGTCGCCCGGCGTCAGGCCGATGATCCCCGGATATCCATCGGCGGGCCCTTCGTAGACCAGCGGCTGGTTCTTGACGAACCCGGCGTTGAACCCGAAGTCGATCGAGCTGGCAGGCTCCCCGGCCGGGTCGACCGTCACGCTGAAGGTGCCGACCGGGGGCGCAGCGCCGACTCGAGCGCCGGCGATGGCTCCCCCCGTCAAGCCGGCCGCCACCTTGGCCGTGATGAACTCGACGGTCGTGGTTGTGGCCCCGGAGGGCAAGCTGATTGGTTGGACGGCTCCCGTGGAGTCCGTTAACTGGATGACGCCGGGTTTGGTCGGGTCGGGGACGAGGACGTAGTAAGTGGTGGCCGGGGTCAAGCCGCCGATGGCCGGGTTGGAACCGGTCGGGCCTTCGTAGATCAACACCTCGTTGGGGCTGAACGCGACCTGGGAACCGAAGTCGATGCTGTTGGCCGGGTTGGTCGACGAGTTGATGTTCACTGGGAAGGAGGTGGCCGCCGCCGCGTTTGCGGTTAAAGCCGTCACCGCCGCGTTGTAGGCCTCCTGGGCATAGCTGGCGTTGTTGTTCAGCGGGTCCGTAGTCAGCGCGGTCAGATGCATGATCCGCGGATTGGCGGGGTCCTGGATCACGTAATAGGTCGCCCCGTCGGTCAGGTTGGCGACGGTCGAGCCGAGCGCCCCGTGGTAGACCAGGGGCGTGTCGGTAGGCAGCGTCCCGGCAAGGGCGTAGTTGAAGCCGAGGTCGATGGTGTTGGTATCCGAGTCGATCGAGACCGAGGGGTCGAAAGTGAGGGTCGCGCTGCCGTCCGAGCCGCCGGCATTCGAGCCGATCGGCAGCGCGTTTCCCGCCACGGCGTCGGAGTACGAATCGGCCAGTTGAATGACGTCCGGGTTGCTGGAGTCGGGAATGGCCCAGTAGCGCACTCCGTCGGTCAAGCCGCTGATCCCGGACCCCTGGTAGATGAAGCTGTCGTTGAGCTGGAACCCGGCGTTGAATCCGAGCTGGATCGAGTTGGTCAGCCCGCCGCTGGGGTTGACGGTAACGGGCAGTCTCTGCTGGAACCCCTGGAACTCGGGGTCGAGGTTCAACGGGATGGCAGGCCCATCGACACCGCCGACGGGTGCGGCCGCCGCGAGCTGGAGGGTGTCGGGGCTGGCCGACTTGACGATCGCATAATAGGTGGTCCCGTCGGTCAGCCCGCCGATCAACTGCCCGGCAACGGCGTGGTAAGTCAGCGGCTCGCCGTCGGTGAAGCCGGGGTTGGAATCGAACGTGATCGTGCCGTCGGTCTCGTTGACGTCGGAGATCGGCACCGAGGTCGAGCCGCCGGTCAGGGTGGGGTACTGCTGGAACGGGATGAAGTTCCCCTGCTCGGCATCGTGGAGGGTCGCCGCGAGCTGGATCTCATCGGTCAAGTTGGTGGGGACGATGATGTAGTAGACGGTGCCGGACGTGAGCCCTCCGATAGCGCCGTTGTTGCCGCTGGAGTAGGTGTAGGGCTGGCCGGTCTGAAGGCTGGCGAACGCCCCCGGTGACACCTCGAAGGCGCTGTGGGCGAAGTCGACGGCGGTGTCGGGGTCGAGGATCAAGGTCGGCGCGGTGGCGCTGGCGCCCGAGATCAAGGTGCCGTCGGCATTGGCCTTGATGGTGTTCTCGGTGACGTTGACGCCCAGGGCGGCCCCGGCCAACCCGGTGACGTAGGTGCCGGTCGTGGGGATCGACGTGTTCGCTCCGGTTCCGGTCGCGGTGAGGTTGACGTCGCCCGCGGCCTTGACGGTGGCGCCCGAGGAGACTGTGGCCTGCGCGGTCTGGTTGACCACGCCGACCGCGAGGGCGACCGCGATGCTGTCCGGGTTGGTCGAGCCGTTGCCGATGTTCTGGCTAACGCGCGCGATGGGGGTGGCCGTCGTGTTGGCCGTCGAATTGAGCGTGACGCTCCCGGAGGTCGAGTCGATCAAGGCATTGCTGTTGACGTTGGTCTCGGCGTCGGTCACCCCCATCATGAATGCCACGGCCGCGCCGAACTGCGTGCCCCGCGAGTAGATCGCCTGGCCCTCGGCGTCCGCCGTGCTCGTCGACACCACGGTGACGTCGCCGGCTCCGATGATCTGGGTGTACTGGCCGACCGTGACCGTCGAGGCAGCGTTCCGGTAGTTGATCGAGACCGGCAGCGTCGCGAGGTTCAGCCCCGGCAGGTAGCTCGCCAGTTGCCCCGCGGTGCTGGCCAACCCGCCGACCCACGGCGCCCACGACGCGAACTGGTCGTCGCTGTTTTGAGGTGTATTATTGCTTACATACGTCGCCACCAGGGGGATGTCGCCCGACGTGGCGTTGATGTCGATCGTCCCCCCCTCGACCAGGCTGGCGGAGCTCGTCGTGCCGTCGGCGAAATCGACGGTCGACTGCCGTACGACGCCATCGAGCGTCGGGAAGCTCAGGCCGTCGAGCACGTAATTCGTGTTCGTGGCCGTGAGCGTGATCGCCCCGGGCTGGCTCGAGCCGGTGGCCTGGGCGAGCAGATCGGAGCCGGCGTCCACGGTGATTTGCGGGATGTTAAAATTGACGTTCAGCAGCGGGTTCTGCGGGTCGGGGTTCTCCACCGTCATCGTCAGCGCGCCGGAGTCGCCCTGCGACGCGCCGGTGAGGTAGTTGGTGCCGCCCTTCAGGTTCCGAGTCGAGACCGTGGCCCCCGCCAGGGAGGTCCCCACCTCGATGCTGGAGAAATTGATGATCGAGAGGTCGCCCCCCTGGGTGTCGATCGTCGACTCGATCGCGACATGGGCCTTCGGGTCGCTCGGGTCGGTCAACGCGACCGGGCCATTGATGCTGAGAGACTTGCCCGCGGTGAAGAGCCCGTCGAGGTGGAGGGTCCCCCCGACGTAGACCTGGACCGTGGTGTCTTGCGACTGGAGGTTGATGGTGCTCCCCCCCAGGTTGGAGCTGAAGCTACCGCCGTCGCCGTGGTATTCGAGAAGGCCGGCCGAGTCGGTTTCGAGGTAGAGGCCGTCCGCCGGCTCGCCCCGGAAGACTGCGGTGCTGCCCGTCACGCTCGCGGTGACCGCCAGCAATGTCCGTGTCTCCAGGCCCTCAACCTCGAGCACGCGCCAGACCCGTCGCACCCGGCCGGTGCCGTGAATTCCTGCATATTTGTCACTCGACCGCTTCCTCAGCGACCACCGGCTCTTGTTCGACTTGCGTGACATTGGCGTGTTCCTTGGATCGGGGTGCTGGTCACAGTACGGCTGACTTCGTGGACGTCGATGGTCGGGTCGGATTCGCCGGGACCATTGATCGTGAGTTCGTCCTATTGCCGGACATCGGTGCAACGCCTTGGTTCCATCAAGTTGTCAGAGGGATGTGCGTGCCGGTCCCGGCGACTGTGAGCGCAGCACCACACGCCGAGCCCGAGAGCGATCCTCCCTTGGCCGGAGCCATGGTTGCCGCTGGGAGCCGCGAGGGACTCAACGCAAATTCATCGTCGGGAGCGATTCCGTCTCGTTCGTTTCGTACTGATCCTGAGACACCGAGACCACCGCTCGACGTGGAATTGATCGTTGATCTGCAAGGGAGCGGCTACGCCTCAAGTAGCAAAGCTCTCGGTTCCACGGAGTCTGCCGGGCTCCGCCTGGGACACCCGATGTGAAGCACGAAGTAGATTTACATACGACCTTTGGGATTTTCAAGAAAAAAATTGCCGGTTTTTCTAAATTTTTTCGGACGAAGGGGAGGGTGCCACAAACGTCGGTCGTGTCACGGGGTTATTGAATGGCTGTCGCAACCCCGAGCAGACCAAAGGATTCGGGCGACGGAGGCTCCATTGCGGATCTCCTTGCCTCGCATCGAGTTGCGGCGTTCGTTCGATGACCGTGTGACACGACCCAAACGGCCGGAATTTCTTATTTAAAAAGTTCGTTCGATGACCGTGTGACGCGACCCAAACGGCCGGAATTTCTTCCTTAAAAAACCATTGAATTTCACGCCCAGAACGACCGCGCCAGTATGTCGGTTTCAATACGGCCAAATGCGTGGCTACGGCCTGTCTCCAGGTTCTGGAGGACGACCTGGGCCGGGCTGAAGAGGAGGGGATCGACGGCGTAAAAGTCGTGGTTGTAACGGGCGAAGATTGCCGAGAATGGTTCGCCATGGTCACGCGACGAGGACGAAGGGACCTGCGGTCCGATCTGTTCGAGGCTTTCATCATCGCCGGTGACGTGGAGGACCACGCGAGCACCTAAAGGACCGCGTCGTTGGTCCGACCGATGGCCGCCAGGTCATTGCGAGCGACGGGGGGCAGCGGCGCCGAACCGTGGGCCGACTGGATCCGTCCCAGGTCGAACTTGAGCTCGGCAAGTTTGTGCAAGGCTGTCTCCACCGAGCGAGCCACGACCTGCACCCCACCGGCAAGGCTCGCCGTTGGCGCGGCGAGCAGAGTGACCGAGGAGGGGAGCACCTTGCATTCCGAGGCGACCGCGGCCACGACCGCGTGGGGAGGCGGCTTGCGGGTCTCGAGCACGCCAACGATCGCGTTTTCCGACTCCCGGAACCCGATCGTGTAAGCCACGCTGTACTTGGGCGGAATGCTCAGGCACAGGTGAACGCGATCAGGCATCGCATGCCTTTCCACCAACTCGACTCCTCGCTGTCGGCACAGGTCCCGCTGGATCGGACCGATCTGACGCCGAAGTCTTCCATGGAAGACTTTCCGGCGGTACTTCGGTATCATCACCACGAAGATATCCTGGAAGTTTTGACGCCAAGGCGAACCAGGGCCTTTGTGTCCCGCGTATCAATCGGTTTCAGGCAAGGGTCGAACCGAGTGGGTGGTCGAGCTTGGCGAGCGTCGCGAAGAGAGGCTGAAGGCTTTTTCGATAAGGCTTCCAGCGGCCGACAGAACCTCGATGAAGCGGGCTGCGCACTTGATTGAGGCTGGCGGTGCGCACGGTCCGTTCGAGGGAATGGAAGTCGAGGCAGCGAGAATTCCAGGGGAGCTCGAGCGCGTCGAGAAGCCGTCGCGTTTCGAGTTCAAGGTCGTCAACCAGCGTCTCGTAGCGGATCTCGACGGGTGCTCGAGGGAGGACGGCTCGCCAGTGCTCCAGGATCTGGTCGTGGTGTGTGATGCGCGTTGCGATGTTGCGAAGATCAGAGGCCCAGGACACTTCACCAAAGTACGTCACCCAGCACGAGAGGGCGACGTCGCGCATATCGCGCAGGCATATCACGATTTTCGCTTCGGGGAAGAGCGTGGCGATCATGCCGAGTCGGTAGAAGTTGTCTGGCATCTTGTCAACGACGCGAACGGCCCTGCCGCCGAGCTCTTCAAGGCGAATGAAGTAGCGCTGAGCGAGAGAATCGATGG
>Ga0181530_10004737_pt1 | contig 14262 bp, 15 predicted proteins | sample PEATcosm2014_Bin_42_FD_119769 | JGI IMG/M metagenome (GOLD analysis project Ga0181530, IMG submission 119769) | Peatland microbial communities from MTU Mesocosm Facility, Houghton, MI, USA - PEATcosm2014_Bin10_60_metaG | ecosystem: Environmental > Terrestrial > Soil > Wetlands > Peat | place... | reverse complement strand
TCTGAACGCCGTCCCGGCGGCCCCCACCGGTGGCCGCGGCGGCGGGAATTAGTGCTTTGACCGGCTGATGTTGCTTTTGTCCGGGAAACCACTCCCTCACGGTCGTGGCTCGCCGGTCAGAGGACTAGGTCACAAGACAGGAGTCAGAAGTCGGGAGTCAGAAGTCAGAATCACACAGCACTCTGCGCATTCCGAAGCCTGTTTCGTCGCATGCGGCAGCTTGCGAAGCATTCTGTCCTCCGGCTGCGGACTCTCTCTTCTGACTTCTGAATTCTGACTTCCAAGTCCCGCAGGGATTTCCAAGGGCGCAGCCCTTGTGCTAGAAGTTCGTCTTTGCGCCCTTCGTTGTTCCCGTGACGTTGCTCAAGTCGGCTTCAAACGCCGCGATCTGAGTGGCGTCGCCGGTGATGGGGAAGACGGCCTTCAGCAGGAAAGTTCCGCCGGCGGAGTTCTGGAAATAGCCGGCGAAGGCCGCCGCGCTATTGGTGCTGATGGCCCCCGGCGCGATGGTGTTGCCGCTCGAGTCGAAGAACGTGAAGGTCACCGTTCCGGCGGTGCGGGTGTTGTCGAACCCGGCGATGTCCACCTCAATCGTGCCTGCGCCACGCGTGGCCTGTGCCGCGGTCTCGCTCACCCCCGCCGGTAGAATGACGATGGTCTGCTGGTCCGTCTGGCTGCCCAACTGCACCGTAATCACCAGGCTGCCGGCGGTGGAGCCGGTCTGAAAAGCGACCGACGCCTGCGTCCCGAACTGGCCCTGGGTATCGCCGGCTGAGACGGTGAAACCGGCGGTTTGCCCGCCGGTGGCGAAGGCAATCGCCGGGTCCGTAGCGCCCACCTCGGCAGGTTGGAACGCCAGGGTCACGGTGCCGCTGCCGCTGGTGGCCGATGCCTGGCTGAGGTTCACGGTGACGGCGCCCTGCTGCGCGCTCAGTGCCTGGACCAGCGCCACGGAGAGCCGCGGCGCGGGCAATGACGGCGGCGGCACGCCGGTGCCGCTCAACAGATAGGAGCGGCTTCCCACCAGCAGAGACCCGTTCGCCGGGCCGGCCGCGGCCGGACTGAATTGCACATCGAAGCCCGCGCTCTGAACTGGCTGCAACAGGATCCCGATGGGAGTGGATCCGCTCAAAGTGAAGCCTGCGCCGGTAGTGGCCAGCGCGGGCACCGTCAGCGGCACGCTGGTCTGGTTCAGGATTACGACGTGCCGGGTGGCAGCCGATCCCTGCTCTACCACCCCGAAGTCCACGGTGGCGGCGCCCAACGGCTGGGTGCCGGTTCCCGTCGAAACCAGACAGGTCAGCTCCACCGGCACGGTAGCGGTGAGCAATACCGAGATGCCGACCGTATCCAGCGAAGCGCTATAACTGCCGATGCCGGCGGATTGAAAGACGACGGTGAAATTCACGGCTTGCTGCGGAGCCAGAGTCGCCGGCAAGGCCGGACCGCCCGCAAGAGAGAAGCCGCTGCCTTCCACCGCGAGCAGGTCGAGAACGCTGGCGGTGTTGCCGGTGTTGCGGATGCGGAACTGCAGGGAGGCCGACAGGCCCGGTTCGATCGGTCCGAGATCGTACACCGGGGCCAGCGGTTGCTCGAGCGAGCCGCTCACCAGATAGAGCTGGAACTGGCCCCAGGCCGCCGGCATAACCGCGATGGCCAGCAGCAGCGCGCGCCCGAATCGGCCCTTCATGGCTTCCCCACGGTGATGGTGGGCGACCCGATGGTCGTAGCGGCCGCGACCGCCGTCGATGCCGCCGGCGTTGATCCAGCGCCCGACCTGCCGGCCAGCAAGGCTACCGCAGCCGCGGCGCCGCCGGCCGCAACCGCCATCACAATCCACTTGAGGGGGCCAGGCGAGGCGCTTCGCGCGCCTGGCGCCGCTGGAACAGACAGCGACGTCGAGACTTTCCCGCTCTTCGGTTCCGCGATGTACTGGGAGGAGACTGCGCCCGCGTGGGCCTGCTCTTTGGCGGCCACAATGCGAATCTGAAAGGGCCCGGGCGCGTGATTCAACTGGAGGCCGCGGAGGCTCGCGCGCCCTTTCGCGTCGGTAATGACGACATCGGTGCGGAGCTGGTTGCCGAAGGCGCCGCCGGGGCCTTCCTCGGGCAGATGGAAGCTGACTGCCGCGCCTTCCACCGGCTGGCCTGTTTCGCTGGTGATTTCGACGGTCAGGGGGCGCAGGCTGCGCGAGCCCGGAGTGTGCACCGCGCCTTCGCCCTCAATCACCTGGATGTGGAGGACGGCCACCTGGCCGGAGGCCGGCGAGAGCCCTGCGCCAATCCACGCAGCCAATAGAAGCGATATTTTCACGTCTGCTGAATTGGTGCGCCGATCAGGCGATTTTTCTCACCAATACTACAGTGACGTTATCCGGGCCGCCGGCTTCCTTGGCGGCCGCGATCAGTTTGCGGCAGCTCTCTTCGAGCGGCATGCCGTTGCGCCCGCCTTGCAGAATCCCCTCCAGCTCGATGTGATCGATGACCCCGTGCAGGCCGTCGCTGCAGATCAGCAACAGGGCGCCAGTGCGCAACGGGACCGAGTAGTAGTTGACGGTGAGCGGCGCGCTGGCTCCGATAGCCATCGTCAGGACGTGACGCATGGGATGGTTACGCAGGCTTTCTTCGTCCAGGCCGAGGGGCCGGCCGATTTCGTTGACCCATGTCTGGTCGTCGGTGATGACGCGCAAGCCGTCGTCGTCCAACACGTAGACGCGGCTGTCGCCGACGCTCGCGATGGAAAAGCCTTCTTCCAGATCGAGCGCCGCCACCAGAGTTGTCCCCATGCCTTCCAGGGTGGGATCGCTATGAGCTGCTTCGAGCACGCGGCGGTTGGCCTCTTCCACCGCGCTGAGCAGCACCTGCGAATCGCGCCGCCCCGCGCCGTGCACCATTTCCGACACGGTATCCACCGCCAGGCGGGAAGCGCGCTCTCCGGCCCGCGCGCCACCCATTCCGTCGGCCAGGATGTATAAACCGAATTCCGGCTCAATCAGGCAATAGTCTTCGTTATTGCTCCTGATGCATCCCTTGTCCGTCAATGCGAATGCTTCCAGCATTCCCCGTGGCTCCTTCCTCCGACAAGCCGTCTGCCACTGTATCACGTGAAAAGCCCGGGATGGGGCGACCCGGAAGGCCGCCGGTACCGTTACCGTATTTTACTCGAATGTCCTGGCGTAGAATAGAGAGGTTCTCACCGGATGATTCTCAGACGCCTCCGCTTGACGCTCGAAATGATCAAGTTCGAGCATTCGGTATTCGCCCTGCCCTTTGCCTTGACGGGGGCGCTGCTCGCCTGGCGGGCGGGCGGCTTCGACCCCTTGCACGTTTGGCGCAAGCTGCTGTGGATTGTGGTGGCCATGGTGGGCGCGCGTTCGGCGGCCATGGCCTTCAACCGGTTGACGGACGCGGAAATCGATGCGCGCAACCCGCGCACCAAAATGCGCCACCTGCCGGCGGGACACCTCTCGACCGGTTTTACCTGGGCGTTCGTGCTGGTGTCCGCCCTGCTTTTCCTGTTGGCGGCCTTCGAGTTGAACCGGCTCTGTCTCGAACTGGCGCCGGCGGCGCTAGCCCTGATTTTCTTTTACTCCTTCACCAAGCGGTTCACCTCGCTTTCCCACCTGGTGCTGGGCCTGTGCCTGGGAATCGCGCCGGCGGCCGCCTGGATCGCCATCGAGGGCTCGCTCGACGCGCGAATCCTGCTGCTTACGGCAGCCGTGACGTTCTGGACCGCGGGGTTCGACGTGATCTATTCCTGCCAGGACTACGCCTTCGATTGCGCGGAGGGCTTGTGGAGCGTGCCGCGCGTGTGGGGAATCGCGGGAGGCTTGCGGCTGGCCCGGCTATTGCACTCGCTCATGATTGCGTGTCTGCTGGCGCTGGTCTACACGTTGCACCTGGGCCCGCTGGCCGTGGCGGGCACGGCGGCGGTGGCTGCCATGTTGGTTTACGAGCACCGCCTGGTGAAGTCCGGCGACCTCTCGCGGGTGAACGCCGCCTTCTTCACCATGAACGGCTACGCCAGCGTGTTATTCTTTTTATTCTGGGCCGCCGATATTTTCCTGTTCCAGCCAAGCGTGTGAGACATGACGGTTATCGATGACGCTCGCCTGATCCCCATCCGTCAAAAAGTGGAAGCTGGCGAGCGGCTTACCTTCGACGATGGCGTAACGCTCTACCGCTCGAGCGATATCCTTGCGCTGGGCTATCTGGCCAACCTGGTGCGCGAGCGGATGCACGGCGACGCGACTTACTTCAACGTCAACCGCCACATTAATCCCACCGACGTTTGCGTGGCGAGTTGCCGGCTGTGCGCTTTCGGCAAGCGCGTGCGCGATCCCAAGGCTTACACCATGTCGCTCGACGAGGTGTGGCAGCGCGCGGGCGAAGGCTGGAGCGAAGCGGTCACGGAATTCCATATCGTGGGCGGCCTGCATCCGGAGCTGACCCTGGACTGGTATTGCGAGATGCTGCGCGGCCTCAAGCAGCGCTTTCCCCAGGTGCATCTGAAGGCCTTCACCATGGTGGAGATCGCATACCTGGCGCGGCGCGGCGGCATTTCGATCCGCCAGACACTGGAACGGCTGCGCGACGCCGGCATGGATTCCCTGCCGGGCGGCGGGGCCGAGATCTTTAACGAACGCGTGCGCCGCATCATTTGCGATCACAAGATCGACGGCAACGAATGGATCGAGACCGCGCGCACGGCCCACCAGTTGGGCCTGCGGTCGAACTGCACGATGCTCTACGGTCACATCGAGAACGACGAGGACCGCGCCGACCACCTGGTGAAGTTGCGCGCCCTGCAGGACGAAACGCACGGCTTCGTCACCTTCATTCCACTGGCGTTTCACCCCGACAATACGGCGCTCGGGCACATTTCCAAGACCACCGGCTTCGCCGACATCAAGAACATCGCGGTAGCGCGTTTGATGCTCGATAACATCCCGCACATCAAGGCCTACTGGGTGATGATGACGCCGCGGATGGCGCAGATCGCGCTGCGCTTCGGCGCCGACGATATCGACGGCACGATCGTCGAAGAGCGCATCTACCACGATGCCGGCGCCACCACCGAACAGGGCCTGCGACGCGCCGAGCTGTTGCAGTTGATCCGCAAAGCCGGCCGCAAGCCCATCGAGCGCGATACGCTGTACCGTCCGGTGGAGCGTTCGGAAACCACGTTTACGGTGCTGGTGTAAGCAAGACCTTCAGCGTGCCGCGTTCGGCGGCGCGCGCAAAGGCCGCCGGCGCCTGGCTCAGCGGGAACCGGTCCGCAATCATCTCTTCCAGGCGAAGCAGCGGACTCTCGAGCAGCGGCAGCGCCGCCTCAAACCGCCCGCAGCGCGATCCCACCAGCGTGATTTCATTCACGATGATGGGCGCAGTGTCCACCGGGACCGCGCCATGCACGGTGGATTTGAGGATGACGGTGCCGCGCGGGCGCGCCATGGCCGCGGCGGCGCGCAGGCCGCCGGGACTGCCCGTGGCATCCACCACCCAGTCGTATCCGGCCACGGGCAACGGGCCCGATATCAACTCGGTGGAGACACCCGCGGCGGCCGCGATGCGCAGCTTGGCTGCATGCCGGCCAAACTGGCGGACCCGGCAGCCGTGCGCGTTCAATACCATGGCGATCAACAGGCCCAGTTTGCCGTCGCCCAGCACGGCTACCGGCTGGCCGCGGGGGATCGATACCTGGTCGAGGATCTCGCACGCCGCCGCCAGTGGCTCGGTGAAGACGGCGCGCCCGGTTGGAATCCGGCCGGGTATCACGTGGAGGTTGCACTCCGGAAGCGTGAAGAATTCCTGGAACGCTCCGGGGTGGTTGACGATTCCGAGGACGGTGCGATGGGGACAGTGGCGCGCCAATCCTTTGCGGCACCACTCGCAATTCCGGCAGGCTAGGTTGATCTCTCCGACGACGCGCTTGCCGAGGAGCGCGGGAGTATCGGCTCCCACTACTTCGGCTACGAACTCATGGCCGGGCGTACCGGCAAACCCATAGTAGCCGCGCTGGAGTTCGAGGTCGGTGTTACAGATGCCGGCTAGCAGGAGGCGGAGCAGGGCGAAGCCGGGCGGACGTTGCGGGAGCGGCAGATCGCGGACGGTGACCGCGCCGTTTTCCAGGTGGACTGCCAGCATTCCCCTATCATACTGGGCGGCAAGATTCTGTGGGCTGGGCCAGGAAAATCTGAGTCAAAGGCGGCTTACATTGCAGTTCGAGGGCCTGCGGCAAACTGCATAATTGAAGTGCTTTTGACTAATTCAACTGTAGTTATGTGTCTTAATACCCGCATATAGGGGTGATAGATAACCCGCATCATTGCATAGGGTACCTCCTGCATTTTCCATTGAAGTAGATTAGACGTTCTGGTACATCTATACTATGCTCGTGAAAAGGTCCTCGTTCAGAACCTCCATTACGTCGGCTTGCTCGCGTACGCCGGCTTGCCCACGGGGCTTGCGTAAGGAGCTGGAACAGTTACACGCCCGTCGCATGGCGATCACCACCCTCATCGAGTCGCTGGAGGACTACGACCGGCTCCGGGTGAGGCGTTTTGAGGACAGCCGGTTAAGAACAGCTTGAGGGGCCGTTACTTTTTCAAGATGGTCTGAATCCTGGCAGAGAGATCGGATTCGGATAAAGCTCCGGGGTGATACATGCGAACCATTCCCGCGGGGTCAATGAGGACCAAGGTGGGAGTTGTGCTGGAGCCGTAGGTCACAAAGTTGACAGCCGAGAGCGGCGCGGCAACACCGGCAAGTTCCGAATAGTATCGACGGCGCACCTGGTCGATGTAGTTCTTCTCCACTTCGGGTGCGGCATCGGCGCCTCCGGCAACATATCCGTAATACCGGGTGGGCGCGACGATCACCAGTCCTTGCGGTTCAAAGGTCTTACGAATCCGCGCCAGGATGGCGACTTCGGCCTTGCAATCACCGCACCAGTGAGCCCAAAAGAAGAGCAGAACGGGATGGCCGTGGAGTGACGCGAGAGGAACGGGCTGGGAGCCGCCAACCCAGTCGGCAACCTCGAGCGGCGGCGCGGGCTTGCCTTCGAGACTCAAGAGATTCACATTTTTGCGAATGCGCTCAGTGATCGACGTGCCCGCGAAGAGCTTGAGCTGCAGGCGCAGAAACTCGAGGGCTTGAGGCAGTTCGCCGCGCGCTGCGAGCGCCTGGGCATGGACTTCGATGGAAGCCCCGATGGCCGTGGGCAGCCAGGAATCGGCATCGAGCTTGCGGCTGCGCAGGAGCTGGTCGGCCAGGCCGCGGGTTTCGGCAGCGTAGGAATCGGCGCGGTCGAATTGTCCGGCATCGAGGGAGCCGCGCGCCAGCCAGGAAAGCGCCGCGGCCAATTCCGGAGTGGCGCCCTGGCGCGCCCGGTAATCGCGAACTTCACGATCGGCGGCCGCGAAATCGTGGGCCGCGACGAGGGACCGGACGTCGTTGACCACCGAGGCGAACAGGAAGAGAGCCAGCACCATGGGTATGGGTGCTTACAGCAGGGAATTGACGTACTGGGTGAGCTTGGGGTCGGTCCAGTCGGCAGCTTCGGCGATTTTCAGCAGCACTTTTCCCTTGGAATCGATGATGTAGGTTTCGGGGTACATGAAGGTGCCGTAGTCTTCGTGAACCTTGAGGTCGCGCGTGGTCAGGAAACCGGGCGAGTACTTCTGGAGAAAGGCGCGATAGGCTTTGTCGTTCTGATCGACGCTGATCCCCAGCACCACAACGCCCTTTTGAGCGTAGTTCCGCGCGAACTGGGTAAGCGACGGGGTTTCTTCGACGCAGGGACCGCACCAGGAGGCCCAGAAGTTCAAGACGAGAAGCTTGCCGCCGAAATTGGGAACCGACACCGGCCGGCCGTTATCGGCAGTGAGGGTGAATGACGGCGCCTGATCTCCAGCGACGACGACGCGTTCGTGGATGGCCAGGTAAATCACGTAAACAAAGGCAGCCAGGAGCACGCCGACGGTGACTCTGAGAAGCCGATCAGTTTTGACGCTTTGCATGGGGGAAACTATAATCTTATTGTATCTCCACCGGGGCCTGTAGCGTCCAAGAAGGGGCCTCCCAAATCATGCTGATCACCCGCAAGGTCGAATTCTCCGCGTCGCACGTTTGCCGGCTTCCCCAATTATCGGAGCAGGAAAACCGGGAATTGTTCGGACCGGCGGCCAACCCGCACGGCCACGGCCACAATTATGTGCTGGAAGTAAGCCTGGAGGGGGAACCCGACGCGGTGACCGGCATGGTGATGGATCTCAAGGAGTTGAAGGAGATCCTGCGGCGTCACGTGGTGGAACCCTACGACCACCGGTTTCTGAACTATGAGGTGCCACCTTTCGACCATGTGGTGCCCACAACCGAGAACATCGCGCGCGACATCTGGCAGCGCATCGAGCCCCAGTTAACGGACAGCCGGCGGCGGTTGCACACCGTGCGGGTGTACGAAACGCCGGACCTCTACGTGGATTATTGCGGGGATGCGCCATGTTCCGAGTGACGCGGCGTTACCGCTTCGCAGCGTCTCACCGGCTGCACTGCGCGCAGTTGAGCGACGATGAGAATCAGCGGCTGTACGGGAAGTGCAATAATCCCTACGGGCACGGCCACAACTACGAGGTGGAAGTGAGCGCACGGGGACCACTGGACGCCTCCGGCCGGGCGGTAGACGCGGAGCGGCTGGACGAGTTGGTGAAGCGGCAAGTGCTGGAGCCATTCGGGCATCGCAATCTGAACGCGGATGTAAGCTGTTTCGCGCGGGTGGCGCCCACGTCGGAGAACCTGGCGGTGGAGATCTGCCGCAGATTGCAAGAGAATTGGAGCCGCGCGTTCCCGGGCGAGTGGCCGAAGCTGGACCGGGTTCGCGTGGCGGAGACGGCGCGCAACATCTTTGAGGTGAAGCCGTTTGAGGTAAAGCCGTTTGAGGTCAAGCGGTTTCAAGTGAAGGCCCATGAAATCGAATAAAGCGATGGTGAAAGTGATTCATCCGAGGCAGGAGGAGCCGAACCTGGCTCCGCTGGTCAAGGAAATGCTGGCGCTGCTGGTGGAAGATTCGCAGCGCGAAGGCCTGGAGAAGACTCCGGAACGGGTGGACAAGGCGCTCAAATTCCTGACGAGCGGCTACAAGGTGGACATCCGCAAGCTGGTGAACGGCGCGTTGTACGACGTGAAGTACGACGAGATGGTGATTGTGCGGGACATCGAGTTCTTCAGCCTGTGCGAGCACCACATGCTGCCGTTTTTCGGCAAGATGCACGTGGCCTACCTGCCCAAGGCGAAGGTGATCGGGCTGAGCAAGATTCCGCGGATCGTGGACGCGTTTGCGCGGCGGCTGCAGATTCAGGAGCGGCTGACGCAGGAGGTGGCGCAGACCATCCAGGAGATCATCGATCCGGTGGGAGTGGGAGTGATCTGCGAAGCGCGGCACTTCTGCATGATGATGAGGGGAGTGGAGAAGCAGCACTCGGGGGCGATGACCAGCGCGATGCTGGGGGCGTTCCGGGATCGGAAGAAGACCAGGGATGAGTTTTTGTCGCTGGTGAACCATCGGGGGGTGGGGCTGTAGGGGCCAAGGCGGGTCATGAAGACACGTCCAAGACGATTCAGGTCAGGGACGTTCGAGAACAGGTGCACAGCACCCTGAAAGCGCGCGCCGCTCAATTACTGACGTGTGCGTGAGCGCAGGTACTCCGCAACTTGAGTTTTGGCTGCGTACGTCGCCCACTCTTCGGGTGTGCCCTGCCAAATCGTGTCTTTCCAGTCCAACCGAGCACCTCGCTCGACGAGCAAACGGACTGTATCTTGATGGCCCGCCAAAGCCGCTTGATGCAGCGGGGTCGAATGGGCATGAAATCCGGGAGGATTGTACCGGTTCGGATCCTCTCCCGCATCGAGCAGCATACGGACGATCTCCGTATGCCCGAATTGTGCCGACAAAGCTAAGGCTCGATGACGATCTTCGGGACTCGCGGCAGACAGCAGGCGGCGCGCGTCCGCAACGCGCCCGAGCGCCGCCGCGACGGGCAAATCAACGCGGGCTCCCCGGCGAAGCAGAGCGTGAGCAGCTTCGAACTCGCCATGCGCGCCGGGCATCCCGAGGTTGGGATCTGCTCCGTAGTCGCAGAGCAGATCGATCAACGGGATCTGGACTCCGCATTCACGCGGCACGCGCCCGGTGCAAACCAGCCCGAGTGTCCCATTTAACATCGCCCGATCCTTCTTCGCGCCCGCCTCCAAAATCACCCTGGCAACTTCGACGATATTGGCGGGCAGTTTCCCACGGCGAATCGGATTCTCCGCCAAGAATTCCAGCAGCGACGGATTCTGGAAATAATTGCCGCCCTCAAATGCGACGCGTTGCTGCAGAAGGTTGGGATTCGCACTCAGGTGAGCCCTGAGCCCTTCCACATCTCCCCCGTCCAAGAGATCCACGGCACGGCGAAACGCCGGGTCCTGGATGCGCTCGTGGAATGGAAGACTCAGGTCGTCTACCGGCGCCGGCTTCTCGACTTGCCGCTTCAGTTCGCACGGCGGCACAGCACGGCTACGAGATGATGGCTTTGCGGACGGCATAGAGAATCAACTCGGGGATGCTGTGCAGGTTCAGCTTTTGCAGGATGTGGGTGCGGTGAGTTTCCACCGTGGTCAGGCTGATGTGCAGCGTGGCGGCGATTTCCTTGTTGGCGCGGCCTTCGGCGGCTAACTGCAGGATCTCGCGCTCCCGGGCGGTCAGCAGGTCGTAGCTGTCTTCGCAACCGCGCTGCTCCATCTGGCGGATGTAGTCCTCCTGCATCACGCGGCCGATTTTGCGGGTGAGGAAAGAGCGGCCCTGGGAGACGGCGCGAACGGCTTCCACGATTTCGCTGCGGAGCGAGTCCTTCAAGAGGTAACCGCGGGCGCCGGCCTTGAGGGCTCCGAGGACGTAACTCTCATCCTGGTGCATGCTGAGGACGACCACGGCGGTGCGGGGATGGGAGGCGAGAATGCGGCGGGTGGCTTCGATGCCGTTCATGTTGGGCATGGCGATGTCCATGATGGCGACGTCAGGAGCGAGTTCTTCGGCGAGTCGAGCGGCCTCGCGGCCGTCGGCGGCTTCGGCGATGACGGCCATGTCGGTCTGCTTTTCGAGGAGGGACCGCACGCCGTCGCGGACCACGGCGTGATCGTCAGCCAAGAGAATGCGAATGGGCATTGTGTCCGTTCCCGGCGGCCAATTCCACCACCGGCAGTTCGGCTTCCACCAGGGTGCCACGGCCGAGTTGCGAATCGATGTGCAGGCGCCCGCCGAGGCGGTGCACGCGCTCTTCCATGCCGAGCAGGCCGAGGCCGCGAACGAAGCGCGTATCGAAGCCGGCGCCATCGTCGCGGACGGAGAGGAACACGCGGTGCGGCTGGTGCGCGACCTTGACTTCGACGGTGCGGGCGTGGGCGTGGCGGGCGGAATTATTGACGGCCTCCTGGACCAGGCGGTAGATGCAGGTCCTGTGCTCGTCGGGGAGGTCGCCGGCAGCGTCGTCGGCGGAGACCAGGATATGGAGACCGGTGCGTTTGCTCATTTCGCGGGCGTGCCAGTTGAGCGCGGACACGAGTCCGAAATCGTCGAGCATGGAGGGGCGCAGCAGCAGCGCGAGATCGCGCACCTGGTTGACGGTCGTGCCGGCTAGCGAGCGGATCGAGTCCAGGTGGGTGCGGGCTTCGGCGAATTCGCCGGCACAGGCTGCGTTTTCCGCTTCCATCAGAATGGCGGAAAGCGATTGGCCCACTTCGTCGTGCAGCTCGCGAGCGAGGTTGCGCCGCTCGGTCTCCTGGGCGCGGAGAAGGCTGGCGGAGAGCTCCCGCAAATCGCCGCGCGCCTGCGCATTTTCTTCGAGGCGGCGTTCCAGTTCGCGCTCCAGGCGCAGAGTGAATCCGATGGTGACGAGGGCCAAGACTAATCCGCCGGCCAGCGCGATGGCAAAGGTGAGCATCAGGGAGCGGCGCAAGCCATCGGAGGAGGCGGCCAGGTCTTCTTCGGCGCGGTTGAGGCCGCGCTCGTTGACGGCGGCGATGCGGTCGGCGATTTGCAGCATGGTGGTGCGGCGCGGAACCAGCTCGTCATAGAAGAAGGAGTAGCGGAGGCGGTGGCGCTCGTCGGGAGTCCAGGCAACGGTGCGATCGAGGACGCGCCAGTAGGCTTCGATCTCGGAGCGAAGATTCTGGAAGGGCGCGCGTTCGTCGGGATCGAGCGAATGACCGTAGGAGTCGAGCGCGGAGCGGGTGTCTCGTTCGAGCGAGGCCAGGCGGGCGATCTCCGCCTGGGCACCGCTGGGATCGGGGGAGAGCAGGAAATCGCGAACGTAGGTGCCGGACAGGTAGATGCCGGCGCGGATCTGGTCGAGCGCGCTGAGGCGGCCGAGAAAGGCCTGGCGCATGGTGGTCTCGGTGTGGCGAACCTTATTGAGGACGATGAGGGTGCCGGTGGCGGCAGCCACGAGGAAGACCAGCAGGCCTCCGAAACCGAGGGTGAGCACCAGCCAGGGGCGCTTAGGACGGTGTTTCCCGGCGGGATTCTCTTCCAGACTGCCGGCCCAGGACTCTAGAGCTCGCACGCCACCTTCCTCCTCAATCCAGTGTAGTCAAGCACGCGGGCGCAAAGAATCCTGTCCGGACAGGATGGGATCGGCGGTGCGGAAAAGCTATCAATAAGAGCAGGGAGGTAATTTCATGACAAGTTTTCGAGGGCTTGCGATCGTGGCGTTAGCCGCTGTATCGATAGTAGGAGTCGGCTGCAAGAAGAAGGTAGCGGCGGCGGCGCCGCCCCCGCCGGCGCCCCAACCCACTGCCCAGGCTCCGCGGCCCCAACCGGTGGCGCAGCAGCCGCGAACCGCGACCCAGACGCCCGCCCCCGTGCAGGTGAGTCAACCGCAGCGGACTCCGAATGCGGCAACGCGCGCGCGCATCGATACGCTGCTGGCGCGAATCGAAGACGCCTATTTCGATTACAACAAGTACTCGTTGCGTCCCGATGCGATCCAGGCGCTGCAGGCGGATTCGACCGAACTGCGCGACATTCTGAAGGATTACCCGGACTACAAGCTGACGGTGGAAGGCCACTGCGACGAACGCGGGTCGGCTGAATACAATATGGCACTGGGACAGGAGCGAGCGCAAGCGGCCAAGGATTACCTGGTGCAAGTGGGAATTCCGAGCGGTCAACTGGCCACGGTCAGTTACGGTAAAGAAAAGCCGGTGTGCGACGAGCACGACGAAGCCTGCTGGCAGAAGAACCGGCATATTCATATCGTGGCGCAGGCGCAGGCCCAAAAGTAGCTTGGCGACACCAGGCAAACGGTTTCTCCCGTGTAGTAGCGGTCCCGTGCCCACGATGCGCATCCTGACGGAAGCGTGTCGCTGGGCACGTTCCGCATCCTCGTGCAAAAGCCAGCCAAGCCGCCAGACCGCCGTCATGTACTGAAGCGCCAGTCGTCCTATCATTGAACGTAACGGAGGATTTCTGGACACAACCAGCGCTTCTGCCGACCTAAGACACCGCCACGAAGACAAGATCCTGCTGATCCTGACGTTGATCATTGGAGCGACGGTCGGGCTGGTGGTGGTGACGTTTATCCTGCTGACCGAGAATCTGGGGGCGCGCCTCTATCCAGCCGGCGCTCCGGTGTGGCGGCGCATTTTAGTTCCGGTGGCGGGAGCGCTGGGCACGGGGTTCATGCTGGCGCGCTATTTTCCGCAAGCGCGTGGCAGCGGAATTCCCCAAACCAAGACGGCGCTGTTCCTGCGCGACGGCTTCATCAGCCTGCGGACGGTTGTGGGGAAGTTCGCGATGTGCGCGGTCACGCTGGCCAGCGGAATTGCTCTGGGGCGCGAAGGTCCGTCGGTGCAGGTGGGGGCGGGCCTGGCGTCGGTGCTGGGGCGCCGGCTGGGGCTCTCTACGCGGAGCGTGAAGGCGCTGGTGCCGATTGGGGCCTCGGCGGCGCTGGCGGCGGCGTTCAACACGCCCATTGCGGCGGTGCTTTTCACGTTGGAAGAAGTGATGGGCGATCTGCACGCGCCGGTGCTGGGCTCGATTGTGCTCAGTTCGGCGACATCCTGGATTGTGCTGCACCTGCTGTTGGGCGACGAACCGCTGTTCCACGTGCCGGCGTATCAACTGGTGCATCCGATCGAGTTTCTGTTCTATGCCGTGCTGGGCGTGGCGGGCGGGCTGGTGTCAGTGGCGTTCGTCAAGTTGCTGCTGTGGCAGCGGCAGCGT
>Ga0181530_10004729_pt1 | contig 14270 bp, 13 predicted proteins | sample PEATcosm2014_Bin_42_FD_119769 | JGI IMG/M metagenome (GOLD analysis project Ga0181530, IMG submission 119769) | Peatland microbial communities from MTU Mesocosm Facility, Houghton, MI, USA - PEATcosm2014_Bin10_60_metaG | ecosystem: Environmental > Terrestrial > Soil > Wetlands > Peat | place... | reverse complement strand
CTAAGCCCATGGCCTTTGGCCATGCGGCCCGAGGCGCTTCGTGCGATTCGTGTTGCAGGCAAGAAGGAGCACAGCCTCCTCGCCGGACGTCCGCACGCGGTGGCAGAAAGCAGGAACTCCATGCATGAGCGGAGGCGTCCGGTTCACGCCAAACGTAAGTGCGAATGCAATGTTGTCATGATCCCGAAATGTCGGCGGAAGACGCTGTTCACTCCGCTGTGCGCAGTTCATCGCGTGAAATCTTGCGAGAACAGAGGAACGCGGCTACGGTGCTTTTGGCGTATTCAAGACGATGCGCTTGAGCCATCTGGCTGTCTTCGCTCTCGTGCTGGCGGCGACAGTGGTCGTGACGCACTCTGGGCGGGCCGCCTGGCGCCAATTGGATCTTGACGAGAGGTCAGACGGGGTCTGCCCTTCTGGCCACGTGGTTACTTCTTCTTGGCCGGGGCGGGTTTCTTGGCAGGAGAAGACTCTGCTTTGCCCATCTTGGGGCTCTTGAGTTGCTCATTTTCCTTGGTCAACTCCTGCACCTTGGTCTGTGCCTGGGCAAGATCAGCCTTCAGCTGGTTCATGCTTGCTATTTGAGCGGAGGAGGTCTTCTGCATGCTTTGAAGACTCGCGTTGCACGTCGTGAGGGCGGTTTTGCTTGCCTCGTCCTCACATCCTGCGCTGACGAGCAACGCTGTGCCAAGGATCAGAGACATAATTGCGCTGAGTTTGCGGGTCATGACTTTCTCCTTCACTGGTTGTTTGTGGTGCGAATGGGTTGAGTTGAGTTGAGTTGAGTTGGACCGAAGACTGACGCTCTCGATGGGCCTACCGCCATTCCGAATCGACACGGCGGTCGCGAGCCCAACTGGCCTCGTCGGTCCCGGTGGCATCCAGCTCTCCGCGCGGCACGGTGCGCAGTCGGCTGGTCTTGACTCCAAGTCGCTTTAGATAGTCCTTCACCGCCCGCGCGCGGTGATCGGACAAAGCCATGTTGTACTCCGTGGTTCCGCGTGGGTCGGCGTGTCCGATGAGATTCAAGGGATCGTTCGTCTTCTTCAAACAATCGTCGTTTTTCTTCAACGTGGTCCTGGCCTCCGTCTTCAGCAGTGCTTTATCGAAGTCGAAGTACACAGGATCGAGCGAGCAGGCGTGTTTGGCTTCAGGCTCGCTTCTGGGCGCCACACACACGCCGTTGACGCAGGTCTCGCCAGGAGCGCAGTTCTTGTCGTTCCTGCATGCCTTGACGCAAAGGCCCTCGTCACAGCGGGTGCCGTTGGGGCACTCGCTGTCGACCTGACAGGCCCGGCAGTGATTGGCAATGCACACCTGCCCGCCAAAACATCCGCTCTTGTCGCGGCAGTAACCGGGGATAGGGGAGCAACGTCCGCTGGAGCACGCACGGCCCTCGCCGCAGTCCCCGTTGTCGCGGCACTGCTGGCACTTTCGGGCGACACAGAACTCTTTCTCTTTACAGTCGTGATCCGCATCGCACGCTGGGTACTGTGTCTTGCAGCCTGTCACGGCCAGGCCGAGCACGATTGCGACCAAGTTGAAACGAAGAATGTCTCTGCTGTTCGGCATGAACTTGTCACCTCGCCGGGAGTCCCCTAGCAAACGCCGTGCCGAATGCTGCCCTGAGACGGACGGTCCCTTTTCTTGTGCCAATCGGCACTTTGTCCGAGGAAGAGATCGCGATGGGACATGTGTTTACCAACGCCGGCAGCGTGGCATTCCGCCTCGCGTGACAAGTTGCCACGCCCCGGGGGTCGAAGCGCCCAGTAGCGGGAGCGTCTGCGACGGACATCCCCGCCTGGGACCGAACGATGCGAGACCTGGACTCACGCTGCCTTCTTCTCCTGTAACTCCGGGGTCAGCACGATGTCGATCCGCCGGTTCTTCTGGCGGTTCCTGTCCGAGTCATTGGGTGCCACTGGCCGATACTCGGAGAAGCCCGCAGCGCCAAGGTGCTTGGGCGCGACACCCTTTTCTTGGAGGTAGCGCACGACCGTGGTTGCTCGCGCGGTCGAAAGCTCCCAATTGGTCGGGAACTTTTCGGCAATCTTCGGGCCGATCGGTACATCATCGGTGTGCCCTTCCACCATGATCAAACGGTCTGTGCCCTTGAGGCCCCTCGCCACTTTGTCGAGAACCTTCTTTCCATCGGCGCGGATCTCGGCGCTTCCAGAGTGGAACAGAACCTCCTGGACAACGGACACCGTCAGCCGATCCTTGAGCTGTGCGATGGTGACGTCCCCCTTCGCGATCTCGTCCTGGAGTTCCCGGGACAGGGTGCGATTGGCGTTGCTAAGCTCATCGACCTTGGCCTCGTCCGTCTTCAACTTGCCGCGTTCGGCTTGAAGGCTGCGGATTTCGGCATCCTTCGCTTGCAGTGCCTTTTTGCATTCCTCGCTGGTGGCGCAGCCACCGAGACCCAGTGCGAGTACCAGAACGCCCAGAGTTGTTCTTCTCATTGCTTCCCCTCCGTGATCTGAGTGCATGGATATTCGCGGTTGTTCTCTTCTACGAGCCTGCCAACAACGACGGCCGGGACAAGAATCTGTCGGACGCCCTATTTCGATGGGGCCGGCTCGCTGATACCACGGTTGTCGTTGGAATCTGCAGGATGTCCCGGGGCAAGTGGCCGTCCCACATTCTGCAAAATGCGAACCAATCTTCGACATCCTGTAGTCCGCCAGAGGGCGCGATGGAAGGCGACGATCAAGATGGCGGCACTGGCTGCGCTCGCCGCCTGCGTCGACATGGCCCGTTATGGTTCGCCGTGCTCGCACGGGAAAATCGACGACGATCTTGGGGAGTTGGCAGTGCGTGCGCTATGAACACGCTGGAGGATTCATAGTGATTGTTCCCCCTGAGCGCAACGTACTCGCCCTGCGCCGCCACTTCGTAGACTTTGGTACGCTGCTGGTGTTGTGCGCAGTGGTCGGAGTTGTTGCCGGCTGCGGAGCGGCAGGGTTCCACTTCCTGCTCGGGGCTTCCAAGCACCTGTTTCTCGACGGGATGGCAGGCTACCGGCCGCCCGGGCCGTTAGGCGAGACTCCGCTCTTCGCCGAAACTGCGCGTCCGCTGTCGCGCCTGATCCTTTTCGTGCTTCCCCCGCTGGGCGGGTTGGTGAGCGGAGTCCTGGTTTACCTGCTGGCGCCTGAGGCTGAGGGGCACGGCACCGACGCTGCCATCGACGCCTATCACTTTCACGATGGCAGGATTCGTGCCCGTGTGCCCTTTGTGAAAGCCCTCGCCTCGGCGATCACCATGGGCACAGGCGGGTCAGCGGGGAGGGAAGGACCGATTGCCCAGATCGGCGCCGGCCTCGGGTCGACCATCGCAGGCTGGCTCGGGCTGTCGACACGCCAGCGTCGCACCCTCATGCTCGCAGGATTGGGAGCGGGCATTGGCGCCATCTTCCGTGCGCCCTTGGCAGGCGCTCTGTTCGCGGCCGAAGTGCTCTACCGCGAGATGGACCTCGAATACGAGGTGATCGCGCCGGCCATCCTTTCCTCCATCGTTGCGTACAGCACCTTTGGCTCCATTTTTGGCTGGAATCCCCTGTTTGAAACGCCCAATTTTCGCTTCCGGAGCCCGCTCGAACTGGGTCCATACCTCGTGCTGGCGCTGGTGGTGGCATACGGCGGGCGCACCTATCCTCGGGTATTCTACGGAACACGTAACTGGTTCCGGAAGCTGGCCATGCCCGCATGGCTGAAGCCAGCCCTCGGCGGCCTGATTGTGGGCGCCATCGGCCTCTTTGTACCCGAGGCCCTGTCAACGGGCTTGGGCGTGGTTCAGGGTGCGTTTCAAGGACAAGGCACCGTCATCTCGTTGCTCATTATCGCGTGCGCCAAGATGCTGACCACTTCATTCACGGTCGGCTCAGGCGGCAGTGGTGGCGTCTTCGGGCCGGCAGTCGTGATCGGCGGCGCGCTGGGCGGGGCCGTGGGGCTGATCTTTCACGGCTGGCAGCCCGCGCTCGTGCCGGACCCAGGCGCTTTCGCAATGGTGGGTATGGCGGGCTTCTTCGCAGCCGCCGCCCATGTTCCTATATCCACCATCATCATGGTCAGCGAGATGACCGGCAACTACCACCTGCTGGTGCCGACCATGTTCGTGTGCATGCTGGGGTTCTTGCTGGTCAGAAACCGGACCATTTACGAAAAGCAGCTTCCGGCCCGCTTGTCCTCTCCCGCGCACCAGCGAAGAATCATTCGAACATTGCTCGAACGCTCCACGGTCCAAGACATCCTGGCCCTGCGCCCCAGCCCTCCGCCCGAGCCGGTGAGCGAACGAACGCCGCTGGCTGCGGTCCTTGAGCGTTTCTCCTCCAGTGGCCTTTCGTGCCTGCCTGTGTTGAGCGAAGACGGCGGCCTGGTCGGGGTTGTCTCATTCGAGGCCGTGCGCTTTACGCTGAGCAGTCGTACCGCCCTGTCCAATCTGGTGGTGGCCCGCGATCTCGCCACCCCAGCAGTCACGGTCACCAGCGACCAAAGCCTGTATTCGGCCCTTACGAAAATGGCCAGGTTCGAAAGCAAGGATCTCCTCGTGGTCGAGACCCAGGACTCGAAGCCGAAGGTGGTCGCAGTCCTCACCAGCGGCGACATCAACGCGATCTACGACGAGCAGATCCTCAACCCCTCGCTGCCGGAGCCCGAGCCAAATCCACTGGTTCGCCGGGTGCGGCGATGGCTGCCAAAGGGCTGGTTCCACAGCGCCGAGGGATCCGAATAGAGTTCCGTCCGGGCGATGGCCTAAAGCACCGAGCGGTTTGCCTCCCGTCGCGAAATCTCCCATTTGCGTCGCGTCCTCTCGTTGCTCGTCGGCCAAATACGCCAAGTATTCTCCCTCGCGCCTCGGGCCGCTCGCAACTGCGCAATTTCACTCGGTCCGTCAAACCGTCCGGCGCCCTAGCGCGCGCGACCAGCCAGAAACTCAGCCACGAAGGCACGCAGGTCGTCCATGTCGAGCGGCTTGTCCAGTACGGCTATGGCACCCACCGACCGCGCCTGCTCATGCACTTCATCGTCACCGAACGCTGTGACAAAGATGACTGGCGGGGCTTTCTGATCGTGGCCCAGCCTTGCCAGCGCGGAAATGCCGCTCAATCCTGGCATGCGCACGTCTGAGATGACGAGATCGAAGGCACGCGCGTCGGCGTCAAGAATCGAGAGCCCGGTAAGGGCGTCCAGCAGTTCGAATCCCGTGCTCACCTCAACGATCTCATACCCATCGGATCGAAGGGCGGCAGCCACAAGCCCTCGAAAATCCTTGTCGTCTTCCGCCACGAGCAGGCGCCGAGGAGTCCGTGCCGGCGGCTTGTCACCGACGGGTCGAGCAGGCATCGACTCCCATGGGAAGGTTCTTCTCACTCGCCGCCTTTCTTGCCCTCAGGCTTGCACGTGCAGTGCCAGGTGCGTTCGCCAGCAGCAACAGGCAAAAGCGGTAGTGCCTCGGACAGACGGCCCGTGGCATTTTGCCTCGCGTGGCGTCCTGCCACGCAGATTCCTGCATGAGATCGCTGGTGAATATCCGCCTTGGACTAGGCCGTGAATGGCCTGGCTTCCCGTCCTGCCGCTGCCGGTTTGAACGCATCGGCTCGTGGCTGCGCTATTTGACGCCGACCTGTAGACTGTCGAGCGACGGCAGGTCGGAAAGATTCGGTTGCAACACGATCTCGATGCGCCGGTTCTGCGCCCGGTGCTCAGGAGTGTCGTTTGCCACCACCGGATCGAACTCGCTGTAACCTGCGGCCGCCACCTGTTGCGGCTTGAGCCCGCTTGACACCAGGAACTTGACCACCTCGACCGCGCGCGCGGTTGAAAGCTCCCAGTTCGAGGGAAAGCGCTGGGTGCGAATTGGCACGTCGTCGGTGAACCCGGTGACCAGGTATTTGCGATCGGTTATTCCGGCGAGCACTGGTGCCAGCTTGGCGAGTGCGGTCTGGCCGTCGGGCTTGATGTTGGTCTTGCCCGAATCGAAGAGGACGTCGGACTCGAGCTGGATCACCATGCGCCCGTCCCGAATGATCACTTTGAGCTGGCCGGCATCGATCATGGATTTAAGTCGCGCGACCAGATTGCGGAACGTTGCCGCCCGCGCCTCGGCCGCTGCCTTCTGCTTGCGCAGCTCGTCCAGTCGGACTTTCGCGTCTTCGAGGGTACGGGCAAGCTCTCCCTTCTCGCCGGTCAGCCTGTCGACGTTTTGCCCCAACTTCTCAAGGCGTTTCTTGAGTTCGCCCACCAGCGCCGTCGAGTCGTCGAGAGACTTGCGCAGACCATCGCGTTCGGTCACCGCGCCGCTGAGCCGCTCGTCGAGATCGGCCATCTTCTTTTGCAGATCATCGATGTGCGACTGGAGGGCCTTTTCGCGCTCCGCTGCGGCCCGGTCGCGATCGGCAGTGACCTTTTGCAGTTCGGCCACTTTTCTGTCGTAGGTGCCCGTGGTTACGCAGGCCCCGGCGAGGAGACTGCCCAAACAGATGACGAACAGGTAGTTTCTCATGGGTTCCTTTCTAGCGCGGCACCACCGCCGCAACAGCCGGAAGATCCTCAAGATCCAGGCTCACAGTGAATTGGTTTGCGTCGTCGGTCGTGAACTCGTCCAGGTAGGGCGAATAGGTCTGGACGCGAATCTCCTTCTTGGCATAGTCGAATTCCAGGAGCCGCAAGTAGCCGCTGTCGCCGGTATGGTTGGCCGCCCCGGTCCTTAGCCACTGATAGTCAGACAGCCACCAGCAGACGACCACGAGTAGCGGATAAAGCCGCGCCTTCTGGATGATGCTGTGTATTGGGCGAAGGTGGTGCTTCCTGTCTCATTGAGCCGCTCGCTGGAACAACTGCCTGCACAGGGAATGCCAGAAAACTCGCCCGCATTCACCCCGAACAGTCGTCGCGTACCTCGGTCAGCACCGTGGCAAACCGCCTCGTGTGGCAGACTGCCACGCGGGATATCACGATTTCTTGGAATCAGTGAAGCTCGCCAGTTTGCGATACATGGTCCGGCGGTCGAATCCCAGAATCTGCGCGGCCAGCGTCTTGTTGCCGCCCGCAGCCTCCAGCACCCGCAAGATGTATCGCTTTTCAACCTCGTGCATGGGAAGCATCTCGGAAGGATCATCGCCCGAGGGAAGAATCTGCGAGCGCTCGTGAGAGCGGACTGGCTCGGGGAGGTCTTCCACCACGATCTTCTCGTACTGAGTGAGCGCCACCGCGCGCTCGATGGCGTTCTGCAATTCGCGCACATTTCCTGGCCATGGGTAGGCGAGCAATCGCTCGGCCGCAGGGGCCGAGATGCCCGTCACCGCCTTGCCCAGCCGGCGCGCCAGCTTCTCGGTGAAATGCTGGGCAAGAAGCAGAATGTCGCTGCCGCGAGCCCGCAGGGGTGGAACCTCGATGTGGATTACATTGATGCGAAACAAGAGGTCACGCCGAAAGCGCCCATCCTCCACGTCCGTTTCGATATCTCGGTTGGTGGCCGCGACCAGGCGGGCGTCAAACGGGACTTCCACGTCGCTGCCCACCGGCCGGACCACTCTGGTTTCGAGAGCGCGCAGGAGTTTGGCCTGCATGCCAAGCGGCATCTCACCCACCTCATCGAGCAAGAACGTGCCGCCTTTTGCCTTGACCAGCAGGCCGGCGCGAGCTTCCTTGGCGTCGGTGAATGCGCCTCGCGCATGGCCGAAGAGCTCGCTCTCCAGCAGCGTGTCGGTCATGGCCGCACAGTTGAGCGCCACGAACGGACCCTTGCTGCGCGAGCCACGCTGATGAAGCGCGCGCGCCACCAATTCCTTTCCCGTCCCGCTCTCGCCAGTGATGAGCACCGTGGACTCACCGTTGGCAACGCTGTCCACCAAGCTGCACATTCGGCGAAGTGCCGGACTCTCCCCCAGAATGTCCTCAAACGGTTGCGCGTCTGCGACCGCCTGCCGCAGGCGTTTGACCTCGTCCCGCAGTTCGCGGTGCTGGCGTGCTCGCTCGACTGCGACTGCCAGCTGTTCGATCTCGAACGGCTTGGTCACGAAATCGTAGGCGCCGGCACGAATGGCGGCGATGGCAGTCTCCAAGCTGCCAAATGCGCTGATCACGATCACGACGCTCTCCGGCCGGCTGTCGACAATGCGCCGGCACAGCTCCAGCCCATTCATCCCGGGCATGTTGATGTCCACAAGGACGATGTCGACGCTGCCGGCTGCTACGATTTCCAGGGCCTCCTGCGCCGCCGTCGAGCTGCGCACGGCAAAGCCCTCGCGGCCCAGCCCGTCGACCACGAAGCTGCACAGGGCCGGGTCGTCGTCAACTACCAGCAGGTTTGTCGTCATCGGCTTTCACTGTCCCTTGGGCAAGCGGCAGATAGATGGAAAAGCGACTTCCTTTGTTGATCTCGCTGGCAACGCCGATCCAGCCCCCGTGGTCACGTACTATGCCGTAGGCCACGGACAGCCCCAAGCCGGTTCCTTCACCCACATCCTTGGTGGTGAAGAACGGCTCGAAGGCGTGGGTCATCTGCTCGGGCGTCATCCCCACACCCTGGTCTTCTACGCGGACGTAGGCGTACTCGGCCAGCGGCCCTTCAATATCGGCGGGTGGAGTTATCACATCGGCGCCAAGGCGTACGCTGATGCTTCCGCCCGTTGGCATCGCCTGTATCGCATTGACTACCAGGTTGGTCAGCGCCTGCTCGATCATCGATGCATCCATCTCGACGATCGGGTCCGGTGCCTTGTCTAGCGGTGCGAGTGTGATCCCCGCCTTTTCCGCCATATGGCGAAGCAGGGCCAGCGTGCGTTCGGCAATCGCGCGCAGACTCTCCTGTTTCTGCTGCGGCTGGCGTCGGCGAGCGAAGCCCAGCAGTTGCTTGATGATCTGGGTCATCCTCTCGCTCTGCTCGACTATGGTCTGGGCGCCCTCCACCACCGCAGGTCCGATAGCCTGGCCCCGCACGATCATCTTCGCCCGTCCCGAGACCACGTTGAGCGGAGTCCCCAGTTCATGGGCTACACCCGAGGCGAGTTTCCCGACGGTGGTGAGCCTGTCTGCGTGCCGAAGTTGCTCGCCGGCTGCAAGGCGCCGCTCGGTTTCCTCTGCCAGCTTCTTCTGCGCGGCTCGCAAGCGATCGCACATCTCGTTCATCTCGTGCGCCAGGACGCCGATTTCGTCGTGCTGGCGCAGATCGAGCGGACCGCTCAGGTCGCCCGCGCCGATCCTGCGCGCCTTGTCCACCAGACGTCGCATCGGGCGCCCGACAAACGTGAAACCCACCACCGCAATAGACAGGATCGCCACCAGGGCGCCGATGGCCGTGCGCTGCACGATCTGGACTATCTCCGTCTTGAATCTTTCGTCGCGAACCGTGAGCGGTCCCGAAACCTCCAGCGCTCCAACTTGGCTATCTGCGATCTGCACCGGCAAGTAGGTGACCAGGTGCTCGGTTCCGGAAATCGGCACGACCAGAGTGACCTCATCCCCCTGCCAGACTCTTTCCAACTGGGCGCGTGGGGCCAGTGGCTCGCCACCGGGCTGGCCATCGCTAACGCGCGGGATGAAGCGCAGGTTCCAGGGACTGGCCAGGCGAACCTTTTCGCGCGCATACGAAAACACCTCCAGGGCGCGCTGCTCGCCTTCGCGGCGCCAGACGTCGACAAGTGCCGGCCGCAGAGCGCGGCCCACCAGCCACGCATTCTCGCGCGCATCGGCCTCGGACAGTGCCATCTGCCGACGTGCGTTCTGATAGCCCCGTCCGGCGAAGACTGCCAAGACGGCCAGGATGCTCACGGCGATCAGTTTTGCTGCCAGCTTCATGTTTGTGTTTGCCGCCGGAGGATTGGAGTCTGCCGAAGATTGCGTGAGGCGGCTGCGGGTTGAATTGTGGCACGTCCGACGAACTGGCGGTAATCGGACTCACACCGACGAGCGACCGGGCACCGCTTCAGGCGACGCCCGAAGACGAGGGTGCTTTGGCGTCTCCGTGGCCGACCAACGCGCGCGCCAGTCACTCAATCCTGAAATCGTCGCGACGGTTCTGCGACCAGGCCGACTCGTCATGACCCGGGACTTTGGGACGTTCGCTGCCATAGCTGATCGTGGAGACTTTGTTCTTCCGCACGCCGAGTCGTTCGAGATAGGTCGCAGCGGATCGGGCTCGTGCGTCGCCCAGCGCGAGGTTGTACTCCGTGGTGCCGCGCTCATCGCAGTTGCCCTCAATCCGAACTGCCTTGGCCTTCTTCGCCTCTTGGGCCACCTTTTGAAGCTCGGGCCGGGCGTCGTTGCGTAGTAGGGCCGAATCGAAATCGAAGAAGATAGCTTCGCCCGCGGTCCGACTGTTATTGTCGGTGGCTACCTCATCCCCCTGGGCTGAAGGAGTGTTGATGTGCTTGGTCGCTGGCTGCGGTTGTCGGAGAGCTTGGGCCTGGTTCAGGTCCGGCTTCGTTTGTGCATGTGAGCACCCGACTCCCGCGAGGAGCATTGCGAAAATGGCTGTCTTGATGTGCATGATCCCTCTCCTTTCCATGGGCCTCTGTTCTCGCCACGGTTGCTGGGAAACCCGTCGGTGGCGTACTGATGCACGGCGGATGCCAGCCCATAGGCCCATGTCACGGGGCATTCCGGCCCGGCGGACTGCTCTGGTGCGTGGCATTCCGCCACGCGAGACAAATTGCCACGTGTCTCTCCGCCAAAACCTCGCCGAAAAGTCTGTCTTCGGGTTGCCCGCTCCAGAAGGAATTTCGGCGCAATCGAGGCGACCGCCGTCGTGACGATCACGAGGATGACCACGGGGGATGATTGTGAGCGGCCGGCGAACTGCGAAGACGCCGTGACCGGAAGTATGCCGCCCGACCAATCTATCCTCGCCCCGCGGGGCAACGCTCTCTGGCGTGTCCGGTGTGCCTTGCGCGAGAACCGCATTTGCTTGGCCCTGACACTCGCCCTCCTTCCGTTCTGGATCTACAAGCTACGCGATCTGGCCCTGCCCTATTTCTGGGATGAGCTGGGCGTGTACGCTCGGGCCGCGGTCTATCTGCACGACCACGCGCTTGGCCTGCTGCCTTCCAACCTGCCGCCCGAACTGTCGCGCGGTCACCCTCTTCTCCTGCCGTTCGCTTTCGGCGCACTCTTTCGCATCTTCGGGGCCACGCCGCTGGTGGCGCATGTTTTCATGCTCGTCGTGGCCACGGGACTGGTCGTCTCGGTGTTCTGGATTGCCCGATGGCACTGGAACGCGACGGTGGCATTGGCCGCCGCTTCGCTGCTGCTGGTGCAGCCGCTCTTCCTGGCGCAAAGCACGCTGCTTCTGCCCGAAGTTCCGCTGGCCCTGGCCTGCCTCTGGTCCATGCACACCTTCTCGCGCGAGCGGTATCTGCTCGCGGGAATTTGCACCACGCTGGCCATCTTTCTCAAAGAAACGGCCTTGGTGCTGGACGCGGTTCTATGTGTGATGCTGCTCCTGGGATGGCTGCGCGAACGTCCCAAGCTGAAGTCCCGCCTTGGCGGCATCCTGGCCGTGGCCGTCCCCGCCTTGCTCTACGGTCTCTTTCTTCTCATCCAGAAACGCCAGAACGGCTGGTACCTTTACCCTCCGCACCAAGAGCATGTGAACTTCCGCTGGAGTGCCCTGAAGGGTGGTCTGGTTGAATGCGCGAACTGCGTTCTTGTGGAACAGGGCCGGCTTGCGCTGTCGGTGGTCATGGCGCTGTGGCTTTTCCTTCGGCTGTTCGGCCGGCGCGAGGATGAGCGACGCTTCGTGGACAGCCTCGCCTGGACCTTCGCACTCTTCGGAATCGGCATCCTGGTATTCTCCGCCGGCAACGTCTTCATGAAGCGTTACCTGCTGTGCCTGCTGCCACCGCTGGCTATCTTGGGCAGCCGCGCACTTTTCGAACTGGTCAGCAATCAGACCAGAGTGCTCCTCCCGGCCGTGGCAAGCCTCTGTCTCTTTTCCCTCAGCGATCTGACATCACCGAGCTTCAACTGCGCCTACGACATGAGCTTCCGCGAATCGGTCCTCTTACAGCAAGAAGCCACCCGGTACCTGGAAGAAACAGTGGGTGCAGACAAACCGATCTTCTCCAATTTCCCCCCCATCTTCGGCCTGGAAGACCCACGCTACGGCTACGTGCGAACCAAGTTCAAGCGCTTCTCTGACCGCTACTCTCCCGAGGCCGAATACATCTTCGCCAGTGAGCTCTTCGACCACTTCACGCCCCCAGCAGGAGTGCGCACCGAGCTCACGAAGCGATTCTCTTCCCCCTACACGAACGTCGCCCTCTACCGAATCCTGCGCTAAATCACTAATCCTGAATCGAGCACATGTATCTTCCAGCAGGCCCGCAAAATGCAGGGGCCTCCTTGTGTCAGCTCCGTCTCCACAACGCGCAAAGGCGGCCATCTGGAACCCGGCCACTATTCATGCGCCTTCAGACGCGCCCTTTTCACAGCCGAACAGTCCAAAGCAAGCCGCCTTGTCTTCAGGCTCTTTCGTCGACTTCGTCGAATCACGCCTGGCCATTTAGCGCCCGCCAACCTGCATCGGACAATTCGATGCTGAGATCCTTCTCTCAACAACGGCGGCTACTCGTCACCGTCAGTTTCCTCACCACCTTTGCCGAGGCAATGCTGGTGCCGATGTATGCTGCTTTCTCCAAGAAAGCGGGAGGCAGCATTCTCGATGCCGGCATAGCCTTCGCTTGCTTCTCCATGGCCACTGGGATCTTCGTCGGGCTGATAGGCACGCGGCCTTGGTTTCAGCCTCACGTCAAGGCGTTTCTTGTGCTTGGCTTCTTTGTGTCGGCTGGTTGCGATATCTTTTACATCTTTGTGCAAAACCGGTGGCAGCTCTTTGCTGCTCAGGTGATCGCCGGGCTGGCCACGGGACTGCTGGAGCCAGCCTGGGACTCGCTCTTCACCGACGCCATCGAGCACTCGTCGGCCAAGCATTGGTCGATTTGGGCCGGGGGCACACATCTCGTCGCAGGAGTGGCAGCGCTCGTCGGCGGGATCATCTTGGCCTGCTTTTCTTTCAACGCGCTGTTCGCGACCATGGGCCTCGTCGACTCGCTGGCCACCTTCCTGGCGTGGAGAGGAGACCTGCCGAAAGACGCAAGACCCCTAGGAAGGTCTGCTTGGCAGGAAGGGGCACACGAACAATGAGTGAGCTGACGGCGGGCTTGCTTGCGGAGATGGTATCGGACGTGGTGGACGACACAGAAACGTTGGGCAATACGAGTGCTGCGGTTTACGAGGAGGCGCACTTCCGGGCGGGCGTATTTGCAAAACTGCGCCATAATATGCTCGATGTCTTTCCAATCGCAGATGCCAGCTACGCCGACGAGCACTGGCGTGAGCGTTGTGATATCTGTCTCCTGGAGTCGAAGATTCCTGTTGGTTGGATTGAGATAAGAAAGGCGTGGTTTGGGACCGATCAAGATTGGAATGCAAAGCCTGCGGAACAGCTCTTTGCGCTTCTTTGGGATGTCGCGAAAGTTGCTTACCAGGTGAAGAATCAGCCGGATGGCTACGGATATGTGGCGGCTTTCTTCTACAATCAGCGACATCTGCCGTTCGCAGGTGGTGTGACCGAAACAGGATCGGCGCGGCGCGGGGAAGAGTGCCTTAAAAGGCTCTGCGCGTGGTGTGAGGCCAAGGGAGACGAGCCTGCTCGGCAGAAGTTGTGGAAGGCTTTCGGCCTGTCAGAAAAAATGCTAGCTGCGGAGCTTCGTGCCCAGTACGTTCGCTGCCTCAAACTGGTGGCGGATGTCGAGGTTCGCACACCCAGGAATAGGCCGGTGGAGTTGGAATATCAGGTCATTGCTGCCCGGCTGCACAAATAGCAATCCGGTGGATCATGGTTTTGGTATCCTGGGTGGCCGCCGTCCATGAATAGGCAGAGCTGAACTGGTTCAGCGGATTTCGCCAAGTCTCTTCTCGCTGTCACCGCCCAGTCTGGCATCTCGATTGCGCCACAAAATCGCAGCTCTGCAGCTCCGTTTGCCTGCCGCAGAGCAGATGGGCATCACTGTAGCCGACCGGGTCGCGGACGTCCACGCCCTTGCCCCGCTATCCTTCGACCAGAGCTCTTCCACTCTGCCCATCCCACCATGCCCACATCCTCCTTCTCCGTTCCGTTGCCCTCTTCATGGCCAAAGCACGCCAAGGCCGCCACGCTGCACGTCATCTCCCTCGCCAACTTCGCACTCACCCAGGTGCGAGGATGGGCTGCCAATAGCCCGATCCACCGCGTGCGCCTCGCCGCTCAACTCGATCAGCTCAACAGCGAGG
>Ga0181530_10004727_pt1 | contig 14274 bp, 13 predicted proteins | sample PEATcosm2014_Bin_42_FD_119769 | JGI IMG/M metagenome (GOLD analysis project Ga0181530, IMG submission 119769) | Peatland microbial communities from MTU Mesocosm Facility, Houghton, MI, USA - PEATcosm2014_Bin10_60_metaG | ecosystem: Environmental > Terrestrial > Soil > Wetlands > Peat | place... | reverse complement strand
CTGTGCGAGATGTTCGGGATCAGGGTGGCTCGTTTTGTCCTGGGGCTGGTAGGCCTTTGAAGTTCTTGTCGAGCTTAGCCACCAAATGCCACGGCAGGAGCATTGGGTTCTGAATCGTACCGGTAACCTCAATCCCCTTAGCCGTTAGGCCTTCGATGAGAACGGCGAGGCACCCGCATATCGGGTTTATGTACTCTTTGTGTGGGCCGGAAGCTATAGCCTCAAGGTTTACGAACCTGACCGTTTGAGGTTTAGCCTTCTCAATCTCGTCGGCCATTCCCTTTATGACTTTCTTCTCAACCACTTCAAAGACTTGGCCAGTCAACATCTTGTGAAGCTCACCGGTCGGTTGGTAAGCTTCAAGGTTCAATGGTTCCAGCTTTTTGTTCAAATCGTTGCCGTCGATTACGTATTCCTGCGTTGTTGACACTATCGTTGCAACTCCCAAGCGATTCACGGTTGACACGCTGGACCATCGTTATAGATGTTGTCAAATAATTCGGGGTTCAATCCAAGTGGTAGGGCAGTGTTTCGATGAGGTTCTTGGTTAGATTATCGAACGGAACAAAGCTCACACCTAAAGACGCGAGAGAGTTGACGCTCCGGTCTTACGGAGCGGTGAAGGAATTTGGCGGGGATGTGGGGAATCTTCGAGTGAGCAGTTCAGCTATCGAACTGGATCTGCTTCTAGAATCAAAGGCCAATTTGCATGCGGCAGCCCAGTCTCTTGAGAAGAAGTTAGGGCGGTTGCTTACGCTAAGGGAGCTTGACATCCCAGCTTCTCAAATGGAAGCTGGGGAAGCGATTCGGGAGGGGATTCAGTTGTTCAATGAAGAGCGCTTCTGGGAAAGCCACGAAGCGCTGGAGTCGGCGTGGCGGAGGGCTTCTGGGTCTGATAAGGAGATACTGCAAGGCATAATCCTGCTCGCCGCCGCGCTCGTCCATTTACAAAAGAACGAAATCGCGGTTACGCTCAGCGTGATGGGACGAGCCCACAGTAAGTTGGCCAGCCATCATTCAGAACACTTCGGCATCAACATTGACAACCTACGCGACAATGTTTCAAGAATGATCTCAGCAGGTCACCCCGTTTTTCTCAAGATCAACCAAGCACTAGAGTGATTGTGCTGCGGCTTGTAGGCCAGCTATTGTTTTCGCATCCTGTATCTCCCCCGATTGGATCTTGGCTAGTGCAGTTTCGAATGGAAATCTTTCAACGGTGATCTTTTCATCTTCTTCCATTCTCGTCCGCGTCTTCGCCAACCCTTTGGCTAAGTAAATGTGAATCTTCTCGGTGCTGTAGCCGGGGGCCACGAAGCATTCCAATACCTTAGAAATCACCTCACAGGTATACCCTGTTTCTTCCTCTAACTCTCGTTTCGCACAATCCTCAGGTTCCTCACCAGGTTCTAATGTCCCAGCAGGGATTTCGAGAAGTTCAGCTGAGACTGCATATCGGTATTGGCGGACGAGAATCACGTTACCTCCCTCAAGAATGGGAACTATAGCTGCAGCTCCTCGGTGTTCAACAATTTCACGACTCGTAACCTTTCCGTTTTCGATCCTGACTTCGTCCACTCGAAAGTTGAGGATTCTGCCTTCATAGATGCGCTTGGATGAGATACCTTGTTCCAATTTCATCATTTACAGTTCGGGGGAGTTCATCGATAATAGATGTTCGATTAGCTCTCGCCCTCCCACTTGGTACTGTTTTTATTGAGAGCTCTCTACTCATGCGCGTAAGGATTTAGATTTGACAGAGAAACTTGTTCCCGACACATCGATAATCATTGACGGCAAGGTTCCATCAATCATAGAGAAAGAGGGGTTAACTGATGTGGAAATCGTCATACCCCGCGCAGTCTTAGATGAACTGCAGGCTCAAGCTTCGAAAGGCCGCGAAACAGGTTTCATTGGATTAGAGGAAATCAAGAAGCTACGAGTCCTCTGCGAGACTAAAGGCATCAAACTCACATTGTTGGGTGAGCGACCCGGATACAATGACATTATGCTTGCAAGAAGCGGACGCCTCGACGCTCTAATCACGGATGTCGCGAAAACTGAGAATGGAACCCTACTAACCGCGGACTACGTGCAAGCCTTAGCGGCAGAAGCTGCAGGCGTAAAAGTGAAGCATATTCCAGGCGAGGTCAAACTAACTGGTCTCGCGTTTGAGAAATTCTTCACTCCAGACACGTCGAGCATCCACTTGAAGGAAGGGACCAAGCCTTTAGCTAAGACGGGGAAACCGGGTAAATTCGAGTTAGTTACGCTGTCCGAAAACCTCAGCTCTGTTGAGGAAGTTGAACAGATAATTCGTGAGGTTACGGAGGCAACGCGTGTCAGCGACGAGGGCTTTGTTGAAATCAACCGAGGCGGGGCCATGGTAATTCAACTGGGCCGCTTTCGAATTGCAATAACCCGCCCTCCGTTTTCTGATGGCTTGGAAGTCACCATCGTCCGACCAGTGATCAGTCTTACCCTGCAGGACTACAAGCTATCGGCGAAGCTTATGGATCGCCTGGCCACACGTGCTGAAGGCATCCTTATCTCTGGCCCTCCTGGCTCCGGGAAAACAACATTCGCCTCATCCCTCGCAGAGTTCTATCTGAAACAGAACAAGATAGTCAAGACACTAGAATCTCCCAGGGACTTGCAGGTGGGCCCGGAGATTACTCAGTACGGTCCGTTGGAAGGTGATTTCGAGAAAACCGCGGAAATTCTACTACTCGTTCGTCCTGATTACACGGTTTTCGATGAGGTGAGAAAGAGCAAGGATTTCTTGATATTCGCGGACATGAGGTTGGCCGGGGTGGGCATGATTGGTGTTGTTCATGCGAGTGAAGCTATCGACGCGATCCAACGGTTCATTGGGCGAGTTGAGTTAGGCATGATCCCCCACATTATCGACACGATAATCTTCATTCAGTATGGGGAGGTTCGAAACTTATTCACGTTGAATCTGACTGTAAAGGTTCCGACTGGTATGACGGAAGCTGATCTAGCTAGGCCTGTGGTTGAGGTGAACGATTTTGAAACTGGGAATCTGCAGTTCGAGATCTACACGTTCGGCGAAGAGAACGTGATAATTCCGGTCAGTGAAGTCAAGCGTTCGGTTAGCGGGGCGCGGAAGTTGGCTGAAGAGAGGATCGCGCAAGAGATCAGACACTTCGATCCTGACGCTGAGGTAACCCTAGTATCCGACAACCGCGCCGTTGTGCGCGTTGACAATGATGTGGTTCCCATACTCATTGGGAAGAAAGGCGTCACGGTCACAAAACTCGAAGAGAAGCTTGGCGTGAAGATTGACGTGGAGCCCTTGGCTCCGAGTTCATCTGGAAAAGAAACGCGGTACGAGATAAGGGAAGTCGGTAATCGAATCGACATTGTCTTCGACGAAGATCTAACCGGAACAGTCGCTAACGTTTACGTGGGCGACCAGTACCTTTTCTCAGCTACCATAGGGAAGAAGGGCCAGATTCGGGTATCAAAGAAATCAGACCTGGGCCGCAGCTTGCTTCGTGCTCTCGTTTCAAAGCAAAGAATCCGAGTTCTGACGTAATTCCCCTACGGGGGTTGAAGTTTCAGATCTGTGCCAGAGAGTTTCCGCGCAAAGCCTTCTATTTCACGTAAGAGCGAATTAATCTGTTCGTCTGAATGTTTCTCGTTTTCGATCGCCCGTTCGAGTTCCATCTTCAATTCATCTTGTGAAGCGCGGTTTTCCTTACCTCTTTTGCGTAGATCTGTGAGCTGTTGCACTAGCGACTTGGTTTCTTGGTCAGACAGAATTTCATCGTAGGTTAATTTTGCTTTTCTTGCACTTTCATGAATGTCTAACAATGAGTTTCCTGAGGTCACTTGTTCCGATCGTTCGATGACTTTCTTGGCTTCACGTTGCTTGAGAGCAAGTTTGCCTGAAGAGACCGCTCCGGATAAGGCTGACATTACTGATTTCAAACGTGGGTACTCATCGGTTTCTGCAAGGAAAGTAGTGAAAGGTTTCTTGGTGTACACTTTTACGCTTTCGCGGACTTCGACGGGAAGGGGGTAGTCACCACGTTCAGAAATCGATATGAGCTTCTTGAGCGGGCGCCCTAACCTACTGAAGCCAGTTCGAATCAACTCACCTCTGAGTCTCCTCAACTCAGAGTCGATTTCGAGGTACCGCGTGACTTTTGGGTTTCCTCGGATATTTTCAGCTTGAAGTCTCAATGATTCATCCAAACGGCTTGTTTCTTTCAGTTTTTCATCAAGGGATTTTCGTTGAGACACAGCCTGCTCTTCGGCTGTGTTCATTTTGTTCAGGGAGTCGATTTTCTCATTCACATCTTCAAGGGAGCGAAGAAGTGCTCCGCGGCCCATCAGGAAGTTATGAAGTTCGTCTCCAAGTCTCCGCAGCTTGTCAATATTGCCGCCCAGCGTCATCATGTCTAGGATGTAGTAAGGTCTGATTTGGCGCAGCCATTCCTCTCTGGATCGGGCAGCTTCCGTTGCCAGCTTTGACGTGTCCCGTTGTAAGTTTCTCAGGCTGGTTGAGTTCTTCAGGGTCGGGATGTTGAAATCCTTGCACATATCGGGTATGATGCTAGTGAGTCTTGCTACGGCCTTAGAGGCCCTATATTGTGCTCGATTGTCCCGCTTAGTTTCCAAGTCTTGCTCTGCTTTTCGAGTGAGTTGATCGCAGAAGCTTCTAAGCGAATCGACACCTCGGTTGATCTCCGAAACCAGTTTGTCGCGTTCACGCTCTGCTTGGGAAAGACTTGATCCTAACGAATCCCTTAGCCAATCCTGAAGTTTTGTGACTGCGACCTGGTCGGTCATCGGAAACACGAGACGTATTCCTACCCCTCGGCACGAACTAAAGAACCTGTGGAAGGCGTATCTAGGGTTGCGTTTAGCGGGCTTCTTCTCTTAGGGTGATCAGGATCGTTTCAACCGTTCCCTCAGCTCGATCGATACGCTTCGTGAGGTCGTTGACCATCGCATCGTATGTTTCCCTGGTTGTTTTTCCAGATCGGTATTGAGTTTTCACTTGGTTCAGGCTGCCCCTACAAACTTGGATTTCAGCTTCGGAACGGTCTATACGACGGATCAATTCGTCGTAGTGCTGGCTGATCGCTCTGATCTCCGCTTTAACCGCCATGAGCGACTTGTTGATTTCATCGAGCCTCAACTCCATTACCTTCGTTCTCCTTCTGAACTCATGCTTTACCATTCCACCCCTCGCAACCTCTTCTTCCATCACAACGAGTTCTCTTAAGAGCGAAATCCTCTCGTCGTACAAGCCCACAAACTCTCTGAGTTTCTCGACGGGAACTGGAATTGCGAGTTCCGGTCCTCGCCTAACCCTGACCGTGAGAACTACCGCCGCGAATACCACTTCAAGGCCTACTAACCAGGGCAAAAATTCGGATGCAGCAGAGAATGGGATGAAGCCGAAGTAGACACCAAGTGTCACGTTACTCGTTACAGTGACTCCCTGAAGTTGGATCTGCCTTTTAACGGGATCGTACTGGATTGGCGGCGCGAGAGGGTTTGTAGTCGGTAGTATAACATTGTCAATTCTGATGCCGCTGGGTGCCATAATTTTGACTATGGCGTTATCAAATACGAAATCCTCCCGATTGTTAAGCATCGGAAGTGTAAGGTTGTAGCTGCCCCACCAACTCACTTGCTTGAGGTATTCAGACTGGGGAAGGTTGTATGAGAGGCTGAACGTGAAGTTCTCTCCCCCTCTAATCCCTTCTCCGTATCGGGGGGCTACACTAACTTGGTAAGGCGGTCCGGGGTCCTCTGGGGTCGTCCACATTGCACCAACAGGATCATACGCCATAACATTAGTTGCGCCGTCAGGAAGCGTAATCGTCAGGCTAGTGATTGGAATAGCAAAGTTATGTAGGTTGTAAGTATCGAGAATGCTCAACGTACCCGAGCTGCCGATCTTGATATCCCTCTCCACAGATGTGACATCTACTAGGTATTGGCTGACTGTGAGGTAAGGACCAATGAAAGTCTCGTTAGAGTACGCCTTCCAAGGCTTGTACTCTTTAACTAGGGCGGGCTGTCCTGCCACTGTCGTTTGCGTGTAGGTTGAATTTTGAGCAACTGCGAAACTTGATCCCACCGCTCCCAGGAGCGTAACGTTCGCTACTCTTGCATCCTGTGTAAGAACTGGGGCGGCTGAGAAATTGTATAGTAGCCCGTTCGGGGCGGTTGTTATGATGTGTGCTACGGTGAGGTAGACGAGGAATCGATATGTCGACGTGGGCGGAAGTTGGTTGGCGAAGTGAACGCGTAGCCAATAGAATCCACTCGTTTGGTTCACATTCGCATCTACGGTGAGGGTTTTCCCTTGGCTGTCGGTCGCTTCAACGTAGTATACATCTCCCTTGTAAATGCTGAGCACACCAAAATCAAGGTAGGTTGCAGGGGTCGTCCCTGAGTTGCGCACAGTGTAATTGTCGACAATGTGCACCACTCCATACTCGCCGATGGACGCCGTTCTGGAGACGTCTATCGTCAATTGAGCTGGCTGAGTCTGGGCGTGGGTTGGGACGGCAACGACGAGCGCGAGGACTAGAACTAGGGTAATGACTATGAACTTCGTCTTCAACCTCAGCTTTGCCTCGCTTTCATCGGGTTAATCTTAGTCGAACATCGCCGTGATTGGGGAGTTCACTATTTATTCGTTCTGTTGAGGGTTAAGAATCAATTTTGCAGGAGTGAAGAATGCCAATCTTCCGGCAAGTCTCTAATCTTCCTTGCAGGAATTCCTACATAGATGGTTCGCGGGGGTACGTCAACGTTTACCATAGCCTGCGAACCAACCACAGCCCCTTCCCCGACAACTATTCCCGGAAAGAGGAGTGCGTTCGCACCAATGCTTGCGCCTTTCTTCACCGTGGGGCCGATCAACTTGTATGGTTTCTGGGTAACAAATTTGTCGTTCGTGAAGATGCAGCATGGGCCTAGGAAGACCCCGTCTTCGATTTTTGAGTAAGTGCAGACGTAGACCCCCGTCTGAATTGAAACGCGACTACCTATCCTCGTGCTACCGTCCACTACAGTGTTAGTGCCGATCTTTGTGCCGGCTCCAATAATGACGTTCTCTCTAACCATTGCGTTATGGCCGAAGGAAACGTTGTTGCCTACAATCACATTGGAGTAGAGGGTAGTGCCCGATCGAACTATACATTTCTCGCCAAGTAGGGTCGGTTTCTTTCCGGTTTTGTGAGACTGCGGTAGCTGATTGAGTTCATTGGTTGCGGGGAATCCTATGACACAGTTCGGCCCAATGTAGCTCTGTCTCCCGATCTTGATTGGCCCGTACAGAACTGCGTTCGCATCTATGCGTACCCCTTCATCAGTCTGCACATTCCCAAACAGCCGAGCGCCCCTTTCAACGTAGCTCCCACGCCCAAGCGCGCGCTTGTATTCCACATAGGCAGAGGGGCTGATTCTTCTCGAATTCAATGACTTTGGACCGACGCCACAATAACCATGCCGGGTTAATGGGATTTGTTGACAAAATGGGGCCACAATTGTTTCCGAGAAACAACCATAACCGAATAATATTAACGGGTTTTGTAAGAGGCGTTGCTGAGGTAGGCTGATTGTCTGAAGTCCATCCGTACATTCCCAACAGCGATCGAGAAATCCGACGAAGAATGCTTGACGATATTGGCCTGAAATCCATAGACCAGCTCTTTGATGATATTCCAACAACGTTAAGGTCCAAAGCAGAGTTACCAATCAAGTCGAAACTCTCCGAGATGGAAACAAGACGGTACGTCGAGGGTTTGCTCTCGAAGAATCAATCGACGCGTGACATTTTATCATTCTTGGGTGCGGGCGTGTGGCCCCATCACGTCCCCGCCGCAATTGATGCAATAATAACTCGAGGAGAATTCCTAACCTCATACACACCCTATCAGCCTGAGCTCTCGCAGGGCATGCTCCAATCCATGTTCGAATATCAGAGCCTAATCTGTGATCTTACAGCAATGGACTACGCGAACAGTTCCCTTTACGATTGGTCCACAGCCTTAGGCGAGGCTGCGCGTATGACGTCGCGCGTAACCAGCCGAGACGAATTCATTGTCCCCCACTTCATCCACCCAGAGCGCCTCCAAACACTGAAAACATTCTGCGACCCGGCAGATATCAAAATTGTCGAGGTGCCCCAAGATCCTGGGACAGGCTATATTGACCAGTCTGAGTTAAAGCGAAAACTCTCAAATCGAACAGCCGGGGTTTACCTCGAATCACCCTCCTTTCTAGGATTCGTGGAGGAGTCCTGTGATGATATCGCACACGTAGCCCATGATCGTGGCGCACTGTTTGTGGTCGGCTGTGAACCTATCTCACTCGGCGCACTCAAACCGCCAGGCGAGTTAGGGGCCGACATCGTAGTTGGAGAAGGGCAACCCCTTGGGAATCACATGAACTTTGGTGGGCCTCTGCTCGGCATCTTCGGTTGCAAAGGTGAGGGCCTGCTAAGGCAGATGCCGGGACGGATCATCGGAAAAACAACGACTCAAGATGGTAAACAGGACGCGTATTGCATGGCATTACAAACGCGAGAACAGCACATAAGGCGAGGAAAGTCAACGTCGAATATTTGCACGAACGAAGCGTTGCTAGCCCTAGCTGCAGCCATGTACCTATCACTCCTCGGCCCCGCAGGAATCACAGAACTCAGCGCGACTATTCTTGACAGAACGAACTATGCGATCCAGCAGCTTCGCAAGCTGCGAGGCGTGAAAGCGCCGGTATTCGACGCCTTCCATTTCATGGAGTTCACTGTGAACTTTCAAGATGCAGGGAAGCATGTTTCGGAGATCAACGATGCTCTCTTAGGAGCCGGAATACAAGGGGGACTTGATTTGAGCACTTACTTCCCCGAATTGGGACAGACCGCCCTCTACTGCTTCACCGAGGTTCACACACACCGCGACATCGACATGCTAACTGACGAGCTGCGCGTCATCTTGGGGGCTAATTAAAATGGTGTACTCTCAAGCCCGATGGGACGAACCGCCAATCAAGTCACTTTCAGGGCACGGGCATATCGGCTTCCACAAACAAGCCTCAGACCCATCTCCCGCACTTAACACCATTCCGAAAATACTGAGGCGTTCCGCTCCGCCATCCCTTCCCGAACTTTCGGAAATTGAAGTAATCCGTCATTACACTCGTCTCTCTCAAGAGAATTTCGGGATTGATCTTGGACTGTATGCTCTTGGAAGCTGCACGATGAAGTATAATCCAAAAGTCTGTGATCTTCTCGCTGCCTCACACAAGATCCAAGAGCTTCATCCGTACCAGGATCAGAGGACCGTTCAAGGTATTCTTCAGCTCCTATACGAGGCCGCAGATTCTCTCGCTAAAATCGTGGGGGTGCAAAAAATGACTCTACACCCCGCCGCAGGAGCTCACGGCGAGTACACAGGCCTCTTGTTGATCAGAGCCTACCATCGAGATATGAAAGATCTGAAGCGCGACGAGATAATCGTCCCAGATTCCGCACACGGAACTAACCCCGCAAGCGCCGCAATGGCTGGTTACAAGGTTATCGAAGTCCGTTCCAACTCTCGAGGCTGCGTGGACACTGAGGCTTTGAAGGGAGCAGTCGGGTCTAGAACAGCAGGTCTAATGATAACTAACCCCAACACGCTGGGGATATTCGAACGCGAAATCCTAGAAATAACTCGCATCGTTCACGAGGCCGGTGGCCTGCTGTACTACGATGGTGCTAACCTCAACGCCATTATGGGCAAGGCGAAACCAGGGGACATGGGTTTCGACGTCGTTCACCTTAACATTCACAAGACATTCGCTACTCCCCACGGAGGAGGAGGACCAGGTGCCGGGCCAATCGGAGTGGTGAGCAGACTCGCAGACTACCTGCCAATCCCAACAGTCGAATTTGACGGCTCGAAGTACTATCTAGATTACAACAGACCGAAGAGCATAGGAAAAGTCAGGGCATACCATGGAAGTTCCGCAGTAGTCCTTCGTGCCTATGCCTACATCCTCTTGCTTGGGAGGGAGGGGTTAGAGACGGCCTCTGAGGTGGCTGTTCTAAACGCTAACTACATGGCGCAGAAACTTCGAAAGATCAAGGGTTTCTCGTTGCCATATGCAGAAGGCGTCCCGAGGAAGCATGAGTTCGTTCTGTCAGCCTCTGGGCTTGCGAAGGAGACGGGGGTAACAGCTTTACTCGCTGGGAAGAGGCTCATGGACTTCGGTATTCACCCTCCTACCGTCTACTTCCCCCTAATCGTAGAAGAGGCGATGATGGTTGAGCCGACCGAGACCGAGAGCAAACTAGAACTTGACGCCATGGTTACCGCATTCGAGAAGATAAGCAACGAAGCCTACTCAAACTCTGACCAGCCGAAAACCAGCCCTCACGCAGCCAGCGTTACCAGAATTGACGAAGCAAAAGCGAACCGGCCGAAAACGATGGAGTTGACGTGGACATCGCACCCCACAGAATAGACAGTTGCTTACAACTGTAGGAGGTTGGAGCTTGGCTTGAAAGTGAATGTACAATTTTTCGCTGCTGCCAGAGAATTGGTCGGGTTGCGAGAAGAGACGCTAGAACTACCCGGTGGGGGGACGGTAAGGAACCTGCTTGATTTGTTAGTCAAGAAGCATGGTCAGGGTCTCAGGAACTATATGTACGACCCCAAAGGCATCGAATTACGTCGGTCCCTTCAAATTCTCGTAGGCGACAAGCCAACTTCGGTCCTCAATGGACTAGAGACGGTGTTAACGGATGGTTGCGTCTTGGCGATAATACCGCCCGTTGGCGGGGGATAGCCAAAACATCTCGCAGAACTAGTCATTCATGTTACAATCAGCCTCTCAGAATTTAGTGTGTTTTTGCTGTTTCTTCGAAAGATAGCGTAGCGAATAGCTCGGGAAACTGTTCTTCCTCCCTTTTCCTTAGGCGGTGGGGCCGTAATCACGCGCCTTCTCGCAAATATGTCTCGATGATCTTCGGAGTCGAACTAAAGTGTTGATGGTGCATTCTTGAAATCCACCATTCCTACGGCAAGCCGTTTCATCCCGAGAATTCAACAATCTGAGCCTCAGCCACGAAGGAAATTGCATCTTGAACTATGGGAGATGGAACCTGAGGCTGGGGAAGATGAAAGAATAGACCTTGATCTGGATCTTGACCAGATTGAGGACGTAGATTAGCCGTAATTGTATCGCAGCTTTCGCATCTTGTTCATTACGGAAGTAGCGCGTCCTTCTCCACTAACTCTTCCAGAGCGAATCGCGTCAAGAATGTCCCTCAAATCACTGGACTTGGCATCGACTAGGGTGTAAGCGTCCCCGACGGTTTGAGGAATGTGGGAATCACTTCCCCCAACTTGGGGAAGCTTGAATTTGGCGGAGTCCCTTCGCGCAAGCCAATTTGAAATGTAGAATGAGAGCGCATCGGCGTTTACGGTTTCAACCGCGTCCGGTCTTGTCTTCAAGCGAGCGATTTTGATGCACTCACAGACAGGGTCGTATGGGTGTGGAATTATCACTACGCCGTCCTGATCATGAATTCTCTGAATCGTCTCATCCGCTGGGAGCTTGGGGGGTATCATTTCATTTATGCCCAAAGCGATAATGTGCCCATCTCTTGAGCTGATTTCGACACCTGGCAAAATTAGAGCATCGCCAAGCTGCGGTGGATCGAAAATGTTATGCTCGGTCACCGCAACACCGTCCAGCCCTCTACTCTTGATGATCGCTGGCAGGTCCTCGCGCTTTGTGTGGGCGTCGTAGGATCTAACTGTATGAACGTGGAGGTCCAATTTTAGTAGGGACATCAAAGCAACTCGTTACGATTTGGTAATGCTGACCTTATGGAATAAGGGGACGGGTTTAGCAATCTTATGCCCCGCTTCGACGCGAAGCTTGCCTGCGTCCCACCAATTTCCGGTGTTGTTCGCACCGAGATTGAGCTGATCGCTAATTCCTTTGGCGGTTTCGGGTAAGAACGGTGCAAGCAGGATTGCGAGGCATCCGACTAGTTGGGTTGCAAAGTAGAGTGTGGTGGCAGTCTTGGTACGGTCTGTTTTGATGAGGTGCCATGGTTCTCGTTCGCTAAGGTATTGGTTCCCGGCCCGGGCTAGCTCTATTATTTGAGCGAGGCCTCCTTTCAACTGAAAATCATCGAGCAACGATGCGATCTTTAACGGGGCTTGTTCGATCACCTTCTTAATCGCCTCATCTTTCTCGTCGAGTACACCAGGTTTCGGCACTATGGCCCCAAACTGGTTACTCACAAATGTGAGCGTGCGGTGAACGAAATTCCCGAGCACATCATTCAACTCAGAGTTCACGTGCGTTTCGAAGTCACGCCAAGTAAAGTTCGCATCCCGCGCTTCCGGCCTTATGGCGATCAGTACATACCGCCAGTACTCAGCAGGAGCAACTTTCAACGCCTCGTCAATCCAGACTCCAATCTTATTGCTTTTAGAGAATTTCTTGCCCTCGAATAGTATGAACTCGGTCGAGGACACTTGCCAAGGTAAAACGTAAAGTTCGTGTGTTGCGAGAAGAAGCGCGGGGAAGATTATCACGTGGAACGGAATGTTATCCTTGCCAATGAAATGCACATTCCTCGTTTCTTGCGAGAACCAGTAATCCTTCCAAGCTTCCGGTTTACCAGATTTCTCCGCCCACTCTATGGATGCAGAAACATAGCCTAGCACAGCTTCTAACCAAACGTAGACCGTTTTTCCCTCAGCGCCGGGGAAGGGGGCAGGGATTCCCCACTTATTATCCCTTGTTAGCGCACGGGGTTTCAATCCTTCCTCGAGCCATCTCAGCGAAAAGTTTCGTGCGTTTTCCGGTAACCGTTTGTTCTCTTTGACGGCAGCCAAGAGCTTGTCGCAGAACTTAGGTAGGTCAAAGAACCAGTGCGTTGACGATTTTATCGTAGGCGCATTACCGCAAAAAACACATCGTGGCTTTACCAATTCAAGTGGGTCTAGAACTCGACCACAAGAATCACACTGGTCTCCTCTTGCCTGTTCGTTGCCGCAGTGCGGGCATGTTCCCTCTACGAATCGGTCTGGGAGAAACCGTTGGTCGGTTTGACAATAAGGAAGGTTGACATTCTGAGTGTAGATGTACCCATTCTCGTACACCTTCCTATACAACTCCTGTGTATACCGAATGTGCACTGGATTTTCAGTTCGGGTATAATTGTCGAGGCGAATGTTGTACGCGTCTAGAAGTTGGAGGATTTGATTATGGATTTGATCAGTCAACTGCTTTGGCGGGACGCCCTTCTTAATAGCTTCAACTTCGATCGGGGTCCCATGCTCATCAGACCCAGTAACGGCTATCACTTCCTCCCCTTTAAGGCGCAGGTATCTCGCGTACACGTCAGCACTTAGTAGGTGAATGAATGTTCCCAGGTGCGGAACGGAATTAACGTAGGGCCAAGCACAATTGACTATCCATCTTGTCAATCGTCCTCGCCTCCATTACGGACAGTTGCACGCCAAGGAAAGGTGTAAGATCCTCTACTCCGCGTCGGATTGTTTGCGGTTAGTTTCTGCCCCTCCAAATGCTTTCCCAACATTTGCGCGGATGCACATTAACATTTTCTTTAAGAGGAATCAACAAATATGGCACTTCACATTGTTCCTTAGGAATTAGTCTTGAGCACAGATTACGCAAAACTCCTGGATAGGGCGTATTCGAATCTTCCGAAGACGGTAGGTACTGGGGAGAGGTTCGAAATTCCGAGGGTTGTCGGAATTAGGATGGGGCGTAGAACCATCATCCAGAATTTTAGCGATATTAGCAGCAAGATCAACCGTGACCCACATCACCTGCTAAAGTTTCTCTCAAGGGAATTGGCGACTGCAGCATCCTTGGATGGGGCCAGAGCTATCTTTCAGGGGAGATTCGACGTAGCAACAGTCACGAGGCTACTCAACATTTATGCTAAACGGTTCGTAGTATGCCCAATTTGCAACAGGCCGGACACCAAGGTCGAAAAGGAGGGGCGTTACCTATTCCTTCGTTGCGAAGCCTGCGGTGCTAGGTCTTCCATACTACCATTCTAGGAGAGTGCCTCCTCTGACTGAGGTCTTCCTCAGGGTCCTCAAAGATGCAAAACACACGTTGGTCGCAGCGTGTGATTCCGAACTCCTGGGTCAGACCTTCCGAGAAGGAAAACTGAAACTCGAAGTCAAACCAGATTTCTATAGAGGGAACCGTGCAAGCGTTGGCGAAGCTTTAGCGGCT
>Ga0181530_10004723_pt1 | contig 14283 bp, 11 predicted proteins | sample PEATcosm2014_Bin_42_FD_119769 | JGI IMG/M metagenome (GOLD analysis project Ga0181530, IMG submission 119769) | Peatland microbial communities from MTU Mesocosm Facility, Houghton, MI, USA - PEATcosm2014_Bin10_60_metaG | ecosystem: Environmental > Terrestrial > Soil > Wetlands > Peat | place... | reverse complement strand
CCGATGCACGCTCACCTGACCGTTCAGGATGGCGACGAGGTTCACGCCGGCGACGTGCTGGCCAAGATCCCGCGCGCCACTACCCGGACCAAGGACATCACCGGCGGTCTGCCGCGCGTGGTGGAACTGTTCGAAGCGCGCAAGCCGCGGGAAACGGCCATCATCGCCGAGATCAACGGCGTGGTGAAGTACGGCGAGGTCACCAAGGGCCAGCGCAAAATCTTTGTGGTGGGCGATGACGGCGAACAGCGCGAATATGCGCTGCCACGCGGCGTCCACATCAACGTCCAGGAAGGCGAGCGGGTCAAGGCCGGCGAGCCCCTCATGGACGGCCCCCGCAACCCGCACGACATCCTAGACGTGCTCGGCGAGAAGGAACTGCAGAAGTACCTGGTCAACGAAATCCAGGAAGTCTACCGCCTGCAGGGCGTCAATATCAACGATAAGCACCTGGAAGTCATCTCCCGGCAGATGATGCGCTGGGTGAAGGTGGAAGATATCGGCGACACCGAATTCCTTCCCGAAGAGGTGGTCGACAAGTTCAAGTTCCGCGCCGAGAACATGAAGGTGATGGAGGCCGGCCAGCGTCCCGCCCAGGGCAAGGCCATGCTGCTCGGCATCACCAAAGCCTCGCTCTCCACCGATTCGTTCATCTCCGCGGCCAGCTTCCAGGAGACCACCCGGGTTCTCACCGAAGCGGCCATCAACGGCAAGGTGGACTACCTCCGCGGCCTGAAGGAGAACGTGATCATGGGCCGTCTGGTCCCGGCCGGCACCGGTATGGAGTATTACCGCCAGGTGAAGATCGCCGGCGAGGACGTGGTGGAAGAACCACCAGCAGACGCGGCCGCCGATGTGATTCCCGGTTACGACGAAGAGACCCGTCTGCAGTACGCCGGCGGTCTGCCGGAAGATACCGGCGAAGAGTCTCTGGCGGAGTAACTGACTTAGTAACTAGTCGGCTAAGTGACTTACAAAGGGAGCGGATCTCCGGTCCGCTCCTTACTTTTTTGTCTTGGCTCACTCCTGGGTGGTTGCTTGCCCGACGGGCGACTCCATCTGTCAGGCTGGGTGGGGCAGGATGGCATCCTGCGCGCTGGTTGGCTACCGGCCCACGCTGGCATTGCCGAGTCGGCAAGCGGGTTACCAACCCGCCGCACAGTATGGTCCACCTTGGCGCTCCCATGCCCTTACGTCGCGTTTTCCCCGGGGCCTGACGGCTGCTATCCTGAGTCCGCTACAGTCTGGAGGCAGGCCGTGTATTGTCCGCAATGCCGAGTAAAGTACCGCGACGGATTCACCAGGTGTTCCGATTGCCAGGTAGCCCTTGTCCCGGTGTTGGCGCCTGAAGTTCCGGGCTCGCGAATCGAGCCGGTGACGGTCTTCGAGTCGAGCGACAGGTTCGCCATTGCTCTTGCCAGAGGATTGTTCGAAGATTCGGACATCCCGTTCTGGATGCAGGGCGAGGAGAGTGACACACGCCTTGTAGGGAGCCGCATGATGTTTCCATCGTGCCGGTTTCTGGTGGCCAAAGACCGCGAGGCGGAAGCACGCGAGTTGCTGGCGTCGTTGGAATCGCCGATTGAGGATAAAGGCGGCGAGTAGAGCGCGTTAACTCGTTCGCTCGTCCATACCTGATCCCGTATCCCCTCCCGATGCTATCCTCGAAGTTTGCGCAAGCCTGAACCTCTCGCCAAAACCCCGCCCCGTTGGCTGATTCCCACCCTGCTCTCGCTCACCGCGCTCTTCCTCATCGGCCTCTTCTCCACCGAAATCGCCGACCCCGATTTCTGGTGGCACCTCAAGACCGGCCAGTACATCGTCACCCGGCATCGCCTTCCCTTGCCCGATCCCTTCGCCTACACCACCGCTTCGGCCCCTCCCGTGTCCCCCGGCGAAGCCGCCACCCGCCGCTTCAACCTTACCCACGAATGGCTCTCTCAAGCCGTCTGGTATCTGGTCTATGCCGCCGGCGGTTTCCCCGCCGTGGTTCTCTGGAAAGCGCTATTGCTCGCCGCCGTCTGTGGCTTCACCGGCTTCGTGGCGCGCCAGCGCACCGGTTCCTGGCTCTGGGGCGTGGCCGCGGCGCTGGCCGCTGCCTCACTCTCGACCGAGTTCGCCAAAGACCGCCCCGGAATCCTCTCCTACGTTTTCACCGCCGGCTTCATCGCCATCTTCGAAGGCCGCCGCCGCCTCTGGCTCCTGCCCGTGCTCTCCATGCTCTGGGCCAACTGCCACGGCGGTTTCTTCCTCGGCTGGATGGTCTGCGGCGCTTACTGCGCCGAAGCCCTGCTGCGCCGCTCAGCCGACACCCGCCGCGTCCTCCTGATCAGTGGCCTCGCAATCCTGCTTTCCGGGCTCAATCCCAACGGCTTCGCCGCCATCTCCGCCGTGTTGCGCTACCGGCAGAGCCCGCTGCAGGCCACTCTCATCGAATGGTCGCCGGCCGATCTCTGGGGCTCTCCTTACGCCTTCGACCTGCTGCTCTACGCGGCCGCGCTCGCGCTCCTGCTCTCCTGGAAGCGCGTTCGTCCCGCCGATTGGCTGCTCTTCGCCGCATTCGGCGCCGCCGCGCTCACCGCCTTCCGCAACGAAATGTTGATCGGTCTTCTCGCGCCCATGCTCATCGCCGCCTATTTCCCCTGGAAGCGCCGATTGCCGGCCGCCGTTCCCTTCGCCGCCATCCTGCTTCTGGCCGCAGCCACCGCCTGGGGCGCCGCCCGCCGATCTTTCTTCCAACTCCGGGCCGCTGAATGGCGCTATCCCGCGGGCGCCGCCGCTTTCCTGAAAACCCACAACATTTCCGCCCCGCTCTTCAACACCTACGAATATGGCGGCTATCTCATCTGGAAGGATGTGCCCGTTTTCATCGACGGCCGCGCCCTCAGCGAATCCGTTTTCCAGGATTACCGCGCCATTCTGGGCACTCCCGCCGCGGACCCCGCGCGGTTTGCGCTCCTCGCCCGGTACCACGCCGGCACCATCCTGGTGAACGCCTTCGAGTACAACGCCGGCACGCTCTACCCCCTGGTCGTCGCGCTCGCGCAGCCCGGCGAAGCTGCGTGGAAGCTGGTGTATGAAGATCCCCAGTCGCTGCTCTTCTTGCGCGAGGTTCCGTCCGGCCTCTCCACCCTGGATCCGCGCCGCATCCTCGACCACCTCGACGCCGAATGCCGACTCCACATTTCACACGATCCCGATCTCTCCCTGTGCGCCCGCACCCTGGGCGATTTCTTCCTCCGCACCGGCGACCCGCAACGCGCCCGCCGCTCTCTCGAGCTCTACCTTGAGCATCCGTATCCCGGCGATACCGACGCCCGCCGCGCTTATCTCGAACTCCTCCGGCATTAACCGCCGCCGCGGTATCATGAAACTCGCATGTCCTCGGGCACTGCCGGCCGTCCCGGCCGCAAAGCATACTGGCTGATCTCTTTGTTCGCCTTGGCCCTGGTCCTGTTCCCGTTTCTTTTCTGGTACTACACCTGGTTCGGCCGCAAGCTCTCCGATTCCGACATCGATCGATACTTCGCCGATACCTCCAAGCCCCGTCACGCCCAGCATGCCCTGGTGCAACTCGGCGAACGCCTCTCGCGCCATCAAAACGTCGCGCGCTGGTACCCCAACGTGATTCAGCAGGCGGCCAGCCCCAGCCTCGAACTCCGCCAGACGGCCGCCTGGATCATGGGGCAGGACTTTCACTACGCCCCCTTTCACGACGCTCTCCTGGCCCTCCTCCACGATTCGCAACCGATGGTCCGCCGCAATGCCGCGCTCGGTCTGGCCGCTTTCGGCGATCCCGCCGCCCGGCCCGAATTGACCGCCATGCTGCGTCCCTTCACCATCCACGCTTCCACTGCCGGCACACTCAAGTACCGGTTGAAACTCAGCGATTATGTGAATCCGGGTACGCTCGTCGCCCGTATCGGCGATTTCGAAGTCCGCTCTCCCGTGCCGGGCGAAGTCCGCGATCTCGACTCCCGCGATGGCAGTTCCGTCAAACCCGGTGATCCACTGGCCGATCTTTCCGCCGATCCCGGTCACGTCTGGGAAGCCCTCCGCGCCCTCTACCTGGTCGGCCAACTCCCCGATCTCGACGACGTCCAGCGCTACACTCGGCCCGTTCCCGGGATGCCCGAGTCGGTGGCGAAGCAAGCCGCTCTCACCACCGAGGCTCTCCAGTCCCGCCATTAACTGGCGGCATTTCGGCCTAAATCGTGGCCCTGAAACCGGCTCCGTTTGTGGCAATACCCGCCCCATTAGTGCGATAGTAATACTTACAGCTTGAGGCGAATCCCGCGAGAGGTTTTTTGAAGAAGCTGCTTCTTTTTAGTGCCATCCTTGTGCTCATTCTCCAGGCCCATACCGCGCCGTTGGCCTTCGTAGTTTTGAACACCGCCGGATGGGATCCCGGACGTTTGCCCTCCGATTGGCAGGTCAAAATCAACCACGGGCGCCCCGATTTCTCGGTCTGCTCCGACTCGCTCGGCCCCTGCCTCCACCTCAAGAGCGTCAAAGCTTCCTTCGGCCTCGAACGCCGCGTCAATATCGACGCCGCCGAAATGCCATTCCTCGCATGGCGCTGGAAAGTGACCCAGCTTCCCGCCGGCGGCGATTTCCGCCACCCCGCCTCCGACGATCAGGCCGCCCAGGTGCTGGTCGCCTTTGCCGACCGCCGCGTCCTCACCTACATTTGGGATACCTCGGCTCCCAAAGGTACCGTCCAAAACGCCAGCGCCATCCCCTTGGTCCACATCTTCGCCGTAGTCTGTGAATCGGGCGCGGCCGAAACCGGCCAGTGGGTATCGGAAAGCCGCAATCTGGCCGCCGATTATCAGCGAGCCTACGGTAAGCCCGCCCCTCGCGTCAACGGGCTCCGCATCCAGATCAACTCTCAACACACCGGCACCGTCGCGGAAAGCTACTTCGGCGAGGTTGCCTTCAGCAGTACTCCCCGATGATGCTCGTCACCGGAGGCACCGGCTTCGTGGGAAGCCATCTTCTCGATTCGCTCTCCGCCCGCGGCGAGCCGGCTCGCTGCCTGCTCCGTCCGACTCCGGTCCCGCGCCGCCTCCCTCCCGGCATTGAAGCCGCTCCCGCCGATCTCATCACCGGCCAGGGACTCGATCGAGCGCTCGATGGCGTCGATACCGTCATCCACCTGGCCGGCGTCACCAGGGCTCTTTCCCCCGCCGCCTACTACCAGGGCAACGCCCAGGCCACACAGACCCTCGCCAGCGCCCTCCAGGGCCGTTCTGTACGCTTTGTGCACGTCAGCAGCCTTGGAGCCATAGGGCCCAGCCTGGATGGCGCTCCGGTCCCCGAGGACGCCATCCCGCACCCACTCACCAATTACGGCCGTTCCAAGCTCGAAGGCGAGCGCATTGCCCGCGCGCTGGTTCCCGATTGCGTGATTGCCCGGCCCCCGGTGGTCTATGGCCCCCGCGATACCGGCCTTTTTCAGGTTTTCAGATCCATCGCCCGCGGCATGGTGCTCGAAATCTCCGGCGGCGATCGCTTTTTCTCCGCCATTTACGTCCAGGACCTGGTCGACGGCCTGCTCAACGCCGCCCGTCACCCGAATGCCCCGGGCCGCGACTATTTCCTGTCCTTTGCCACGCCATTTGCCTGGTCTGAATTGAGCGCCGCCGCCGCCCGCATCATGGGCTGCCGGCCCCGCCTGGTTCGCGTCCCCGTTCCCATCGCCCGCGCTATTGGTTTTGGCGCGGAACTGTGGTCGCATCTGGCGCGTAATCCTGGTATCATCTCGCGTGAGAAGGTGGCGGAAGCCAGTTGCCGGGCTTGGATTTGCGACACCCGGCGCGCCGCCGCCGAACTCGGTTTTGTCGCGCCGACGCCGCTCGAAGCCGGCTTGGCCCGGACGCTCGCATGGTACAAGGAGGCCGGTTGGCTCAAATTCTGACGGTGGCGCCCGGGCGGATGAAAACCACCAGCTTCTGTCCCGTGGACAAGGTGATCCTCGGCTATTTCGTCCTCACGGGCTTCGTTGTCCTCGGCTGGTGGTCCAGCCTCCCGCAAGCCCCCGGCCTGCTCCTTTGGCACCTGCTCGGTCCCGCTCTGCTGGTTTACCAGATCAAGCGGCCCAACCGAACCACCTGGATCTTCCGCAACTGGTATCCCCTCCCCTATGTCGGCTATTTTTACAGGGAAATGGCCCTGCTCATTCCGGCCGTGCGGCACGACGACATCGCGCGGAAGTTTTCCGACCGCTGGCTGGCCAACCTCGATTTCCGTATCTGGCACGCCAACCCCTGCGTCTGGCTGGAACGCATCCAGACACCCGCCCTTACCGAGTTCGAACAGATCGCGTACTCGCTCTTCATCCCGGCGGTCATCCTGGTGGCCGTTTTGCTCTGGCACAAGGGCCGTTTCGAAGAGTTCCAATATTATGCTTTTTTAATCGCTTGCGGGTACATGCTTTCGTACATCGGCTACATCCTGGTTCCGGCCCGCGGACCGCGCTACCTGCTAAAAGACTTACAGCACATACCGTTACAGGGATTGTGGCTCACCAGGTACTTGCAGGACGGGCTCGATAAGCTCGAATCCTACCACTACGATTGCTTCCCCAGCGGCCATACCGAACTCACCATCCTCGCGTGGTGGGGCAGTCGTCTGGTATCAAAACGGTGGTTTGGCATCTATTTCGCTTACACTCCGTTCCTCATTTTTGCTACAGTTTATCTTCGATACCACTACACGGTTGATCTGTTGGCGGGCGCCACGGCGGCGCTCGTGTTGATCCTGGCTACTCCGGCAGTGTACCGGAAGTTGTCTAAAGGGGCTTAAGATTTGGAAGGCGTTGAAGTCGTTGCAGTTGACACCAAGAAGGCGTTGAAGCAGTTCGTAGAACTGCCTTTCTCGCTTCACCGCGGCGACCCCCATTGGGTGGCGCCCTTGCGCATCGCGGTCAAGGAATTGCTCGATCGAAAGAAGCATCCCTTCTACCTCGATGCCGAGGCCGAGTTTTTCCTGGCCCGCCGGGGCGAAAATGTGGTGGGGAGGGTGGCGGCCATCGTCGATAAGGCGCATAATCGTTTTCACGGGGAAAGTGCCGGGTTCTTCGGTTTTTTCGAGTGTGTCAACGACCCCGTCGTCGCCGGCGCCCTCCTCAGCCAGGCGCGCCAATGGGTCTCCGGGCGCGGCGCCCAGTTTCTGCGGGGCCCGGTGAATCCATCCACGAATTATGAATGCGCCTTGCTGGTTGACGGTTTCGATTCCGACCCCATGGTCATGATGACGTACAATCCGCCCTACTACCCGGCCCTGATGGACCAGGTGGGACTCCGCAAGGCCCGGGACCTTTTCGCCTACAGCCACGACGCCCGCAATATCGATTCCCCCAAAATCAACCGCATCGCCGACCGCGTCGCGCGAACCAGCGGCGTCACCATCCGTCCCATCAACATGAAAGATTTCGAGGCTGAGGTGGACCGCGTCTGGGAGGTTTACGGGGCCGCCACCGGGGCCTGGGCCCACAACTGGGGATTCGTTCCTATGTCCAAGGCGGAATTCGCCGCCATGGGCAAGGAAATGAAGATGATCGTCAAGCCTGAACTCGTCCTGATCGGCGAAGCGGCGGGCAAAGTCGTGGGCTTCGCGCTGGCTTTACCCGACGTGAATCAGGCTCTCAAACACGCCCGCGGAAACCTGCTCCCCACGGGCCTCCTCAAAATCTTGTATTATCAACGTTTGATCAAAAGTGTACGGGTACTAGCGCTCGGGGTGGTGGAGGAGTATCGTGCCTCCGGTCTGGCGGCGGGGTTTTATGCCACGCTCGTCCGCAATGCCAGGAAGCTGGGCTATGAAGCATGCGAGATGTCCTGGATTTTGGAAGATAATGTACTGATGAATCGCTCCCTTGAGGTGATGGGGGCAAAGCGGTACAAGACTTACCGAATTTATGAATGGAATTGAGCATCATGCGCTTATCTACTAGCGACATCACCGGCAAAAAGAAGGGCAGCGCATCGAACGACATTTTCGAAAAATGCCGCAATTTCACTCGTCCGAGTGATCTGCAACATGCTGGACTGTACATGTATTTCGAAGTGTTCGGCGATCGCGAAGGTTGCGGTCCCGGCGAAGTCCGCATCGGCAAGCGCAAAGTCCTCATGTTCGGGTCGAACGACTACCTCGACCTGATTACCCATCCTAAAGTTAAAGAAGCCGCCATCCTGGCCGTCAGGAAATACGGCTCCGGCTGCTCCGGCTCGCGTCTCCTCAACGGCACCCTGGATATCCACGTCAAACTCGAAGCGGAACTCGCCGCCTTCGTTCATAAAGAAGCCGCCATTATTTTCGGAACCGGTTTCCAGGCCAACTACGCCACCCTTTCGGCTCTCACGGAAAAGGGCGACGTGATGATTTGCGATCATAACCTGCACGCTTCGCTGGTGGAAGGCGCCCTGCGTTCGCCGGCCCGCACCGTCCGCTTCCGCCACAACGACCTCGACCACTTCGAACGCTGCCTGGAGAATTGCCCGCCCGAAGAAAAAATCTTCATCGTGTCGGAAGGCGTCTTCAGCATGGAAGGCGATATCGCCGACCTGCGCGGCATCCTCAAGCTCGCCAAGCCCTATGGCGCCCGGACCTACGTCGACGAAGCCCACGGCATCGGCGTGCTCGGGCCCACCGGCGCCGGCGCGGCCGAGCACCTGGGTGTGCTCGACGAAATCGATATCGTCATGGGCACGTTTTCGAAATCCCTGGCCTCGGTGGGCGGTTTCGTCGCCGCCGAGCGCGCCGTGGTGGATTACCTGAAGCACACCGCCCGCCCCTTCGTTTTCTCCGCCAGCCTGCCTGCCGCTTCCACCGCCGCCGTCGGCGCCGCGCTGCAGATCATGAAGAAAGAGCCGGAGCGCCGCCAGCGCCTGCTGCGCATCGCCGGCCTGCTCCGCGAGGAACTCCGCGCGCGTGGCTTTGCCGTGCTCCCCGGTGAGACCCCTATCGTTCCGGTGGTGATCGATCAGGAGATCGATCTCTGCCGCCTCTGCAAGGCGCTCCTCGAAGAAGGCATCTACATCAACCCGGTGCTTCGTCCCGCGGCCGCGCAAAACCTGTTACGCATTTCCTGCACAGCCGCACACACCGAGGCCCACGTCGAGCGCCTCATCGCCACCCTGATACGGATCTCCGACTCGCTCGGCATCGAGCGCTAAGCACTCGCATATTGCAGCTCCGATCCGAACCGCGATTTGCCGCCTGACCGGCTGATGTGGCGCACGCGCTCCTGCGTGCCGCGTCGGCACTTTGCCGACGCCCGCTGCGCCAGGGCGCTCCCTTACGGTCGCGGCTCTGATCCGAGACGCGCGCGTAAACAAGCGGTTTCCCGATCCGTCACCGTAATTCCAAACGCGCCTACTGAGCTACGCGGGCTTCTCATCGGCCGGCCGGATTGTATTGTCCAGCACAGTACTTTCGCCCTGCGGAGACATGCAACTTACAGGGATCAAAGGATCGCGGCTGGGTGTATACTGGACGCGGCGAGCCTGAGTAACAACGTGGAGTTTCCACGGTTTATTTGCTCCGGCGATTGGGGGAAGTATGAAGGCGTTTGTTTTTTCTGCGGTGGTTTTAGTAGTCTCGGCTCTTTCGTTGCTGCCAGTCAGTGCCCGTGCTGGCACCATTAGTCTTGGAACTGCGGCACCCTATGCGGTCATAGCGGAGACGCTGGTATCCAATCCTACTACCTTCGGAGACACTGTCATCACGGGAGGTGTGGCTGTCTCCCCATCGGGCGCGTGCACCGGTTTTATGCCGGCGGCCTGTGGCGGCGCTTCTGCTGGCACGATCAGTGGGGCGATACATATAAATGACACGCCCGCGGCGGATGCATTGGCCGACGCCGGAACTGCGGAACTTGCTCTATTAGCCACCGTGATCCCTGCCCCTGTCGACCTGACTGGTCATGTTCTGGGGTCGCCGGGTTACACGTCGCTCGCGCCGGGCATCTATACGTTTACGTCGTCTGCTCAGTTGACGGGAACACTCACTCTCGCCGCCGGGGCCGACCTCGATCCGGTCTGGATCTTCGAGATAGCGACGACGCTCACTACCGCAACCGACGCTTCTGTTAACGTGACCGATACTACGGGAGGTGCAGGTATCGCTGGCGCCGGTGTGTATTGGGTGGAAGAAACCGGCCAGGCGATTCTCGGTAACAATACTGCGTTCCTGGGAAATATTTTCGCGGGAACGAACATCACCTTCGATCCCGGCGCACAGGATACATGCGGTAGAGCCTTCGCGGACACTTCAGTGACGTTTGGCGGTGACAACCCCGCCCAGCAGGGAGGACAGCCGAACATAGTCTCCGACACCTGCGCGCAAAGCGCCAGCGGCTTCAACGGCCCGACCCCGGGCGCCGGCGGCGGCACTCCCGAACCCGGCACGTTGGTGTTGCTCTCGTCCGGACTACTCGCGATGGTCCTTCTGGCGTTCCGCAAGTCGCGCGTAAGTCCGCTGATTTGAGATTTTGGAACAAGACTCTTGCCCTTGGGACACGGCGCGAAGGACGGGCTGACGCCTGGATGCTTCTCTTTTCGCGCGCTGTCGGATCATTCCTCACGCAGGGCAGCGTTCGCGTCAAGCCCGGCCGCGCGGGCCGCCGGCACTGCGGACGCAACCGCCGCGACCAGGAAGAAGAGAACCGTCATGGCGGCGAATGTGGAGGGGTCTGTCGCCGTAACTCCAATCAACATGGTGGTGATTACACGTGTCAGGCCGAGGGCGGCAAGCAGGCCAATAGCCAGGCCCATGGCGGTGAGGCGCAACCCGTGGCCCACAACCAGTCTAAAGATGCTGGCGGGATCCGCGCCGAGGGCCATTCGCACTCCCATCTCCGCCGTGCGCTGCCGCACCACGGTTGCGAGCACCCCATAGAGCCCCACGCTCGCCAACAGCACCGCGATGGCGGCGAAGCTCCCGATGAGCAGAAGCGAAAGGCGCGTCCCGGCCTGGTCCTGATTCACCAGCTCTTCCATTGGCCGCATCTTGGAGATCACCATGGTGCGATCCACCCTTGCCAGCTCCGCGCGGACGGTCGCGGCGTACTTCGCGGGATCGCCGGCGGTTCGTACGATCCAGTACCGTGACACGCCAATCCCCCAGAATCCGTCGGAGTAGTAAACCGTTTCGCGGCCCGGGTCGCTCAGCGAGAAAAGCCGCTGATGCGCGACGACGCCAATTACCTCGGCCCACGGTGTCGCCGGATCGGGCAAGAGGATGCGCTTTCCCACGGCGGGCTCATTCGGGAAAGCCTTAGCGGCGAATAGCTGGTCGACGACCACCACGTTCCGCCCGGGCGCGTTGTCCTGCTCCGTGAACGTCCTTCCTTCCAGGAGCGGCGTGCGTAGCGTCTCGAAGTAGCCGGGCATCACCTGCTGAAAGTCGGCCCCTTCGGCGCTGGCCGCTGCCGGCTGCGGGCTGGCGGCATCCGGGTTCCTGGGACGAGAGCCGCCGCCGAGCGGCAGGACCAGAGCGGCGGTCGCATTCCGGACACCCGGCAAGGCACGCAGCCGGATTTGCATTTCGCGCAGCAGCTCCAGTCGCCCCTGTTGTCGGGTCAGTTGCCAATCCCGTGTCACGAAGAACGTCAGCAGGCCGTGCGGATCGTAGCCGGGATCGACCCGGCGCAATTCGAGGAAGCTGCGAAACATCAGGCCCGAGCCGATGAGCAGGAGAAACGACAGCGCGACTTCGGCGATCACCACGACGTTGCGCAACCGGTGGCCGGCTCCCGCTCCCGGCATGCGCCCGCCGCGCAGGACGTGGTTCACGTCGGGCCTCGCGGCGCGCATTGCCGGCATCACGCCAAACACGGCGACGGCTGCCAAACCGGCCGCCGCGGCAAAGGCCAGGACATGCCAATCGATTGCCGTGGACTCGATGCGCGGCACAGTCGCCGGCGCAATACCGGCGAATACATGGATGCCGAGCCAGGCCAAGACCACTCCGAGCACCGTGCCCAGTCCCGAAAGAAGCAGCGCCTCGGCCAGCATCTGGCACGCTAGGCGCCACCAGCTTCCACCAAGTGCTGCGCGCACCGCCAGCTCTCGTTCGCGCAGCCACGCTCGCACCAGCAGGAGGTTCGCCACATTGGCGCACGCAATCAGCAAAAGAAAGATCACCGCGCCCATCAGGGAGAGAATGGCGGGACGGACTTCCGCAACCAGGTACGCCCCCATCGGCTCCAGCCGCAGCCCAGCCTCCGGGTCAAATGAGTTTTTCCGCAGTTCCGGCCCGAGCGCATCGAGCCGGTCTTGCGCCTGCCGAAGCGTGACACCGCCTTGCAGCCGGCCGATGGCTCCAACCGTCAGCAGGTTGCGGTGGGCAGCGTCGTAGCCGATATTGTTTGCGACCCAAAAATCGGGGGCTGCCTCAGTCATTGCGCCGGGCGGGAAGAACAGCTTGAAGCCGCGCGCCAGCACACCGACAATCCGCAGGCCACGCTGGCCCGCGCCGGGCATTTCCTGGCCGAGAACAGCCGCACTCCCGGCATAGCGCCGCTGCCAGTATTCGTAGCTGAGAATGGCCGCACTGCCTGGCGGAATGAGCACCTCCGGGCCGGCTGGTTGCGGAACCGCGTCGGCCTCCGTGAAGTCGCGGCCCAATGCGATCCTGGCGCCCATCAGCCGGAAAAAGTTGGTGGTGACCAGCGCCTTGCCGATCTGTTCCGAAGTGCCGTCTTCGCGGGGCACGAAGGCGCGGAAGCCGGCAACGCCGCCGATGTCGTCGAAAATGGCCCCCGTGCCGGAGCGCAGGTCGAAGAAGTCGGCGTTGGAATACAGAAAGCTCTTACGGTTCGCCTGCCGGTCTTCCCGGAACACCAGTACCAGCCGGTTCGCGTTGCGGTAAGGAAGCGGCCGCAGCAGCACGGCATTGGTCACGCTGAAAATCGCCGTGCTGGCACCGATTCCCAGAGCCAGGGTCGCGGCAACAGTCGCCGCGAATATCGGGCTGTTTCGCAAAGTCCGTACCGCGTAGGCGAAGTCTCGGATCAGATTCTCCGTTCGGTTCGCGCGATGCATATCCCGCCCCTACCACGCGTTATATTCAACTTGTGCACCTCTCGTCAAGTTGGTTGTTGACCCTGGGCGCTTGCAGTTCCTCGCTGTTCGCCCAACCGTCCGCCGGCGACGTACTCAAGGCCGCGCGCGAGGCGCTGGGCGGCGGCAAGCTCGCCGCCATCGAGAGCCTGACGGTTTCGGGCGAATCGGCCAACGGACCCCTGCTCACCGACCTGACGTTGAGCATCCAGCTTCCCGACAAGTTTCTGCGCGAACAGACCCTCACCATGATGAGCGGCGCGGCGCCCGGAATGCAGAACATGAACCCGGAGGCCATGGCGGCCATCGGACGGCCCACGGCGGTGGATGGGCTCAACGGCGGGGAGCAATGGTCGGCGCTGCGCATGTCGCCCGATTCCCAGGTGGACATCGCGTCTCTGGGCCGCGGCGTGCAGTCGCAGCTCGAAGCGCGGCAGAGAGATTTCAAACGCACGTTCACGCGCTTTCTGCTGGCGCTTTTGCTGACCGACCGGCCCGATTTCCGCGTCGAGTTTACTTACTTTAGCGAGATGCCGGAGCCCGAAGGCGGCGTGGCCGACGCGCTGGATGGAGCCGGTCCGGGCGACTTCAGGGTCCGCCTGTTCATCGACCAGAAAACCCATCTGCCGCGCATGATGGCCTATCCCGCCGGCAACAACATCATGCAGCTCTGGATTTCAAAATACAAGGATGAGAGCGGCGTATTGATGCCGCACCTGCTGAGCTGGATGCTGAACGGGAATGAGACGGAGCGATTCGACATCAAGAAGGTCCGGCTCAATCCGAAGTTCGCGGCCGGCAAGTTCAGCAAACCATAGCAAGTCCAGGGCTAACGCTGCCGGCGCGGCGGGGCCGACATCAGCTCGACGAACATCCTGGTGAAGCGGGCAAGATCCAGGTCCACCTGCGCGTGCACCAGTTGCGGATCGCTCGCGGGCTTCGACTTCTCGCCCCAGGTGAGCGTGTCGCCATAGCCGGGGCCGCGGCTGAGATCGACGTCCATGTAAAGAACGCGCTCCCTGGTGATGATTCCCGGGTCGAGCCACGCGCAGGCGGCCAGTTCGTCCCACATGTAGCCGCGCTCGGTCGAGTACCTGGTCACGTATTGCGCCGCCGGATTCTTCGAACGCGCAATGGCGTCGACCATCGCCTGGGTGAAGCTGGCTTTGATGGAGACATCCACGGTGGTGACGTCGATGCGCGGCCAATGCGCGTG
>Ga0181530_10004718_pt1 | contig 14292 bp, 7 predicted proteins | sample PEATcosm2014_Bin_42_FD_119769 | JGI IMG/M metagenome (GOLD analysis project Ga0181530, IMG submission 119769) | Peatland microbial communities from MTU Mesocosm Facility, Houghton, MI, USA - PEATcosm2014_Bin10_60_metaG | ecosystem: Environmental > Terrestrial > Soil > Wetlands > Peat | place... | reverse complement strand
CAATCCGGCGGGAGCGGTGAACGTGGTGGTGACGAACCCAGACACTCAGACCGGCACCCTGACGAACGGGTATCTGTATGCCGCAGCGCCGACGGTGACCAGTGTAAGTCCGGTCGGCGGTCCAACGGCGGGGGGAACTGCGGTGACCATCGCGGGCACCGGCTTCCAGAGCGGAGCGACGGTCACGTTCGGAACCGTGGCCGCAACCAACGTGACGTTTGTGACCGCGCTCAAGCTCACGGCGACAGCCCCGGCCAATCCGGCGGGAGCGGTGAACGTGGTAGTGACGAACCCAGACACTCAGACCGGTACCCTGACGAACGGGTATACGTATTGTGCATTGAGCATCGTCCCGACATCGAATCTCAACGTACTGGCCGATGACGGCACTGCTGGCACCGTATTCAGCATCGCGGTCACCGCAACCGCAGATGCGGCGTGCGCGTGGTCAGCAGCCGCGACGAGCAGCGGCGGTCCGAACCTGCCTTGGCTGAACATTCAGAGCGGGGCGGGTCCGACCACGGGTGACGGAACGGTAACCTACACAGTTACAAATAACATCGGTGCATTGGCCACAGCCTCGAGGAACGGAAACATAGCATTCAGCTATGCCGGCGTCGTGACAAATTATGGCGCGACGCAAGCGGTCGTCGCCGTGAGTGCCGTCAGTCCTGCTTCGTCAACTGAGCATGTCACTGGCTCTTCGCCTGCTGTTACGATTCCGTTCTCTGCCACGGTGACCGGGGCGCACAATACGACAATAGACTGGTCCACCAGCGGCACATACTGCAACAACCTCTCGTGCATTAACTCCGGCACAGGTCTCTATACGGTCCCAACATTCCTGACCGTCGCTTCGGCAACGGACACGATCACAGCGACCGCGGCTGTTGACATCACCAAGAGTCAGCAGGCCACGGTAACGATCTTGGACAACCCTCCGGCTTGCACCCTATCAGTGAGCCCGCCCTCGCAGTCGTACAGCTTGCCTTTTACGGCCACGGTCAGCTGCTCCGAGGCCCAGACCGATATGGCTTCGGTAAGTACCAATTGGGGAGATTGCGCGAACAACCCGGCTGCGTGCGTGAATGGCGCGACCTTTAGCCCAACGACAAATACCTTTACGAGTTCGCCGACGCATATCTACATAGTGCCGAGCGCCGGCGCAAACAATCCGACGATCCCGTACGGTGTGACAACGACAGCCACTTCGTCGGGAGGCCTCACCGGGAGTGCGGCGGTGTCGGTGGTCGCTATCAACAACCCTCCAGTCTGCCAGGCCCCGGTGATACAGCAAGTGGTCGTTAACAACACGACCACTAACGTGACCGTACTGGCCACATGTACGGACATTGAACCTGATATTGCAACCGTGTCCATTAACTGGGGCGATGGTAGCGCGAGCACGAGCTGTTCTTTCACTAACCAATCGACGGCGAGCTGTACTCCGACTCACTCCTACGCGGCGGCTGCTAATGGCGCGTCGTTCACAATCACAGTGAGCGCCGTGGACAATTTCCCGGCAATTGACGGCACTAGCAATCCGGCAACCGACTTGTCAATGGCAACCCTTACGCAACTGCCGACAGATCCGACAGCCCCGACCGCCATTGGAGGACCTAGTAGCGGACCAGTGAACGCGGTGCCGACAGTCGCACTCACCGCGAATAACGCCTTGACTCCGGAATGCAGTGCGATCACAAATGCCAGCACGGCAACTCCTTACGTGAACAATACTCTGGGAATCAATTGCAGTTTCGATCCGACCGGGCCAATCGCTCAAGGCGGCGCTTTTGTGTTGACGCTCTCCATAAACGGGCCAGCACCGTCGACAGGGGGCAATGCCCGGACTGCGACGAGGTTGACGAGCTTAAGTTCGCTTTGGTTGGGCTTTCCTGCAATCGTATTCGTGGGCGTGGGAGCAAGTCTGCTCGGTTCGCCGCGAGCGCTCCGGCGTCGACGAGCAGCGGCCTCCGGCCTTTTGCTTTCGGTGTTGCTGCTGGGGCTTCTGGTTGCGTGCGGTGGTGGCTTTGCGGTACCTCCACAGCCGAAGTTGCCACAGGCGGATAACCTGACGCCCGTAGGCACGTACTACGTCACCGTCATTGGCACGGAATCAAACAACAATGTGCAAACGACTGTACAAACGTGGGTAGTTCCACTTAATGTGCCGTGAGATTACGGGTAATTTCGGTTGAGGAGATTGATATGGGAAAGAGTGCTCTATTAGTCGGACTGCTGTGCGGCTTCGTGCTGGGAATATCTGCAAACGCGCAGTTGCCGAGTCCTTGTCCAACGACGCCGGTCGCCAAGCTCTCCCTGTTGATTCCTTGCGCCACCCAAACCGCAGGGAGCACACTCGAATCGTTTAACACGACTTTTGCGACTGAGTTGAGTTCCTTACCCACGGTTGCCCCACCTTCTGGTTTCACTCTCAGCCTAGACAAATCAACGGGCGTTTACATAGTTTCCGCGCAGAACCTTGGATCAGTTCTCTCACAGAATGCCGACACGGTGGGTAAGAACAAGCTATTTGTGGGATTTGCTTACGAGCAGTTGCATTTCGATCGCGCTGACGGTATTTCGCTCCGCAACATCCCGACCTTCGGGGACGTTACGTTCCAAGTCGGTGGCACCGAGACTGCTATTGCATTCGCCGCTACAAACCATATTGACGCCACGATCGACCTGTATACGATTTTGGCTACCTTCGGACTTGGCGACCGAGTCGATCTATCAGTTTCGATACCCATCGAGCGCGTGTCGGTTGGCGTCTTTAGCGAAGGAACCGAGTACTTCGTTGCCAACGGAGCCAACAATAGGAGTTTCACGGAGTATGTGCATGGTACCGCCAGCGGCATTGGCGACTTCGTACTCGGTGGAAAGGCAACCATCATTAAGGGCGAGCGATTTAGACTTGCCGGGGGATTGGATGTACGGTTCGCCACTGGCGACCAAGCTAACTTCCTCGGATCCGGTGCGTACGGATTCAAGCCATACGTCATAGCTTCTCGCCCGGGCAGGATCTCTCCGCACGCAAGTCTTGCCTATCAATGGAACAGTCAATCGTCTCTTTACCCTAACCCGAACCCCGGGGCAGGAGGTAACCTGCGGCTGCCCGACAGCATGATGTACGAAGTTGGCGCAGACGTTGGCGTGGTCCGGAAGCGATTAAGCTTCGTAGCGGATTTTCTTGGCCAGCACTTTTTTGACGCCTTAAAATTGACTTCACCTGCGCCGGCCAAAGATATATTTACGGTGAATCCTCCGAACCCACTTCCGCAAACGGTCGGAATCGCGACCGGGGTGTCGAACAGCCAAGACAACCTGGGATTAGGCCTCAAAGTGAGCCCGTTTGGCCGCTTGATTATCACTGGACACGTACTGATCAGACTCGACGATGCTGGATTGAGGAGCAATGTAGTGCCGTTGGTCGGGATATCTTATAGGTTCTGAGGCGAGGCATCTCAGTTGGCAACCCGTGCTTTCACCCGGATTCCAACTCGACCCGAGAGCTTGGCTCTTCCAGCTTCTGTTCTCAGTTCTTGCCAGCCTTGCCTCGCCTTGCTATTGACCAGTCTCGTTGCCAGTTCTGAAATTGGGAAGCGATCAGCCCAGCGTTCGCTCGGAAGGCGGCTGGGAGGATTTGGTTTGCATGGGTTTGAGCGGAGCGTCGCTCTCACGGTCCGGTGGGCTCGAACCAGACCACCGCGCCCTTGGCGATCTCCGGCAGATCGAAGTGCGTGCTCCCGTTTTCGAAACGACCCGTGATCGCGGTTTCCTCGCCCAGAAATGGCAAGAAGTGTCCCCGCACCTTGCCCGGCACAGTCACCTCGGCGTGTTTCTCGGGAATCTGCACCGCGTTCTCTTTGGCGCGCAGACCTTTGAAGTTGGCAAAGAACACGTGCGGTCCGCCGTCCACGGACGCGATCTGCGCCGCCATCATCGGCGATGCCTTGACTCGAATCTCGCCCTCACCCAAGCCGTCCAGAAAACGCTTCTCACTGTCGGGTGAGCAATCGTCAAAGTGACTTTCCGCCTTCGCGATGTAGTTAGCTCCCGGTGAATCCGCTAGGTGGACCACGTTGGTCTGCCCCAGCAATCCTTCGCTCAAGGCGCCGGTGGCGACAATCTTTCCAGTGCTCCCGGCATACTTTTGCAAGGCAGCGGTCTCCTCTTTCGAAAGGATGTGCACATCGGGCAGAATCAAAGTCTTCCCGCGGAACGAACCCAGCGTCCTCGGGGTCACGATCTGATATTCGCGGTGGCTCTGCATCAGCAGCAGCAGCGTGCCCTGGTACGAACCAAGAAACTCCTTCGTGAAGTAGTTGCGCGTAGCCGGAGAGAAGTACACTCCAACCGGATCAATCGCCGTCCGCGGACGATAGAACGTCTTCTCGTGCGCTGCAATCCATGCAAACACTTGCTTGCGGGTGGCCAGGTCGTTCGAGCCCGACATGACATGCGTCGCTGCATCCCACACGTTTGCTCCCGCCATGACCTCCGACATGAACAGGTTCTGCATCGCCTCCGGCGCGCGGACCTTTGGGTCGCCATCCCACGAGTAATTCAAGATCCATGTCGCCTTGCCCTCGGCAAACGCGCGGAACGTCTGTATGCCGATCTGGTACCGGAACCAGTCGAACGGCGTTCGCGATGCCGCCATGTGATCGCCGCCGCCAAACTCGTACTCGTGCGCAATCGCATCGTTGACGGCGTACAGGCTATACACATCCGCGCCCACGCGCACAGCTTCTTCCTCGATGCCCGGGTAAATCTCCGGAATCGTCTTGATCTGCGGATTCACCGCCTTCGCCGTCTGATCGATCTCCCGCATGAAATCCGTAAGTGACTGGATTCGAAAGTCGACCCACCGGCGAAAGTTCGGATCCGAGAAATCGCCCAGCTTCAGGTCGTGGCGCGCGTCGAGTCCAGTCTGCTTGCGAAACGCGGCTACGGTCGCGTCATCGAAGCTGGCCCAGGTGTCTTCCCAGCCATCGAAGTGCGTCATCCAGTAGGGAATGTCGACGTAGATGCCGTCAATTCCGGTCGCGGCGATCTGCCGCACGCGCTCCATATAGATCTTGCGCCACTCCGGCGCGTAGGGGCTGATCCACACATCCTCGTCGCCTTTTGCGATCCAGAAGGCATCACCACCGCCAAAGACCGCGGGTTCTCCCGTGATCTTGCGCTGCAACCACTCGGGATGGTCCTTGACCACCGAATGCGGCGATTGTGCCGCGTTTGCCGTGATGCACTCCAACCCCGCGATATACACGAATGCCCGGTTTCCGGCTGTGTGAGCGCGCTCGGCCACGGCACGAATCGCAGCGAGTTTCTCCTCCGGATGCAGGAAGCTCTCGTAGCGGCCCGGGATGTCGTTATCTACCTCGATGCCAAAGACGTTGCTATCCTGCGCATTTCGTACGATCTGGTCGGCGTTGTTGGCCTGCAGTCCATACGCCGCAATGCGCACAAAGTTCGTCCAATTCTGCTCCGGTGAATCGGGTGGGGCTGCCAACATTACGGCGAGCAGCATCAGAAAGAACGCGGCGAGACAGCTTTTTCGTTTCATGCCCGGTCCTCGTTATATTTTGGCGATTGCGACGTCCGTTGCTGCCACGCACGTTCCGCCATCCGTGCGCGGCTGACGATGCGTGCTAGGAACCAGTGGCTGGCACGCCACCCGTTTCGTCGTTCTGGCCGAGACCGGCCGTCGGGCGCAGCGTCAAACTGCCATCCGCATTCAGACTTTGCCGGCAAGCCCAACGCACCGGATAGCGTTGCCCTTTGACTTCGATTTCCGCTCGGAGTCTCAGTCCCTTCCAGTTCGTTGCCTTGGGCAGCGGGAACTTCGCCTGACGAATTTTTCCCGGAAGAGGGTAGCCAGCGTCAAGGCTTCCTTCCGCGCTCACCTTCCCATCCTCGCTGGCCACAGAGACGCGCAACACGCCGGGGACGCCGGCAATCCCATCGTTCGCAAAGCCAATAATCAAGCCCGGATAGCCTGCTTCCTCATAGCTCCACACCCACGAGGGCCGAACCCGGTAGCCAATCTTGCGGGCCAGTCCGTCAATCGCGCCGGGAAACTGGTGGTAGTAGTTGAGGATTCGATCGGCCTGGATGCGGTGCCAATTCCACAGCGAGAAATAGCAAGCGCCCACATCCTGCACGTGGTGGATGACGTTGTCGGTATAGGTCACGCCCTCATCCATCCGTAGGTGTTGCGGCAAGCCATCCGACATTCCAACTTCCACCGTAACTCCCGTCCAAGGCGGCCGGTTGCTCAGTTCTTCGATCTGCTCGTTTTCAATGAAGATAGTATCGGTCCGCAGCCAGTTGAAACTCCGGACGGTGCGTTCCACCAGTTCCGAATTGCCCACCTTGCTGAAGTCCGGCTGCGTGTTAGTAATCAGCGGCGTTTTCTTCCAGCGCTCTGCCTGGTGCTGAAACATACTCACGAAGGTCTTCTCCGCAGTGACGGAGTCGGGAAATGGGTTCGACTCCAGCGGCCAGGTGTGTCCCTCACCCCAGAATCCGTACATAAACGTATCAACGTACTCCACGTCGGGATGGCCGTCGTAGGCGTCCGCCAGCAGGTCCACCAATTCCCGAAATGCCGCCTGAAATGCGGGATCGTCATAGCGAGGTTCATATCTCGCACGACCCTCCCATTCGCCCAGCTTCACCATCGGAACCTTCTGCCGCACAAAGTCGGGCAGCGCAAGATCGGGAATGTCCGGGTTACTCACCATCACGCGGAACCCGACCCGCTTCTGATACATACGGGCCAGATCGAAAGTCAGCTTCCAGTGCTCGCACAAGTCGAGCTTTCCGGGACGCAGCTGCACGTCTTTCCAGTTCACGCGGATATAGAGTTTCGTCCCCAGCGGCAACTTCACCAGGTTTTCGATGGACTGAGCCAGCGACTCTCCCTCTTTCTTCGCTGGCCCCACCTCATCGCACACATAGGTGATGAGACCCATTCCATAGTTGGGCACGATCTCCTCGGAGGGGGTCAGGGCCATCACCACATTCCAACTGGGATAATCGTCGGCGGAAAACGGTCCCTGATAGAGCCGGTCAGACACCGGCGGCCCGGAACCGAAGTCGTACTTGTCGAAGTTATGAGTGGGAACATGTCCCAGAAGCGATTTGCTGCCAAGTCCCGCCGCTACTGCGATAGCACCGCCAGCCTTCAGAAATGATCTTCGTTGCATACTCAGCCTACCCGGCCGGTGTCGCAGCTTCGTCAGCCGGAATCTCCTTGTTCACTTCGGGGCCCGTGAGCCCGCAGTTCAGAACTCGAACCTCAATCCGAATTGGAAGTACCGGGGCGTGTACCCTGGCGCGTCGCCGCTAATTGTCCCGAAAGCGGGATCTCCCACACCCGAGTTCGGCTGCCCAAAGCGGGGATGATTGGTGAAGTTGAACATCTCCGCTCGCACGTCCAGCTTCATGCCCTCCTTGGGCACAAACGATTTGTAAAGATTCAGATCCACGTTGTGGATGCCGTCGACGCGCAGACCGGAAAAATAGCGCGGAGCATTCCCCGGATTCTGGTCGCCAGGGTCGGCGAAGCAGCTGGAGTTAAAGAAAGGGGCCGGCGGTGGTTGCCCATTGTTAATTGCGGTGCTGTTGTTTTGCCAGTTCAAGGCTACGTCATTCATACTGAGCCCAGTCTTGAGTTGGGGGCACACGACGTTGGGACGCTGGCTGCCATTCGCCAGACGGGCTGAGGCCATACCCATCGCCATGGGTTGTCCCGATTGTTCCGTGATCATGGTCGCGATCGACCAGCCTCCGACGGCGGCGTCGAGCGCGCGATTCATATTGCCGCCAATCCACTGATTGCGGCCGACGGGCATGTCAACGATGACGGCGGCCGCCAGACGCTGCGGCGTGTCGTTGGCGCCAATGCTGTGCTCCAGATTCAGGCGATCCAGTTGTTGCACCGTGCCGTTAGCGAGCGCCCCCACCCAATTGTTCCTGCCTGCCGAGGAATCGTCCGTCGACTTTGACACCGTGTAACTGCCGTCGAAACTGATGTGATGCGTGGTGCGCTTCTGGAAACGAATCTGCATCGCGTTGTACCAGGAACTGGCTTCCTCCAACATCAGGCCTTCGAAGTCTCCGGCGAATTGTGGATAGGAATTGAGCAGATTTCCCAATGGGATGGTCGGCTGGCCGTAGTTCGAATCGGGCTCGTTGAAGCACGGCGCGGAGGGGGAGGGCGTACAAGGCGCGCTGAACATGGGGGAGAACGGGTTGGCCACATATGTCTGAAGAAAGTTACTCACGCAATTGTCGGTCTGACAGCTCGTGTCGGTGGGAGTTACCGCGGCGGAAATCTTCGCCAACAGAGCCGACGGGATGAAATCCCGGTTGTTCGTGCCGGCCCAGGGCAGATGGGTGCTCCGGTTTGCGGAGTAGTCCACTCCGAGCACGATTTGGCTGGGCAGCTCCCGCTGCAGTCCAAGATTCCACTGGTAAATGTTGGCGTCTCGCGCCGCAGTCGTGCCCAGATCGTTGTTGTTGACGTACCCCCAATTTGCCAGACTGCCGTACTGCGTTCCCTGTGGACCCGTAAATCCGCCCGGGAACGGATTTTCCAGGGTCGCGGATTGAGTTACAAAATTGTCGTTGGTAAAAAACATGGTAGCGGTCTTGCGGAAGGCGGTGCCGGGATACTGGAAGTTCGTGGCCGGGCTCATTCCGAAATACACGCCCGCCCCGCCGCGCATCACCGTCTTCGAATCGAGCTGATAGGCGAAACCCAGCCTCGGTCCAACGTCTTTGCGATACGTAGGAACGCTCCTTTTGCCGGAGGTGGGGAACACCGTAGTGCCCAGCAACTCCTCAGAGGAAGGGAAGCTCACTCCGTACGCCTGCAGCGCCGCCTGGGCACTGCTCAGATCCAGATTGACGCCGGTGTCGGCGGTGAAATCGCTGAATTCGACCCGGTTGTGGCGCTCGTTGTATGGCGTACTCCACTGGTAACGCAGGCCGAGATTGAGTGTGAGTTTTGTGTTCACCTTCCAGTCATCCTGGAAATAGAACCCTGTCTCCGCCGATCTATTGGCCACTGAGGGATAGACAGTCAGCGAGGTGTTGGCGTCTGGGTATGGGTTTACATTGTCGGCATAACCAAAAAGAAGGCTGGCGAACGGATTGCCCGTTTGATTCCCAGACGCATCCATGTCGCTGTTCGGAGTCGGCGACGTGACGTAATCCGAAAAGTTGAACAGGCCAGTCGGATTCGGCGGCTGAAAGAAGTTGTTGTAGAAAAGTCTCTGCTCCCCGCCGAACTTCATCAGGTGCGAGCCCTTGGAAATCACCAACTGCGACGAATAACTGTACAAGGTGTGTGCAAAGGTCGTATCTATGCAGCACTGATCGAAAAGATCGGTCCACGGCGACGCTCCCACCATGTAGAACGTTGGCATCCGGCCCAACCCGTTGGCCTGCTGCAACACCGCCGGCAATCCCTGAGCGCCGCTCGGCAACGAAGCATTGAAGCTGGAGATCGAGGGAATGCCGGATGTCGCTTTTTCGTGCACCCGGTCCACAGCGACATGGTTTGTCCAGACAATCCGCGGGTTAATGGTCCAGGAATATTCGAACGAGCCGTTCTGCGCCGTGGTCGGACCGTTCGCGATTCCGTCATTATCAAATCCGTCTCCCAAAGTCTCTGCCGTGGTGTAATTGCTCCAGCCCCGGCTGTAGCGGCCGTTAATGCGCTGCTTATCATTGATCTGGTGGTCCACCTTGATGTCGAACTGGTAATCCGGAGAATTCGCGGTAGTGTTGAAATTGAGGTTATTGAATTCTCCCGGGAGGTTGGGTTTCGGATAGAGATTGGCGATGGCCTGCCCGATGGGGTCAATTTCGTTCTGAGGTATTTTGTTGCTTGGAACCTGCGGCCGGATGCAGGTCCCTGAGGAGCAGTCAATTTGAGTCGGGTCGTAAATGGTATTTTCGCCCGTCGCCGAGAAGTCGCCAGTCCGCTCCGCCAAGGTTGGCACGGACGCGACATAACTGGACGAAGAGACGCTGCGGACTCTCTCATAATCGACGAAGAAAAAAGTCCGGTCCTTCCGGATCGGGCCGCCGATGGAAAAACCGCCCTGATCGCGTCTGCTGTCTGGTTTGGGGTTGGGCACGGGATTGCCCACAAAGTACTTGGGATTAAAAAAATCGCGGGCGTCCATCTGCGGACGCTGCAGGAAATACCAGCCGCTGCCATGGAAGGCGTTGGTCCCGCTCTTCATGGCCATGTTTACGACGGTGCCGCCGTTGTTGCCGAACTCCGCCGAGAAGCTGTTGTTCTGGACTTTCACTTCCTGCATGCTCTCGACCAGCGGCTCGTAGTAAACGTTGGAGTTTCCTCCCTCGCCCTGTTCCGGAGCGCTAAGCAAGGCGCCATCCAGCCGCACCTCGGCGGTCGCATTGCGTTGCCCGTTGGAAACGAAGTTGGTCCCCGAAGGATAGTTATCCGTCGTGCCCGACCCTGCCACCTCGGTCACGCCCGCCGAGAGGAACATCAGGCCGAAGAAACTGCGGTTGATCAGAGGGAGTTCCTTCACGTACTCGCTGGTGATGTCCGTGCCCAGCGTCGCGTTGTCCGTGTCCAGCAGTGGCTGCGTGGCCGTGACTACGATTGTGGTCGATACCCCTGCCATCTCCAGCTTAAAGTTCAGCGACGACTCCTGATCGATTGCCAGAACCACGCCGGTCTTCTCCGCCGGACGAAAGCCGGAGGCCTCGACCTTGACGGCATAGGCGGAAGGGCGCAAACCGGTGAAGTAATACGAACCCTTGTCGTCGGTACGCGCGGAACTGGAAATGTTCGTACCGACGTCCCGGATGGTCACCGTCGCATTAGAGACAACCGCTCCCGTCGCATCGGAAACAACCCCGCGCAGCTGCGCCCGGTACGCTCCCTGGCCCCAAACGGACAGAGCCAAACCCAGGATTGCGACAACGGTGGAGAGCAAACGAAGGCGAACCGGCAAACCCCCAATTACTGGAACCCGCATGGACGGCCTCCCACAAAGATCAGAGCACGCACCATTCGTATGCTTGCGTTTAATAACTTTTACTTTCGCTTGCGCGGCTTTGTCAAGCGTAAAGTATGGCCCGAGGCTTCGGTCCCGGCTCCCACGCCGCCCTTTCCGCAAAGTTCCACAAACCTCTCTGTCGCCCGAGGCCCGGCTAGAATAACGCCGCCTGGCACGAAACCGCATCCCACAGACGCTAGCGAGCGATTGCAGGACGTCCACCCTTGAACCAGATCGGAACTTTTCGCTAGACAACAGAAGGCCATGCAAGATAAAAGAGAGGTGCGCGGGCGGGATTCCTGCGGGCGGGCGCGTGCTGGAGCGGTTCAAAGTTTCTGAATGCTAAGCGAAGAGCGGCAAAGAGCCATCCTTGAGCTACTGCGGCGGGATGGCCGGGTCCTGGTCGTGGACTTGGCCAGGCACTTCCACACTTCCCAGGTCACCATCCGCAAGGACCTGGAAATCCTCCATGCCAAGGGCAGCGTTCACCGCACCCACGGTGGAGCGCTGCCGGCGCGCGACGGCGCCCTCGAAGACCCCACTTTGCGAGAGAAAGAGAAACTGCACCGCAAGGAGAAACTGCAGATTGCCGCCGCCGCCGCGCGTATGGTGACGGAAGGGCAAGTAGTCATCCTTGATTCCGGCACGACCACGACGGCCATCGCCCGCGCCCTGCGAAACTTTCAGAACCTGACCATCATCACCAACGCGGTGAACATCGCTGCCGAACTTTCTGGGTCGGCGCTGGAAGTGATCCTGACCGGGGGCAGTTTGCGAAAAAACTCCTTTTCCCTGGTAGGGCCCCTGGCCGAGGAAACGCTCCACAAATTGCATGCGGACATCCTTTTTCTCGGGGTCGATGGATTCGACGTTCAGTATGGGCTCAGCACACCCAATCTTCTGGAAGCGAAAGTAAACCGCGCCATGATCGAGATTTCCAGGACAGCCGTGGCCGTTTGCGATTCCAGTAAATTCGGGAAGCGCAGTCTCTCGCTGATTGCTCCCCCCTCTTCTCTTCAACACGTCATCACCGACTCCGGCATCCCCAAGGCCGACTTGAGCGCGCTGAAGAAATCCGGAATTGAAGTGACGGTGGTCTGACGCCCTGCTCCATGGCAACGTCACGAGATCAGAGCGGGCGCTTCAAAATCCGGAGACCATTGTCCCGATAAACACGGCGCAGAACTTCATCGGGAAGAAGCAGTCCATGAATATTCCACCGGCCCTGACGAGAAGCATGGGACGGATATTCAAAATACTGGTCATCGGTCTCCAGAAAGCGAAAATGCAGCCGGTACATCTCCGGTTCCGGGACCAGGTCGGTGCCAAACAGAATGCGGCCGGAATACTTAAGGAAGAAACTGCGGGCGGTATAGGGTTGGCGGCCCAGTTCCGCGCATCGCGCGCCGATGTCCACCGACACATTCGGATACGTCTCCAACAATCGGCCAATGTACTCCAGATTCTCCGGACGCTCGGCAACGTGCGCTGCCACGAACGTGGTTTTGGGATGCCGCGCGAAGACGCGGTCGCGCTGGGCCAGGAGTTCCCGTTTGCTGAAGTGCGACCCGTGGAAGCTCCATTCGGGATGCGCGGCTAACTCCTCGTAACGCTCGTTTTCCGCGTCGATAGGCAAAAAGAAAGCGTCCGGGTCCGCGATGTGGAACATGATGGGAACAGCCAGTTCTGCCGCCTTATCGAACAGCGGAGCAAGCCTTTCATCGTCCACCTGCAGAAGCTTGCCGTCCGCATCGTAGAGGCCAGTCCCGAGGTCCTTCCACAATTTCAAACCGCAGGCGCCGTGCTCCACCAATTCCTCCAGCCGATCCCCGGCTCTTCGAAAGAATCCGGTGACTGCAAGTCCGACCAGTCCATCCAGCCGTAAGTCGCAAAACGTTTCGGAGCAGCCGTATGGTACTTGCGAATCATTTCGAAAGCTTCCCGGCCAACCCGCATGGTGATATTGACGATCAGTTCAAGGCCGCATTCATCCATGATTCGCAATACGCTCTGCGGATCTTGAGCATCGAGATGGTTATGGTAGTCAATGACCGGGAACCGGGGACGACGCACCTCGTGCTCGGGAACAACCAGCATGGAGCGGGGATGGTAGTCGCTGAGCCGCAGGTCCACTGACGCCTTGGCGGTCACCATCTCGATGAAAGCGTCTTTGCGCGGCAAGTCTTCGCTCATGGTTGTCTCCCAATCAAGTCTTCGCGGCCCGCGGCAAGCGTCCAGCGGCCACGCGACGACGGTTGCGACTGAGGAAGTTCGACAGGCGCGCCAAGTCGGGCTGCCCACCCGTGCCTCCGACTTGCAGCGTGGACAGAGCGCCGCAAGCATTGCCTTCAGTCAGGCAGCCATACAAATCTCGGCCAGATAGGAAAGCATGCACGAATCCCGCCGCAAACGAGTCTCCCGCGCCGGTCGTGTCCACGGGTGAAACCTCAAACGCCGGCGCCGATACGACCTGGTTGTCTGCTGCCGCCATGGCCCCGCGGCGGCCGAGTTTGACGACGACGCAAGGCGCTCTTGCGGCCAGTTGGTCCAGCGCCGCCCGAATCTTTGTTTTTCTCGTCAACTGGAGCGCTTCTTCTTTATTGATGAACAGAATCGTTGTCTCATCAATCACCCGCCAAACGTCCAGGCCCCACGAGGACTGCGGGTCCGAGTTTGGATCGAATGATGTAGTCAGGCCAAGTTTCCTGGCGTGGCGCAGAATGCGCGGAAAAGACGGTCGCAGAGCTGTCTGCAGAAAGAAAGAAGTCATGTGCAGGTGGCTGTGTCCCCGTAAGGCTTCCATATCCAGATCCGCAAATCGCAATTCGGAAATCGCTCCCAGCACGGTCACTAAAGCGCGATCGGAGCGCGTGCTCAGCGAGACCGTGACACCCGTCTTCGAAGTCGGGACGGTCAGGACATGCATGGTGGAAACGCCGGCCTTACGCAGGGACTCCAGGCAAAAACGTCCATACCCGTCGTTCCCGACTCTACTGAAAAAACTCACAGGATGCCGGAGTCGTGCCGCGCCGCAGGCGAAAATCGCAGAAGCGCTGCCCAGAACGGTTTGGAAATCCTCCGCCAAAACCTCATGGCCAAGCATCGGCTTGGAGGCCAATCCGCTGGCCACAAGGTCTACGTTAAGTTCGCCGATGACGGCAACCGCCCGCTCCTTCGGCGAGGCTTGATCCGGTTTCGTTTCATTGCTATGATTGTTTCTAAACATTGCTAT
>Ga0181530_10004716_pt1 | contig 14296 bp, 23 predicted proteins | sample PEATcosm2014_Bin_42_FD_119769 | JGI IMG/M metagenome (GOLD analysis project Ga0181530, IMG submission 119769) | Peatland microbial communities from MTU Mesocosm Facility, Houghton, MI, USA - PEATcosm2014_Bin10_60_metaG | ecosystem: Environmental > Terrestrial > Soil > Wetlands > Peat | place... | reverse complement strand
GCCGTCGCGGAGGGTGGTGTCGAAGATCGCAATTTTATCGGACATGGCGTCGTTCGTTCACTTTAACGGATTGCAGAATTGCGCGCACCTTCCGGGGAGCGATGGAGCCCTTCCAGCCTGTCGCCGTGGTCCTGCGGGCCGTGGGGCAGGATGGCATCCCGCGCGCCGGTTGCTTACCGGCGCCCCGCCGCGGGCGGGTTGCCAACCCGCCGCGGGCTGCCAGCCCGCCCTACGATCAGCGATTGACTCTCCAGGGCATAGCCAGGGCCATCTGGCTCGGTTGCGCCCGAAAGTATGCAGCCGAGCAGCGCCTGGTGAATGCCCTGGCCCGGCAAGGGGGATACTTGACAGCAGCCTCCCGCCGTTCGCGCGCCGAGCGCAGAAAAGCAAAGATGATTTTCAGGTTTTCTCCGCGTCTCCGCGGCCCGGACGGCTTGGCCGCGACAGTGGGCGGGGAAAATGTGTCTGTCCGCTTATTCCTACAAAACCTGGTGGGACGGCGTGGAGGGCGCGGATTCCATGGCCACGCGCACCAGGGAGGCGACGTTGTGCACGCCCAGCTTGGCCATGATATGGGCGCGGTGCGCGGCGGCGGTCTTGAACGTGATACTGAGGATGCGCGCGATTTCCTTGGTGCTGTGGCCCTGCACCAGAAGGGTGAGGACTTCCCATTCGCGCGGGGTCAGCTTTTCGACGAGAGCGGGATTGGGAGATCCGGCGAGCCCGGTAGCCATTTGATTGGCCTGGCGAACCAGGCCGGCCAGCGAAGCGCGGGCCTGCTCGATGGTGTGCTCGAGCCGTTTGACGGCCACCGGGGCGCCGTCCAAGCCGGGCGGGCCGCTTTCCGGACTGGCTGCCAGGAGATCGGCTGCGCGCTCCACGGCAGCGTGCTCCACGGCACTCAACCCCCTGAGTAGCGTAGTATGCCGTAGGAAGTACTGAAGCGCTGAAGCCACATCCCGCGCGGTCCATTGCGCACGCGTCATTGACTTCATTGTAGTACTGTTTAGGGCGCGGAATAGCGCGCTTCTTATGCGGCTTGCGCGGCACGGTGAGGCGGGCGGATTTGCGCACCACTGCCCCGTCATCCACTACCACAAGGGCGCCGCCGCCTTCGAGTTGCGGGCGGAAATTGCTCCGCCCACACTCAGATAATCTGCTCCATTAAGGAGACCAGGTAGGCTTCGTCGAAGGGGCCGGAGCGGTAGGTGCGGGCGTCGAAGAAGCGCCACATGCGTTTGTCTTTTTCCAGGGTGTAAAAGATAAGCTGCTCTTCGATTAAATCCTTGTCCAGCAAATCCTGGTTGAAGGCTCGCACAAAGCCTTGCAGGGTATAGGGAATGCGGAAATCCTCGGTGGAGACCAGTTCCGGCGTGGCGGCATATTCCACTTGCAGAATCCGGCCGCGAATGTGGATCTGAATCAGGTTGGGGGTATCTTCTTCAAATGTCTCGGGGCTAAACCGGGGCGGGTCCAGGCCCAGTTCTCCCTGCTGCAAGAGGGCATTGAGAGAGGCTACGAAATCCGCGCAGGCGGCATACAATTCGGCGGCGGCGGCGCGGCGCAGGGCGGCGATCTCGCGCGCGTGGCGCAAACGGGTATCGTCCTTTTCGCTCAACGCATCGATATCCGCCGCCAGCCTTTTGAGGCGGGCGTCCCGTAATTGATTTTCCGATCGGCGCAACGAACGTTCCTCCCCCGGTTCCATTGCAGCATACTTCAGCGGCGGCGGCTCCATTCCAGCAACTCGCCCGGCTCGAGCAGATCCAACACGTCCATGCGCAGTTCCCGGAGCACCGTGTCGGCCCTTTGAATGGAGAAAAAACGCTTGCCTTTCAGTACGTTATGCATGTGCGGTTGAGAAATGTGCGTGATTCTCGCAAGGCTCCGTTCCGTGAGCTCGCCGCTGCGAACGCGGGTGCGGAGGTGCAGAACAAGGCGCCGCTGCAATTCTTGGAAACTCATATAGGCGGCGGAGGCCTATTTCTTGGAGAAATAGGGGGGGTACTAAAACGGTTAGTATCACATAAGAAATGCCTAGCGATGCACGCGCATTCTTTCTGATTCTTATCCTCTGCAAGTACTTGTACTTAAAAGACATACTCTTACAATTTCCGGATTCTATCTTTTAGCATATAAGAATTTATGATATGAATAGTCTTGACGATTTCCGGCTGGGTAGTAAATTTGAGGGAGTTTTGACGTGGTTCGGCCACTTTTTCAAGGCTGCACCGGGAGGAAATCCGTAGATGAAATGGAACCGATCGAACGCAATCGGCCTTGCCAAGGCTGCTTGCGATTATTGCAATGGACAAGGGACCCGTATTAGCCGGGGCGAGGAAATCCCTTGCAATTGCATTTTCCGGGCCATCTTTAAGGCCTGCTACAACCGTTTTCGCGAATGCGCTGCCATGGGGAGCCACGCGAACACCATCACCTTCGAACTATGTCACGGGCCTGAAGGCCGCCGCATCTATTCGCGCAAACGCGAAGAGTATATGGCCGATTTCTGCCTGGTCAGCCGGCGGGTGCTCGACGATACCGAATACAAAGTATTTCGTTTTCATTATCTCCTGGGCGCCGACTGGAAGTTTTGCTGCCGGCAGATCAAAATGGACCGCGGCGAGTTTTTTCATATCGTCTATCGCATCGAAGAGAAACTGGGCCGCGTCTACGCCGAACTCCGTCCCTATCCCCTTTACCCGATCGCGGATTACTTCGGATCGTTGGTGCAACGCAAACGCAGTCCCATGGTAGCGGCGCGCGAGCCGCTGCGGCTTTCGGCTTGACCGCGTTCCGGAAGAGCGCTTCCCTAAGACGGCTGGCTTTCCCTCTACAATAGGGAGTCGCTCCGCATGGATAACCTCACGCACACGGCGGTCGGCCTTTTCCTGAGCCGGCTGGGATTGAATCGCTGGACGCCCGCCGCCACTCCCATTCTTCTATTGGCCGCCAATGCTCCGGATATCGATATTGTGACGCTGGCGGGCGGTCCGGTGAGCTACCTGCATTATCATCGGCACCTGACGCACTCGCTGGCCGCCATGCCGGTGCTGGCGCTGGCGGCGGTAGCGCTGGTGCGCTTCGCCGGACGGCGGCCGGTGCGATGGGCCGGGGCGTTCGCGGCCGCGCTGATTGGCGTGGCGTCGCACTTGCTGCTGGATCTGACGAATGTTTACGGGGTTCGCCTGCTGCTGCCATTTTCCGGTGAATGGCAGCGGCTGGACACCACCAGCATTGTGGATCTGTGCATTTGGGCGATTCTGCTGATGGGCGTGGCCGCGCCGTTTCTGGGCCGCCTGGTGGGCGGCGAAATCACCTCCGGCAAAGCCAAATTTCGCCATTATGGCCGCGGCGGAGCCATATTTGCCTTAACTTTGGTTCTGCTTTACGACTGCGCCCGCGGGGTTTTCCACCAGCGCGCGGTGGCTGTTTTGCAAGCGCGTCTGTACCAGGGGGCCGAGCCGGCCCGAGTAGCCGCCATGCCGAACCCGGCCAATCCGCTGCTCTGGAGAGGTCTGGTGGAAACGGACGATTTTTACGCCGTGGAAGATGTAAATCTCACAACCGATTTCGACCCTATGCGCGCCGCGATTTTCCATAAGGCGGAGCCCGACCCCGCGATCGGCGCGGCGCGAGACACGGCGGCGTTTCGCGTATTTCTGAGCTTTTCGCAATTTCCCCTCTGGCGCGTGCTTCCCATCCCCGACCCGGAAAACGGCAAGGCCGTCTCCGTATTGGACATGCGCTTTGGATCTCCGGTATCGCCCGGCTTCGCCGCCACCGCGATTGTGGACGCCCGGAACCGGGTGCTGCGAACGAGTGTACGCTGGGGATCGTCGCAGCCGAGGTGAGTGGCGAGACGCCATCGGCTGCAACCGAGCTACGGCGATTTTCCGGCTTTTCTCAGGTGCGCTGCGGATGGTGCAGGCAGTTTCGTACCAGCACAATAGAGGAGTGCAGCTAACCGATACCGCGGCCGTACTGGATCGCGATCAACTTCGCGACATCACGATGAACGATGAGGCCCTCATGCGCGAAATCGTGGGCGTGCTGGTGGATGACACGGCGCGCCAGATTCAGCTTCTGGCCATCGCCATTCGCGAAGAAGACCCGCAAAAGTGCATGCGCCTGGCGCATTACTCCAAAGGCGCGTGCGCCAATGTGGGAGCCAATCGCGCCGCCACATTGCTACGAGAGATGGAGCGGCAAGCCGCCGCTCGCAGTTTTGCCGCCTGCGCGGAGTCGCTGCAATCGCTCACGCGGGAGATCGAGCGCCTGCGCGAGGAAAATCTGTAGCTTTTAAGCGGCAGGCGCGGCGCCAGTGGGCTCGCCTGCCCCACCTTCGGACAGGCCGGGAGGCCTGTCCTACGCTATTCTTCGCCTTCCTCTTCGTGCTCGCGGCCTTCGCGCTGGGCTTTGAGTTTCTCTTCTTTGCGCTTGGCGCGCTCGGCGGCGCGCTTGACCAGCTCCGAACCCACCAGCTCGATGATGGCCTGTTCGGCGCCATCGCCCTTGCGGGGTCCCAGGCGGGTGATGCGGGTGTAGCCGCCGTTGCGCTGGCCGAACCGCGTGCCCAGGGTATCGAAGAGTTTCTTCAGCGACTTGGGCGTATTGAGAATGGCGGCGGCCTGGCGGCGCGAATGCAAGGTGTCCCGTTTCGCCAGCGTGATCATCTTTTCGACCAGCGGGCGAACGGCCTTGGCTTTAGGAACGGTGGTGATGACGCGCTCTTCGAGAATCACGCTGGTGGTGAGATTCCGCAAGAGCGCGTTGCGGCTGTCCACCGGCCGCTTGAGTTTAAATCCGGCAACCTTATGTCTCATGTGCTACTCCCCGTTCTGATCCTGGCCGCCTTCATCGTCGGGGCCGTAGTCCGGCAGCGCTCCACTCGGCTGCTGGGGCGGAGCCACCAGCCGGCCGTGCGCATCGATGCGCATGCCGAGCGAGAGCCCCATGTTGGCGAGAATTTCCTTGATCTCGTTGAGAGACTTGCGGCCGAAGTTTTTGGTGCGCAGCATTTCGGCTTCGGTCTTCTGCACCAGCTCGCCGATGGTCTGGATATTGGCGTTCTTCAGGCAATTGTAGGAGCGCACGCTGAGCTCGAGCTCTTCGACGGAACGATTGAGGACCTCGTTCATCTTGTCGAGGCCGCGCTCGCTGATCTCCTCGGTCTGCTCGGGGACCTCTTCGAAGTTGATGAAGATGGTCATGTGGTCCTTGAGCAGCTTGGCGGCGTAGCCGATGGCATCCTGCGGGGAGACGGCGCCGTTGGTCCAGGTTTCGAGCGTAAGTTTGTCGTAATCGGTCATCTGGCCGAGACGCGCGGCTTCCACCTGAAAGTTGACCTTGCGCACGGGCGAATGCACCGAATCGATGGGGATGTAGCCGAGGGCCAGGTCTTCGTCGAAGTTTTTGTCGGCGCTGACGTAGCCGCGTCCGCTCTTGAGGCGCATCTCGATATTGAGGCGCCCGCCTTCGCTGACGGTGGCGATATGGACGTCGCGGTCCAGCACTTCGACGTCGGCATCGGTTTCGATCTGGCCGCTGCGCACATCGCCCGGCTGCTCCACGGAGAGGCGCACGGTTTTGACGCCTTCGCCCGTGATCTTGAAGGGAATCTGTTTCAGGTTGAGAATGATATCGGTGGCATCTTCGACCACGCCCGGGATGGGGCTGAATTCGTGTTCGACGCCTTCGATGCGAACGGCCGTGATGGCCGCGCCTTCAATGGAGCTCAGCAGCACGCGGCGAAGACTGTTGCCGATGGTGGTGCCGAAGCCGCGCTGAAAAGGCTGGGCCGTAAACATGCCATACCGCTCGGTAAGAGTTTCGGTATTGGCGACCAATCGTTTGGGTTTCTGGAAGCCCTTAAACATATAACCTCATTTTCTTCCGGGGCGGGCCGCGGCGCCGATGGGGGCCGCCCGCCGCACACTTTATTTCGAGTAAAGCTCGACGATGAGCTGCTCGTTCAACTGAATCTGCACCAGGTCGCTGCGCTGCGGCAGGGCGGTGACGCGGCCCTTCAACCCTTCGCGATCGACATCGATCCAATTGGGCGCGGGCGCATGGGCGGTGGCGTCGCGGGCGGCCAGGATGGTGGGGTTGTTCCTGCTGCGCTCGCGCACGCTGATCACGTCGCCCGGTTTGACCTGGGCGGAGGGGATATCGCACTTGCGGCCGTTGAGATCGATGTGGCCGTGGCGCACGATCTGGCGGGCCTGGGCGCGGCTGGTGCCGAAGCCCATGCGGTAGATGACGCTATCCATGCGGCGCTCGAGGCCGGTCATGAGGTTTTCGCCGGTGATGCCTTTGGAAGCCGCGGCTTTTTCGTAATTGCTGCGGAACTGGCGCTCCAGGACTCCATAGACGCGGCGCACCTTCTGCTTTTCGCGGAGCTGCAGGCCGTAGCCGACGATTTTCGCCTTGCGGTCCTTGCCATGCTGCCCGGGAACGAAATTGCGCTTTTCGATGGCGCACTTTTCGCTGTGGCAGCGCTCGCCTTTGAGATAAAGCTTCATGCCCTCGCGCCGGCATTGCCGGCAAACGGGGCCAATGTATCGTGCCAAGTTTCTTTTCTCCTTACCTTTTACTCGAGGTGCGGTTTACGGCCAATGGCAGGCCTTCGTCCCGCTTCTATCAGTTGCTACACCCTCCGCTTTTTGGGCGGACGGCAGCCGTTGTGCGGAATCGGGGTGACGTCTTTGATGGCGCGCACTTCGATTCCCGCGGTGGACAGGGCGCGCACGGCGGACTCGCGGCCGGAGCCGGGCCCACTGACGCGCACTTCGACGGTGCGCAGGCCGGTTTCATTGGCCTTGTTGGCAGCCGTCAGCGCGGCCTGCTGGGCGGCGAACGGCGTACCCTTGCGGGAGCCGCGGAACCCCAGCGAACCGGCGCTGGACCAGGCGATGGTGTTGCCTTCCTGGTCGGATATGGTGACGATGGTATTGTTGAAGGTCGCCTGGATGTGCACCACGCCCACGTGCACGACGCGCTTTTCCTTCTTCTTGAAACTCTTTTTCTTGCCTGCTGGTTTTGCTGGTGCTTTGGCCATACGTCTCTCTTATGTCTTTCCCGTAGCCTTTTTCTTGTTGGCAACGGTGCCGCGGCGCGGTCCCTTGCGCGTGCGGGCGTTGGTATGGGTGCGCTGGCCGCGCACCGGCAGACTGCGGCGGTGCCGCAAACCGCGATACGAGCCCATCTCGATGTGCCGCTTGATATTCATCGAGATTTCCTTGCGGAGGTCGCCTTCCACGGCGCCCTCTTCTTCCAGGATCTGGCGGACGTGGTTCACTTCGTCTTCGGTCAGATCGCGGATCTTCTTGTCGAAATCGATACCGGCCCGGTAGAGAAGCGAGCGCGACCGGGTACGGCCCACGCCGTAAATGTAGGTGAGCCCGATCTCGGCTCTTTTGGCGGGCGGCAAATCTACGCCGGCAATACGTGCCATAGTGTTCTCTCTCTTACCCCTGTCTCTGTTTATGTTTCGGGTTGACGCAGATGACCCGCACCACGCCTTCGCGGTTGATCACCTTGCATTTGTCGCAAATCTTCTTAACGCTCGCTCGAACTTTCATGTTCAGAACCTATTCAGCCACCGATGAACACCGACGAATGCCGATTCGAAAACCTGTTTTCATCGGTGTTTACCGGTGTGCATCGGCGGCTAATCAATCTTTCTAAAAATCCTTCCTGGACGCGAACTTTCATGCTCAGAACCTGTTTAGGCCACCGATGCACACCGATGAACACCGATACCCCCCAAAAAACTGTTTTCATCCGCGTTGATCTCGCGTGCATCGGCGGCTAATCGATCTTTCTTACAATCCTTCCGCGAGTGGGATCGTGAGGCATCAGCTCCACTTCCACCCGGTCGCCCGGAACCAACCGGACGAAATTCCGTTGCACCGTGCCCGCCAGGTGGGCTAACAACTTCTGCCCCTTTTCCAGGGTCACGGCATAAATCGCGCTCGGCCGCTCTTCGACGACCGTCGCCTGAACCTTTACGGCCGGGTCAGTACCCACGGCCCGTTCTCCGTCACGGCGATGCAATGCTCGAAGTGCGCGCTATTGGAGCCGTCCTTCGTCACCGCCGTCCACTTATCCTTCAAAACCACGGCCTCGGGCCGGCCCGCATTGACCATGGGCTCGACCGCCAGGACCATACCTTCCTTCAAGCGCGGGTTCTCGTTCTTGCGGTCCACGTAATTGGGAACCTGCGGCTCCTCGTGAAGCTGGGTGCCGATCCCGTGACCCACATATTCCCGCACGACCGAAAACCCGTTTTCCTTGACGTGCTGCTCGACGGTGGAGCAGATATCGAAAAGCCGGTTGCCGCTGCGCACCCGGCCGATAGCCAGTTCCAGGGATTCTTTCGTCACCCGGAGCAGCTTTCTGGTCTCGTCGCCGACTTCGCCGATGGGCACGGTAATGGCCGAATCGCCATAATACCCGTCCAGCTTCACCCCCGTGTCGATGGAAACGATGTCGCCCGATTTGAGCACCCGCTTCGGATTCGGCATTCCATGCACGATTTCGCTGTTTACGCTGGTGCACAACACAAACTTAAAAGCCTCGCCGGCGGCCGGAACGTAATACCCCTTGAAAGCGGGCTTGGCGCCGGCATCGGCCATCATCTTCCCGGCGGCCACTTCGAGGTCCATGGTGCTGACCCCCTCGACGGCCATTTCCTCCAACTGGTGCAGGATCTTCCACACCAGCAGGCCGCTGCGCCGCATCTTTTCCAGTTCGGCGGCGGTCTTACGGACGATCATTCGTCTCCATCGCCCGGCAGATTTTGCGAAACACCGTTTCCGGCGGATCGATACTGCCGTCCACTTCAATCACTCTCCGGCCGGCCGCGCGGTAAAACTCCAGCACGGGACGCGTCTGGACCTCGTAGGCATCCAGCCGCTCGCGGATGACCGCTTCCTTGTCGTCGTCCCGGATCGTCAGCTTCTCGCCATCCAGATCGCACAGACCATCCACCAGGGGAGGCTGAGTAGCGAGGTTATACAGGGTTCCGCAGCGAGGGCACTGACGGCGACCGGTCAAACGGGCAATAATTACATTGTAATCAACTGCGAGATGAATCACCACCTCGCCCATACCACGGCTATCCATCCACTGGCTGAGGTGTTCGGCCTGCGCCAGGGTTCGCGGATACCCGTCTAATACAAAACCTTCCCGCGCGTCGGGCTGGCGGAGACGCTCGACCACCATGTGGTTGACCACGTCGTCGGACACCAGCGCGCCCGCTTGCATTTTCGCCACCACCGCCGTGCCCAGCCCGCTTCCCTGGCGGATGCGGTCCCGCAACATATCTCCGGTCGAGATATGCGGGATCCCCAGGGACTGGCACAACATCCTGGCCTGGGTTCCCTTGCCGGAACCGGGCGAGCCGAACAACACGATGGCCTTCACACCGGCAACCGCTCCAGCAGAGCGCCGGTTAACAAGCGGCGCGCGCGATGCCATCCCGCCCCACAGCGCAACGCCATACTAGAACGTACTCCGGCGCCCGCGGATACGGCCCGAGCGCGGGCTGAACCCTTCATAATGGCGCATGACCAACTGGGCTTCGACCTGGTCGATGGTATCCATGGCCACCCCCACGACGATCAGCAGCGAAGTGCCTCCGAAATAGAAATTGACGTTCAACCCTTCCAGCAGGAAGCGCATATGCGCGGCGGTGAGCGCATTATCGATTCCGGTGCCGATCAGCGGCAGGTGCTGCAGGTGAATGCCCGCGATCATGATATCCGGGATGAGGCAGAGAATGGCCAGGTAGATGGCGCCCACCACGGTGATCTTGGTCAGGATGGTGTTCATGTAATCGGCGGTATTGCGTCCCGGGCGGATGCCGGGGATGAACCCGCCGTACTTGCGCATGTTATCGGCCGCCTCGTTGGGGTTGAAAATAATGGAAACGTAGAAGAAGCAGAAGAAAATGATGCCGGCCACGAAGAGCACGTAATAGAGCGGCTCGCCGTGCTGAATGGAGGTCAGCAGGTTGGTGAGCCAGGCCACGTTTTTCACCCACGGCACCTGTTGCAGGGTTTGGGGGAAAGCCAGGATGGAAGAAGCGAAGATCACCGGGATGACGCCGCCGGCATTGACCTTGAGCGGCATGTAAGTGCTCTGCCCGCCCATCACGCGGCGCCCCACCACGCGCTTGGCGTACTGCACCGGAATGCGCCGCTCGCCGCGCTCCACCAGGACGATGAACGCGACCACCGCGATCATCATGACGATGAGAACAATCAGCGTGATGGCGCCCCATTCATGCGTGACGAAGGTGTTCTGATAGATGTTCTGGATGGCATTGGGCAGCCCGACCACGATGCCGACGAAGATGATGAGCGACATGCCGTTGCCGATGCCGCGCTCGGAGATCTGCTCGCCCAGCCACATGATGAAGGCCGAGCCGGTGGTGAGCGAGAGGATGGTCAGGAGGGTGAAGCCGATGCCGGGATGGATGACGATCCCTTCCTTCATGCTCTGCAGGCCTTCGGCGATGCCGAACGACTGGATGACCGAGAGGATGATGGTCAGGTAGCGGGTCCATTGGGTGATTTTGCGGCGCCCGAGCTCGCCTTCCTTCTGCAGTTTTTCCAGCGTGGGGACCACCACCGTCAACAACTGCAAAATGATGGACGCGGTGATGTACGGCATGATGCCGAGGGCGAAGACCGTGAGCCGCCGGATGTTGCCGCCCGCGAAGAGATCGAAAAAGCCGAAGATCGAGCCCCCGGCCGAGCCGAGGAACTGCGACCATTGCTGCACGTTGACGCCCGGCGTGGGAATGTGGCCGCCCAGACGATACACCGCCAGCAGCGCCAGCATGAACAGGAGCCGCTTGCGAAGATCGGGGACGCGAAACATGTTCGCGAACGCTTCAAATAACTTCATGGTTCCCTTCGATTCCTTGCGCTATTCGGCAGCGGGAGCGCCGATCACCTGCGCGGTTCCCCCGGCTTGCCGGATTTTTTCCAGGGCCGATTTCGAAAACTGGTGGGCCTCCACCGCGATCCGGCGAGTCAACTGGCCGGCGCCGAGGATCTTCAAACCGTCGCCGACTTTGTGGATGACCCCGAGAGCGAGCAGCCGGTCCACGTTGAACGAATCGCCTTCCAGCTTTTCCAGCTTGCCCAGGTTGACGATGGCGAACTGCTTCTTGAAAATATTTTTGAAGCCGCGTTTGGGCAGGCGGCGATGCAGCGGCATCTGGCCGCCCTCGAAACCGCGCTTCTGGCTGAAACCGGTTCCGGCGTGCTGGCCCTTGCTGCCGCGCGTGGCGGTCTTGCCGTGGCCGGAACCCATGCCGCGCCCAATGCGCTTGCGTTCCTTCTTCTGCCCCGCCGGAGGTTTTAATTGGCTCAAATTCATAAAAGCTCGAACTCCTTATTAGCCGCCGATGAACGCCGATAAACGCGGATCGAAACAAATTCCTATCGGCGTCAATCTGCGTTCATCCGCGGCCAAAACAACTTTTCCAGCCACCGATGAACACGGATGAACACCGATAAACCCTCTTTTGGATGTGTCTTTATCGGTGTTCATCTGCGTTCCTCCGCGGCCAAAATCTCTTACTCCACCACTTCTAGCAGGTGCGGAACTTTTTTTACCATACCGCGGAACACCGGCGTGTCCGGCCGCTCGACGATCTGGTTGACCTTGCGCAGCCCCAGTCCCTTGACCACCCGCTTGTGCTTGTCGGGGGTGCAGATGGGGCTGCGAACCAACTTGATTTTGATCATGCCTTCCATTACAGTTTCTCCACGGCGATGCCGCGCATTTCGGCGACGGCGGCGCGGTCGCGCAGCGATTCCAGCGCCACGATGGTGGCCTTGACCACGTTATGGGGGTTGCGCCGGCCGATGGATTTGGTGAGGACGTTGGGGATGCCGCAGGCCGAGATGACGGCGCGCACGGCTCCGCCGGCGATGACGCCGGTCCCTTCGGGCGCGGGCTTGAGCAAGACCTGCGAGCTCGCGAACTGGCCCAGCACCTGGTGAGCGATGGTGGTGTCGAGGACGTTCACCTTGCGCAAATTCTTTTTGGCCGCCTCGATGCCCTTGCGGATGGCCGAGGGCACTTCCTTGGCCTTGCCGACACCGTAGCCGACAACCTTCGCGGAGGGATCGCCGATCACGACCAGCGCCGAAAAGCTGAGGTTCTTGCCGCCCTTCACCACTTTGGTGACGCGGTTGATCGCGACCACCTGCTCCTTGAGATTGAGCGTCGCCGGATCGATGCGTTTTGCGATCGTTGCCATTGATTAAAACTCCAGTCCCGCTTCGCGAGCGGCATCCGCCAGCGCCTTGACGCGCCCGTGATAGGGATAACCGCCGCGGTCGAACACCACTTTGCCGATGCCTTTTTCCTGGGCGCGCTGGGCCACCAGCTTGCCGATGGTCTTGGCCGCCGCCACGTTGCCGCCGTTGGCGCGGCCGCCTTTATCGACGCTGGACGCCGACACCAGGGTGACGCCCTTGGAGTCGTCGATGACCTGCGCGTAGATATGGGCCACGCTGCGGAAAATCGCCAGGCGCGGCCGTTCGCTGGTGCCCGCCAGCTTGCGCCGGATGCGCTTGTGAATGCGGCCGCGGATTGTCTTCTTTTCGATTTTACGAATCATTTGGCACTCGCCCCGGTCTTACCGACCTTCTTGCGCAGCGCTTCGCCGGTATAGCGGACGCCCTTGTTCTTGTAGGGATCCGGCTTGCGGAGCGCGCGGATATTGGCTGCCACCTGTCCCAGCATCTGCCGGTCGTAGCCGGTCAGCACCAGGTGGGTTTGCTTATCGATCTTGAGATCCACGCCGTCGGGCAGGAGCAGCTCGATGGGGTGGGAATAGCCCAGCGTGAAGGTGGCGACGCGGCCCTTGACGTCGGCGCGATACCCGATGCCGACGATATCCAGCTCCTTGGTAAAGCCGCCGGAGACGCCTTGCACGGCATTGGCCGCCAGGGCGCGCGTGAGGCCGTGGAGAGCGGCGTGGTGGTCGCTCGCGCGCTTCACGTTGAGCACGCCCTTGTCCTCTTCGAAGCTGATGCCCTCCGGAATGGGAACCGTCAGGGTCCCCTTGGGTCCGGTCACCCGCAATTGTTCGCCGATCTGAATTTTCACGCCGCCGGGCAGCGGGATCGGCTTTTTACCAATTCTCGACATAGTTCAAATCCCTCGCCTCTACCAAACGCGGCAGAGGATTTCACCGCCCACTTTTTCCTTGTGCGCATCCCGGCCGGTCATGACGCCGCGCGGGGTGGTCATAATGTTGATTCCGAGACCGCCGAGCACGCGCGGGATATCCGTCTGGCCGACGTACACGCGGCAGCCGGGGCGCGAGACGCGCTCGATGGCGGAGATCACGGGCGAGTTGTTGTTCCCGTACTTCAGGTAAATTTTGATGGTCTTCTTCGCGCCTTCTTCGGCAACCTTGAAGTTGGTGATGAAACCTTCTTCCTTCAGAATGCGCGCGATTTCCGTTTTCAGCTTGGAAGCCGGCACGTCCACTTTGGGGTGGCGGGCCTGGATCGCGTTGCGCACGCGAGTCAGCATGTCGGCAATGGGATCGCTCGTCATAGTTCTCCTACTTACTACCAGCTAGCCTTGGTCACGCCAGGAATCTCGCCATTGAGGGCGAGCTTACGGAAGCACAGACGGCAAATGCCGAATTTGCGCAGAAACGCGCGCGGGCGCCCGCAGCGCCAACAGCGGTTGCGGTGCCGGGTCGGCAGCATGGGGGTACCCGGTTTATTCTGGGCCTTGGCTGCCTGGGATTCGCGGCGGACTTTCTCCAGCTTGATATCTTTCGCGATTTTCGCGGTAGTTGCCATGTTTATCTACTTCCTCTTTGGTGGGGCAGGCCCTTGACCCGCCCGTCTGGCAGGCTAAAGCCCGCCCTGCCTCTTATTGCCGGAACGGCATGCCCATTTGCCGCAGCAGCGCCAGGCCTTCGGCGTCGGTGCGGGCGCTGGTGGTGATGGAAATATTCATGCCCTTGGTCTTTTCCACCTTGGCGTAATCGATTTCCGGGAAAATCAACTGATCCTTGATTCCCAGGGTATAGTTGCCGCGGCCGTCGAAACTCTTGGTCGAAACGCCGCGGAAATCGCGCACGCGGGGCAGCGCCACGTTGACCAGGCGGTCGAAAAACTCGTACATGCGGTCGCCGCGCAGGGTCACCATGCACCCGATCGACTGGCCTTCCCTCAGCTTGAACTGCGAGATGGATTTCGTCGCCTTGGTGACGATCGGCTTCTGCCCGGCGATCTGCCCCAGCTCG